>Ga0134094_1000123_pt1 | contig 107189 bp, 82 predicted proteins | sample 5_1taG_FD_94458 | JGI IMG/M metagenome (GOLD analysis project Ga0134094, IMG submission 94458) | Switchgrass degrading microbial communities from high solid loading bioreactors in New Hampshire, USA - 5_19_20_110_A1 metaG | ecosystem: Engineered > Bioreactor > Semi-continuous > Anaerobic >... | reverse complement strand
GGGAAACACCTGTTCCCATTCCGAACACAGAAGTTAAGCCCCACAGCGCCGATGGTACTGCTCTGGCAACGGAGTGGGAGAGTAGGTCGCTGCCGGAGAACTCTTAGAAGCCCATCGCATCGATCATATCGAGCGGTGGGCTTCTTTTTTGTGCAAACGTGTAAGTGTACCCACCTAGCCTGGCCGTACTGCAGTCCGTAATGGCATCCAATCCAAGTGGCAGACCACTCGACCTCGGAGGGCGGTCTGTCTGTTTTCTGCCGCACTACACGAATGCCCGCTTTCTTGGTCGGATTTGCGATAGGTGTTTTCTTTTGTCTTGCATTTCATCCTCAATCATGGAGAAGAATCTGATTCCTAATAGAGGAAAAGCGCGTTCCCCGGGTAGCATTTCAGCTAGGGTGAACCCGAGGCCCGCTAGTAGCACATTGACTGAGTGATCGCGCGCACAGGAAACTCTCTGACCACTCCAAGGTAACAACTCAGACGGACGATCAGCCCAGGCGGCAAGCCTCAGCGAAATGCCGAATGGAGGTGTGACTATGTTAGGAAGCCGGCGCAAACGAAGTGGCCCGACTGGAACCTCAAGGTTAAGACCCACTCTGTGGCTGGTCGCGGCTCTTGTGGTCCTGTCTTGTGTTACACTGCCTGTGACAGTCTCCGCCGAGACTCCAAGCGGCTATAACGAGCACGACTACAACAAACTAAGGGCCTTCCTGGATCAGACGGACGGAATGCGCACTAACGGCGACAAGATAAACCCAGAATCCTATCGCCCCGACCGTCCGGACACATGGGCAGGGGTAACGTGGATCGAAAGGACGTCCGGGAACAAGAGAGTGATGGCGATCGACTGGTCGGGAATGGGACTGGTTGGGAACCTGGACTTGACCGGCTGCTCGGCACTGGAGAGGCTAGACTGCGGCAACAACCAGCTGAGCGAACTGGATGTGAGCGAGTGCACAAGCTTGGCTTACCTATACTGTCACCAGAACCAGTTGACCAGCCTCGATGTGAGCGATTGCACAAACTTGGAAACCCTAGGCTGCGGCAACAACCAGCTGAGCGAGCTGAATGTGAGCAACTGCTCGAGTTTGGTGAGCCTGGGCTGCAGCGACAACCAACTGGACAGCTTGGATGTGAACAACTGTCCCGATTTGTTGGAGCTGTACTGCTATAACAACCAGCTGACCGAACTCGATGTGCGCGATTGCGCGGATCTGTTGAGGCTGTCGTGCTTCAGCAACCAGCTGGAGAGCTTGGATGTGAGCGAATGCACGGCATTGGTGACGTTACACTGCAACGCCAACCAACTCACTAGCCTCAACGTGAGTGGACTGACGAGTTTGGAGAACCTCTACTGCCAGGAGAATCAGCTCACCCTCGCTGACCTGCCTCCGTCTCTTCCTGTCCCCGGAGGAGAATATGTGTATGCACCGCAAGCGGACATCGTAATTGGCTCAGGTGGCATCATCGCTCCCGGTGAGGAGATTGACCTGTCGGCCGAGGCCAGAGTCGGCGGAGTTGATACCGTTTTCACTTGGTATAACGCTGCAGGCACCGAAGTCGCTCCCGCTACCGCCAGCGGTGGCAAGTTCACCTTTGGCGAGGAGCTTGGTGGCCAGACCATCTACTGCGAGATGGCTAATCCCACATTTCCGGACCTAATCCTCAAGACGATCAGTGTCGTTGTGAAGCCGGGCCCGACGCACCAGATCACAATCATCAAAGGCACTGACGGCGGTGACGAGAGTGACCCCTTGAATATCAGCAGCGGCTCGCTGTGGATTGCCCAGATCGACGGCGACATGGGTGCAGTCAGCGAAGTGACTGTCAGCGTAGATGGCGGTGAGAAGCAACAAGCAGCAGTCGCGGGCAACACCGTCTACTACCTGCTCCCTGCCGGCCTGGAGGACGGCGAGCATACGATCACTATCGAGTTGACGACCGAAGACGGACAGAAGATCTCTGAAAGCATCACGTTCTACTGGGACAACTACCGGAGAGGATTCGGGTTTGGCCGCTTCTACTTCGGCGATGTGGATACGCCTTGATCTGTGAAGGGAGCTTGAGGAAGATGAAGCCAAGCAGCTCCAGTGGCGGAAGCCGGTGTCTGACGGCGGCAACGGCTACATTCTGACGATGGAGTTGGGGACCATAGTGTTCTCCAATGTATCAGCGACGGGAGCTCAGGCCGTGGTGCCCTTTACGATCAAGGAGCAGTCTGAGAATCCACAGATCCCCGAGACTACCACTGATACAGGCACCATTGCCTGCGAAATGGTCAAGCTCCAGGGACAATGGCTGTGCAGAACGATGACTATCACCTTCGACACCGGTCCCACGAAAGTCCCTCATAGAGCTGGGACTCTGCCGGAGAGCGGTAATCGATTGGTGAAGCACCTAGACGACTCCAACGCCGGGACGACCGGGTTCGGCTTCGGCAAGCTCACGTCCTAGCATGTGCGCAGGCTAAGGCGAACTGGTGACGTCTCGAGCCCACGAGATATGTCGCAGGTAGTTGGTGTGGCGGTCACGCCTGTTCGCGTTCTGCACGCGGTATTGCACTATCTGTCTGCTCGCGTAACTGGCGGAAATGCCCCGGACTGGATTTCCTGGCGGCCGAGGTGTAGAATTCAGATGGATATGTACACCAGACGGTGACGAGGAAAATGACGGAAGAACAGGTACGCGACCTATTCAGGCGGATAAAGGTCTGGCGGCGCGGAGGCGAACGAGCCCCGCACAAGCCATTGGTCATCCTCTACATGATAGGCCGTCTGTATGGCGGTGAGCCTAGACTGGTGTCGTATGAGGAGGCTCGGCCCAGCCTTGACTTGCTGTTGAGGGATTTCGGCCCACCGCGGAAGACATCTGCTGCATATCCATTTGTCTACCTGCGGTCAGATGGATTCTGGGATTTGAGAGTGGACGCCAGCGTACTCGTTGGTACCTCGCCCTCTGACGCTCGCTTGGTCAAAGGAGGAGCGCAGGGAGGCTTCACGGAGGAGGTTTTCACTGCTCTCAAAAACAGCCCTGACATGGGCGGGCGCATCGTCAGCGAGATGCTTTACCGGAGCTTCCCGGAGACCATCCATCAAGACATCCTGCAAGCAGTCGGCGTGGATCCCGCGATGATGGTCGGCATCTCCGAGCAGGCTGGCAAGAACCAATACCGCCGCGCCTTCAAGTTCAGGGATCGCCTGCTTGAGATCTACGAAGGCCGATGCGCAGTGTGCGGGCTGGATGTATGTATCGGCAGCGTTCCTGTCGGCCTCGAGGCAGCTCATATCAGATGGCACACCCACGGAGGCCCGGACACCGTGGACAATGGCCTTCTTCTCTGTGCTACACATCACAAGCTCTTTGACCTCGGTGTGTTCAGCCTTGACTCGACGTACAGGCTCTTGGTTTCCCAGGCAGCGCGTGGAGGACAGGGCTTCAAGGACTGGTTGATGAGGTTCCACGGCAGCCAGATCTGGACGCCTGATCGGCCGACCTACAAGCCGAATCCGGTGTTCATCGATTGGCACGCAAAAGAGGTGTTCCGCGGCGAATTTCGCTACACTGGATAGGTCGACAGTGGCTGCCTGATTGGTGATCTGCGGTACGCGCGGGTCGACTGACAGCTGCATCCCGACGACTCTGAGTACACGATCTACTGAATGGCCTAGGTCAAGCGACGCAGGTGAGGTCAAGTGCAGCTGTGCACGGAGGAGGGGTCACTATGGAGGGGATCAGAGTACTTGAGCTGCCTCGGTCAAGGATGGCCACATCCGGCAACCGGAGCCTAGAGGAGTTCAATACCTGGTGGTCAGAGGTCGACAAGGCGAGGAAGGACAGGTTCTTCCCGCGCGACTTCATGTGGTTTGACGCAGAGAGCGGAAGGCTGGTTTGGTACTACGCCCTGCCGCCAGATGCCGCCGATCCAGAGGATTTCGACGTGGTCGATTTCCCAGGAGGGCTATACGCCGTAGCTGTCTCGAGGGACGAGGACGATGCGGACGGCGAGCGAGTATACGCTGAGATCAAGAGATGGGTAGAGGATAGCAGGGTGTTTGCAGTCGATGAAGGTCCTCGACGCCACACAATGTTTCACGTGGTCACACCTGATGAAGCTTACCTAGCTATGGGGTTTCGCCAGCTCGATATCTTCGTTCCCATAAGGGTCTTGTAACTTCGGCAATTGAACACAGGGCCCCCCAATCCAGGATGCCTTGCGTTCGTCCCAGGTTGGAGGGCCTTCGCCAGCTTCGTCCAGATGGTTGGCTTCAGATGTTTCTTCAGGTCCCCTATCGTGGCCATGGCAAGGCATGCCCTTCATCATGAATAGATGCATAGCAGGGCAGAGAAGGAATAACAGCCACCCCATACCGATTCCTCGCGAGGCAAGGAAACCTGCTAGGATTGTCAGAGCCAGACAGCACAGCGCCCCAATCAGAACATGCTTCAATCTCACTGAGTCTTCCTCCCTTTCCTGTTCAGTGCCTGATGACCATGGCCGATCTCGGGCCGATTGATGCTGTGAATCATACAACTCGCCCTCGAGCCTTCGAGGGTAGTATTCTAGCTGTCAGGACGGCCAGCAAGCAGGCCAGGCCATATCCAACGGCGCCAAGCACCAGGACGGTAGAGAAGCCATACTTGATGGCTACCGAGACTGCTGTGACTGAGCCTACTACTGACATCATGCCGTTGATTGACCACATCAGCGATACCGTCCCTCTTGCCACTGAGGACACTAGGCGAAGCGCGGACGGGAAGGCCATTCCCATGAAGAAAGCGAATGGGAAGATGCTGAGTCCGGACACTATTAGCTTGACTACCCAGGGTTGATCTGCACTGGCTCCTAACACACGGCCTACCACCACAAGGTATCCGATCAGGAGTATCGAGGTGACGCCGGTACATATCCTCATCACCTGGATGGGGGTCAGCCTTTTCAGCAGCGACGAGGCCAGACTTCCGAGTCCCCCAAACAGGAGCAATAATCCGATCGCTGACGAGATGGCACGGGTCGGGTGGCCGAGATATAGGATCAATCGGTTGATAAGGCTCAGCTCCACCAGCATAAACGCCACTCCGATTAAGGAGAAGTACCCTGAAGTCAGTGCCATTGACGTCCTTAGTGATCGATGACACGATCGGATCTGAATGAACACCCATATTCCGAATAGTGCAATGACGACCAATACTGACTTAACGATGGTGACGAGTGCAGGCGGAAGTCCCTTATCGTGGTTGTAGAAGAATGGCCGGTCGTCGGTTGCGACCGAAGCGTCGAAGCTCGACAGTTTGATGAGCTGCTCGGCCGTCAGTCTGCCCGATTCGATCTGACTAAGCTTATCCTCGGTCCGGTTGGCATAGGGAGCCCATAGGATGTTCATTCCCTGATTGTGAATCTGTTGGGCCTTCAGCGCCAGAGAAACGGGTTCTAGAGGCTTCTTGTGCACGGCCAGTATGGGCATGTGAATGGCTCCGGTGCGCGAATAGACCCCTGTGATCATTATCCGGGTCATTGCGGAGGTCTCAGAGACCCCCCGGGCACTGAACGTCGATAGGACAGTAGTGATGGCCTTCACTAAGTCGGAAGTCCCATGGAGTTTGAACAGTAGCTGCCCCTCATCTGTAAGCCTGTCGAGGTACTCACCGAAGGCCTCAGCAGTGAAAACGTAGTTTTCTGCCAGTCCATACCCCCCTCTGTCTGCGGCCTGGGTGAAGACCAGCGGGAGGTATATGACATCGTACTTCTCGGCCGTCTGGTTCACATAATGCCGGCCATCGGCCACTACTACTGTGACATCAGGCATATCGTAAATGGGTCCCGCGAAATCTCGCATCCGCTCTACGGCTTTTACTACACCTCGGTTGATCTCGACAGCCGTTATTTCTCGAAAGCCGGCGAGTTTGGCCACGAGGATGTCCCTGCCACCGCCCGGACCGATGATCAGTATCCTGCCCTTCTCGGCTTGGCTCAGTGCGGGGAAGCCAGGATCCTGCCTAAGATACTCTACTGACGATAGGTCGCCGTTGAAGCGGAATACCTCTGAGGCTGCGCCGCCATCGGTGAAGATCCAACGCCTGTTCGCGTCTTCCCCCTCTTGGGCCACATCCACTCGGGAGAAGGAGTCCCAGGTCGTGTGGATGATGCGAGCATTGGACGTGTCGTCATTCAGAAACTGGTATAGGCTCTTTCCCTGGTAATTCCGGGTATTCAGGTTCACATCCACCGGGTTGGTCCAGGCGAGCAATAGGGCGAAAGTCAAGGTCAGTATCGATGTGCCGATCCACCAACGCCTCGAAAGGTTCCCGAGAGTGCCCGGCGACGAGGCAGTCTTTGCCCGTGATCCAGCCGTAGATGCAGCAGATACATCAGTTTGGGGAAGCGTGGTTACATCGCCAGAGGCTATTGAGCGGAGCTCACTGGCTGACCGGTACGAGAGAAGCAGCGCAGTGGACGTAAGGACCAGGACACCTGAGACCGCGTAGATCGTTCGGACTGGTCCAATGGCATCGAGGAGGAGCGGGGCCATCAGGCTTCCGATTGCGGCTCCCGTAAGGTCAGCGAAGTACAGCCTGCCTGAGGCGTCCGCTCGAAGCTGAAAAACGATCGACATCGCCACACCCGTGAGTATGAAAGGAATGAGCGATAGGACGATATACAGCCCCCATGCGGTGCTGAACGGGCTTCTGAGAGCTAGAACCACCGATACGATGAGCGACAGAGCCAAGAGTGTGATGAACCTGCCCAAATCCCCCTGATCGGCGGCAGCTCCTCGGAGCTGACCAGCTCGATAGACGAGCGCCCCTCCTATGCTGATACCTAGGACCGCCAACGATACGACAGCGAACACGAAGTGATACCATAGCACGACAGAGAAGACCCGCGTAAGAGACACCTGATAGATCAGGGCAGACAATGAGACCATAAATGCAGTCAGCATCATGGCGACTGCCGGGGTCTGGCTGGAACGGTCGGGCGCGGTGCTTATCGCTGTTGCCATCAGGAGCGCTCCTTTCACTTGCCTGGTCGCTTCTCGGGGCCGTTCCGATGGGTTTCGGTGGACACAGGCTCGACGTGTTGGGACACGCCAGCCCCCTTCGAAGTGGGGGTGTTAAGCGCACAGCAGTCCATCCTGCCCTCCCCGAACCGGGTCTTGTTGGCGTCTCCTAGCTTTTTCAGGAAGCGACTTATCCGCTTGAGCATATCTCTCAGACTCCTTTGACGTCGGCTCATACGGGTATGAAAAAGGCCAAGGAATACCCACATTGGGTCTCCTTGGCCTTCAGATTTCTGATCAGCCAGGTTACATGATGCTATTATCCAACGAGCTCATCGGCTGTTTTCACCCTAGCACGGGAAACGGAGATCCGTCAAGCAGAAGATACTACCTTTTGTGCGCGCTGCAGCCGAGCTGTGAGTGCGAGTCCACAGCTAGATTCCTTCACCGTCTAGGCCTTCGATCCGCGGCAGACGGATCTTCTCGGTCTTCTCCACCTGCACGGGGAGGCCATCCTGTATTTTTACGGTTACCTGCCCATATGCCAGATCCCTGATCTCCTGGAGGATCTTCCTACGGCAGAGGGCAACTGAGCTCTGGCTCATCTTCTGCGGAGCGTTTAGGCCGGGTGAGGCAGGAACGAGTATCCTGTCGGTCCTCTCGATCTGGACTATTCGGCAGTCCTGAACAGTGACGGTTATGGCTCCAAGAGAAGCGCCCATGATGGTTCCATCGAGCAGGGTGATGACATGAGCAGGTATAGCCTTCCCGCATATCGAGGAGACTTCCGGGTCTGTCCTGCCCACACGCATCACCTTTCTCACCCCAGCGACACTGTATGACTCGCATACGTGGCAGTTGCATCGCCCTTCCCTTTACCTTAATCGTCCCCTGGAAGAGGCAGGAGTCATGCATCCCCTCCTTTTTGAGCATTGAGCAGCTTGGGTGCTTTCCTTTTGGATATGGTCTTGTCCGTCACGCCGAGTGCCTTTGCCAGATCAGTTTGTGTGATCCTTCTCTGATGTCGAAGCTCGGCGAGCCTGCTGCTCAGAGTGAGGTTTGACACGTTCACACCCCGAAGTCGCTGGCATATGATGGATGAATCACCCACGTCGACTATATGGCAGACCCTATGGAGAGACAATAGATGGCAATTCTACGCGCTCTCCATTTCGGATACACCGCCATTGTAACTCAACTGGTGGTTGTATCAGAGCTTAACTGGTAAGAAATCTGTTCTCAAAAGAGGAATGTCGCATTTCTTCGGTAGCATTTCAGCGTGACTTTATCGGAGGCTTTTTTCCTCGGGAACGGGGCGCCTCCTTAATGCTCACACGAGGAGTTTTCTGGCTGGCCTCAGGCAACCTGGCTACTCAGGTGGACGACTATCGGAGGCCGCCGACCTCAACGAAATCTCGGATGAAGGTGTGAGAATGCCACAGAGTTCGCGAAAACGAGTTGGTTCGACTGGAAACCCAAGGTCGAGACTATTCCGTGGCTGGTAGCGGCGCTTGTAGCCCTGTCCTGTTTGGCGCTGCTGGCCGTATGTTCGGCTCAGGAGGTTCCTGAAGGGTATCATCCGGACGATTACTTGCAGCTAAGGGCCTTTCTGGATCAGACGGACGGAATGCGCACTAACGGCAACAAGGTAAGCGGAGAACTCTATGACCCCAACGATCCGAGCACGTGGGTAGGGGTAGTGTGGATCGAAGTTACGCCTGGGAACATGAGAGTGAAGGGGATCGACTGGCCGGGACAGGAATTGGTTGGGAACCTGCACTTGAGCAGCTGTTGGGCACTGGAGTGGCTATACTGCTACAGCAACCGGCTGAACGAACTGGACGTGAGCGATTGCACAAGCTTGCTTTACCTAAGCTGTTACGAGAACCGGTTGACCAGCCTTGATACGGACCCGTGCCCGGGGCTCGTGCGCCTCGACTGCGGCAACAACCTGCTAACGAGCCTGAACGTGACCGGTTGTCCGCTGAGGGCCATTGACTGCTCGGACAACCAGCTGACCAGTCTGGATATTGGCAGCTGTGAGCTGCTACGTGACCTGCGGTGTTACGACAACCGGTTTACCTTCTCTGGCCTGCCGCGCTATCTTCCTGTCTCCGGGGGGAGTACCTGTACGCGCCGCAAGCGGATATCGTCATCGGCTCAGGCGGCGTTATCGCGCCTGGAGCAGAAATCGACCTGTCTTCTCAGGCTAGTGTTGACGGCGTCAATACCGCCTTCACCTGGTACAACAGTGTAGGCGCTGTCGTTACTCCTACCACGGCTGATGGCGGCAAATTCACCATTTCTGAAAGCATCACGTTCTACTGGGACAGCTACCGAAGAGGATTCGGGTTTGGCCGCTTCGACTTCAGCAATCTGGATGCGGAGTGATCTGTGGAGGGAGGAGCAAACATGAGACGATTGGTACCACTGGTATTGGTAGTTGTTCTGTTGTCCGCCGTGTCCGGTTGCTGCTGGTGTGGCGGAGGCGGGATAGACACGGCTCAGATCCAAGCCGCGATCAGTGAGAGGATCGCTGCCTTTGCTGAGGCGGTCGAAGACTACGATGTCGATGGCATGCTCGGGTTTCTTGACGAAAGCAGCTTCAGTCTGACCATCTGCGAGGGAGACAGCGAGTATAACAAGACCTACGCAGAACTCAAGGCGGAGCTTGAAGAGGATGAACCCAAGCAGCTTCAATGGCGAAGGCCGGTGTCTGAAGGCGGCAACGGCTACGTCTTGACGATGGAGCTGGGAACCTTAGTGTTCTCGAGTGTATCAGCGACCGGAGCTCAGGCTGCAACCCCCTTCACAATAAAGGAGCAGGCAGAGTTTCCGGAGATACCCGAGGAAACCACTGATGGGGGCACCATCGCGTGTGAAATGGTCAAGCTGGGCGGACAATGGCTGTGCCAGAAGATGACCATCACCTACCAAACAGTAATACTGATAGAAGCCTCCCGTCGAGGTGCGGCTTCGATGGAGAGTGGCGATGCAGGGAGTGGCGATGACTTGACACACGGGTTCGGCTTCGGCAAGCTCGCGTTCTAGGATACATACGACCAAGAGCAACAAGTGAGGTCTTGGGTCCGCGAGATGCCTGAGACGGTCACGGGTCAGATGAGCACAGGTCAAGCGTGACAACAGGTCAGATGTAACACTGAGCACGGAGGCGGATTCACCCCGCCTCCCTCTCACAATCTCAATGTCTCTGTTCCGTCCGAGTCATGATAGAATGAGCAGAGAGCTAAAGCTAGAGGAGTGCACACACTCTATGAGAGCAACACACGGAGTCGAGATCAATGGGAGCCGCCTGCTGAGATCCGGCGCTTTGATAGCGCTGGCGTGCGTTGCTCTCGTGATACTCGGGGTATCGCTGTGGGAAACACAAGGTGTCCAAGTAGGCGTTCCATTAGATCAATTCACAGGTTACTTGAACGAACGCTTGCCAGAGTTGATGGACCACTTCGGAATCCCTGGAACGGCAATCGCCATCGTGCGAAACGGCGAGCCTGTATGGTCTGAAGCCTATGGCTTTGCAGACGTCAACGATGTACGCCCAATAACAACTAGCACACCATGCAGAGTAGAATCGATCTCGAAGTCGGTGACCGCATGGGGAGTAATGAGGTTGGTCGAACAAGGGAAGATCAGGCTTGACGATCCAGTCGAGCCGCATCTCGGCGACTGGACGCTGCCTGAATCGGGCTTCCCGAGCGAACAGGTGACCATACGCAGGCTTCTTAGCCATACTGCGGGAATGCCTCTCGGGGACATATTTGAGCGCTACTCTCCCGGCGAAGACATCCCCACGCTTTCGGAGAGCCTTGCCGAAAAAGCCGTCGTTGAGCGAGAACCCGGGTCGACGTTCTCGTACTCTAACACCGGTTTTGACCTGCTTGAGCTTATGGTTGAGGAAGTCACAGGCAGGGACTTCGCTGAGTACATGAGAGATGAGATCCTTCTCCCACTCGGGATGGACCACTCCCATTTCGCGTGGAGCGGAAGCTTTGATCCGCCCGTTGCGAATGGGCATGATCAGAAAGGCCAGCCCGTACCAGTGTATGTCTATCCCGCGACAGCATCCGGAGGCCTCTTTTCCACTGTGGACGACATCGCGAGGTTCGTGGCGGCAGGGATGACTCGATTCGGCGACACTGGCCGCGCAGTCCTTAGCCCGGAGACGATTGCCAAACTCTATGTGCCGGTCGTTGACACAGCCAGCTTTTACAGGATCGTGTTTGATGCGTATGGCTACGGTCATTTCATCGAAAACCTCAGCAATGGCTATAGGTCTGTGGCCCATGGCGGGCAAGGCTACGGCTGGATGACCCATTTCCATGCAGTCCCGGAGACTGGTGACGGTATTGTCATCCTGACAAACAGCCAGAGGAGCTGGCCATTCTTTGCCTACGTGTTGAGTGATTGGGCTCGTTGGATTGGCGCTGGCTCGGTTGGGATGGGCAAGATCATCATCGCTAGAAGGGTGCTGTTGGCTCTAGTAAGTCTGATCGCCATCATATCGCTATGGAGGTTGTTGTGCGTTGTGCACGGACTTGCCTCGAGACGGCGTCGATTTGCACCACTTGGTCGGGACTCTCGTGCTTCCCGTCTCGTCCAGGGTGCTCTGTCCATTGTACTGTGTCTGGGTATCCTGTGGTGTGTCAGCACGGACTACCTGCTCCTAACCTCCATCTTTCCGGTGGTGTCCGGATGGCTGTGGCTGGCATTGTCCGTCTGCGCACTAGCACTGTTGATGTCGTCACTCGCTCCTGAGGCCACGCCGGGTCATCAGACTCGCCACGACTCGAAACCAAGGGAGATGAGAAAGATCTTGTGATGTCAGTAGGCCTGCTCTCGTTAGACGAAGGCCACCTAGGGAGTCATTGTCGACGGCGTCAATACCGTGATACGCACAGCCAAGAGCGACAAGTGAGGTCTCGGATCCACGAGATGCCTGAGAATGTCTCTGTTCGACCCCAGCTATGGTAAGATATGCATGGGGATAGAGGAGGACATTGTGGATGTCACTAGACCTGCGCTCATTGGCGCGCTTGTACGACTTCCAAACAGCTGATCTTCACCCAAATCCGCATGGAGGGAACTACCACCGGTCCTACAGATTTGCTCGAGACGGCGAATCTTTCATCCTACGCGTCAGTCCTCCGGATGAGAGTCCTTATGTACTCGAGTCGAGCATGAACTACCTGGCGGAGCACTTCTCGCTAGGCTCACCCGTGGTTGAGCCAGTCAGGTCGATCAACGGTCGGCTCGTCGAGGAGGGCGTATCGACGGAAGGAGAGCGCCACCTGGTCACGGTTACAAGGGTAGCTCCGGGCAGGACCCATGAGTCTCTCGCCCGCGATACGATCAGTGACGATCTGTTCTTTGAGATCGGCAGGAGCTTGGCAGTGCTGCACTGCAACTTGATGCTGATAGACGGGCGCAGCTACGGGTTTCCCGAACAGTCACGTTTTGCGACCTTGACGACTCCTGCAAAGGGTTCTTTGCCATGGACCCGGCGATGGTCGTGTTTGACCTCGGCGTGATTCTCCAGTGTGACGATAAGGCAAAGGTGTTGGTGTATCTTTCAGAGAAGGTCTTGGATGGGTACAATCACGAAATGGCTGCTAGGGTAACTCAAGGAGTGAAGCGGAAACGCCTTTCCTCGAGTTCGGCGCGTCCGGTAAGAGATACACCAAGCAGGATATGCTCAGGGAGTTGCCTCAATCAGATCGGACAGAGTACCGAGCTACCGACTTTGAAGCGAGGCAGATCGGCCCTGATGTCGTTCTCCTCACGTACAGGGCGGCCGTCAGGGACCGAGATATGGGCAGGACAACCTGGACGTTGCGAAGCTCACTCTGGAGGAGACGGGACGATGAGTGGCAGCTTGTCTTTCACCAGGGGACGCCGGAGGCTGGTAAGACATAGCCGACAGAGATACTTGGTCGAGGGCAGGGTGCGGTCACGAGTCGATGAGGGTTCGGTGATCGTCGGATCTGTGCTCAGGCCAGGGTCCGGTGATCGCAAGGCCTAGAAGTCGGCCAGGGCTGGATGATCCGGATGATTGCGCTTGTTTGAAAGGAGATCTCCCAATGCAACGCTTGGTCTCTACGGCCACGCTGCCAATGGCGGTTGGGAAGGCGTTCTTCGAGTACGAAGGGATATACGAGGCATTGAAACAACTCGATGTGGATGGAGTCGAGCTGGTATTCCTGCCTGAGTGGGATCAGCGCTGGGCTCCCGTCACACCGACTTCGGCTGACTGGAGCATCACTCCCAAGGTGACGCCCTCGGAGATAGCCGATATGTGCCTGTCACTGGGTATCGCAGTGCCTGTGGTCCACCTAAATCGTGATATCGGGACAAGGCTATGCTCTCCGGATCGCGAAGACGTCCTGAGAGCACAGAACGTGCTCAGCGAAGACCTGGCCGCAGCCTCAAGGCTGAACTCGGAGATCGGAGTCCTTCACCTGTGGGACACCTATGCAGAGAGTATAGACATTGACAAGCTGTTCGCGAGAGTGGCCGAGGTGTCCGACGACTACCGGATTCGGCTAGCTATCGAGAACATCCCAGTCAGCGCCAAGGATCTCACCGTAGCTGACGCCTGGAACCGGCTCTGCGACATCATGCCGCAGGATCACGGCTTTACCCTGGACCTCAACTGGTGCTCCCTGTATAACAACTTCGAAGAGCTTGCAGCACATCTCGACAGGGTGCTGAATGTTCACGTTCAGGGAGCCGTTACGACCACCTCGAGCGGGACTCCGACCATGGTACCGAGATATGGCCAACTGGAGATTTTGGACTCCCTGGCCAAGCTCTGCGAAATGGGCTATGATCGATTCGCGACGCTGGAGCTGAACCGCCCAACCGAACTAAGTGACTTCGAGGCGGCTCTAGGCGTGATCCATTCGACGATTTCAGCATACTTCCGGATCTGACCGGATCAGGCGGGAAGCCGGATCCAGGGAAAGCCGACCTGATCGGGTCAGACGCTACGCCTGGCCCAGAGAGCAGATCCAGACAGCGCGTATCCAAAAACGGGGCCGACCCGGAAGGGACGGCCCCGCTCATATGAGCCACTCCATTATTGGCTGGCGCATAGACCGACTAGCGCTTAGACTTGTACAGCTCCAGTGTCTGACGGGCCAGCTCGGAAATGCTTACTCGGTAGTAGCCCGACACGCCTGTCTGCAGGGTGTCGTTCAGAGGGGAGATCCACTTCTCTGGCAGCCTCTTGGCGCTCAATATCATCCCGATTATTGATCCCACTGTGGCTCCGTTGCAGTCGGTATCGAAGCACGCCTGGACTGCTCCGCAGATCGCCTGCTCGAAATCATGCTCACTCCAGAGCAATCCCATTGCCACTATCTGAGCGTTGCTTATTGTGTGGCACCAGTGGTGGCCATAGTACTGGTTCCAGCGCTTGTGGATCATTGAGGTGGCTTCATCTCGAGTCAGACCCTTCTCGTACCACGAAATCACATCGCTTATTGCTTCGTAGAGCCTGGACCTGGCCGGGATCTCGGATAGGCCTATCTGTATGAGTGTCTTTGGGTCTTTCTCGAACGCCGCAGCAGCCAGCATGGCGGCGACCCACATCTCGCCGTATATCCCGTTCTTGATGTGGCTCACGCGAGCGTCTCTCCAGGCGAGTTCCGCTGCGAGTTCAGGGTTACCGAGAGCGACATACCCGAAGAAGTCTGCGCGGATCTGTGCGCCGATCCATTCCCTATAGGGATTCCGGTGAGTGGCTGACCGCGGAGGCGCAATCGTCAGGGCCAGGTTTCGGTAGGCCACTCTCTCTGCAGTGCAGGTCTTCAGCAGCGGGATGTTGCCCAGCCAGAAGTCGGCGACGTCCTCGGAGGAAAAGGATACCCCATGTTGCTTGACTATGGCCAGCCCGGTGACGGTGTAGTTCGTGTCGTCGTCTTCGGGCATGTAGTTCACCTGGTCGATGAATCCAAAGCGCTGGGAGACCTTGTATTTCTCGTCTATCTCCGCAGGCACCTTCGATATGAAGTAGTCGCTGAGGGGGTAGCGTCCCAGGTCCTTCAGGTAGCCCCACATCCTGTCCGTATGCCAACCCTCGACAGGCTTCCCAAGCAGGCATCCGGCACATCTGCCGAGCCAGGCGCCTAAGAACCGGTCGTAGACCTCTTCTTCAGACAGGGACTGAGAGTCGAGGCGTCTGGGGCCGTCAGGCCGCTCTTGGCGAATCTGGTCGAGGTCATTGGGCTCTACGTACTTATGGCCTGAGACAAGCGGCAGCTCCTGCGCTCTGTCCAGGAGTGCTTGTGCGGCCGACTGAAACTCCTGATCGTTGATGACTTCCGGAGCTCGCAGCCTGCGGAACTCTGATTCTAGCGATGATACATCCTTGCCTTCATCGCGCAATTGCTGCAGCTCGATGACAAGGTCGTCCTTAGTGATCAGCAGCCAGGATTGATTCATCGTCCTGTACCTCCAGTCGTTGATGACGACCATTTCGCCAATAAGCTTATTACACCTGCTCGTCGTCTGGTATACTCAAAGGGGGCAACGTGTTTTCTGCGATTGCATTGGGACGCATGAGACGCAAAGGGGGACAAATCGTATGCGACAAGAAGTCAAGCAATCACTGAGGAAAGCGCTGGCGATACTGCTCATCATTGGGAGCCTGTTCGCGTTTGCTCAAGGCAAATGGCCAATCGGTGTGGGGGTGCTCGTAGTCGCCTTCCTCGCATTGGGAGATGACAGCGCGTCCAGGAGACCTCCTCAACAGTCTCGAGAGGAATACAAGTGATCGGACTGATCAGATTCAGGTGTTGACCCTCACGTTACGTCATAGTTTAGTATGTAGCCCGGAGGTGATGACGTGTACTACAGGGTCAAAGAAGTTGCTGATCTAGCAGGGGTCACTGTGCGCACGCTCCATCACTATGATCAGATAGGGCTCCTCAAGCCTGAGTCTGTGAGTGAGACGGGTTACCGCCTGTACAGTGATGAGGACCTCGCTAGGCTCCAGCAGATTCTCTTCTTTAAGGAGCTGGGCTTTGGCCTGCGACAGACTAAAGCGATCATCGACAGCCCTGGGTTTGATCGAGTCCAGGCACTCAAAGCGCACAGAGAAATGCTCCTGAAGCAGAGAGATCGCTTGAACCGGCTGGTGGCGACTGTGGACAGGACCATCGAGTCGGTTGAGAGGGGTACTGAGATGAACAAGAAAGATATGTTCGGTGCGTTTGACATGTCTGAGATCGAGAAGCACCAGAGGAAATACGCGAAAGAGGTAGAGGAGAAGTACGGAGCGAGAGCCGCATACCAGGAGAGCAAGAGGAGAACGGCTGCGTATGGCCCGGAAGACTGGGCGAGGATTATGAACAAGTTCAATGAGATATTCGGGCGAGTCGCAGGCCTAATGGACCGCAGCCCATCAGATCCGGAGGTGCAGCAGGCAGTCGCGGACTGGAGGCAGCATCTCACGGAGTCATTCTACACTTGCACACCGGAGATCCTTCGAGGTCTCGGAGACCTGTGGGTATCCGACAGCCGGTTCACTGAAAACATCGACAAGATAAAACCTGGACTGGCTCAGTTTTTCAGCGAAGCGATCGGCATTTACTGTGACAATCTGCAGAGCTGATTCGGCCGGCAGCAGGGCTTGTGCGACCGGCTACAGGGCTTGTGTGATCGGCTACAGGGCCTGTGTGACCGGCCACAGGGCCGATGCGATCGGCTATAGAGCCGATGCGGCCGGCTGCAGTGCTGATTTGACCAGGGGAGTCGCTGGGTAGTAGGGTTGGAGTTCCAGCCTTAAGCGCGACTCCCCTGTTTCGCGCTCATCTAAGCGGAGCGAGCAGGTATTTGCCTGCTAAGGGCGAAGAAACAGGGATGTGCTACGTCGTGAGCAACTATGATTCTTGAGGTGAACTATGATACTAGCAGTCCAGTATTACAGACCACCTTTTCCGGAGAGACGCTATTTCGCAGACGACATGAAGGCGATCAAGGACGCAGGCTTCAATGCAATCCAACTCTGGGTCCTGTGGGGATGGGTTGAACCTGAGCCGGGAGTGTTCAGGTTTGACGACTACGACGAGCTCTTTGATGAAGCTCACAAGCAGGGTCTCGGAGTTGTCCTCAGTACAGTGGCGGAAATCCAGCCGTACTGGATTCATAGGGTCGTCCCTGATTCATACATGGTGGACCACATGGGAAACAGGGTGGTTTCCAGTAATCGGGGAGAGTGCAATCAGGGACTCACGCCAGGAGGGTGCACAGACAATCCTGAGGTATTGAGGCGCATGGGCATTTACCTGCTCCAAGTCGGCAGCAGGTACGCGGACAGGCCGAACCTCGTGGCCTATGACTGCTGGAACGAGTTGAGATGGAACGTCAACTCCGACGGCCTGGTCTGCTTCTGCCCACACACGCTGTCAGCGTTCAGGGAGTGGCTGAGGCGGAGGTATGGGAGCCTTGAGGGGCTGAATGAGGCTTGGAAGCGCAGATACTGCTCGTTCGAAGACGTGATGCCGGGCAAGCTCCCTGACAGGCCTTACACTGACATGATGGAGTACGAAGCGTTTCTCCAGTGGAGGGCTGCTGAACACGTCAAGTTCAGATATGACACCCTTCGACAGGTCGAGCATCGGCGCATCATTACCGCGCATGGACCCCATCCTTCGTCGGTCATGGATGGAGATTCAGAGAACCACGCGATCAACCGGGGCAACGACTTCGATCTGGCGGACTACGTAGACGGCATTGGATGCTCGCACTTCCCCCTGACGCCTTGGGCCGATGATGACGACAACGAGTTCGGGTTCAGGATCGAGGCTACACGGTCGGGAGCATGCAAGAAGCCCTTCTGGATTAGCGAACTGCAGGGCGGGTCTGCTCGGATAGGCTTTGAGGTCCACCCGCCGGTAAGGGCCCACCAGCAGCAGCGCTGGATTTGGAGCGGGCTGAGCAGGGGCGCCAAGGCAGTCATCATATGGTGCTGGCGGGATGAGGTGTTCGGCAGAGAGTCCTCCGGGTTCGGCTTTGCTGGCATGGATGGGTTCTATGAAGAGCGTGCGAAGGCAATGAGCGAGACTGGGAAGTTTGTCTCAGAACACGAGGAGCTGCTGGAAGGCTATCGACCGGACGAGCCGGCCGCGGGCATACTCTTCGACCCCAACACCTACAACCTCGAGTGGGCGCAGGACGGCCGGGCAAGGAGAATAAGGCAAAGCATCAGAGGGTACGCTCTCGCATTTGAGCATGCAAAGGTCCCCTACTCCCTCATAGATAGCTCACACCTAGAACACCTGAAGGACCTGAAGCTGTTGGTCATGCCCATGCCCCTCGTCGTGCCCGAGCAGACTGCCGAGGCAGTGTTGCAGTTTGTGCGTGACGGCGGGACCCTCATTGTCGAGGGCGATGCCGATGCATATACGACGACTGGGTTCTACCGCTACCCTGATGTGGACAGGTCGTTTGCTGCTAAGCTCGGAATCGAGTACGTCGGGAGACGTCAACCGGATTGGGACGAAGTCAGTCTCGAGATCGGCGGCAAGGCCTACCGCATGAAGACTAAGCACTGTGCGCTGTCCACGTTTGTCACTCCGCTAAAGGTCAAGACAGGCTGCAGTGGTGCAGCGGAGATCCTCTCCAGCGCCGACGGTGCAGTGATGGCGACCAGGCGGAGGGTCGGAAAGGGTACTGTAATCGCTTTGGGCTATTGGGCAGGACTTGCTTACTCAGTCGATAGCCGATCTGGCAGAGGCGTGTCTGGGCTTGTGGATTTTGTCGGAGACGTGGCAGAGGCCTGCGGCGCGGGACCCAGGGTGAAGATCGCTCCGTGCGACGATATCCAGTGGAGGACCGGTCTCTCGGGCGACACAAGGCTGTTGATGGTGCTGAACTCGGGCGAATCCAGGAAGGTGACTATCAGCGTTCCTTCGGACATGTTGAGCGGCTTAGGTCAAGTCGTCGATCTCCGGCGGCGAGTGAGCGTGCCGGTGAAGGAGAACGGCGGGACCGGGCAGTTTGAGGTGGAGATAGCCAGCGCGGAATGCCTTGTCTTGAGGGTGTAGGGCTGATTGGCGCTTCCGGCGCGTTCGCACACAACCGCACTGAGTCATTGAGGAGACGGTCAACCAATGCGACTGTACATCATCAGACACGCCGACCCGGACTATGAACACGACACGCTGACAGAGGACGGTCACAAAGAGGCACAAGCGCTGGCCAAGCGGCTGGCCTCACACGGGCTTGACAGGATTTACTGCTCACCACTTGGACGGGCGATTGACACAGCCAGGTATACAGCTGAGCTCCTTGGCCTCGAGTACAACATCGAGCACTGGACCAAGGAGCTGTGGCCTGAACTTGCTTTGATGGCGAGCCCGTGGGGAGACATCATAGCAACTGATGTCCCGGGTGAGGTTTACAGGTGCGAAAACGAGATGCCTACTCATGAGAACTGGCACCGGTGTTCGGCCATCAAAGACTACGAATTGCAAAAGGTGTACGAGAAGCTGAAGGCGGACTCCGACGACTTTCTGAAGCGACAAGGGTATGAGAGAGAAGGCGGGCGCTACCGCTGCATCTCTCCAAATGAAGATCAGGTAGCGGTGTTTTGCCACGGAGGATTCGGTCTCACATGGTTGGCGCACCTTCTCGAAATCCCTGTCACTCTCGTATGGTCGGGTTTCTGGTTGCCCCCCAGTTCAGTAACGACCATCCTGTTCGATCAGCGTTCGACGGATTGGGCAGTGCCAAGGTGTATCGGCTTAAGCGACGTATCCCATCTCTATGAAGCGCGGCTGCCGGTCAAACCCAGCGGGATCATTGCGAACTTCTGGTGACCCCGCATGTAGCTGGTTCTTGCAAGGCATCTACACCGTGAGTGCGACTCGAGACGCTTCCTGGCCGCGCCAGCGTATCGAAGGAAGGATTGCCCGTGGCTAAGATGCGCTTGTTGCACGAGGATTTCCGGGGATTCAAGATCGGAGATTTCCCTCACGAGACGTATTTAGGGGCGATGGGAGAGTACCACTACAGGCCTCACCAGTGGTATGGGGGCAGATGGTACAACCCAATACCCGGCCTGGCCAGAGTCTGGATGGTCACCGAGCTCGATGGCAGGAAGTTCATGGAGTACTCGGCCGACCACGCGTCCCCGGAGCTGATGATGCTGGTGACGGGCGACGAAGATTGGACTGACTACCAAGTCAGCGCTGATGTCCGTACGCTGTTGACATCCGGCTGTGGCGGCCTGCTGTTCAGGTATAGCAACAGCAGGTGCTATTACTCCCTATGCCTCAACGACGGCACTCTGGTGCTGGCCGGACGGCGCCACACCGACAAATGGGCAATCGCTTCATGCGAGTACAGGTATGGCTGCGACGAATTCCACAATCTCAAGGTGGTCTGCAGAGGAAGCCGAATCTCGTGTTACGTCGACTCTGTGCTGTGCTTTGAGGCTGACGACCAGACGTATCGTTCAGGCAAGATAGGCATCGCTGCCACATCGCCGGTGCAGTTTACTGACATCGCTGTAGATATGGACGCCTCTGTCTACCAGGGCATATGCAGCGAACGGGCAAGAAAAGCGGAAAAGGTGGCGACGGAGCGGGCGAAATACCCTGCTCCACTGCTCTGGAAGACGATTGACCTCAAGGATTTCGGTGCGGGGAGACACATTCGGTTCGGACATCTTACCGGAACTGAGGAAACCCACATCGTGATTGCGCAGAACCAGAAGAGGATAGCAAAGGACGCCTTTGCTCACATCAGCTGCCTTACAGCCATCGATCTCGATGGAAACGTGCTGTGGCAGATAGGTGAGCCCAACCCGGGCAACGCGCACCTCACCGCGGATCTTCCCTTCCAGGTATGCGACATCGACGGCGACGGCAAAGACGAAGTGATCGTCGCGCGCGACTTCAAGATATCGATACTCGATGGAGAGACAGGAGAGGTCATCAAGTGGACCCATACCCCATTGATCACAGATGATCCGAAGTCTCTGAACATCGGATGGCTGAAATACAAGACACATCCGTTTGGCAGGCTGAACGTCGACTCGATCAGGATCTGCAACCTCTCCGGCGGCCCGCGGCCCTCTGACCTGCTCATAAAGGACAGGTACAAGAGAGTCTGGGCATATGACAGCGACCTCAATCTGCTGTGGAGCCATGACGCGTGCGTCAACACAGGGCATTTTCCGTACAGCAAGGACATCAACGGCGATGGCAGAGAGGAAGTCATGATCGGATACGACATGCTTGACGCAGATGGCAACAGGATCTGGTCGCTGCCGATCCACTCAGACCACGCCGATGAGATCATCATAGGCAGGATAGACCCCGACAGAGAAGAGGTGATCGCCATCGCGGCTGGAGACGAGGGCTTTGTGCTCGCCAGCCTGCAGGGAGAGATCCTTCTGAAGGAACTGATTGGTCACGCACAGAGAATCAGCGTGGGCAACTACAGGCCGGAGCTAAAGGGGCTCGAGATATGCGTCACCACGTACTGGGGCAACCAGGGCATCATATTGCTTTATGACTGCAAGGGGAAGCTCCTGTGGTCCGCAGAGCCGTCGACGAACGGCAACATGATTACGCCCGTAAACTGGACTGGCGATGGCCAGGATCTGATTCTCCTGAACGGCAACGTCGAAAAAGGCGGTCTCATAGATGGGTTCAACCGGCAAGTGGTTCGCTTCCCTGCGGACGGCCATCCGGACATGTGTGCAGAGGTGATCGACCTGACGGGAGACTGCCGCGACGAAATTGTGCTGTGGGATGAGAGGAGGATGTACATCTACACGCAGGACAACGAGTTCGAGGGCGAAACGATAGCCTGTCCGATCAAGTACCCTCACTACAACGGCTCCAACTACAGGGGCGAGTACTCCTATCCGGCATTTAGGAAGCTCTAGCTCTGGCCAGCCTGTATCTCTCCAAGGTAGAAGACCGCTAGTTGTGTCCTGTCGCGCAGTCCCAGTTTCTCCAGCACTGCGCTCAGGTAGTTGCGCACTGTGCCTTCACTGAGGTAGAGGGTCTGCGCGATTTCCTTGTTGCTCAAGCCCTTGGCGACCAGTTCGATGACGCTTCGTTCTCTGTCGCTGATGCCGTGTTCAGCGAGGATTTCGTCAATATCTCTGCTGTCGGTGCCGCCAGCTTGCCGGTGAAGCAACCTGGGCAGTCTTGTGACGATCGCGTCTCCGAACACGCTCTGTCCCATGTGCACAGCCTTCAGAGCAGGCACGATGCTCTCGAAGTCCTGCTTGAGGAGGTACCCTCTTGCGCCCATCCGCAGCGCTTGGACTATGTACTCGTCGTCAAGGAAGGTGGTGAGAAAGAGAATGCGTGCGTCAGGGAACTCGCCTAGTATAGCCTCGCAGGCCTCGAGTCCGGTCATCCCGTCCATGCGAATGTCCATGAGCAGCACATCCGGCTTGAGCTCGGCAAAAAGCGACAGGGCGTCGTGTCCGTTGTAGCCGGTCCCCACTACTTCCACGTCACCTGCACTTTGCAGGATTGTCTTCAGGGCTTCGCACACAAGCCTGTCGTCATCAACGACCAGCACTCTCATGTCGCTGCTCTCCTTTCGGAACCGCCCTTCGGAACTGAGATGAACAGCCTGAATCCTCCGTCGCGCCCGACATGGAACTGCCCTCCCAAAGCCGTGACACGGTCTTCCATGCTGTACAGCCCCAGACCTTCGCCCTCCAGCCACGGACGAGAACCCAGATTGGATCTGGTGCCGTTGTCCTGCAATACCAGCTGATAGAGAGCCGGGTGCTCCAGCAGCGTCAGTGTAGCCCGTGTTGCGTCGGAGTGGCGCATGATGTTGTTCAGGCCTTCTTTGATGATGGCAATGAAGCAATGCGCGATCTCTTTGCACGGTTCGCTCTCCAGCCGGTAGTCTACGCGGAGGGGGCAGAATGTGAAGGCCTGTGCGAGGGCTTCGACCTGCGTCTTGAGATCGAGCGAGCTGTCATGCAGGTTGTGAACACTCGATCTTATGCTGTCCATTGCCTGAGAAAGAGTGTCACGAATCACCGACAGTGAGGTCTGCGTTTCCTCGTCTTTCCGAGTGGCCAGCAATGCTCCCACCTGCAGAATTGATCGCGACAGCAGGTGCCCCACATGATCGTGGATCTCTCTGGCGATCCTGCTGCGTTCGTTCAGCGTTGCCAGCCTGACTTCATAGTCCTGCTTCTGCAGCAGTTCTCTGTTCTTCTCTGTCAACGATATGGCCAACTCATGGCTGTTGTCGCGCAGCCTCTTCAGCTCCATTTGTCCTCGTTCGACTGCCGCAAACCTGGATCTGAGCAACCACGCGACAGCAATCAGAGCGACGACAATCGCGGCACGGCCAGCGGAGAGACCTGCGAAGCAGACAGCTACTGCAGCGACGGCTGCCAGCACCGTCTTGGTTGAGTAGCCCTCAAAGACATCGTAGTAAACCATCGGCAGATACAGGCAGAAGGCGGGATTGACTACGCACGCTGCCAGGTACAGCACAACACTTCCGAGCTGGAACGGGGGCGACTTCAGGTATCCGTTGAACGCGCTGATCGTAACGCCTACCAGCATCGTCACGACTGCGATTGTGTCGATGGGCCGATCCAATGTCTGAACTGCGCAGCACGCCCATATCACCAATCGGTCTGCGAGAGCTTGCACAGTCTACTCCTCCAGGACCATTCTGCCTTTATGATCAGTCTACCACACACATGACATCTGTCACCAGCAAAACTGACTCGTTACACTAACGCGTTCAAGCCTAGGCGCTGTAGAATCGGTTCAGCAGTGAAACAGGAGGAGAAAGCATGCTCATCAGAGTTAACAATCTCGTGAAAAGGTACGGAGAACTAGTCGCGCTGGACCATTTCAGCCTCGAGGTAGACGAGGGTGAGATCCTGGGCCTGCTAGGTCCCAATGGATCAGGGAAGACCACGACTATCAACTGCATTCTGTCCCTGCTGAAGTATGACAGGGGCACAATCGAGGTTTTCGGCCGGCCCATGGCTCCGGACGCGTACGAAAGCAAACGCAACATCGGCATAGTTATGCAGAACGTTGCGGTGTTCGAGGAACTCACGGTAGAGGAGAACATCGACTACTTCTGCGGGATGTACGTCGACGACCACAGGACCAGGCGGAGCTACGTTGAGGAGGCCATCGAGTTCGTCGGACTCACTGAGTTCCGCAAATTTCGCCCTAAGAAGCTGTCAGGCGGGCTTTTGCGCAGGCTGAACATCGCGTGCGGCATAGCTCACAAGCCCAAGCTCATAATCCTTGACGAGCCGACCGTGGGTGTCGACCCTCAGAGCAGGAACAGCATACTCGAGGGCATCAAGGGTCTCAACGAGCGCGGCGCCACCATCGTGTATACCTCTCACTACATGGAAGAGGTTGAGCAGATATGCAGCCGCGTTGTCATCATGGACAGAGGAAAGACCCTGGCGTCGGGCACCAAGGAAGAGCTCAAGGCCATGATCAATCACGGTGAGACGATCAACGTCGAGCTCTACGCGCTGAAGCCCGAAGACCTGGCTCACATTCTGCAGATGCCACACGTAGCGCGTGCTGAGTACCACGACAACCATCTGACCATCCGCTACGACGACGGACAGCACAATCTGCTCAACCTGCTCGATTATCTGAAGTCGCGGGATCTGTCGTTCGAGAGGGTCTATTCGCAACAGCCCACATTGAACGACGTGTTCCTTGAGATAACCGGCAGGCAGCTGCGAGACTGAGGGAGTGCAAAGTAACGTGTTTATGCATGTGTTCAAATACAGGCTGAAGTGCCTCATACGGGACAGGGACACACTTTTCTGGACGGCGGCGTTTCCACTGCTTCTGGGAACCATGTTCTACTTCGCCTTCGGAAACTTGATGGGAAGCAGCGGCGGCTTTGAGCCGGTGAAGGTGGCTGTCGTCAACTCCCCGGAATACCGAAACAACACGTATCTCCAGCTTATGCTGGGAGTTCTCTCGACGGCGGGCGAAGACCAGCTGCTCGATATGACCTTGACGACGGAGTCCCAAGCGCAGCGGCTGCTCGACGAAGGGAAGGTCGCTGGGATAATCACGGTGAGTGCTGACGAGGGCGTCGGCGACTCCGGCTCAAGCCCCGCGCGGCTTACGGTGACGCAGTCGGGCCTGGGACAGAGCATTCTGAAGGCGGTTCTTGACGAGTACTTGCACACGTCTGCGACTGCGACGAGTGTACTCTCCCGGGGTTCGGTAGACGTGAGCGAACTCGTAGCCAGGCTGAGAAACCGCAGGCGCTATACGCAGCAGATTTCGTACAGCGACGCGTTGCCTGACTATATGCTCGGCTACTTCTACGCACTCGTCGCTATGGCAGCTCTGTATGCGGGGCTCTGGGGGATGAGGAATACCATGGACATACAGGCGGATTTGTCGGATAAGGGAGCTCGGCGGAGCGTGGCGCCTACGCACAAGCTGGCAGTTGTGATGGGCGACTGGACTGCGTCTCTGCTGATCAGTTTCGGAGAGATGCTGATCCTCTTGGCGTACCTCGTTTTCGCTCTGAAGGTCGATTTCGGCGACCAGATCGGCTACGTTCTGCTGACCTGCTTGGCGGGCTGTATCGCTGGACTGTCGTTCGGGACTGTGATCGGCACGTTGTTCCGCAAGTCGGAGGGAACCAAGGTTGCCACTCTGGTCGCGTCGTCGAATCTGCTGTGCTTCCTAGCGGGGCTGATGTACCTCGACATGAAGGATATTGTCGCCCGCAAGGCGCCGGTGCTTTCGTACATCAATCCGGCTGCGCTCATTGCCGATGCCTTCTACAGCCTGTACATATTTGACAACCACCGTCGGTTCTTCCTAAACATTGGCCTTCTGTGTGGGTTTTCCGCAGTGATGTGCTTTGTCAGCTTCCTGCGGTTGAGGAGTGAGAAGTATGCAAGTATTTAGGGCGTATCTCAAGGTGCTGCGGGCATATGCGGGATCGATTGCCATATACATGGCGATCTTCATCGGAATCGCGACCTTGATATGGCGGACATCTCCGCAATCAGTGGTTACTGAGTTCTTTGAGACGAAGACACCTGTAGCGGTCATCAACCGCGATGGCGATGCCCCGCTCGCTCAGGGTCTCGCAGACTACATTGCAGACAACTTTACAGTGGTGCCATACCCGGATGATCCGGAGAAGCTGCAGGACGCGCTTTTCTACCGCAAAGTGCACTACGTGGTCATAATACCCGAGGGATTCTCTGCTGAGTTTATGGCGGCGGGTGCGAACGATGAACCAGTCATACAAAAGGTTGTCTTGCCGGATTCCATGAGCAGTCACTACGTAGACATGCGCATCGACAAGTTCCTGAATGCGGCCGGCATCTACAGGGACTTCGGCTCGCCGAGCCGGTTGACGGAGACTGCAGAGGATCGGCAGGCTCAGATCGTGGCGGCTGTCAGAGAGGACCTGCGGGCCGAGACTCCGGTCATCCTCAGAGTTGCAGGCAACGCGGGGGAGAACTCGGTGCAGGAGTCTGACGAAGCATACGCAACATACTGTGCGTACTCGTCATATGCACTGCTCGCCATGGTGATCCTTGGCATAAGCTCAGCGATGCTGGCGTTCAACAGGCGGGACCTTCGCCTGCGCAACCTGTGCACGCCGATGCCGAAGCGCAGCCTCGAGGCGAGGCTCGCAGTAGGTCACTGCCTGTTCGCTCTGGGATGCTGGGCCATTCTAGCGCTGGTCGGTATCGCACTCAACGGCACGGAGGTGTTCGGCTCTGGACGAGGGTGGCTCTACCTATTGAACTGCCTTGCGTTTACCGCAGTCGCGACCAGCATCGGATTCGCGGCAGGGCACTTCGCAAAGACCAGCAGCGCGCAGTCGGGTGTGGTCAATGTCGTTGCACTCGGAATGAGCTTCCTGGGCGGTGCGTTCGTGCCGCAGTCGGTTATGAGCCAGTCAGTGCTTGTCTTCTCGCGGTTCCTGCCCAGCTACTGGTATATCCGGGCAATCGATGCGACCAAGGCGCTGGCAGGTTCGGTGTCGGGAAACGTCTATCCGATCTACGGGTATATGCTCATACAGCTAGGGTTTGCCGCTGCCATATTCTCAGTGACGCTGCTGTTCAGCAAGGAGCGACAAATGACGGAGCTGTAGATTCAGGTCCGGGTTCAGGTTCGGCGTCGGCGTCAGAGCCAGGGCTGCCCCGGACGACTAGACGACAGAACGTCAAGGGCCATAGGTTTGCCGATGCGCTCGCAGACAGATGGAACAGGCTGTCGGTGCCGATCCTGGTGCCGGCGGCCTATCTACTCAGTCGCACCTGGTCAGTCGTTTGACAGTGGAGCGCGCTGTTGGTACACTGACTGTGTCGGGATCGTTCCAAGACATGGGGGGATAATGCAGTGCAATACACTACACTCGGAAAGACCGGTGTCAAGGTTTCCAGGCTATGTTTTGGAACCATGTCGTTCGGTGGAGATGCCGATGAAGAGACCTCCGCAGCGCTGTTCCAGAGGTGTCGCGACGCTGGGATCAACTTCTTTGACTGCGCCAACATATACTCCAAGGGCAGAGCTGAGGAGATACTTGGGCGGCTCATGAAGGGCTGCCGCGACGAGCTAGTGATCACGACCAAAGTCGGCTTTTCCATGAATGACGGGCGAGTTGAGCCGGGGTTGTCTCGAAGGTCGATCATGATGTCGGCTGAGGACTCGCTGCGCAGGCTCCAGACTGACAGGATCGACGTTTACTTCTGCCATACATTCGACAAAACCACACCGATGGAGGAGACGCTGAGAGCTCTATCTGATCTAGTCTCTCAAGGCAAGGTGCTGTACATAGGGCTGAGCAACTGGGCGGCCTGGCAGATCGCTCGTGCTATCGGCAAGACGGAGTTGCTGAGGCTGGCACCTGTGAGTGTCGTGCAGCCGATGTACAATCTAGTGAAGAGAACTGCAGAGACCGAAATCCTTCCTCTTGCCGAGGCTGAAGGGCTCGGAGTCATTCCATACAGTCCTTTGGGCGGAGGCCTTCTGACAGGCAAGTACACGACCACCCAAAGAGATCCTGCGGGAAGGCTCGCGACATGGAGCACTTACGAGCGGCGGTACGCTGACGAAAGGTTCTATGAAGTGGCCGAGAGGTTTTGCGAGTACGCCCGGAGCAAAGGACTGCACCCGGCAACTCTGGCGGTTGCGTGGGTCAAGGCTAATCCTGCGGTCACTGCGCCGATCCTGGGTGCGCGGAACGTCGAGCAGCTCGAGCCATCACTGGCTGCGGCTGATCTCGACTTGAGCTCTGACCAGCGGGATGAGATCGCGGCGTTGGGCGATCCGCCACCGGTGGCGACGGATCGGACTGAAGAAAGGGAAAGGCCCTGAACGTAGCGGAGGCCCTTGGCAATGCACCTCATGAAGTCAGAATCGCGCAAGAGGGTGGCGTACAACGAACGCCTGCTCGTCTGGGAGGGAGTGATCGCCAACTTCGGTATTTGGCTGGTCTCTCCCTATATCGCGATTCTTTCCATCCAGCTCGGAGCCTCTGATCACGAGGTCGGTCTCCTCACCTCCATACCAGCGCTGGTCAGCATGCTGGCTATGATCCCGCTGTCCCGGGTGGCTCAGCAGCACTCAGCGCAGAAGGTCGTAGCCGCGGCAAGCGCGTTGGGCAACAGAGTGTTCTACTTGGCCCTTGCCGTGTCGCCCCTCCTTGGATGGCTCAATCCGACTGTCTTGATAGTGATCACTGTCGCAATGGCTGTCCCCGGCGCTTTGCTCAACATCGTGTGGGCCAACCTTCAGTCTCAGCTGTTCCCGCCCGAGCGAAGAGCGAGCATCTTGGGGTACAGGAACGCCGTTATCAAGGTAGTCTCCATTGTTGCGACCTTCGCCGGCGGCTACTTCCTGGCAGCGGTCGGGTATCCCTACAACTACTCAACGTTGTTCGGCGTCGCCTTTGTGGCCTGCATGATCTCGGTCTACCTGATCAACCGAATAGACGAGAGCCGTGAAGGGGAAGACCAGGCACTCGCAAGCCGGGATGGAGGCGAGCCTTATTTCGGCCAGCTGAAGGCTATCCTGAGCGACGATGACTACGGACGCAAGTTCATTCTGTTCGTCGTGAGCATGTTCGTGTTCCACTTCGGAATGAACACGACTGCCCCGATCTGGCCGATATACCACGTTCGTGTGCTGGGACTGAGCACGACCATAATCGGGCTCTTCAACTTCGCGTCAGGCGCGCTCGCAGTGGCGGGTTTCTGGTTTCTTGGCAAGGTGGCAGGAAAGCGCGGCGACGAATTCGTTCTTACGTTGTCTGTGCTGGGAAGTGCGACGTTCCCGCTTCTGTACAGCTTGATTCCCAGTATTCCGTGGATGGTTTTCCTTCAATCGTATGTTGGCTTTTGGAACGCAGGCTGGAGCCTGACTGTATACACGATTCTGCTCAACTCCTCAAAGGCCCAGTACCGCCCTGCTTGTGTTGCGACTTTTCACACAGCAATGTCGATGACAGGGTTCCTGGCACCGATGTTTGGATCTCTTCTGCTCACCTACATGCCTGCACACGTGGCTCTTCGAGTGTCCTCGGGAATAAGGTTTATTGGGTGGATGACCTTCGTGGTTGGTCTGAGAATGCTATCCAAACCTAGGCCCGTCAACCAGTAAGTCTTGACAAATAGAGGATGCATTTGGCACGATCCCTGCTATTAGAAGAAGGTAACACGTAGAAAGTACCTAATACTTCCGTAAAACGATACAACGATTGGACAAGCACGTGGGGGGGATCAAGGTGCTTATTGGGACTATCGTCTATTCCCGCACCGGAGCCACTCTTGACTTCGCCGATCGAATCGCACAAAAGCTCCGTGAGAGGGGACATGCAGTCGAGCTGACCGTGCTCAAGACGGACGGGCAGGTTCGACCGCCCAGGCCAAAGGATTTCAGGCTCGTGAACGTGCCGGACTGTGAGAAGTATGACGCGGTGCTGATTGGAGGACCCGTCTGGGGATTCACAGCCGCCGCTCCTGTCATTGCCTGCATTCAGAGCCTGAAAGGCGTAGCAGGCAAGAAGCTTCTTCCTTTCGTGACCATGGGGTTTCCGCTTGAGGCGATGGGGGGCACGAGAGCGATTGAGGCGATGAAACAAGCCGCTCAGGGTGTCGGTGCGATTGTAATGCCGGGGATGATCGTTCCGCGGCTTTTCCGTCGCCAATCGCGGCTGAAGGACATCGCTGCTCAGAGAATATCCGAGTGGTTTGTTGACTAGGGAAAGCGACGCCGCCCGAGCCATTCGCTCGGGACTCTGGCGGCAAGCCGATGTGCCAAGAGCGAGATTGAGTTCACTCCAGTGCCAGGAGGGTGCGGCAATGTCGAAGACTGAATGGGACATTGCGGTTTGTGGACTGAACTGCGCCAAGTGCGACCTGTTCGCAGAGGCTAAGTGCGCAGGGTGCAGGGGCCCTGCTGACAGGCATTGGAGCGCCAGTTGCAAGTTTCTTGCCTGTGCGCGTGTCAAGGGACTCAGGTACTGCTTTGAGTGTGACGAGTTGCCATGTGATAAGCTGACGGCCTTCGCCAGCGACGGATACGAACATCACCGGATTACCGTCGAAAACCTGAAGCGCATTCGGGAGATCGGGCTGGAGGCATGGCTGAAGCAGCAGGAATCCCCATCGTTTTGCCCAGGCTGGACTCCTTGATCGTCTGCTTGTAACTGGATACATTCTTCCTATGCTTTATCTTGTATTACTCTGTCCTGCACTGCTTCATGATTTGACTCCGCGACGGGTGGATGCCGCCGAATGATTTGTTGGCCCTGGTGAGCCGCGTCCAAGTGCGTGACTTGACGGCTACGCGGGGCCTTCTTGCTATGTAGCCCGGTGTGCCTCTCTGCAATGCAGTCTGTTGTGCCTCTCCGCAATGCAGTCCGTCGGGCTCTCTGCCCCTCTGCAGTGTAGAATCTTTCGTGCCCAACTCGAGAATACTCACAATGTGGGAAATCAGCGCTGTTGCCTAGGCCGAACCGTCGAGGCGTTTGTCGGAGAATATGCAAGCGGCAAGACTGAGGTATCGATAAACCGAGCTCTGGCATTGAACCGCCAGAACAGGCGGGTCGTCTTGCTGGATCTGGACACTGAAGAGCCCGTATACACAGTCAGGACGGTGCGTCCTCTTCTGGAGCAGCGGGGGCTAGAGGTGGTCTCCCTGGAGTCTCATATGGTTTTTGGACTGGGTGAGGCTGGCGTTCCCGTCACCGAAGAGATGGTGACAGTGCTCAGACTGCCAGGGGACGTCGTTATAGATGTAGGGTATGGCGTCCACGGCGCTGCGGCTCTGAATCTCATTGACGGGTTGGAGGACGAGCCTTCACTGACAGTCTACTGCGTCATAAACGCCAAGAGACCTATGACTTCGACTCCGGAGAGGGTCGCACGGTACCTGGAGGAGCTGGACCCGTGCCACAAGATCGTGAACAACACAAACCTCGGCAGAGAGACGACCAGGGAGGTCATTCTCGACGGCGTTGAGATCGTGACCCAGGCAAGCAGGATCTCGGGCAAGCCGGTGGCCGCCGTATCTGTCGATGCGCGCATAGCAGACGACCCGGGTCTGGATCGGATGGATCTCGGAGCGCCCCTTTGGCGCCTGGAGCTGTTCATGACCGGCAAGCCGAAGCTGTAGCCGGGTGGCGACGGCCGTTTGGGGCAGTGCTATGGACGCTAACTGAACTCCGATACAGGCTTGAGCATTCAGGCGGCAGTAACGGAGGGAACGGTGATCAAGTGGGAGTCATCGAAGGCGAGAAGAGGCAGTTCATGACGGGAAATGAGGTCGTTGCATGGGCTGCACTGGCCGCAGGTGCCAAGGCGATGTTCGGGTACCCGATTACACCCCAGAACGAGATAATGCACTACTGGACTAGGATGGCTCCGGAGTACGGACTGAAGTTCCTGCAGACAGAAGATGAGCTCTCTGCGGGATTTGCCACACTGGGCGGAGCCCTTGCTGGGACTATCACCTTTTGTGCGACGGCCGGCCCGGGCAACGTGCTCATGCAGGAACCCATATCCATGGCCGAGATGATGCGAGTGCCGGCTGTGTGGGTCATACAGCAGCGCGGAGGTCCTTCAACGGCAACGGTCATCTACTCTCAACAGGAAACCCGTCTCACCTGTCTTGGCGGAAACGGCGAGGGCCTCAGAATCGTCTATTCCACCGCGTCGCACCAGGACATGTTTGACTACGTCATCAAGGCCTTCTGGGCTGCCTGGAAGTTCAGGTTTCCCGCGTTTGTCCTGGGAGATGGATATCAGGCAAAGATGCGTGAGCCGGTGACGATCTACGACCCAGAGGGCGCAGGCGTGGAACTCCCAGTCGCAGCGCCCATTCTCAAGCCCAGCGGGGTGCCGTCAGTGGACAGGGAGCCTGTCCACATGCGTAACACATTCAACATAGAAGAAGAGCTGATGGATGTGTTGATGGAGCACATCCGCGACTACTCAGAGATGGCGCCTCAGATCGTCGAGAGCGAGAAGTACCTGTGTGAAGACGCGGAAATCCTTGTGGTGGCTCACGGCATCGTGTGGAGGTCTGCCAAGGAAGCTGTCCTCGGTCTCAGAGAACGCGGTGTCAGTGCCGGTGCGTTTCGGCCCATCACCTTGAGGCCGTTTCCCGAGGACGATCTCCGAGCGGCGGCTAGGACAGCTGAGCTCATTGTGGTTGCAGAGTCAGCGTACGGGCAGCTCGAGAGCATGGTCAGAGACAGGTTGTACAGGATACAGGTTCCTATCAAGGGCATACTCAAACCCGGTGTGGGGATCACGGCCGAAGAGATCGTCGAAGGGGTAACGCAGTTGGCTGAGATGAGCAGGTCGGAGGGTTGATATTCGAGTTGGCAGATAAGGGCTTGAGGCCAAAGGCCTGGAGAAGCGAGACCAAGCCGCACCGGTTCTGCCCGGGATGCGGCCATGGCATCATACTCAAGGGCCTGGCTGATGTTATAGATGAGCTGGGCATACACGAGCTAGGCGTTTTCGCATGCGACATCGGATGCTCGCTGCTGAGCTGGGACTTCTTCAACCTTGATTCTGTGCAGACGCACCACGGCCGCACTGTCCCGGTCGTGGTCGGGCTTAAGAAAGTGCGCTCGGACCTGACCGTTGTCGCATACGTCGGCGACGGGGGCGGATACTCGATCGGCTTGCAGCATCTGATCAGCAGTGCAGTGAGGAACGACCCTGTGACGGTAGTACTGGCTAACAACACGCTGTACGCGATGACTGGAGGACAGATGGCTCCGACCACTCTGTCAGGCCAAAAGACGAGCACGACACCATATGGACGATCGATCGAGGAGACGGGTCCCCCGTTCATGGGACCTGAGATTGTGTCAGCAGCCGCGTCGGACAGTGCGTATGTGGCGCGGGGCTCGGTTACCAGGTTCCCCGAACTCAAGCAGATCCTCAAGAAAGCCCTTCTAAACCAGATGCTACGGTCCAGCTTCTCATTCGTGGAGTTTCTGTCGAGCTGCCCGACCAATTGGCGCACCAAGCCCGCAGACACCCTGAAGTTTGTGAATGAAGATATGGCTCGTACCTTTCCGCTCAAAGAACATCGAGTGCCCAAAGACCTATCGTAAGATTTCCGGCAGCGTACTCCCCACGTGAAGGAGAGCGCACGTAGTTGGGCGAATCTAGACTGTGGTTTGCCCATTTGGTATGCCTGCCATGGACTGCATGGCTGTAATCTTCGTGCAAACGTAAGTTAGGAGGAATGAGCTCGTGAGGCCTAGGGCGTTAGTCTTTATCGCGATGGTGGCTGTACTGATTTCCGTTGGTTGCCTTCCTGTGCTAGCCGATGATTGGGACTGGAGCGACTGGGACAGCGATGGCTGGAGTGACTGGGACAGCTCTGACTGGAGTGACTCGAGCTCTGACTGGGGTTGGGGCGACGCAGGCGGGACCGGTGCGAGCTCCGATTGGGGAGTTCAGCCGGTGATCACGGGTCGAATGGCGATCCCTGAGTATCCTGGCGCCCTCGATGGATCGGGTCTCGGAGTGGACGAGCCGGTTGAGGGCACGCTCCGCTCCGTTCGTGTGACACAGGAGTCCGTGGTCCGGGTCGCTGGCTATTACCAGTGGCAGCTCGGGCTGGTTCCTGTCGAGATTCGGCCCTTTGAGTACGTCATTCAGATGCAGGATCCAATGACCGGTGTATTCACTATCATTGTGATCCGGCCATGGTCGGAAGGCCGGGACCTTAGCGGTGGCACGAGGTCAGCTGACGGGCTCGGCGCGATGATTGAGGTCATTGACGCGCTCACGCCGCACGCTGGCCTTTCTGCAGCCGTTAGAAGGCTCTCGCCCTTAGACTCCGGAGCTGCGTCCACCTATGTCGACGATGATATGGGTTTCGAATCTATGTCTGGTGACGCCGACATAGAAGCGCTGATGTCGGGCATGGGCGCGGATCCCAATCAGCTGCTGCCCATGTTGATGATGATGATGTTCGGCGGTATGACAGGCGAAGGTGGCGAGCTGGAATGGGGTGGCGAGTGGTCGGGTGATTTCGACGTCGGCATAGACGGGGAATGGAGTTCTGACGGAAGTGAAGACGTTGATGTCACGTTTGGCGGGAGCTGGGGTCCCTTGTCCGGCTCCTATGGATCGGGCAGCGATGACTGGAGCTGGGATGACTCGGGCAGCGATGACTGGAGTGACTGGGACAGCGATGAGTGGAGTGACTGGGACAGCGATGAGTGGAGTGACTGGGACAGCGATGAATGGAGCGACTGGGATTCCAGTGAGGAATGGTAGTGCACCATGGGCGCTATGACCAAGAGCGCCGCTTCGAGGCTATGAGGAGGTATCGGTCAATGCATTTCAAGGCAGTAGAATCTCGCTGCAAATGGCGGTTAGCGCTCGTAGGTATGGCCTCGATCTGGCTTGTTATCGCCTCCATGGTATGTGCCGTGGCCGGAGCGCAGGAAGAGAATACCTACATAGAGTTCATCTTTGACTCATCGCTCAGCATGCGGGATCGGATCAGCACTGGGCAGTCACGTATGGAAGTCGCCAAAGAGGTCTTAAGAGACGTGATCGGCAGCCTAGAGGATCAGCCAGGTCTGCAAATAGCTCTGAGAGTATACGGGTCAAAAACCATCGATGAATACGCCTGTCAAGACTCGGAGCTGCTTCAGCCGTTCGGCAGAGTCAACGATGTGCGCGCATCGATCCTTCAGATAGTTGAGGCTCTTCAGCCGAGGGGCAGGACGCCGATAGGGCTGTCGCTTCAGCTAGCGGCAAAGGATTTCCCCATGAATCCAGACGACAGGAACATCATAGTGCTCATCACCGATGGCCAGGAGAGCTGCGGTATCGATCCGTGTCAAGTCAGTCTGGAGCTGCAGGAAAAGGGCATCATCATGAAACCCTATGTGGTCGGGTTTGCCATGTCGGCCGCAGAAGAGGCCTCGGTGAGATGCATTGGCGAGTACTACAGCGCCAGCGATCGCGATTCCCTGACCGAAGCGCTGAGGTCGATACTCGTCAAGGTGATTGCTCCGCCTACTCTGGAGATTCAAGCATACGGCGGCGGACAGAATGTCCTCGACAGGGCGCGGATAGAGATCCTTGATCTCGCTGGCAACAAGGTGCTGGACGAGAAGCCGGGCGCGGTCCAGACGATGAGAGTGTCACTCGGCGAGGGTGTCTACACCATAAAGGGCTATCTCTCAGTGGGTCCGGATACGGTCACCGCCCAGGTGTCGGGAGTAACCCTAGTACCCGGCGAAACCGCGAGCGTCAAGCTGGACTTCGGGTCGCTCACTGGAGGCCTGAGAGTGATCGCTCGAGCCAGTGCGAAAGACGTAAGTGGGCAGGTACTTGTTGAGGTTTCGCAGGCTGATCGCGCAGTACCGGTAAGTTGGACAGGCATGCCGCCCACGGCGACCCTGGCCGCGGGCGAATACCTCGTCAAGGTGACACACAAGGACTACCCGTCTCTGAGCAGTCAGCAGACGGTGCGGATCTCTCCCGGCAAGGGGACCAGTGTTGCCTTTGACCTCGGAGAACTCCCTGCCCAGCTAGAGGTGACTGCCGTTGCCATGGGCAGAGACATAACTGACCAGTGTCAGCTCGCAGTAGTGCGAGGCGGGCGAGTCAGCCAGCAGTTTGGAACGGGTAGCAGCGTCTTCAGGTACCAGGGAGATCCCGGACAGGTCGATCTCCAGCTGGTGCATGTAGGAGACGCTCGTACAGAGAAACTCGTCAGCGGGACGGTCTTGAGCGGCGGCGAAACGACCAAGGTTGTCATCGACCTCTCGGACAAGCTTGGCATCATAAGAGCCAAAGTAGTAGCCGGAGCGGACGACGTGACAGCTGACAGCATAGTGCACTTGGACGGCGAGAAAGCCAAGCTGGATCTGCCGCAGCGAGGAGCCTACAAGGAAGCTTTGGTGCCGGCAGGTTTCTACGGCGCACAAGCCTTCGGTCGGACAGGCTTCGAGAGCAACACGGCAGAAATCGACGTGGTCGCCGGACAAACGACGACCGTTACACTGAAGCTGAATGTGCCTGGCACCCTGGTGCTGAAGCCCACTGCCGACGGCAGGCCAGTTGCTATCGAGAAGGTGTCAGCCTCTGCCCAGCTTGGTAAGCAGTCTGTCGCGACCTTTGCGGTCATCGCAGGCCGCTTGACGGCGACGGTTGAGCCCGGCACATACGACATTGTGTGCGCTTACCCCTCCGTGCCGCAGCAGACGAGGACCGTTACGGGAGTCACAGTCGACCCCGGAATGACCAAAGAGGTTGCGGTAGACTTCGGGCCGATGGGGACTCTGGACGTGACGGTGATGGCAGGCAGCGCACCTCTCGATAGCGTTGGCATCCTGATCTACCAGGGTGAGACCGAGCTCGCCTTGATGTCGGCAACTGGACGACCTGGACGATTCCAGAGCGAAGTAGTTGCAGGCGAATACGACCTGTACGCAGTCCCGAGTATAGATGCCTATAGGGATCAGTGGGTCAAGGGCGTTCAGGTTCCTGCAGGCGGGCAAGTACAGAAGCAGATTACCCTGGATGCAGCCACACGGGTTCGAGTCAATGCAGTCATGGACGGCAAGCCAACGTCGGAAGTGACGTTTTACCTGTATCCTGCCGGGCAGACAGACCGTTACATCGCACTTCAGGAGTCCCAGCGACAGGCAGGGACGTTTGAGGAGTACATCGATTCGGGCACCTATGACCTCCTGGTTTCCCCCACGATTTCAGGATTCAAAGACAGGTGGATCAGGGGATTGAAGGTTCCTGAGGGCGGGACCCTGGAGAGACGGGTTCAGATCGGAGGCGCGGGGACACTCCGTGCCCTAGTGCGGATCGACGGCAAACCGACCGATCAGGCGCAGTTGTACCTGCACGAACCGGGTGAGTCGGGTACCTACCATCACGTGCTTTACAACAAAGACAGAGGCTACTATGAGATCGAGATCGCCGAGGGCACCTGGGACTTGGAGGTCGTGCCTGAGGTAGCCGGCATCAAGACCAAGTGGGTTGACGGCATCGAGATCTGGGGAGGAGACGTCGTAGAGAAGGACATCTCTCTCGGTGGCAAGGGCACTCTGCGTTTGACGGTACTGATCGACGGGAAACCTGATCGGCAAGCTGACGTGTATGCACACCGACAATCGAACCAATCGGAATACCACTACGTGAACCCAGTGGATGGCAGTCCCGGGGTCTTTGCCATCGAGCTTGCCGAGGACGTTTGGGACATCAAGGTTGAGCCGTGGTTAGGGTCCATTCCGGTGAAATGGGCCGAAGGCATCGAGATCCGGGGTGGAGAAGTCGTCAACAAGGAGGTTTCCCTTGGTGGTAAGGGCACTCTGCGTGTGACGGTGTTGACCAACGGGAAACCGAATGCAGAAGTCACTGTCTACGCGCTCCGGCAATCGAACCACTCGGATTACCACTACGTGAACGCGGTGGATGGCAGCCCAGGGGTCTTTGCCATCGAGCTTGGAGAAGGTGTTTGGGACATCAAGGTTGAGCCGTGGACATACTCGATTCCTGAGAAGTGGGTTGAGGGCATCGAGGTCGTCGCGGGAAAGACGGTGACCCAACAAATCTCGATAGGTGGCGCGGGAGAGCTGGTCGTCAGATTGATGTATCAGGGACGGCCATATGGCGATATCGATGTGGCTGCTGAGAACCCAGAGACTGGCGACTACTGGTGGTTCGACCAGATCGGAGAAGGGATCTACTCCGTTCAACTCGGGGAGGGCGCATACGATATTGCCGTGCATACCGATATCGAGGGTGTCGGCACTCAACGGTTCAAGAACATCGAGGTTGTTGGGGGGCAGAAGACCCAGAAGACCCTTACGCTCGTAGGTCCTGGTACCTTGCGTGTTCGTCTGATGGGAGACGGCGAGATCTACAGTTACGCCTACGTGTATCTGGAGGACGAATACGGCTGGGTAGCAGACTTGGATTGGGACGAGGCCGGCAAGTTCTTCAGCGCAGCAGTGGCTCCGGGCACCTATGTGCTGCAGATCGAGCCGTACTACGACTACGAGCCTATGACCTACAAAGGAGTCCAGATAAGAGAAGGGGAGGTCTTGCAGAGGGCGGTCAACCTGAAACCAAGCAACTGATCGTTGATTCTGCCGCTGCAAATCCATAGAATAATCGATTCGCCGTAGACCGATCCATTGCGTAGAACGATCCATTGCGCTACAGAGCCCGACACCCGATCAGGTGCCGGGCTCTTAATATCTCCTCCGAAGGGCATACTGAAACCAGGTGAGTGCCCGATGAGATACAGAAAGCGGATAATCGTGGCAGGCGAGGGAGGGCAGGGCATACAAGTCGTGGGCGAGATCCTTGCGGCCGCAGCCTACCACGCCGGGCTCGAAGCTCTCTACATACCCAACTTCGGCGTCGAGCAGCGGGGAGGAGCGTCAATAGCGTTCGTCCAGGTGTCTGACACACCGATCGGAGCTCCGAAGTTTCGGCACGCGGACATCATGGCTGTGCTCAGTCGGCGGGCGTTCGAGCGAACAAGGAGGCATCAGGGGCCGGACACAGTGGTCGTCTACGACAGCTCTGATCTCAAGACCCCGATCATCGACGACAAGACCGTGGGCATACAGGGTTGGGAGACAGTCGCCCCAGAGGCCTTTCCCGCAGCCGTCGGCAACGAACGCGGCCCGGAGCCGCTCCCACGCGGCAGGGGCAGGCTTCTGCCCATACCTGCGTCTGACATCGCGAAGAACGAGTTCACTCCGCGAGTCATGAACATGGTGGTTCTTGGCGCAATCCTAGGCTTGGCAGAAGAGATCAGTGAAGACGCAGTGATGCAGGCTCTCGAGGATAAGCTCGGGTCGAAATATGCCAAAGACGAGTCGTTGAGAGAACTGAACAGAGAGGCTGTCAGAAGGGGAAAAGCGCTGGCGCAGCAGGAGATGACCAGTCTAGGAGTGCATAGCTAATGACTGAGGATATCCAAGAGATGACGAGAGAGACTGAAGCCGGGGAGTGGCGCCTCCGCAAGGATCTATGCAAAGGATGCGGGCTGTGCATAGAGGTCTGTGAGTCCGGCGCGCTCGAGTTCTCGTCGGAGCTAGGTCCCTATGGATCTTACGTAGTGCAGCCCTCAGAGGCCGACTGCACAGGGTGCGGGCAGTGCGCAGACATATGTCCGGATGGAGCGATCACTCTCTCTTGACCAGTGTACCCCTTGCTATTCTCTCTCCTTGCCATCCTCTATGTCTGAAAATAGTGCGAGTTTTTGGCGAAAATCGGAAAGGGATCTGGCTGGCGTTGTGGAATTCGTCTGACTGACAGGCAATGAGAACGCGCGGACGGCGCAGGCGAGGTGTCCGACGTTGGCAGGTGAGCCAAGGATCGTCTCCACAGCCGAGCACTACGACCTTCTTATCGAAGAGGGCAATGATCCGTTCAGAGACGGTCCACTGCTTCAGCAGTACATGAGCCGATGGGATGGCCCGCAGTTTTTCTCGGCGCTGGGTTCGGTTGAGGGAAAGGATGTCCTCGAGGTAGGCGTCGGCACCGGTCGCCTAGCTCGGCGAGTGCTCGATGCGGGCTGCAGGACGTTTACCGGGCTCGACATCTCTGCGAAAGCTGTGGAACGAGCACAAGAGAACCTGAGCGGATACGCGAATGTGCGCATAGTATTGGGCAATATCGAGGATTACCAGTTCTCTGATTGTTTTGACGTGGCATACAGTGTACTGACATTCATGCATGTAGAGCGGAAAAAGCAAGCACTTGCGAACATTGTCAACGCGCTCCATCCTTACGGAGTCCTTGTGTTGTCGCTCAGCAGCGAGGGGGAGTGGCTGGACTTCGGAAGCCGTAGAGTGAAGCTTCACAACGCACCTGTAGAGGACTACATCGGGTGGCTGATTGAGCTGGGGTGCCGTGTAGACCCACCTGTTGATCTGATTGACCGAGCCTGCTGGACGCAGGGCTCCTGCGGCGCTTCGAACGAGTCGAGCCACGGATGTCAACGGGTAGTCAAAGTGGCAACGCTGCTGCGGGCTCAGCGGCTCGGCGCACAGCCCACAGTCGAGGTCAGTGCCGTCTTTGACAGACACAGCACAGATTGGGCATGACTCACCGAAACTAACGATGGGAGTGGCGAAGATGTCGCGTGATCGGCTTATCTGGGCGCCCAGCGTCCTGGCGATCGTGTTCATCCTGTTCATCTCCTTGTTTGCGTTCGATGCGTTTGGCGGCGATGAGTCACTAGGCATGCAACTGCTTGGCTTTCTAGTCCACTTGACACCTACGATCATCCTTGCGATCCTCCTAGGATTCTCATGGAATAGGCCTTGCGTCGGCGCCTGTGGTTTCGGTGCCGCTGCTCTCGCTTTCTGTTTGTGGTTTAGGACCTACACCCGTTGGCCGAGCTTCGTCGGAATAACGGTTCCGATGATCGTAGTGAGCCTCCTGTTTGCGCTGGCATATTGGAGAAGCGGGAGGAACAAGACCTTCCGCCGGTGAAGCTAAGAAGCTGGTGCGGTCAGGAGGAGAGCACCTGAGCTGCTTGGGTGCAGGAGATGTGCGCCCAGGGTGTCAAGGATCTACAGCTGGAGTGGGGAGAAAAATGCGATGAAGGTATACCAGGTTGACTCGTTCACAGACAAGCCGTTTCTGGGCAATCCGGCAGGTGTGTGCTTGCTGGACGGGCCGCGCTCTGACGATTTCATGCGGAGCGTGGCAGCCGAGATGAACCTGTCGGAGACTGCGTTTCTCCTGAGGGATGACAACGGGGCGTTTCGCCTCAGGTGGTTCACTCCGACGACTGAGGTTTCGCTCTGCGGGCATGCTACGCTGGCGAGTGCTCACATCCTGTGGACTGAGGGGTACTTGAGTCCAGAGGAGGAGGCACGCTTCGACACGATGAGCGGCAGGCTGACTGCGAAGAAGAAGTCCGATTGGATCGAAATGGACTTCCCTCTACGTGAGGTGACGCCGGCTGAGCCTCCGGAGCGGCTCTTGACTGCCCTGGGTGTGCGTCGTCCCATATACACAGGGATTCGGAGGAAACCTGACGGTTCCACCTACCTAATAGAGGTAGAGTCAGAAGACCTGGTGGCATCGCTCAAGCCAGACTTCCGGCTGATGGCGCAGACCGACGCGAGATCAGTGATCGTCACCAGCAAGGCGGAAGGCAAGCAGTACGACTTCGTGTCACGGTTCTTTGCGCCTGCCGTAGGAATCGACGAAGACCCGGTGACAGGTTCGGCGCACTGCTACCTCGCTCCCTACTGGTCGGAGAAGCTGGGCAAGCGTGAACTCACAGGCTTTCAGGTGTCTAAAAGAACCGGAATAGTGCGCTGCTGCCCACAGGGAGACAGAGTGCTCATCGCCGGCCAGGCCGTAACCGTTCTCAGGGCGGAGCTGCTGGTGTAGACTCCGACTGTCGCTCTCAACCTTTCATGCCGGTCAGAGCGACGCCTTCCATAAACCATCTCTGCGCAAACATGAAGAAGATCACGATTGGGACTATCACCACCACCGATCCGGCCATCTGAAGCCCGTACTCCGTTGCGTACTGCCCGGCCAGATTGGCGACGGCCACCGGCAGTGTGTACATGGATTCATCCGTAGAGATGATCAGCGGCCAGAGGAAGTTGTTCCACGATCCGGTGAAGTTGAGAATCCCCAGAGTAGCAAGAGCCGGTTTGCAAAGGGGGAGGACTATCCGGCCGAATATGAAGAACTCCCTTGCCCCGTCTATCCGCGCGGCCTCCATGAGTTCATCGGGCAGAGTCACGATGAACTGTCTCATGAAGAAGATTCCAAACGCGCTGGCTATGCCTGGGAGAATGAGGCCTGAATAGGTGTTGAGCAGGCCCATCTTCTTGAGGAGCAGGAAGACGGGGATCATGGTGATCTGGCCTGGGATCATGAGAGTTCCGAGTACGCCCATGAAAAGCACGTTCTTTGCAGGGAAGTCGAACTTGGCAAAGGCGTACCCTGCCATTGAGCATATCAACAAGGATAAGGCTGTTATGGATACTGCTGTGACGACCGTGTTGATGAAGGGTCTGGCGATGTTCACTGTTCTGAAGAGCTTCTCGTAGTTGGTGAGAGTGGGCACTTCCGGTATCAATCTTGGAGGATAGCGGAAGACATCCTTCGTCCCTTTGAACGAAGTCGAGAGCATCCACACAAAGGGAGCAGACATGCACAGCAAACCGATGGTGAGCAGGAGGTTTACTAAGACAGTCGCAGGAGCGTTTCGGAATAATCTCATCTGCCTTTCCTCCAGTCCGTTTCGTTCGGAAGCGACACGAGCAGAGCGGTTAGTAGGTCACCTCTTTGGCTCTGGACCTCATGGCCAGAAGAGTGGCGGCGAATATCAGCGCAAACAGCACATATGCCATGGCAGACGCATAGCCGAGGTTGAAGAACTTGAATCCGTGCCTGTACATGTACAGAACTATGGAAAGAGTTGCATCTAACGGACCGCCGTCTGTCAGAGTGTAGGGCTCGGCGAAGAGCTGCAGGTACCCAATGAGCGTCATGATTGACACGAAGAACGTGGTGGGTGCGAGTAACGGCAAGGTCACATATATGAACTGCTGCCGACTGGTTGCTCCGTCGATCCTGGCAGCCTCATAGACTGTAGGCGGTATGCTCTGAAGGCCGGCCAGGAATATCAGCGCGTTGTGCCCGAGTCCCTTCCATACAGCCATCATGATGATTGCGGGCATGGCCCATCTCGGGTCTCCGAGCCAGCTGGGAGACTGTATACTGAACACCTCCAGGGCCCGCTTGAGTATCCCGTATCTCGGGTTCAGCACCCATCTCCAGACGACGGCGATTGCCACCGTTTCAGTGATGCTCGGCAGGTAGTGTCCTACTCTGAACAAGCCCTTGGCCCGGTTCAGAGGAGAGTTGAGGAGGATTGCAAGGATGAGCGCGAGAGCTATCGCGAGCGGTACTCCAACTGCGACGAAGTACAGTGTATTCCTCAGGGCCTTCCAGAACAGCCCATCCTGAAACAGGCGGACGAAGTTGTCGATCCCGATGAACTTCGCGTTGCTCCAGTTGGCAAGTGCGAATATGTTAAAGTCGGTCAGACTGATGACGAGAGAAGCTATCACCGGCAATGCAATGAAGACCGTCATCAGTATCAAGGCGGGCGCGAGAAACATATACGCCACCTTTGGATTGCGCTGCATGGCAATGACCTCCAACTGCGGCTTAGTACCCTTCGGTTGAGTGCAGGCCTGCGCCGAAGCGAGACGGGTACCCCGGCGCAGGCTGAACACGACGGATCGTCGGGCGGCTATCGCCTCATGATCGCCCTTATGTCTGCCTCGAGCGCGAGTGCCGCCTCCATGGCGGTCTTTGTTCCGTAGCAAGCCTCCTGCACTCGCCTCTGGATGGCCGCCTCGATCTGGGCCCATTGGGGCACGTTTTCCGGAGCCCTTGCGTCATCGAGCTGATCACGGAATACTGCCATCATCGCGTTTCCTGCAAGGTCATCGGCATCCCACGATCGCTTCACGGCGGGGAGGCATCCTGAGATTTTGAACCACTCGAGCTGAGTCTCGTGATTGCTCATGAACTCGATGAAGCGCCAGGCGGCCTCCTTCTTCTTCGAATCGCGGAATATCACGAAGTTGCACCCGCCGACGAACGACGTTCGAGACTTCCTCAGAGGACAGACAGCGACAGACCACTTCCCGTCGATCTCCGGCACCTGTTCATGGGTAAGAGTAATCATCCAAGCGCCGCTGAAGTACATCGGCATTGTGCCGCGTGCGAACTCCTGGAACAGATCCGTGCCGCCGCTGTCTATCGGAGCGATGCCGTCGTGGAAGAGTTTCGCGTAGAACTCCAGAGCCTCGACGAACTCCGGCTCGGTGACTGCGGGGCTGCCCTCCTCGTCCAGGATTCTGCCGCCGTTTTGCCATACAAACGGCATGAACTCTTGGTAGTTGTTTGTAGAGAGGGCCATGCCGTATCCCTCTCCATGCTTGGCCAGAGCTGCGGCAGCCGACCGCAGTTCATCCCACGTCTGTGGTGGGGTCTCAAACCCCTGTTCTGCAAGCAAGTCCGTTCTGTAGAACAGGACTCGCGTGTCTACATACCATGGCACGCCGTAGACCCTTCCGCCGACAACGCAGGTGCCATACGAGCCCTCGAAGAAGTCCTCTACGCGTACGGTCTCTGATCGAGATATGAAGTCCGAGAGCTCTTCGAACACTCCTATGGAACCGAACTCCGCCATCCAAGTGGTTCCCATTTGGGCAACGTCCGGTCCGGTGCCACCGGCAACAGCGGTGATGATCTTGTCATGTGCCGCGCTCCAGGGAATGGCTTGGACCTTCACGCGTATGTCCGGGTTGAGTTGCTCGAACTTGGCGGTCATCTCGCCGATCTTTTGAGCCTCTGCACCCATGGCCCAGACAGTGATCTCCGTAGGCGCCGCGGCAGCGGGTGAGGCCGCGGCCACGAGAAGCAACACACAGCACAGAGTCAGCGATACTGCCTTTCGCATCTGTCCGTACCTCCTTCACGACTCGAAGTCGGTGTGATTCGTCGGAGCGTTCGCCTACTCGAATATCAGCTCTCCCCACAGATCTGGATTTGCCCAGACCTCGGTCAGGTTGTTCCACGCTATGATGTTAGTCCTGACGTACTGTCCGACACTCGCATTTTTGTCATTACTGTTGTGTACGACATGGCAGAATCCGATCGTCGTGCCGGGCACAGCCCTGATTCCCAAGTCCTCCAGTGGGACCGCCAGCTCGATCGCATATCCGCGTTCGGTTCTTACTGAGGCGACCCGGGTCTTGGGGCTTGTTTTCGCGATGGGGCCGGGATTGGCGTCCTCGTGTCTCACAGCCTGCACATTGCCGTCGGTGTCAAAGGGCAGTATCGCCAGTTTCATTAGGCCGACGTCAGAACCCGCCCTCTGTGGGTCTATGTAGAACTCTACTGAGTCAGTTCGGTAGTAGCTGGACTGGTCTTCAGGCCTGATGTTGATGACGAGATACTCGTCTGCGACGTTTGCTGCCATGTACAGGTAATCGTCGTCATACTGCACGTAGAATGTGGAGTTGAGCACCTGCTTTGCCTTGTCGACCTTCTCGATTCCGCCTGCGGGCACATTCATGTCCTCGTCTACCAGGTACCCTGTTAGGTCTTTCCACTCCGAGAGATCACCGTCGATGGTAACCGGCTGGAGTACCCTTGTCGCTGCCGCCTTCTTCTCAGCCGGCGCAAGCAGCATTTTCTCCCACTCCGCGAGGTACTCAGGAGTGACGGCATACTCTGAGTCTCGCTCTGCAAACCCGATCTCATCCATGGCATGAGCAACCGAAGGATGGGACATGAACAAATCCCAAATGAGCTGGGATCTGTAGTTTTCCAACATGAGCACTATGATTCCCTGGTCGATTCCTACGTGCTGGTCAGAGTACCAGTCTTGATCCGCATTGAACCCCGAGACAAAGCCGTACCTTCCCCATATCAGGCCACCCTCGCGCTCGAGCATGGCGCGGATTGCCGCGATCGACAGCTCCGGCGTGAACGGCATGGAAGCGATTGATGCATAGGGCGCGATCGTGCCATCGTGGTTGCTTTCGGACGCGCCGTATGCCTTATAGCCCGCAGGACCGTCGCATGCTGAGAGTCCCCATATATCGAGGTCGTAAGAGGAGTAGTTGAATCTGCGCAAGACCGCAAAGAGCCGATTGATCCTTGTTGCCGTGGCTGCGTTGTTGAAGTAGTTGGCGTAACGATCCTCCTTGCCGCGGAAATCGATCCACGCAGCAGGGTACTGGTACACGAACAGGGTCTCCTGCGGCAGCGAGATGTAGTTCTCGTTGACAGGGCGGAATATGCAGTCCCACGAGGACGCGGGTATGGGATAAGTCGGAGAGCCTATGGCCAAGACGTAGGCGAGGATGCCCTCGTTGAATGAGTTCCACCTTGCCGATAGGAAGCCGATTTCCGGCTTCCATCCCATCGACAGGGTATCGCCCTCATTCATCATCCATTGCCAGTCGGCAACCTCGTAGAGCTCGTTTGCCAGCTTCTCGACCTCAGTGCCTGCGAAGTACCGACCTGCGGTGAGAGCGCCCGCTAGAAAGAGCGTTGTGTCTATTGACGAGATCTCGCAGTCTCCGAACCTGCGTCCTTCAGACATGTCCACGAAGTGGTAGTAGAAGCCGTTCTTTCCCTCCACGCCCCCGCCGGCGAATGTCTTCAGCGTGACAAGTGCTCGATCGTACCCTTCGTCACGGGGAATCCAGCCCCGTTCGATGGCGGCAGGGATCGCGGAAAGCCCAAAGCCAACAGCTGCTATGCTGCACGGAGAACCCTTCGTGCTCCTATCCCTTATCAGTCCGTTGGCCGGATTAACTTCAGTCCAGAAGTAGTCGAAGCTCTTGCGCGCAACTGCTTCCATGAGAGAGTCGTCATCGAGCTTGAGCAGCGCCGCTACCTCTTGATTGATCTCCTCAGGTATCCGCGCGATCAGATCATCTCTCGAGAGAGCTACCCGCGCAGAACCCAGGCCGTCAATGTAGAACTTCTCTTTGAGCGGGGGTTTCTGTCCTTTCTCGTCTATATGGGCCCAGGCGAAATAGAGTTTGTACTTGCGATCCGGATCGAGATTGCTCATCTCGTCAGGAAGCGTATAGATAACTCGGTTCCATCCTGGCTCTGGAGTGATGTCGGCAAACACCCCTCCAACCCATGCCCAGCCGTCAGACAGATCGGCCATACCCAGGAAGAACATAGTCGGGTTGAGTTCGTTCTCAGGGGGGAGGTAGGTGTTTAGAACGATTTCGCGCTGGCCGATCCAGCGCTCGAGCCTCTCTCCGACGAGATCGAGGGCCAGCTTTGTTTCGACGGCCTTTCCGTCAGGAATCACTGCGACGGACCGGGTTCCCTGGCAGACTATGCCCGGCTCCAGCTCGAACACGGCCCCGGTGTTGTCGTTTTCGTACCCCGCGACTTCGGACTCGTCATCCATGGTCCACAGCCAATCGCCGACCGGGCCGTCTGTTGCGGCAGCGGTGTCTTCGCCGAGGACTTGTGCCCAGATCCCGTCCACGAAGAACGGTTCCGCCAGGGGGATCTTGGCATTCGCATCGTCGACGGCGAAGAATGAAAGGTAGATCTTGTAGTGCCCGCCTTCCTTGACGTTCTTCATCGGATCCGAGAGCTTGTAGACGACGTCGTTCCATCCGGGCGTTACTTCCACTCTGGGGAAGACTCCGTCGACCCACGCCCAGCCTTCCGACAGGTCCGCCATGCCCAAGAAGAACGAGTTGGGCACAATCCTCATATCCTCCGGGATGTAGACATGTATACCCAATGCGTCTTTTCCTGTCCACTCGTCCAGCGCATCTCCAACGATGTCGACAGCAATCTTTGTTTCAGGGGCTTCGCCGTTCGGAGTCACCTTCATGGATCCAACGCCCTGTCTGACTACTTCCCGCGAAAGCTCGAGCTCTGCGCCGGTGTTGTCATTGTCGAACCTGGCGATTTCCTCCTCAGTATCCATGCCGAACAAGTATGCTCTGTCTGTTCCGGCAGCACTCACCGAAACGGTCCATGAAAGGGCAAACACAACCACAAGCGCCAGAGTCCACGTCAGAAGACCCACGACATGCCTGTTGCTTCTGTCGGACATACTCATGCGAGCCACCTCCTCAGTTTTGGTTGAGTCATCCCAGGGTAACCTCGACAACATGGGCTTTCCCATCGCCCAAAGCCGGCAGAAGATTGCCTTCGACTTCACCTCCGTCCAGAGTCATCTTGGAGACTCCTGAAGAGACATGCCTTGGATTGCGAACACTGATCTCATATGTGGCGTTCCTAAACCTACGTTTCACGTGGAACTCATCCCAATTTGCAGGAATACATGGATCGACGCGCAAGCCGTCCCACTCTGGCCGGATGCCGAGAAGCCACTCTGAACCCACGCGGAACAGCCATGCAGCTGAACCTGTGTACCACGTCCATCCGCCCTCGCGATATCTCCTCGAATCCGGACCGTCGACATTCCCCGGGGTTACGTACGGCTCCACTTTGTACACGTCCGGCGAACAACCGCATCTTACCGGACAGACTCTGTGGTACATGCGCCAGGCTTCAGACGAATCTCCAACCATGACTGCAGCCACTATCGCCCACGCCGCAGCATGAGTGTAGCGCCCTCCGTTCTCCCGGACGCCCGGCGCGTACCGTGTCAGGTAGCCGATCCTCTCGTCGGGCTCGGCGTAAGCTGGAGCGAACAGAACCGGTCCGGCGTCCGTTGAGAGGTGTTCCACGACCGCCCGCCAGGCAGACTTGGCTCTGTCGCCTGTAGCGATTCCACTGATAATGGCCCAGACTTGGGGATTGAGGAATACCTTGCCGTACCTGCACTTAGGATCGCCAATCGGCGTGCCGCCGTCGCACACTGCCCGGATGTACCATCCTCCGTCCGCACTCCAACCATAGGTGTTCACTGCATCGGCAAGCGATCGGCATTCCTTCTCGTACCGGGTTGCGAGGTCGGAATCGCCTCTCAGACGCGCGAGATGAGCAATGTCCGGCAGAATGGTGCAGAGAAACTCCGCTACCCATATGCTTTCGCCGCGGCGGTCCGCTCCGACGGCGTTCATGCCGTCGTTCCAGTCCCCGTCCAGTATCAACGGAAGGCCTCTCTCGCTGCGGCGTGACAGGCTCAGTTCGATTGCCCTGATGCAATGCATCCAGAGGCTTTCTGAATCCCCGTCGCGGTAAGGGATGCCCTCATCCAGGAGTGCGTAGTCTCCGGTCTCTTTGAGATACCCTGTGGTTACATAGGGAAGCCATAGTAGATCGTCGGAGTACAGGCCTCCGCCGCCGCGCTCGGAGATCGGATGCCACCAGTGGTCCACGTGACCGTCGACGTACTGGTGAGCCGCGTGCAGCTTTATCTGTTTCGCTGTCTGAGAAGGATCGAGAGGAAGGAATATCTGACTGTCCTGAAGCTGATCGCGGAATCCATAGGCACCGCCCGGCTGGTAGTAGCCGGTCCTTCCCCAGAGCCGGCAGGAGATTGCCTGGTACGGAAGCCACGTATTCTGCATGAGGTTGAACGCCTCATCCGGTGTTTGAACTCTGTGAGGCTCAAGCAGACCGGACCAGAATTGCGAGACTCGCCTCAGTGCAGCCGCTGCCTCGTTTGCATCGCGGTATCTGGATATGAGTGTCCTGGCCTCGCTCTCATGCCCGGCCTCCACAGCGCCAAGCACAAATGACACTTGTCTGCTGTCTCCGGCCGGTATCTTGACTCTCACATGTATCGACCCGATTGCGTCAGTCCACCTGCCGCAGGAATTGGAGAGATAGCCGCGTTCCACGGCCACCGGCTTTGACTTGTCGCCGTACATGCCGAGAATGCGCTCTTTGTCGCACTCAAAGCCGGAAGCGTCCAGGCTCGATGCATGGAAGGCCGTGTATTCCCACGATCTGTTCCACGGAGTTCCTTTGTCGTTTGGTATCTCCCAAAGCCTCTTCTGCGCCCATATCGTGCTTATCTCCGGCTCGATGGAGGTTTCGATGAATGTGCGGTGGAACTCTCGATGCCAGTCGGGAGACACGCCGAGGCACCATTCGAAATACGTGAACAGTGAAAGCTCTCTGTCAACACTGCCTTCGTTCACTAGTTCGACGAGCCACACTTCGAGTGGCTCGCCCGGAGGCACCGCGATCGTGAGTTTGCTGGAAATGCCCATAGTACTCGACTCTATCACCGAGTATCCGAGTCCATGTCTGACCGCGTACCGCTCTGGATTGCGCTTCACAGGCATCCACGCGAGCGACCATATCTCGCCCGTGGCATCGTCACGCACATAGACATACTTGCCCCAGCTGTCGCGGATCATGTCCTGGGACCAACGCGTAATGGCATTGAGCGATGCGTGCCCCCGCCAGCTGTAGCCTCCGCCTGTTTGGGAGACGATGACACCCCAGTCTCCGGGGCATATCACGTTTACCCAGGGTCTTGGAGTATGAGGACTCGTGATCACGTACTCCCGAGCAGCTTCGTCGAAGTAGCCGTACTTTGACTCAAATCTACTCATACGCCCTCCGGTCGCCTTTCGCAATCGCTAGTCTCTATTGGGGGACGAGCAGGATCCGCGCACAATCAGCTCAGCCTCGAACACCCGCTGACCAATGGCTTCATCTGCGCCGCCGAGTTCCTGTTGAGCCTTGATCAGGCGTTCGAGGACCTGAACTGCGCAGGTCCCCATCTCTCGTGTAGGCTGTCGCAACGTAGTAAGGCCTGGCACCACGAGCGCCGCCGCCTCGATATCGTCGACGCCGATTACGGAGACATCTCCAGGTATAGAGAGTCCCATTTGTGCTGCAGCGTTCATCACTCCGAACGCCATCTGGTCGTTTGCAGCGAATATCGCCGTAGGGCGGTCAGGCAGGGACAGCAGCTTCCGTGCGGCCTCCAGACCGCCTGCATAGGAGAAGTCCCCTCGTTCGACCAGAGCAGGGTCTGGCTGGATTTCATGCGATCTGAGCGTCTGCACGTAGCCCTCATACCTCGCTGCGGACGAGCTCGACCCCTTGACTCCATGGATGAACCCTATGCGCGTGTGTCCGAGTCTCACCAGGTAGGAGGCCGCGGTTCTGCCCAGTGCAACGTTGTCCACTATGATCGAGGGCAGCTGTCCGGCGGCTTCAGGATTGTCTATCACCACTATGGGAACTCGGCGTTCGCTCAGCTCTTTGAGCTCAGCGGGCGTTAGTGTATAGGCCATCACGATGACTCCGTCAACTTGTCTGCTGGTCAAGATCTCCGCGACGTTCCGCTCGCGCTCGGCATCGCCGTGAGTCGTGCACAGGTTCAAAGTGTAGCCGAGCCTGTTGGCTTCTGCTTCCACGCCGCTGACGATGTTGACGTAGAACGGATCGGTGATGTCAGGGATCATGAGGCCCAGCATCTCCGTGCGACGCGTCGCCAGACCCCTCGCCTGTGCGTTGGGCCTGTAGTTCATCTCCCTCATAATCCTCAGAATCTTGCGCCTCGTTCTATCGCTGACTCCGGGCTTGCCGTTGATTACGTAGGAAACTGCTGCCGTAGACACGTTTGCTGCTTCAGCTATGTCCTTTATCGTTGGAGTCATGTATGATCGGACCACCCTTCGACAAGGTCGAATCGGCAAAGCAGGTCAGGGCAGACCAAGAGGCCTTGTTACATGTCTGCCCTGGCAGACAGGAGCAGAGTGGACTTAACGGATTAACGTAGAACGCCAATAGAAAGCAGGTATGTCTCTCCCGCCATTGAATCAGGATCTACGGACTGCAAGATACGGTGGGGACCTGTCTGGCCTCTCATGAGAATCTCTCGGGCCGCTGCAGTCCAGGCTCCACGCATGCCTTGGCAAGTCCGCGATTGCTGGAGCGATCGGGTAGATCCTGCATCTTCATGTATACTTAATCGGTTAATTCAAGAATACTAGGTGTGCGGTGCCATGTCAAGACCGGCCTTTGCGCCCAATCTGACTCAGTACAGTGACCTGACATGTCGAAAAGAAAGACAGACGTTGTCTAGGCTGAAGTCAGATGATGTGAGGTCAGCGGTTGAGCACTACAGCGTACTCACTCAGATAAACGACATCGAGGGGCCGGACGGGATCGGTGAGCCTGGCCCGGTGCTCGCTTCGAACAACCGCCTGGTAGTGGGAGCTGAGGGGGCGATTGTCGGAGTGGTCCACGAGACGCGAGTATCGCTGGTCCATCCTGACATCCTTCTGCCATGAGATCGGACTTTTCGTGCTTGCTAGTTTCAGGCTTGGATGCAAAGAACATTCAAGGGGCCTGTGCGGCCCCTTGAGGTATGGCAAATCCTGTCCCAAGGGATCCTATCCGATGTGTCAGTCAAGAGTTCTTACCAAAGGGCCGTTTTCGCCGAGCGCCTTGTGAACCACGGGCATCCATTTGCTGATCTGGATCGACTGAGGACACTTCTCTTCACAAGCTCCGCACTGTATGCACATGGCGGCACGGATATCTGCCCTCGAGCTGTCACGCTCATGAGCGCGCCTCCACCAGTCGTACTCCCTTCTCCCCGGTTCGGGATTGGCATACATAAGGCCGTCGTTGTAGACGCAGAAGTTGCGAGGGATGTCTACTCCCTGCGGGCAAGGCATACAGTACCCGCACTGCGTGCAGGCGATGGCCGTGAGTCCATGATACGCTTCGCGCACCCGGTCATACAGCGCGAGTTCCTCCTCTGTGAGTGAGCCGACTCCCGATTCGCTCGCGTACTCGATGTTATCCTTGACCTGCTGCATCGTGCCCATGCCGCTCAGTACGACGGATACCTCGGGCTGATTCCAAAGCCAGCGCAGGGCCCAGGCCACTGCCGAGCGCTTGCGCGGCGCGCTATCCCAGACTGACTGTACAGGCTCGGGCGCAGATGCCAGCTTCCCGCCAAGGAGGGGCTCCATTATTGCCACAGCCATCCCCTTGGACGCGGCGTACTTCAGCCCCTTCATGCCGGCCTGGTTCTCGACGTCCATGTAGTTGTACTGGATGAGGCACATCGGCCAGTCATATTCGTCCACAATCTGTTTGAACTCGTCATAGCTGCCGTGGAACGAGAAGCCGAGGTGCCGAAAGCGTCCGGCACCCTGTGCCTTTTCCGCCCATTCGAGAACACCGAGATCGCGCATCTTCGACCACATACCGGCGTTCAATGAGTGAAGCAGGTAGAAGTCCACGAAGTCGACTTGGAGTCGATCGAGCTGCGTGTTGAGGAGCTTGTCGAAATCGCTCGAGTCATTGACCTGCCAGGTCGGCAGCTTCGTCACAAGCTTGACCCGATCTCTGTACCCGCCCTTCAGAGCTCTTCCCAAGAAGGACTCGCTCTCCCCACGGTGGTAGTTGTACGCTGTGTCGATGTAGTTAAGCCCCTGATCAATCGCGTAGTGGAGCATCTCAGTCGCGGTTGGCTCATCGATTGCGCCGTCCTTAGTTGGCAGCCGCATTGCGCCAAACCCTAGAGCAGATACCCTGAAGTCTAGCCTGCCGAACTTCCTATACTGCATTATGTCCTCCCGATACAGATATTGTGTCACTGTGATGGATGAGGTTATCATGCACGCATGTCAGTCTGCATTGTCATATTTCGCCTAGACAGTGGATCTGTCCTGCCTTAGAGCTGAGTAGACCATCGCGGCAAGGTCGGCGCCGGCTGGTAGGATCAGAGAGCAGAGCAGGATTGGATGTGAGCAGAATAGACGGCATCGGCGGTACAGGGGTCCTTGTGTTGTCGCCGCACGCGGCGGTATTGTAAGCTGCAACTGCTACGCTGTTATGTAGTGGTTGGAATCATATGGGAGGACTTGCCGAGAGCGTACAGAAGCTACTTCATCAACGCATTCACTTCTCAGTGGCATTAGGCGGAGAAATAACCGGCTGAATGAGGAGTCACTAATGAGCGGAGTTGGGCGGTGTACGACCCGTACTATGTCGCGATCGGTCCTCACTCGGATCTACGCAATAGATCGCGCAATCGCATCAGGTCGATGTCCGAGCGTGAGGAGTCTCGCGTCGGAGCTCGAGGTTTCGACGCGCACCATCGAGCGCGATCTTGAGCAGCTGAGGGATCACTTGGGTGCGCCGCTCGTCTATGACCGCAAGATGGGGGGTTATCGGTACTCTGATTCGTATAGGCTTCCGCAAGTCCGACTGACTACAGGAGAGATTGCTGTGCTGCTGATCGGGCAGGAACTGCTGAGTGCTCTGGCAGGCACTCCGTGGGCACAGGCCGCTCGGCACGTAATGGCCAAACTCCCGCTTCTACTTGGCGATGATGTGAGCATCGATGTCGAGGCGTTGACGATAGATCCATCGGAAGTCTCCTTTGGCCTGCCCAGACTGCGCGGAGATGAGGTGAGCGTCTCCAAGCGTTTCTCAGCCATACTGGATGCCATATCTGCACGCCGTACTGTGGAGCTCCTCTACTACGCAGCTAGCCGCAATGAAGAGACGGTACGGAAAGTGGACCCCTATCACCTTCGAATGGAGCAAGGAGCCTGGTATGTTATTGGGCGTTGTCACACGAGAGGCGACCTTCGCATATTCGCGCTGGACCGGATCAGAGACTTGACTGTGACGAGTCAGGCCTTTACCCGTCCTCCGGGTTTTTCCATCGAGAGTTACTTGAGACATGCGTGGAACCTGCAGAAGGGTTCCGAACACAGGGTTGTTGTGGAGTTTGACGAGGAGCAGTCCCGCTGGATTAGAGAACGGATCTGGCAAGACGGTCAAAAAATCACTGAGAAACCTGATGGCGGGATTGTGCTGGAGCTGAGAGTAACCGGCCTGGAAGCCATTAAGCGATGGATTATGAGCTATGGCAGTCACGCACGTGTGCTCGATCCTCCAGAGTTGGCCGACTCGATACGGCGCGAGGCGGAGGCAGTCACTCGTTCCTATGCTGACTCATAACTCCGGTAGAGATTCAGTGCGCTATCTCCTCGAGAAGTCCTAGACCGACATCTATTGACGGTCCCGCCTGGTATGATGTTGGGTGTAATGGTATCCGCTATGTCAGAGCCCAAGCTATCAGGCGGAGGTGGTTCTCTTGCGAGTCAAGGATCTTCGAGAGCTTCCCCAACTGACCGATGGCTACAGCTACCTATATGTCGAGCACTGTAAGGTCGATCGAGAGCACCAGGCTATTGCCATTCACGATGCCTCAGGGAGAGTGCCGGTGCCGTGCGCGGCCCTTGCCCTTCTGATGCTGGGACCGGGCACCAGTATCACTCATGCCGCTGTTCTCACTCTTGCCGATAACGGATGTCTCGTCGCCTGGTGCGGCGAGCACGGGACCAGGTTCTACGCACAGGGGTTGGGCAAGAACCGTTCTTCCAGGGAGCTGGAGAGGCAAGCTCGCCTGTGGAGCGATCCGGAGGCCCGACTGCGAGTCGTCAGGCGTATGTACGAGAAGAGATTCGGGGAACCCCTTTCACCCGACTTGACGCTAAGACAGATACGAGGGAGAGAGGGCTTGAGAGTGCGATCCACTTACGCAGAGATGAGCGAAAAGACAGGGGTGCCCTGGTCAGGCAGATCGTATAAGCGAGATAGCTGGAAAGACGCAGATCCCGTCAATCGGGCTCTCTCGACTGCGAATTCTTGCCTGTATGGGGTATGCCATGCGGGCATTGTTGCCCTGGGATACTCTCCGGGTCTTGGGTTCATACACACAGGGAAACAGCTGTCGTTCGTATACGATATCGCCGACCTGTACAAGACTGAGGTCACCATCCCGATTGCTTTCTACGCGGCGGCAGAGGGAGTTGCTCACATAGAAAGCGAGGTTCGTCATAGATGTCGTGACGCGTTTGTCGAGACGCGGCTCCTAAAGCGAATCGTGAGCGACATGGAGGATCTTCTGGGATCCGAGCAAGACGGCTTCGGTGAGCGGGAGGTTCTGGCGTCTGATCCGGCAGCCCCTGGCGCTATATGGGATCCGGACCTAGGCGAAGTAAGCGGAGGCGTAAACTACGATGAGTCCGTGGGTGAGGAGGACGAATAGATGACGATCCTGATTCTTGAGAGCGTACCGCTATCACTGCGCGGACAGCTAACAAGATGGATGATCGAGGTCAAGGCTGGCGTATTCGTAGGGAAGACATCTGCGCTGGTTCGCGAGAAGCTATGGGAGCGGGCTTGCAAGCACTCGAAGGACGGTGGATGCGTCCTGATTCACAATGCTCGAACTGAGCAAGGGTTCGACATACGGCTTCACGGGCGCTGTAGCAGGGAGATCGTGGACATGGAGGGATTGAAACTTATCCGCGTTCCGAAGGCGGAGGACCGCGGAGATGCCGAGCAGGCCACAGGCGGAGTGAGCGTGACATCCTTGAGCTCTTGATGTAGTCCGAGTAGCTGCTGTTTCGGGGGAAACATGAGCCGGATACATAATCATCCGGATGTTTACAGTATAAGGATGGGAGAGCGCAAAAGAGGGAGTCTGGAAGAGTATGTAACGAAAGAAGGCTCTAGATGGCGACTGGAGGATTTGTGTACGGCGATAACATCTATTAAACTTAAACGGTGAATGGCGGATATCCGTTATTGGGCGGCCTTTGCGGGGCCACCCGCAGAGGCCGTCTCCCGCGAGGAGGATGGTCTGGCGATGGTATCTCCGAACCCGGATTGCGTCGCACTGCTGTGGGCCAAGGTGGGGAAGGCAAAGCCTGAGGAAATGGTGCATTACCATCCTCTAGTTTGCCACATGGTTGATACCGCGATGGTGGTCCAATGCCTTTGGAGTGGTGTAATGTCAACTCGATTCCGAAACCAGATGGCGAGCCTCCTAGGTGGACTGGACGAAGCCGGAGCCATTCTTTCGTTTCTCGCAGCTTGTCATGACCTCGGAAAGGCGAGTCCTGAGTTCGTCAGCCAGTGGCCCGCTGCCAGGGTCGCTCTCAGCGAAGCCTCGTACCCATTTCCCTCTGAGGCAATAATGCGAAGCCGAAATTCCGTACCTCATTCGGTTACCACAGCTATCCACCTGCCACAGCTGCTTCAGCGAGACGGTGTACCGGAGGTGTTCAGCGAACTGATCGGGGTCGCGCTTGGCGGCCATCATGGTTTGTTTCCCTCTTCCGAGGAGATCGAAGGAACGCCGATAGCCTTTCACAGGGAATCCGAGAAGGCCGCAATCTGGCATCAGCTTAGGTCGGAGATCTACGATAGGGTGAAGGCGGTGATCGGAGCAGACCTCACTACTGCGCAATGGGAGACTGTATCCCGGTGCCCGTGGTTTGTGACTAAGCTCGCGGGCCTGACATCAGTGTCTGACTGGATTGCCTCGTCCGAAGACCATTTTCCTTACGCCATCGAGGCTCTCGGGCAGTCCCTGGATCTCATGCGATACGCAAGAGAGTCTCTGGCTAGGGCTCGGGCTGCACTAGATGTGCTTGGATGGACGGGGTGGTCGCCCTCAGACAGGGTTTACTCTTTTGGCGAGTTGTTCAGGCGCGAGCCAAGACCGTTGCAGGAGGCGGTGGCCAACCTAGCTGAGTCCGAACTGGATTCGCCTTCGCTGGTTCTCATTGAGGCCCCGATGGGGGAAGGCAAGACCGAGGCAGCGCTGTACTTGCATGACTGGCTGCAGGCAAGAATGGGGCAGCGAGGTATGTACGTCGCGCTCCCAACTCAGGCGACAAGCAACTCAATGCTTCCTCGAGTTGCCGAGTATCTGAGGAGAAGATATCCCGGCAAGAAAGTCAACCTCCACTTGATGCACGCGAACGCGGCTTTGGACGACAACTACAGGGCCTTGAGCATGGCTGGCATAGATTATGAGGAAGAAGGCGAGCTTGCACAGGTCGTCGCAGAGGAGTGGTTCGCACCGAAGAAGCGCTCTCTCTTGGCTCCGTTTGGTGTGGGCACTGTTGACCAAGCTCTTCTGTCTGTCCTGTGGGTGAAGCACGGATTTGTCAGGCTGTTCGGACTTTCTGACAAAATCGTGGTCATCGATGAAGTGCATGCATACGACGTGTATACCTCCGAACTCATTAGCGGGCTCGTACGGTGGCTGAGAGAGCTGGGGGCTTCTGTCCTGCTGTTGTCGGCTACGCTGCCTAGTCAACGTAGGCGCGCTTTGGTCAGCGCCTACAACGAAGGGCGCGAGATCAACATAGTAGAGGTCGGCTATCCCCGCATCACCTGGGTAAGTCAGTCTGGGTCATCCGGATCGCTGAGCTTTAGGGCACGTGACCAAGAACCTATATCAGTCAAGAAGATGGGGACCGACATCGAGCGCGTTGCGCGGGCCTTAGTTCAATCCGTAAGTCAGGGCGGCTGTGCCGCTTGGATCTGCAACACCGTGGCAAAGAGCCAGGCAGTCTACAGAATGCTGAAGCCCATGTGTGAGAACGCGGATGTTCAGCTGGAGCTGTTTCACGCAAGGTATCCATTCGACGAGCGTATGGCTAGAGAAGCTCGAGCCGTGTCGGAGTTCGGTAAGCGCAGTCTCTTGGTGGGGAAACCTGACTACTACCCAAGGCCAGAGAAGGCTATTCTGGTGGCAACTCAAGTCGTCGAGCAGAGCCTAGATCTCGATTTCGACCTGATGATCTCGGAGGTAGCCCCCGTCGACTTGGTTCTGCAGCGCAGCGGTCGAATGCACAGGCATGAGCGAGACGATCGGCCAGGGCACCTGCAGGAGCCAACTCTGTGGATTGTCGAGCCTCCCGTTGATGACAAGGGAATCCCTGACTTCTCAACAGATTCGAATGTCTATTCTGAGTACATCCTTCAGAAGTCATGGTATGTGTTGAGCGAGCTTGAGACGATCCAGATTCCAGAGGACATCGAGCCCCTAATAGAGCGAGTATATACGTCACCGATCACAGCTTGGACAGATGGTCTCTCGGCCGCACAGATGTGTTCATTGGCGACAGCCGAACAGAAAGACGAAGAGCGCAGAGCGCGCGACACGCATCTCGCAAGAGCTAAACTTCTTCAGAGCCCGGATCCTGATCTCATGTTTCTTGACGATGGCCGTCACGAACTCTTCGAAGACGATTCAGATGCTGGCAAGAAGCTCCAGGCCGCTACTCGGCTTTCCCAACCTTCGGTTCAGGTCGTGTGTTCGCACAAGCTTCGGGACGGTCGGCTGTCGCTAGACGCTGGCGGAAGATACGTCATCGATGAGAACTTGTGTCCTTCGCTGGAAGATGCACGAAGGCTGCTTGCAAGGTCAGTGACACTGACACATCTTGGTGTAGTGACTGCCCTCTTGAACAAGCCCGTGCCAAGTGGCTGGACTCGAAACGCACTGCTCAGGCGGCATCGACTTGTTGGCTTTGAGGAGGGAAAGACGGAGATCGGGGGGTGGACGGTACGACTTGATGAGGAGCTGGGGATAGTGATCGAAAGATGAATGGAGGTGATGATCAGGATATGCACTACACATTCAACCTTGTGGACAGGCCTTGGATCCCTTGCGTAACTATGAACGGGCGAAGCGTCCATGTCGGACTCAGGGACTTGCTTCGAAAGACGCATGACTTGGTAGAAATCAGAAGTGAGTCACCGCTAGAGACAGTCTCGATCTACAGATTGGTGTTGGCAATACTCCACAGAGTCTTCGGACCACGCAATCGCGACGAGTGGGCTAGTCTGTGGAATGGAGGCCACGGCGGATGGGACACATCTCTTCTCGATGACTACCTTGATCGCTGGCGCAACCGGTTCGATCTGTTTAGCGAGGACGGTCCCTTCTATCAGATGGCTGGCTTCACGGCGAATCGAGAGTCTCCTGTCTCCAGGCTTTTTCACGAACTGGCGTCAGGCAATAACCCTACTCTTTTCGACCATTCGCAAGATGCTCATATGGAACCCATGACGGCGGACGCAGTCGCGAGAGCTCTCGTCGCTCACCAGACATTTGCCGTCGGTGGAGGGAAAAGCCCTACCGGCTATACCTCACATGCTCCCCTGGTGGGCAGTGTGGCTGTGATGCTGGTCGGCGATAACCTTTTTGAGACCCTTATGCTCAACCTCGTGATGTACGATCCGAAAGAGAGCAGGCCAATTCCAGCTTCTGAGACAGACCGGCCGTCGTGGGAACGAGACGACCCTATCCTGCCAGGAAAGCGTAGGCCAGTCCTTGGATATCTCGATCTGCTAACATGGCAGAGTCGTGCCATAAGGCTGGTCCCGCAGGGTGACCGATCCAATCCGCGAGTCTCACATCTCTACTATGGTCAGGGAGAGATCTTCGATCTAGAGGGAACCACCGATCCCCAGGTGCCGATGGTTAAGATCAAGGATGACATGGCGAGGCTTAGGCTCATTCCAGACCGGGCAGTGTGGCGTGACAGCACTGTCTTGGTTGGTCTAAACTCACCGGATGTACAACCTGCTGCGGCTAATGGCTGGGTGTCAACACTCCGCCAGAGACGGGTTCTTCAGAGGAGGCACCCGATTCACCTCTGTGCATACGGCCTAGCCTCCGGCAGAGCCAAGATACTGTTGTGGAGAGAGGAGCGCATCCCGCTGCCTCTAGAGTACTTAGAAGATCAACAGCTCTTGGCACATCTCAACAGACAGCTGTCCAAGGCTGAGAGCGTTGGAGAATCGGTGGACAAGGCGATATACTTCCTCGCACTGTACTTAGTCTGTCCTGATGCCGATGACCCAGAGGCAAAGCCCGACCGTGAGGCTGTGAAGCGGGTCTCAAGCCAGTTTCGGGTGACGTCTCATTACTGGGCCAGCCTTGAGGTTCCTTTTCGTAGTCTCGTTGTTGATCTCGTAGACGACATGGAGCAAGCCGTTGTCAGATGGAATGCGTCAATAGAGAGACGAGCCTGGGAGGCTCTTGGAATTGCCCTGGAAGGGATCGAGAGGGACGCTAGAACCTTCAAGGCCTCGATCAATGCTCGGCGCATCTTGGGAGCAGGAATAGCACGGGCGCTCGGCCGGTAGGAGGGAAACCGAAATGCAATCCACCAAGTTGTCTGGAATCGATGAGGGGTTTGTAAGTTGGCTTGAGGAGTTGTCGACCAAGGCAAACGACGAGAGCGCCACTCCATTGGAGAGAGGAAGGAGTAGAGCTGCTCTAGCCGCATTTCGGCGGGGACTGGGCAAGCCCCCGGGAACTGCGGTGGAGATGCTCCGCTACATACCTCCGTTTGTCTTCTCAGGCGTTCAAGAGGAGATCGTGGACATCTACCTGTTGGTGGCGTCGCTTTTTGCCATGCATCCGACTCTCGGGGGAACGGGGTCAATCGGATCGACTCTAGCATCTGTAAGGGCTCTGAGGGAGAGTGACAGTATCGAGGCACGTTTTGTCGCGTTGCTCAACTGCCATGAAGGCGATCTTCACAAACACCTGCGCCATGCGGTCGCGTTGGCCAAGTCGAGCAAGTCCTCAGTGCCCGTGGATTGGCGCCAGTTGCTCCACGATCTTAAGTGGTGGCGGCAGAGCGAGAGCGGCAGAAACATGGTCAGGAGACAGTGGGCCCGCGACTTCTGGGGAAGATCCGAGGTACAGCCTCAGAACGATGAGGGTGGAGCCGAGCAGCCCATTCTCGAAAACGAGTAAGGAAAGAGAGGTTGATCGTCAATGAAGGTAGAGCTACACATAATCCAGAGCTTCGCACCAGCATGTCTCAACCGGGATGACACCAACGCAGTAAAGGACTGCGAGTTCGGATTGCACCGTAGAGTGAGAGTGTCCAGCCAATGCATTAAGCGGTCAGTTCGCACCAGCCCTGTGTTCACTGACAGAGTGAAGGGGCACACTGCGGTCAGGACTAAGCTGCTTATCCAGTTGCTAGCTGATCGCATGCTCGAAATGGGGTTGAACGAACGGCAGGTAGAGCAGGTTGTTCCCCTCTTTGTTAGTCAATACGTGGGTCTGGACGCAAGCGCGAAGACGAAGACGAAGGTTCTCCTGTATCTAGGCACCGATGAGATCCAGCGAATAGCAACTAAGCTCCATGAGAATTGGGACAAGCTAGCGGAGGCTGCCGCTCAGGTCGCTAATAGCGAAAAGAGTGACAAGAGGAGTCTGGAGGTCTTCAGCCAGTTAGCAAAGGACGTCCAGTCGTCCGCAGTAGGAGCAACCAAGGCTGCCGACATCGCTTTGTTTGGCCGAATGGTTGCAGAATCTCCGAAAGACAATGTAGACGCTGCGTGTCAAGTAGCGCATGCGATATCCACCCATCGAGCCAACATGGAGATGGACTTCTACACAGCTGTTGACGACCTGAGCAACGAGTCCGGTGCAGGGATGATGGGGACAACAGAGTTTGCCAGCGCATGCTTCTACCGGTACTCCCTTGTTGACCTAGACCAGTTAGTGAGCAATCTGCAGGGTGACCGAGACCTGGCACTGACGACTCTGGAGGCATATCTCCTTAGCTCAATCCTGGCGATCCCCACGGGCAAACAGACAAGCACTGCGCCGCAATCTCTCCCCAGCTTTGTCATGGCGGTCGTCAGGGATTCGGGGTCTCCTCAATCTTTGGTCAACGCCTTTGAGAGGCCAGTGTACCCGTCTCAAGCCAGGGGGGTTGTGGAGCAATCGATTCTGAGGCTTGATGATTACTGGGGCAGGCTTGCTAGGATGTACGGAACAGACGGGATCAGGCTCTTGGCTCACTGCATGGTCGAAGACGTGACTTTGAAGAACCTCCATGCTGGAGCTGTCGAGTCTATTTGGGAGCTGGTAGACCGGGTCAAGGAGGCGCTCGCATGAGTACTCTGCTGCTCAGGCTAGTGGGTCCCATGCAGTCGTGGGGCGGACAGAGTCGATTTGTGGAACGGGATACTGGACTCGAACCCACAAAGAGCGGTGTGCTGGGGCTTGTGTGCGCGGCTATGGGTGTGCCGAGAACTGACGATGCGACACTTGCTCAGCTGGGGGCACTGTGGATGGGTGTCAGAGTGGATCGAGAAGGAGTTGTGTGTAGAGACTACCAGACGGTGGGTGGAGGGGAATGGCCCGGAAGAAAGCAGTATGGCGTGATAAAAGCTGATGGGGCAGCACCGGACACCGTCGTATCAACTCGATACTACCTTTCTGACGCCGCCTTTCTTGTAGCACTTGGGGGTGCTCGCGATTGGCTCGAAAGAGTTCAGGCCGCACTCAGGAGTCCGATCTGGCCACTGTTCCTGGGCCGGAAGGCCTTTCCGCCCTCGGAACCCGTATGGTTGCCAGAGGGAGTCCTGGAAATCGGACCTATAGAGGCACTTAGCTCGTTCCGGCTCATCGCCGAACCTAGGCGAGGAACCAGAGAAGACGAGGTAGGACTCAGGCTGAGGGCAGTCATCGAGTGCAATCGAACCGAGGGACAGCCACGGATGGATCAGCCAATCTCGTTTGCGCCGGACAGAAGACGGTTCACTGTGAGGTATGTGAAAACGCAGTGGATCGATGGTACGCAGCTGGCTGAATCACCGAACGGATTGAGGCATAGGGAGGTGACTGACTGTGTATTTGTCACGGCTTCTTCTGAATCCGTTTCACAGTAGAGTCCGAAGAGATCTGAGCGATTGCCAGAGGATGCATAGCACTGTGATGAGTGGCTTCCCCGACGCCGGCGAGTCAGGCGTAGGGGCTAGAAGCAGATGTGGCGTTCTCTACCGGGTTGAGGCCGGGCATCGCAGTCAGTCTGTCGTGCTTCTAGTTCAATCAGCGGTCCGTCCGTCGTGGAGCCACCTGGTTGAGGAAGGATGTCTGGTGAGATCTGTCGCAGGAGAAGATAATCCCGCAGTCAAGTGTATTGATGAGCAGATATCCAGCATAGCTGAAGGCATGGTTCTCCGGTTTCGCCTCAAAGCCAATCCCACAAAAAAAGTCGGCACGTCCAGCAAGTCTGACAGACTGTCCGGCGTCCAGAAGAGCAATGGACGGCGGGTCTTCATTGCGGATCAAGCCGGACAGATAGACTGGCTGGCTAGGAAGGGGGCGATGTCGGGATTTGCACTGCTGGAGGTGCGTTCAGATCCCTCGGTTGCCGATGTTGTCGGCGGAAGCGAGGACATCGTAATAGGAGTGAAGCTGGTAGGCTGTCGGGAACAGCGCGCCGGTGTTGCCGAGTTGAGGCATCAGCTGGTGTTTAGGGGAGTAGTGTTCGACGGTCACCTTCGGGTAACTGATGAGAGAGCATTCAAGACTGCTCTTGCCAACGGCATAGGAAGCGGAAAGGCCTACGGCTTTGGCTTGCTGTCCATCGCGCCTCGAGGTTTGTGATGCGCTATCCTTGAGCTTCGCAGGTTGTCTGTGTAGTAGCGCAACACCTGAGGTGCTGGGCCAGCACATGCAGATGCGGTGTGAGGAATCCCCACGAGTGTGGGGGTGACCCGTTTAGCAGATGCTATGATTCGGTTGCCAAAGAGGGGTCCCCATGAATATGGGGGTAATTGGGTTGGTCCGGTCGCGCTCAAGCTCGACTGTGTGCTTTCGTGGGTTCTTTGTCAGCTGGGAGAGCTAGGCTTGGAGTGTCGGTGCGTCCCCTTCGTTGGACTAGGCGCGGCGCTTCACTGCCTGCGGTGACCTGGTGAACCCAGCTTTGGTTGGACTTCTTGATCTGTCGCACAAGGCTGACACTGAGAACTGCATGCCCAACCAACGGTTCGAGGCGCTCGCTGTGTTGGTGGTGAATGCGACTGCTGGTGTTCGTTCGCATACATATTTAGGTAACGCCCAGTTCGTTCAGTGTAGTCCCCACGCACGTGGGGGTGAACCGCCATCAACAAGGCCGGTAAAAACCACATCTACGTAGTCCCCACGCACGTGGGGGTGAACCGACGGCGGAATTAGAACACAAACTAGCCAATATGTAGTCCCCACGCACGTGGGGGTGAACCGACACCTGGATCGAGGTGGAGACGACCTCATTAGTAGTCCCCACGCACGTGGGGGTGAACCGTGCCCTAGTGATCTTCCTGGCGTCTCTCGCTCGTAGTCCCCACGCACGTGGGGGTGAACCGGCTAGGGAGGCATATCCCGCCCAGCACCTCTTGTAGTCCCCACGCACGTGGGGGTGAACCGAAGGTCCTCAGTGCCGAGAGTGTGCAGCAGCAGTAGTCCCCACGCACGTGGGGGTGAACCGCCGTTCGGCAGAGAAGTGAAGGGCAGACCTGCGTAGTCCCCACGCACGTGGGGGTGAACCGGTCATCGAGGTCGAGGTGTTCGCCCACCTGGAGTAGTCCCCACGCACGTGGGGGTGAACCGAATACTTCTTCGTCGCTTCACGATAGTCAAGGGTAGTCCCCACGCACGTGGGGGTGAACCGCAGTGAAGCAGATCGAGGAGACGGCCAAGCAGGTAGTCCCCACGCACGTGGGGGTGAACCGCAGAAGGCGGCCAAGGTCCCAAACCCTACATAGTAGTCCCCACGCACGTGGGGGTGAACCTGCCGTATCAGCTACCGCTCTCCTGGCCTCATAGTAGTCCCCACGCACGTGGGGGTGAACCGGAAAGAGAAGTACAGGTACTTCGTCGTCATCAGTAGTCCCCACGCACGTGGGGGTGAACCGATTCGTTCGATATAGCCAAGCGTCTCCTTGGGTAGTCCCCACGCACGTGGGGGTGAACCGGAAAGAGAAGTACAGGTACTTCGTCGTCATCAGTAGTCCCCACGCACGTGGGGGTGAACCCGTGGCGTTGACCGTCTTCTTCTGCTTGTCCGCGTAGTCCCCACGCACGTGGGGGTGAACCGAGATCACAATCAAGGACATCAACCCGAGCACGGTAGTCCCCACGCACGTGGGGGTGAACCGCTGCACAGCAAAAAGGGCGAGATTGACCTACCGTAGTCCCCACGCACGTGGGGGTGAACCGGTCGAGACCTACCTCGAGAGCGAGGGACTCTAGTAGTCCCCACGCACGTGGGGGTGAACCGTACCCCTGCTTCTTGGCCGGATTGAGGCCCAGGTAGTCCCCACGCACGTGGGGGTGAACCGCCTAAAAACGCGTCTATATCCATGTTGCTATCGTAGTCCCCACGCACGTGGGGGTGAACCGGAAAACGAATTCGGTGCGGTGCGGATAAAAGCGTAGTCCCCACGCACGTGGGGGTGAACCGTTCTACCAGTATGTGACCGATTTCATGGTCTAGTAGTCCCCACGCACGTGGGGGTGAACCGAGAAACCGGAAAGGGATAGTCTACGTTTTAGTGTGGTCCCCACGCGTGTGGGGGTGAACCGTGGAGCTTATGGGCGACCTGGTAAAGGCTCTCGTGGTCCCCACGCGTGTGGGGGTGAACCGTACTGCCGCCGACCATCATGCTCAAGCGTGTGGTGGTCCCCACGCGTGTGGGGGTGAACCGGTCAACGTGGCGAAGCTGTCAACGCCGGCTTACTTTTGACCCTTTAGGCGGTGCGACCGTTTTCTTGGACTCGTTCATGCTGTCAAGCCGATGCTTTGCCTGTAGGCCTTGGGGCTTTTAGCCCCGAGAGACATCTTGATACGTTCTTCGTTGTACCACCTGAGATAGCTGTCAAGTTCGTCGATAGACCGGGCTATTGGGACGACTGCTGACAGACGCTGATGTTGCTTACTAACAACTTGCTCCCTGGCGGTACCTATATGCTGAGGACCTGAACAGAGAGGGTCGGACCATGGCCACTACTCTCAGCGACGATCTTGTTCGTCCGTATTCGAGGAGCGTATTTCGCTTCGCCTGTTCACGGATAGCCGACATCCGGGAGGCCGAGGATCTGTCACAGGAAATCCTGCTGTCCTTGGCAGATGTGTTTCAGACTCAGAGAGACATTGCCAACATGGACGCCTACGTCTGGACCATTTGCCACTACACCTGGTCGAAGTATCTTCGCAGGCACAAGCGCGACTGGCACAATGCTAGTACCAGTGAGATGCTTGAGATGGCTGGTGACGATCGTGTCGAGGATTTAGTGATCCTTGACGATCAAACTCGCAGGCTCCAGCAGGAGATCTCCTATCTGTCGCAGCAACATCGACAGATCACCGTCATGTTCCATTTCGAGAACAGATCGTGCGAGGAGATCGCTCATAGACTAGGCCTCTCCGACAACGCCGTGAGATGGCACCTGTTTCAGGTTCGGAGGAAGCTCAGGGAGGGGATTGAGTTGGAGCAGAGCAGGTTGCGCTACACACCTAGACGGTTGATGGTGGGTCTGTACGGCAGTATAGGGCCAAAGGGTCAGGCAGGACTAGACACCGGAGACCTGTTGGCACAGAACATCGTCATCGCATGCTACGGTGAGGCGCTCACTGTTGAGGAGATAGCTAGGCGGCTCGGAGTTTCTGCCGCATATCTCGAGTATCACATCAGAAACCTGCTGTTTATGGACTATCTGCGAGTCATCAACAAGACCAGATATCAGACCAACTTCTTTATCCGTGGACCCAAGTATCACGTGTTGCGAGCCAAATACCACCTTGAGCACATAGGTCCTATCGCTGAGCGGATCCATAGCGTCTTGAACGATCGGTATAGCGAGATCCGGGGCATTGGCTTTACTGGGTGCGACCTGGAGAAGGATTTCGTGCTGTGGAGCTTGGTTGCATTGAGCACCCATAGGGCCTACTTCGGCGCCCTCGACAGGGTGTGGAGCCGCAGAGGCATTCGCAAACCGAAGCGCCGGGACGGATCTGGGCACTGGGTCTGTGCGACGCTCTATGATGATGACTACTACAAGTCGCCGGACATCGATGCCGAGGTACTGGACTTCATGAAGAAGTCAGAGGGAAATGGAGTGAAGACCAACCACACCTCGTTGGGTGTGAGTTCATTCCAGCTCGATGGCGTGCAACGATCGACGTGTTACCTCGATTCCGGGATTTCGATGATCTTGAACTAAACGATTTGTACCGTGTATGGCAGCTGACGCGATCAGGTCAAGTGCCCAGCGAGGATGATAGGCTTGCCATCTCAAGAATCTTGCGTCTGGGTTATGTGAGTGTGTCAAACGAAGAGCCCAAGGTGCTGGTTCCGGTTTTCGATGCGGAGCAGTATGGGCAGTTCTGTTCCATCATAAGCGAACTCGAACGCGAGTTCGTACAAGATGTGTTCCCGAGCTACATCGAAGACTACGCTGCGACCATCGACGAGCATATCCCTTCGTTTATCTCGGAAGATGAGCGCTATTTCGTGTCGCACGACATTGGCCCTCACTACGCTGTCTTGTATTGGTTGTCTGACCATGGCTATCTGCGCTATCCAACCGATGAGGAAGCGAGAAGGCTGTGCACGGTTGTCTGGTGCTCGTAATCGGACGAAGGAGTTGCTGACACTGTGGAGCAATGACCTGGGATCTGGGCCACAACCGGCGGTTCAGTAGTCGCTGGCGAGGGTAGCCTATCAGGCGCCATTTGCGAAGTGAAAGAGGAAATGGGCTTGGTTCTGAGCCGCTCGGCCCTGAGACTTCTGTTGCGTCAGATGAGAAGGACGGCCTTTGTCGATGTGTGGTACGCCGCGGTCGCATCTGAAGAGGCGTCGGGCTCGAGTTCAGGGCCTGAGGTAAGCGAAGTGATGTGGGCGTCCAAGCGTCAGATCAGGGACATGACTGATCGGGGTGATCTCCTTCCATACGACTACTTCGAGATCTTGCCTCGCTAGAGGCCAAGCGCTGGCGATCATTGCTTCGGTGCACCGACGACGCGCTGTGGATGTGTTGCCAGCGTTCCGTGGCCTTACTCCACGGTATCAAGGTACGACTTGATCGCTTCCACGAATCGCCTCAAGTCACCCAGCTTGTGCTGGATGATCAGGTACAGCTCCTCATCAGAGACTTCATGATAGACATGGACTAGTCGGTTTCTGTACCCGGCCATGCTCACCAAGGCATCCTCGAAATCAGGTGGTACGATCCCCAATCTGGCTAGGCCCGTTGCGATGCTTTTGTACTCCGAGGCGAGCTCAGGGCGACCACTGTTTGCCAGAAGGTGGCGTCCGATGTCGAACATGGCCTCTAGGCTGCGGCGAAGGTGGCTCTCGGCAATGGCTGGTAGGTCACTGTCTGTCGCTAGGAAGAGCTCTCTAGGCGTCTCCGCCAGCCGCTCCAGTCTATCGATACTCTTGGAGATGCGAGCCAAGCGGCTCTTTACAGTTATCCTGTCGATCACCAGATCACATCCCCTCAAGGATCTCATCCAGATACCTCTCCAGGACTGGTCGGAAATCAGCCGCCCTCCGGGCGACCATCTCTTCGTAACCAAGGCGCACATCGTCACTGATGGCGTAGATGCAGGCGCCCCAGAATACGGAGGACTGGAACACGGAATGGTTCTCCTCCAGGAAGCACAAATCAAGTGGATGCGGTGCGAATAGGTCTACGAGCTCGTTGTAGATCTCCGCATATGCCTGCGGGCGCTCGCTCGGCGACGGAAGCCCGTCCTTGAACACGACTCCGACGTCGATGTCCGCGAGGGGATCCACGATCTCAGGCGACTCCCCTCTGAGGAGCTTGAGGCCAGTCTCGACTTGACTGCCAAATAGGTATATGAGACTCAGGCCAAACTTCTCGGCGACGCGTGCGAGCGCATCTGTGGACTTGTTCGGCATCCGGGCATCTATCAACGCTCGTCACCTCGTTTTGAGACAGTCGCCTCACGATGACCATCGCCGACTGCTGTGCTAGATGCCACTTCCACAGCAGCCGTACGTGGGACTGGCTAGCTCCGCGATTACAAGTGGCTGATCGCTGAGTTAAGTGCTGCTTCCATTATATCGCATCTAGATCACATCGAGATCACATCGAGGCCATCGAAGCGTCCTTCGCTATGAGGTCTCCACAGGCTCATCTCGCAAGGAGGCCAGTGTAGCCTCACTTCACGCTCACGGTGATACTCGGCCATGCTCACCAGGGCATCCCCGAGACCACTACCCGGCTACGCTGACCAGTGCATCCTCGAGATCACGGAGATCACTACAGCTTCATCACAGCTTCATCGTCAGCGATATGCGCCTTCTCTGGAGATCCACGTCTAGCACCTTGACGGTCACGTGTTGCTGCAGATGAACGACGTCCCACGGGCTCTTGACATACGTGTCTGAGAGTTCGCTGATGTGCACTAGCCCGTCCTGGTGGACGCCGATATCTACGAAAGCGCCAAATGCAGTGATGTTGGTCACGATTCCTGGCAGAGTCATTCCAGGTTTGAGGTCCTCCAGGGTTGAGATGCCTTCAGCAAACTGGAAGATCTCGAACTTCTCTCTTGGGTCTCGGCCAGGTTTGGCCAGTTCAGCCATGATGTCGGTCAGCGTTGGCAGACCTACCGTATCCGAGACGTACCGCTCGAGATCGATCTTCTCTCGCAGTTCTTTGCGTTTGATCAGGTCAGGCACAGAACAACCGAGGTCCTTGGCCATCTGATCTACAATGTGATAGCTCTCTGGGTGCACTGCACTCGCATCCAGCGGGTTTTTGGCTCCCTGAATGCGCAGGAATCCGGCTGCTTGCTGGAACGTCTTTGGTCCGAGACCCTTAACCTTCTTGAGTTCGGCTCTGGACCTAAAGGGGCCGTTCTCATCTCTATACTCCACGATCCGCGATGCCAGCGTAGGACCGAGGCCGGAGACGTAGGTCAGTAGCTGCTTGCTGGCTGTGTTTACCTCGACCCCGACGGCGTTGACGCAGCTAATGACAACGTCGTCGAGGCTCTGTTTGAGTGCCGCCTGGTCTACGTCGTGTTGGTACTGGCCAACGCCGATCGCCTTAGGATCTATCTTGACCAGCTCAGCTAGGGGATCCATGAGGCGACGACCGATGGAGACTGCTCCTCGCACTGTCAAGTCGTAGTCCGGGAACTCCTCTCGTGCGACCTCAGAGGCAGAGTACACCGAGGCTCCGCTCTCGTTCACCATGACGATGGGTGGGTTTGATGGCAGCTTGAGCTGCCTCAGAAATGCCTCCGTCTCTCGGCCGGCAGTGCCGTTGCCTACGGCGATGACCTCCACTCCATACGTTTGGCACATTGAGAACACTGACAGGGCAGCCTCTCTGGCACCCTTCTCGGATCCGTGAGGGTAGATGGTGGTGGTGTGGAGCAGCTTGCCCTGCTTGTCGAGGCACACGACTTTGCATCCTGTTCTGAAGCCGGGGTCTATGCCCATCACGTTCTTTGACCCAAGCGGCGGAGCCAAGAGCAACTGCCTGAGGTTGTCGGCAAACACCTTGATGGCAGCTGCATCAGCCCGTCGTTTCAGCTCTTGCCTGGACTCGGTCTCCATCGACGGGCCTAGCAAGCGGCGGTAGCCGTCCTTTGCCGCTTCTTTGACGGCCTCTGACGCTGGACCTGAGCCCTTCACAAACTGCTGGTGCAGGAGGTCGATTGCGTCATCCTCAGATGGGGAGACCTTGAGGCTGAGAAAGCCCTCTTTCTCTCCCCGAAACATCGCAAGAATCCTGTGTGAGGGTGCGCGGAAGGCGGGCTCTTCCCAACTGAAGTAGTCTCGATACTTGGCACCTTCCTCTTCTTTGTCGGAAACGACCGCAGACCGAATGGTCGCTTTGGTCATGTACAGCCTGCGCATCCTGCCCCGAGCCTCTTGGTCCTCGCTGATTCTCTCAGCAATGATGTCGGAGGCTCCGGCCAAGGCTTCTGCTGCCGAGTTGACGCCCTTTTCAGGATCAACGAAGGCAAGCGCCTCTTTTTCGAGGTCCGCTATCATCTGCTCGGTGATCAGGTCAGCCAATGGCTCCAAGCCCTTTTCTCGGGCGATCGTCGCTCGAGTCCTTCGCTTGGGACGGTATGGCAGGTATATATCCTCGAGCTCAGCCATTGTCTGGGCCGACTCGATCTTGTCCTGCAACTCAGGGGTAAGTAGCTCCCTCTCGCGCAGCGACTTGAGGATGGCTTCACGTCTGTCCCGAAGCTCGGCCAGTTGTGCGAGGCGGTCTCTGATGCTTGTGATGGCCACCTCATCCAGGCTTCCTGTCGCCTCTTTGCGGTATCTAGCAATGAACGGAACCGTTGCACCCTCTCCAAGCAGCTTGGCAGTAGCGTCAACCTGATCCACTCGAAGGTTGAGCTCGGCCGCAATCTGCCTGACGTGTGCGGCGTCGTAAGCACTCATGGAGGCAGGCGGTGCGCCGGTAACTCTGGTGACTGGGGCCTCTGCAACCGTGTCGCTAGCGGTGGCGTTCACGACGGCAGTATTGGCGGTGTCGTCGGCGGTTGCGTAGCGAGTGTCTGAACTGTTGGTGACTAGTTCTCTCAAGGGTGGTGCCTCCTGCTTGCCTCTGCTTGTGGATTGCCTGAAGGTTGCCTGTAGGTCGCCTCTGGGCTACCTGCACATCGCCCATGCGCGTTGCCTGCAGCCTGCACGTGAGTTGCTTGCACAGAGGCGGTTAGTGAGTCGCCTGCAGGCGGCCTACTGGCGGTTTGCTAACCCCAATCCATCGATCTATCAGACAGCCTGTGAGTGTAGTTCGTGTGGCCTGCTCCGAATCCTCCTCAGAACGAACGTGTGCTACCTCTACAGACACAGGATAGCAGGGATTGGGTCTGGACTACAAGCATGAGAGCCGTACTGAAGTGTCGATCATGATAGACTGAGCTTGCTGCACATATCATAGGTCGCCTTGCCACGGCAACGCAAATGTGGTACAGTTGTACTATCTAGACAGTCTAGACAGGAGGCCTGGCTGGCAATGACTGAGTGGCAGCTTCAGGAGGCGAAGAACAAGTTTAGCGAGGTCATTAACCGTGCCTTGACAGAAGGCCCCCAGGAGATTACCCGCAGAGGACAGAAGGTCGCGGTCGTTCTCTCCTATGAGGATTACTCGGCCATGCAGAGGAAGGATGTACCACTAGTGCAGTTTTTCAGAGACTCTCCTCTGCAGTATGTGACACTTGAGAGGCACAAGGACTACCCGCGAGGGACAGACCTATGAGATACTTGTTCGATACATGCGTTGTATCCGAGCTTACTAAGCGTGATCCAGATCCGGCAGTACTTCGCTTTGTGGAGTCTTGCGACGAGAGTTCAGTATACCTGTCGGTGCTCACAGTCGGCGAGATCGTCAAAGGCATCACCAAGTTGGCGGATGCACAAAGGCGCACACTGCTCGAGGATTGGCTGGAAAACCGGCTGAAACCCCGGTTCCACGGTAGGGTGCTGGCGATCACTGACCGAGTTGCCGAGGTATGGGGAGAGGTCCAGGGGGCGGCAGAGCGGGACGGATGCCCAATACCCACGATTGATGGGCTACTGGGTGCGACCGCGATCGTCCATGACCTCGTGGTCGTTACACGCAATGAATCAGACATTGGGCGTACCGGGGCGAAGGTGCTCAACCCTTGGACCAAGTAGCACCGAACGACACCAGAGTTCGCTCAGATGTTCCCCGTGTGGGTCAGATCTGCGTTGACCGCACTGATGTAGAAAGCGACACACGGGCATCCCGCCTGACCACGCTCCCGTTCGCATCATACCTGTCATTGATCGCCGCCTATCCATGCCTGCCAGGCCAGTCCATATTTCCCTCGACTTGCCTTCCCTCCGCACCTGATCGTCGAGCCGATCGCCCGGTAATGGCAATAGTCGACGCTGGTTTACCGATACGAGTCCTCGAAATCATGACATTCCAGTGTCTACGCCGGCGCATGTGTGGGTACGGACGCCAGCCCCAGTAGCTCCAGTGGTTGAACATCGGTACTGGCTCGCCCAGAGAAGCGAGACCTCCTCAGTGCCATGAGCAGCAGAGTGGCAAGATGACGAACATGCTATCAGATTCGAGGTCCGGACGACCACCTGCTCTTGCGGATGCCAAGAACCTGCGATTATCTGCTAATCAATGGGTTCAGCGACAACCCAGATAAGATGCAAGAGTGTGCAGGAATCTATGGGGTGATGTGGAATTGGCAAGGTGTCGGCGAACAAGTTCGCAAGGTTGTAAGAGTGTCCGCAAACGACTTGCTCGCAGTGATTCGCCAGCAACGACGAGGAGGCGTGTTCTCATGGGAAATGTGACGTTCCCCAGGATTGCCAGCATCTATGGCGCATGGTTGGTCCCGGAGTCTACCGACGTCGAACTGAAGCTTCTTAGCAGGTATGACCTACTCATTGGAGGAGTGGCAGTACCCGAAACGAGTGAGGGGCGACGCAAGATCAACGAACGGATTGCGAGACTGCGTGAGTACAACCCGGACATTATGCTACTCGATTTCTCCATTTCAGCACCGTATTGGGTGACGCAGCGCAAGCCAGCCCCTCCAGAAGAGGCATTTTTGCACACAGTCGATGGCAAGAGGATTGCCGGGTGGCCTGGAACAGAGATGCTCAACTTCGCAAGCCCTGAGGCTATCGAGGTGCTCGCCGACGCTGTCGAGCGGCGTATGGCTGCAGGAGTAGATCTTGACGGCTTCTTCATTGATTGTATGTTCAGCTATTTCGACTCATGGGCAGTTGAGATAGAGACTCGCAAGAAGGTTCAGATCGACGCAGATGGCGATGGCAAGGAAGACACCCCAGAGTCTCTCGACCAGGCATGGAGAAAGGGCAAGCGTGAACTGGTGAAGAAGCTGCGGGCGAAGCTCGGGGAAGACATACTCATCATGATTAATGCCCAGAATGCTGGTGAGTTCGTCAAGGACGAGGTCAACGGGAACTACCTCGAGGACTATGTAGACTACACCATATCTCACAACTGGGACTTCAAGTACATCCTCGACCTCTACCTTGGATGGTGCGACACGCCTCATAAGCCCAACTGCACGACTATCAACGCGACGTCTGGGCATTGGCCAGAGTATGAGGCGGCAAGACGTCTGCCATACGATGAGTGCTGCGATGTGCTCACAGCAGGTTACGATCAGCTGCAGCGCATGCGATATGGTCTCGGAGTAGCACTTCTTGGCGATGGGTTCTACGGTTTTGACCTCAACACTCGCTGGAGAGGTCAGCACTGGTGGTATCCGGAGTTTGACGCTCCGCTCGGCGAGGCCAGGGGTAAGGCTGAGTGCGCTGAGGATGGAACATGGCGCAGGGAGTTTGAGAACGGGTTTGTCGTGGTCAACCCTCTAGCCCATCGAGTCCACCTGCGTTTCGATAGATTCTACAGGGATTTCTCGAATGGTTGGTCGGGTGAGGAGTTCGTGATACCTGCTAGAGATGCGAGATTGTTCTTCCCTGTTGGCGCAGGAGTGCGTGCTCGGCGGTAGGCGCAGTTGTTGAGCATCAATGGCAGGACACCAGCGGCGGCGGTAAGCTTGCCTGACTAGGGCGATGTCCAGAGGCGGTAGCCGCAGCGGCCGATTGCAGCGGCAGTCGGCACTAGATCGGAGCGGCAGATTGGAGAGACGTAGGTTGTCCACGATAGTGACGGCGATCCTGTGCGTTATGATGCTGATCCAGCCAGCGAGCGTCTCAGCCGACGGGGTCGGTACACCGGCTGTGACCGGCTTCACTCCTTCACCAAACACTCGAACCGACGGTCCTGTCTGGATTGGTGCATGCTTCTTGGTCGGCGACGAGCCAGTCACAGTGACGGCACTCGGGAGGGCGTACCTCGAAGGTAATGGCGAGTCGCACGAGCTGCGGCTTATCCGGCGAGACGACAAATCCCTGATGGCGTCGGCCGCAGTGGATATGGCGCACGGTGATCCTGATGGTGCAGGGTTCAAGTACGCTGCTATTCCGGAAGTGGTGCTTGACGCGAACACGGAGTACTACGTCCTGTCGCTAGAGACCGGAGGCTCAGATGCGTGGTACGACTACACAACCACGGTAGTCAGCGATGAAGCTCTTAAGGTAGCTCGCCCAGTGTGGTCATCAGACTGTGTGACGTTCTCCGATGCCAATGTCAGCTGGTTCACAGAAGCCTCGTATGGTCCTGTGAACGTCAGATTCCACAAGGGGGCTGCGAGAGCCTCGGTCGGCACCTCTGCTGGCACAGCGGTGGTCACAGCAGCGAACGCTGAAGCCCAGGACAAAGCATCTAGAATAGCTGAGCTCGTCGGGCAGCTCCATAGCCAGTCCGAGTCAGAGCGAGGGCGTGCCGCAACGGCACTGGAGAAGATGGGAACAGCTGCCCGAGCGGCTGTTCCCGACTTGATCCTATCTCTGGGAGATGAGAGTATCTCTGTGGCCTGGAAAGCAACCAAGGCGCTCACAGCGATCCTTGAGAACGACGATGCAGTGAAGACAGTGGCCATACCTGCGTTGCAGGAGTCGCTCTACAGCGGGGAGACTTCTGCCAAGTACAGAGCAACTAGAGCTCTCCAGAGACTCGCACCTGAGCTTTTGGTCAACAAGGTAACCGAGGTCGACGGCGAGACAATTGTCGTGCCACTAGAGAGCACTGAGGCTTTTAGGAACCCGGGGAAGGGATGGGTTGCGTACCTGTTCGATCCAGAGTCAAACCCCACGGTGAGCGGCAATGGAGCGAACCCGCCGGGGTACATAGACCTAATCTACACCAACTACCTGACTTGGGCGATGCTCGAGCCTGAGGAGGGTCAGTACCGGTGGGACATAATCGATCAAATTGTCGAACATTGGGGTAACCCACCCTACAACAAGAAGATCGGCCTTGGAATCGGTGTGATCTACCCAACCTCGATCCCGGGTACCTATCATGTCCCGAAGTGGCTTGTCGAAACCGAAGGCATGGAGGGGCACATCTTCGATGCTCGTGACATGACGTTTGGGGAGGCAGGCGAGCTCAAATATGAACCTTACTACTGGAACGAGGTGTTCCTGTCGAAGTGGGAGCAGTTCATGAATGCCCTGTCAGACAGGTACTACAGCACTCAGTCGTGGCAGGACCACATAGAGCTCGTCGACATCTGCACCTACGGCATGTGGGGTGAGTGGCATAGCAAGCTTGCGCCGTGGCCCGATGCTGAGACGCAGAAGGCGACTCTGACTAGGCTCGTAGATATCTACTACAACGCATTCCCACCGGAGCGAAAGGGTTCGCCGCACCTGGTCCAGGACGTGGTGTCGTATAGCAGTCTAGGTAGGCCGGGACAGAAGCTGGACAACCAGGCCGTCACGTACTCGATCCTAGAGAGAGGTTCCTGGATGAGACGCAGAGCTGTCGGCTGGCCGGAGGCGATGTCGGCTGACGAGGTTCAGTTCATCCAGGATCACTGGCAGGAACGAAGGCTCGTGGGCGAGTGGGGATTGCTGTACGTGAAACCGGATGATGTCCGCCGCGCTGTTGAACACGGGCTCTCGCTCCATGTCAGCTATATCGGCTGGGGTATCGCAAACGGCCCGTTTGATGCTGTCGCAGATCCTGAGACAGGTGAGTCATACCAGGAGTACGTTCAGAAGCGAGTCGGATACAGGTTCGTTCTTCGGGAGGCCCGATATCCGAGCGCGGTGGAGGCGGGCGGACAGCTCGAGTTGGCGCAGCGTTGGAGTCAGATCGCGGCCGCCAAGCTCTACGAGCGGCACTACCTGAGGGCGTATCTCGTGGGAGACTCCGGGGACTTCGCCTTAGACGCTGATACTTCGTTTGACCCGACTACGTGGGTGAGTGGCACCGACTACGAAGTGGTATCGCAATTCACAATCCCAGCTAATGTGCCAGCAGGTGAGTATGAGCTACGGATTGCCATGGTTGATCCGGAGACGTTGGAGCCCGCCATTAACCTAGCGATATATGGCAAGGACATTGATGACGTAAACGCATTTGGACGCTACACGCTCGGCCCAGTCATTGTGGTGGGGCAGTGATGGCGCCTCCGGGTGAACTGATGCCACGCATGTCTAACGGCGTGGAGCAAGGGACGGTCCACGAGTTCTAGTTGTGACAGCAGCAGATAGCAAGAGCAGATAGCAAGAGCAGATATTGAGCCTGCGAAGGGAGACATCCTATGGATTTGATGTACAAGGAAGACTGGCCTGAAGCTCGTGAGAGGCTCACAGCCTGGTGGCACAGAGAGATTGTCGACCGAGTCTGTGTTCAGGTCTATGCTCCGAGAAAGGGCTACGAACACGCAGAAAAGCCGCCATACAGAGACCTTGAGCAGTATTGGACCGACTATGACTATATCAGGGAAGAAATGCTGCACACGTGCAAGACTCGCTTCTTTGGAGGCGAGGCAGTGCCGGTGCTTCAGAAACTTGGATCACCCAAGGGTGCGGCCAAGTCGACTCGAGGAGTCACCTACCGAGAGGATACCGTATGGCATGAACCGGTCATCACGGACTGGGACAATGTCCCCCCGGTCGGCCTCGATCCCGACTCGGAGTGGTTCGAACAGTATCTCAAGCACTACCAGAGAGTCGTCGATGACGCCTACGGCTACTACTACGTGCCGCTATCCGGCATCGCCGTCACTGGAGACACACTCAGCAGCCTGAGAGGCAACGCTGAGTTGTGCATGGATCTCATCCTCAATCCTGACAAGGTAAAGGAGACAGAGAACGAGCTCCTTGGCGACAAATGGCGCAGAGCATATGATCGGATCTGGGATGTGATATCCTCCAGGATGGATGGCATGGCCTACTGGTGGCTTGCGTGGGCACCAGGCCGGTCATTCTGCCTGCAGAATGACTTCAGCTTCATGATATCGAACGAGATGTTCAGGGAGTTCTTCCTCGACAATCTCGTGAAGCAGATAAAGCACATAGACTACTCGATGTACCATCTCGATGGAGTGGAGGCTATCAGGCACCTCGATTCGTTGCTCGAGATAGAAGAGCTAGACGCCATTCAGTTCATCCCCGGCACCGGAAGCAAAGGCTACCTCTATTACATCGATGTGCTCAAAAAGATCCTCAACGCTGGCAAGTCTACGTTTATTGTCGGTGTGAGTCCCAAAGAGATGGAGCAACTCATGGCTGAGCTGCCGCATGAGGGATTGATGTTCAGCGTCTACTGCTGGAACCAGGAGCAGGGTGAGCAGGTGCTGAAAGATGCGGCTCGGTTGACCAGACCTCGCAGGCGGGTCTATTGAATGCGCCGGTGAGTCTGCTGAGTGCTATGAACGGGGGTGGATTCGGTGAAAACCAGGGTCGGCGACCTCACTCCTACGCCACCCATGGGGTGGAATAGCTGGGACAGCTTTGGGCGTTGCGCCTCCGAGAAGACCTTGATGGAAAACCTGGAGGTCATGTCAAAGCGACTCGCCCCTCACGGGTACAAGTACTTCGTCTTGGACATGGGGTGGTACGTCGAGTTTCGGATCGAGCAGGGACGTACCTATCCTGTCGATGACCATGATGTGGTTGACTTGCGGGTAGATGAGTACGGGCGTTACCTGCCCTGCCTCTTCTACTTCCCCAACGGACTGAAGCCGATCATTGACAGAACCCACGAGCTGGGGCTGAAGTTCGGTATCCACCTGATGCGCGGAATCTCGCGCAAGGCCGTGCAGTTGAACCTCCCCATCAAGGGCACAAGCAGTCGAGCTGCTGATATCGCCAACCAGCAGGATACGTGTGAGTGGTGCATATACAACTACGGTGTCGACATGGACAAGCCTGGTGCCCAGGAGTACTACGACTCCGTGATCGAGCTCCTGGCCAGTTGGGAAGTTGACTTCGTGAAGCTGGACGATGTGACTGCGCATCCGAGGGAAGTTGAAGCGGTTGCCACGGCCATCCAGAAGTGCGGCAGGGATATCGTTTTGAGCCTTTCGCACGGTGGCGAAACGGATCCGGCGTACATGGGTTCGTACAAGAAGGCCAACATGCTCCGAATCACCTCAGACATCTGGGACAACCGAGAGGATCTTGACAGGGCGTTCGCGGCCTGGGCCAAGTATCAGCCGATGCATGACCCTGATGAGGGTTTCTGGTTCGACCTCGATATGATCCCGTTCGGCCATCTGCAACTCAGCCGTCCGCACCTGGGTGAGGGCGACGATGTGGGTTACAGATACCACATGAGTGGTCGTGGCACTGAGAGGATGTGCAGGTTCACAGACGATCAGAAGCGCACGTTCATCACAATGAGGGCGATGGCGGCGTCGCCGCTCTTCATGGGCGGCAACCTTCCCACCAGCGACGAGAGGTCCTTTGAGCTCATCACCAACAGAGACATAGTTGAGTGTGACCAGAACGGGGTCATGGGCAGGCGTGTCTACGCATCGGACGGAATAGAGGTCTGGCTGACGCCCAGACGCCACTCAGAGATGAGCGATCCCGCCTCCAGTTGTGCTTCAGCGACTAGCGGCTGGATCGGGGTCTTCAACCGCAACCAAGAGACGAGGCTGGTTAGGCTAGACAAGCGGCAGCTAGGTCTATGCGAGGATACTAGCTATACCCTCTATGACGTGTGGGGTGGAACCGAGGTCTCAGACAGGACGTTTGACAGGGAGATAGGCGCAGATGGGGTAGTGTTCCTGAGGTTTGAGGTGCGATAGACGACTGTAGAATCCACACTGAATGGAGATATGCCACATGAGAGATAGAGTCCATGACTGTACACCAACTCCCCCGATGGGATGGAACAGCTGGGACTGCCTCGGGCGATATGCCTCTGAGAAGTCCGTGTCCGACAATCTAGAGGTTATGTACAAGCGGCTTGCGCCGGTTGGATACAAGTACCTGGTAATTGATATAGCATGGTACGCAGAGTTCGACATAGTGGAGGGGCAACCGCATCCGTCGGACGACAAGCGTGTGGCTGATCTCCGGATTGATGAGTTCGGTAGGTACCTCCCATCGTTTACGTACTTCCCAAACGGACTCGAGCCATTGATCAAGCGAACCCATGAGCTCGGCCTGAAGTTTGGTGTTCATGTCATGCGCGGTATCCCGCGCAAGGCTGTGGAGCTCAATCTGCCGATCAAGGGCACGAACGTCCGGGCTGCTGACGTCGCCAACAAGGCAGACACCTGCGTTTGGTGTGACTTCAACTACGGTGTTGACATGGACAGGCCTGGTGCCCAAGAGTACTACGATTCTGTGATGGAACTACTGGCTAGCTGGGGAATAGACTTCGTGAAGCTCGACGACGTAACTGGGTTCCCCAGAGAGGTGGAGGCCGTTGCCAAAGCGATCCGGAAGTGCGGCAGGGACATCGTTCTCAGTCTGTCGCCAGGTGGAGATGTCAAGCCTGAGTGTTTGGACGTCTACAGGATGGCTAACATGCTTCGGACTACTACAGACATCTGGGACAATCGCAAGGATCTAGACAAGGCGTTTGACGCGTGGGCCAAGTATCAGCCGATGCATGATCCTGATGAAGGTTTCTGGTTCGACCTTGACATGATCCCGTTTGGACACTTGCGCTTGGGATACGAGCGCACTCGTGGCGGCAGCCAGCAGCCGACTTTGGAGCAAGAGGAGAGGATGAGCAGACTCACCGCGGGTCAGAAGCGCACCTTCATCACAATGAGAGCTATGGCCGCATCACCTCTCTTTATGGGTGGCAATCTGCCGACGACTGACGAGGAATCCTTCGAGCTTCTTACGAACAAGGACATGGTCGAGTGCAATCAGAACGGTATAATGGGAAGGCGCATCCACGAGTCGGACGGGATCGAGGTCTGGCTAACTCCTAGGCGTGGGTCAGAGGGTACTGGTCTGACCCAGAAGGGTGAGGGCAAGAGCACCGGGTGGATCGGCGTGTTCAACCGCACGGAGGAGTCAAGATCGGTTCGCCTGGACAAGCGGCAGCTTGGTCTGTGTGAGAGCGCCCGCTACACCCTCTATGACGTGTGGGGCAACATGGAGATCCCGGATGCGACCCTGGAAAGGGAAATCGGTCCCGACGATGTAGTGTTCATTAGGTTCGAGGAGAAGTAGAGCCGCGGCAACCCCGGAGGTGGCTAGAGTGGGTCATAGTTTCGCGATAGAGAAATGGGAACGAGACTACCTTCGAGATCTGGCCAGAAAGCAGCTAGAGTACGCAAACCTCCCAGTGATGGCTGAGAGGACGAAGCTCTGGTATGACCACAATCATCTGCGCGGCGATCGGCCAGTTATCGTCATGGAAATGGAAACGTTTGAGGATGATATGCTGCCCCCGGCAAAGTGCCAAACGCCGGCTGCCATCCGAATTGAGAGGGAGATCCTGCGTTGGACCGTCAATCACGAGCTGATTGACGACGACAAGGTTGTGCCCGCGTATTACTCGGTTAGCTGGCAGATACACTTCAGGGAACTCAACATCGACATCCACTCCACACACGCCCTTGACAGCAAGGGTAGGAGTATCGGCTATGCGACCGACTATGTGATCAAGGACCTGCCCCAGGATCTGGCCAAGCTCGGTCGCTCCGTCTACAGCGTCGATAGAGAGGGCACGATGGCCTGGAAGTCATTCGTGGAGGACGTCATTGGCGACATCCTACCAGTTAGAATAACGAATGATACCCTCAGGTGGAGTCTCAGCCCCTCGATCAGAGTGGTTCGGCTGATGGGACTCGAAAACATGATGTATGCGATGATTGACTGTCCGGATGCGCTGCATTCGCTCTACCGGCTACTGGTAGATGACGCTATGGAGTATGTCCACTGGCAGGAGGCAGAGGGGCTGCTGGTGCTGAACAACGGCAACGACTACGCCGGCGCTGGCAGCTACGGCTTCACTGATGAGCTACCAACAGAGCAATGCCGCGAGACAGGGGTTGTTCGACCTGCCGATCTGTGGCTGAACCTGAACTCGCAGGAGACTGTGGGTGTATCGCCGTCAATGTACGGCGAGTTCATCTACCCGTACTACGAGGAGCTGGCTTCGCAGTTTGGGCTGGTCTATTACGGCTGCTGTGAGCCGGTGCACGACATATGGAGCGACTACCTGAGCCGACTCCCGCATCTGCGTAAAGTGTCTGTGTCGGCGTGGTGCAATGAAGCCTTCATGGGTGAGGCGCTCAAGGGATCGAACGTGATATACTCCCGCAAGCCACGCCCGAACTACATAGGCGTGGGACAGTTTGATGAGTCGGCGTTTGCCGAGCATATCGCGGAAACCCTCACCCATGCAGCAGGTTGCCACCTCGAGTTCATCTTCCGAGACATCTACGCACTCGATGGAGACCGCACCAAACCAGGACGCGCAGTCAAAATCGTCAGGGAGCTTATTGAAAGGAACTGGCAACCATGACCGCAGAGCGTCAGGAGCGACCCCTGACCTGCACATGTGGTCGCAGCGTGTGAGGAATCGCCGTAACGCAGCAAGAGCGGTCGCAACCCGGACAGAGGGTCACCTAGGCGCATCAAGAGTTACTGCCATGCAGCAAGAGAGGTGCACACATGGAATCACTGGAGCTTGCGCAGCAGCATCGAGTCGTCGTCGAACCAGTGGAGTACAGTCAGGCCATTCGGAATCCTCTGAAAGGATTCCGCGGCTACGTTGAGGGAGAGTATATCTCGCTCATTAAGGACTACGTGAAATGGAACGAGATAGAGAGCGCAGCGAGCGACGGCGTGGACAGGATCCGGGAGTACTCGGATCGTCGCTGGGCGGATTTCCCTAGGCAAAACATTAAGGTCATCCCCCGCGTCTACCTCGAGTGGCCCTACCAGAAGGATGCGCCAGGCAGGGTCAGGCAGGAGGCATTTGGAAATACGTACTACGTTGAGAGATACTGGCCAAAGGACATGGTGCCAGGTGATTACACCAGTGAGCAGTTCAGGCAGCGGGTTGCCCGGATGATCGAGAAGATGGCTGAAGCGTGGGATGATGACCCACGAGTCGCCTATATCGAGATGGGCCTCATCGGCTACTGGGGCGAGCAGCACACTCCTCGACCCGACGAGCGGATGCAGAGGTTGCTCGGAGACACCTTTACTCAGTGCTTTAGAAACAAGAAGGTCATGGTTCGCTACACTCAGACGCTTCTGTTCTCTGAGTATGACTTCGGCCTGTACTGGGACGTCTGGACCAGCGAGATGCAGTGGCGGCATTGGGACAAGATGATGATCATGACACAACCTCCGTACGATAAGCGGTGGGTGACTGCCGTCATGGGTGGAGAACGTGGGGGCGATGTTGTCGATCGGTCATGGAAACCATACGGCCTTGACCTGGACATCAGTGCTGACATGGCCTTCACCGAGTACCTAGACCAGACGATCAGCACGTCTAGACTAGCCCACACAAACCACATAGGCGATTTCTCTAAGTATGCGAGCCTATCGAGGGCGGATGTTGCCGCGGGAGTCGCAGAGGTTCAGAAGGCGCTAGGCTACCGGTTCGTTGTCGACTCCGTTGCCTACAACCCAGTCATAGGGCCGGACAACGAGCTGATCGTATCGTTTTCTGTGAGAAACACAGGATCATCTCCCTTCTACTACAACTGGCCGGTTGAGGTGAGCCTCCTCCACCCTGTGACAAAGCAGCCAGTCTGGCGCGAAGTTTTTCGCCAGGTGGACATCAGGCAGTGGCTGCCTGGCGACAGGTGGCAGCCCGAGTCCAACGAGTACGAAGTCGCACCTCTGACCTACAAGGTAGAGGAGAGGTTCGGAGTGCCGAGCAGCCTCCCAGAGGGCGAGTACGTGCTTGCTTTGTCAATCCTGGATCCAGCCTGCAACCTACCGTGCGTCCGGTTTGCCATGACCAACTACTATACAGGCGGCAGACATCCCATTGGAATGGTTGGCGTTCGCACGATGATCAGTGACCACAGGCTCGATCCATCGACGTTCGATGACATGGCCAGTGACGCCACTTTGCACTACGAGCTTTGAGGCTGACTGGGAGGTCGGTTCCATGAATGTTCGCCGAGGGGCGTCCGGCGTGAGTGTGCTGCTTGTCTGTGTTGTCCTGCTGCTGACGTCCATTGAAGTGGGTCTGTCGCAGCGCTGCGAAGCGTCCGACGCCATGGCTGAACTTCGCAATCCGGACTCCCTGGTACGCAAGGAGGCCGCCAATGCGCTTCGTCGGATCGCTCTTGAGGGGGGATCGGATGGATCCACTCCCGACGTTTCAGCGATCGTGTCTGCGCTAAGAGATGCTCTTAGCGTGGAAAGGGATTCGCGGGCCGCGATTGCCATGACCAACGCCCTGAGAATGATCGGCGAAGCGGCAGGAGATGCAGTGCCCGAGCTCGTGATGATGTTAGCCGAGGATGACACGAGTTTGAGATGGGCGGCGACGAGGGCTTTGGCCAGGATAGAGCCTCAGGCTGATCAGGCAGAGGCACTTCTCGGAGTGCTGTCGGATTCAGAGAGACACATCTATGTCCGGTTGCGTGCTGCCCAGGCGTTGGAGATACTGGCAGGCGATGATCCGCACGCAAGAGAAGAGGCTGTCACACTTCTCCTGGAGTTGGCTACTGATCGCAACTTAGACATGAGTGTAAGATTGCTTGCAGCAGAAAGGTTGAGGGAGATGTCAACAGGTAACAGCAGGATCGAGGCGGCCCTGAGCTCGCTAAATCAAGAGGAGTACATCGAGGTGTACCCAGGCCCAGGCGGCGATGCATATAGGTCGGATCTCTACAAAGTAGAGGTCTTTGATGGCATAGAGTGGGTCGACTCCTACACCTACAAGATGTCAAGGAAGAGCGTGACCCTATGGCACAGGGGAGCGTACCCAAGTGTTAACTTCACGACGTTTGGCACTGTGGGAGATGCCATCGTGCGTGTGTCCAAGCTCCACGGAGAGATAGACTCAATCGAGATCAGTCCTAAGTCAAAGCGCATTCAGGCCTCTCTGATCAACGGCATGGCTGTCTTTGTGCTCAAGAAAAACTACAAGGTATGGGTAACTATCGACAAGGACGACGCCAATCCACTCTTCATCTTTGCAGATGCGCCTCGTCCGGCAGTTCCGCCTGGAGCCGTCTACTTCGGTCCCGGCGTTCATGACATCGGACACCTCTGGAAGGCCACGAGCGGTCAGGTCATCTATCTCGATGGCGGAGCGTGGGTCACGGGAAACATCGACGTCAGGGGCACGAGCAATGTGACGATCATGGGGCCTGGAGTTCTCTCAGGAGAGAAGTGGACTGGCGAGGAGGTCAACAAGCTCGAGTTCGAAAAGGCAAAGGACTATTTCATGATTGTCGGCGACCCTGGCACCAGAGGCTGCAGTGTCGACGGGATCACGATAGTCAACTCGCCCATGTACTGCACATACCAGTTGCAGCACTACTACAGTGTCAAGCTGCTATCGCCCTGGTATTGGTCCACAGACGGCTTCTACACGCATCCGCGTCCTGGTGAGGATGCCACTGCCAATGAGTGCTTCGCCTTTATTGGCGACGACGTGTTCTTCCCGCGTGACAACATACTCGGCAACGTCATCATCGAAAACTCGTTCGTTGGCTGTACGAACAACAACGTCTTTCAGATGAGCTACTGGGCAAGGGAGCTTGATCACAACTTCACTACAATCGTCCGCAACATCGACGTCAAGACATACAACGAGCATGGAGTCTTCCTAGCTGTTCTCGATAGCCGCGGAAGCGCACCAGACAAAGGGACGAAGAACCAGTTGTTCGAGAATATAAGAATAGAGGGCAATGTAGACTGCCCGTTGATCTGGATCCAGAACAGGCCGTATCCGTGGGGCGATGGAAGTGGCATTTACGATGGCAACAGCTACAACATTGTCTTTCGAAACATCACTCTAGAGGGTACCCAGAAGGGCAAGAGTCGGATCCTTGGAAAGGACGAGGCCAACGGACACCACGATTACCTGATCGAAAACCTCTCAATCAACGGCGAGTACGTCACGGAGGCGAACAAGGCAGAGTACTTTGATATCAACGAGTGGACCTCGAACATCAGATTTGTGGTGTCAGCAGAATCGTCGATGGACAGTGACCGCTAGGCAGCGAGTGAGTGCGCGAGAGTGAGCGCCAAAGAGTGAGCGCACACGGACGAGCATCAGCAAAGGGGCTGGCGTGCATTCAGCACACCAGCCCCTGTCTATTTGATCGGGTGATTGATCGAGTTATCCGCGTCTAGGCCCACTTTTCGATTCGCTTGAGGACTGCGTCCGCAGTATCCTTGTCCGTAATGCCTGAGATGTAGCTGAACCAGACACCCTCAGGCCTGAGTGTTTCAAAGACACGAGGCAGCTCGTCAAGACTGACGATCAACTGAATGACCTTTCCTGCCTTCTGTATCCTTTGATAGACGTGCACCCATCGCTCGTATCCCTCGTTGCCAGCGCCACATATCCACTGGATGCCGGTGAGGTCGTCGAGCTCGAGCAGGGAATCAAGGTGCCGCAACGCCCCAGGTCCGTCGAGGTGATAGAGCGATCTGTCGTAGAACTTGCACTCCTCAGCAATGCCTGGGAGGAACACGTCGTCGAACATCTCTTTGCTAATCATGCATGAGAAGTCATTGGAGGGCAGGTAGTAGCGACCGTCATGAATGGCTGAAGTCCATGTCGTGATCGGCATCCCCTCGGCTCTCAGCATTTCGTAGAAGATGTCGTAGACCTTGTAGTACTCATCCATCGATTGACGTAGCTTTGCCTTGACATGGTCTAGGTTTTCAATCATGTCCATAGCAAGTCTAGCTGGGTCGCGCAGGGCAGCCAGATGGTCACCGCCTGGATGAAAATCGGTAAGACCGACTATGAACTTGCCCCTACCGAGATCGAGCAGACGTTTCGTGAAGTCCACACACGCCTTGAATAGCGGGTGATCCGGGTTGAAAACCGCCTTGTCAGCATCAGTTTCCCAATCATCGATGCAGGGGGTGCTCCAAGTCGTATCCTGGCCAAACTCATACCCGCAGCCGCACCAACCGCTGAAGATCTCCGGCCCCAGGTTGGGCCATGCTATCGGAAGAGAGTCGCCGAGGTACTCGTAGTTCTCGAGTTGTAGCGCCATCTGCTCGGCACGAAAGTCGATGTCGAGCCATCTCTCGCGGTGGCTCGAGTAGGTCTTCTGCGGAGCAGGTCGAGCGCCTTTCTTCCATAGCTGAATGCTAACGGGTGGCCTGTCGATGATCTCACCATGCCACCATGCCTCGAACCGCCGATGCGATATTTCGTAATCTGGCTTCAAACTGAACACGTGCGGTAGCCCTCCAATTGCTTCTGTTCTCTCCGCCATTACCGTCTAGGCTCTATCTCTAGGCTCTATCCTATACTTCTACTTCACCGCTCTATAAAAGGTTCCCTGCCCCTTCGTAGGGGGCAGGGAACCTTCCAACTGAGTCATGACACTCAGACAAGCTAGCCATCTTGTGCAGCAGATTAGTTCTCGTTGAATAGGTCATCTAGGATGCCCTGGATGACTGGGCGATAGGTGTTCACCGACTCTGAGAATGACAGGCGCCCGAAGATGACGTCGTCAACAACCTGACGGATGGTCAGATACAGGTCGGCGAGAGTGAGCTCCTCAACGAGCAGCGCAGCGGTCTCGCCTTGCCAGTTCCTCGACATCTCGAGGGCCATCTCGGCGTCCTGGCGGCTGCGGTAGGTGCTCAGAGTGCGATCAACGCCGTCCAGACGAGTGTCCGTGTCATCGCGGTAGAGGTACTCGGTGAGAGCCAGCAATGCCTCAGGGTTTGCACTGTTGGCTGGGAGCACGAATCCGCCAATCGAGTGAATCGAGGTGACATTGTGGTCAACATGCGAACCCTTCGGCATTGGCAGAATGCCAATCTCGAAACCGCTCTGGTCTGCTATGGTCGCGTAGTTCCACAGTGGGTATATCGCGAACCCTACGGTACCACTGGTGAACGATGCCAAAGCATCCCATCCAGGATCAAAGAGCTTGTCAACCATGTTCCACTCGTAGAGCTGCATTAGAGCACTCTCTGCCGCCTCGCCACCGAGTGAGAAGACAACCCGGCCGTTCTCGTCAACTGTCGTGTAGTCGACGCCGTTCGAACGCAGGAATGGGTGAGCCAGCCAGTTGAAGATCTTCGCCATGCCCCACTGATCAAGAGCGCCATCGCCGTCGAGGTCCTTGGTTACCTGCTTGGCAATCCTGCCCATGGCGTCCCAGTCCCACTCGCCAGCCTTGTAGAGCTCGTATGGATCCTCTGCACCAGCCTGCTGGAGCATTGTCTTGTTGTAGAAGATGACGTAGAGACCAGTCTGGATAGTGTCAATCTCTTCGTAGTCCGCGGCAGGGCTGAAGATGTAGTTCTTGCCGTTGAAGCTGAGGGTCTCTGCTACATAGGCGTTGAACGGATCGAGGCGATCCCAGTAGTCCTCACCGACTATGCCGTCGATCGGGAGCAGAGCGTCCTGAGTGACCAATGGGAAATAGGCAATGCGGTTCTGAACCATCCAGACATCGTAGGCTGAATCGCCAGCCATGAGCCTAGCTAGGTACCACTCTCCGATGGAGCTGTAGTCCACGCCATCGAACTTGATCTTGCAGTTGAAGAGTGCCTCTGCTTCCTCGAGTCGTCCCTGGGCTACTTCGCCTTCCTTGAACCGGGTGCTGTGGCTAGCGGGCGACCAGTGCGCAAAAGTAACTGTTGCTCCGCCAAGGTCGTAGTCGGTACCGAAGTATCCTCCTCCGTCGTCAGCTAAGCATGCGCTGCCAGCGGCCACAAGAACAAGAGCTAGCATAAGTACACCGACTGTCAATCTGGAACGCATTCTCATTGGTCAACCTCCTAACTTGTTTTTCCGGTGTCTCGCCACCACTGTGCCTCAGTCAAAACTACATCTAGCTTGGCTGTACTTTGATGATGCCTCCTTTCACCAGACTAGAACGATGGTTCCATTCGTTGGATTGTCTAACATGTTACCCACTCGTGATTTGGTGTTCGCTGCCCCCCACGCGTTTTCCTGCATGTGAACCATCATCTGTCTCACTATTTCTCATATTGCCTGTCAACCCTGCAGGAATGCTGTAGGCATGTGTCCAAATACGTTACCAAGTGATTCCGCTTCTATCTCGTCTTGATTCGGGTGAGCGCTGAGAAGCGTTCTGGTAACGTGAGCGCGCACGTGTGCTCCGTTTCGTAGGCTCGCTGATGCGTTCTGTTAGCAAGAGGGATCTGTCATGGCAAACATCCGCCAAGTGGCCGAAGCAGCTGGGGTGTCGATAGCTACAGTCTCGGCGGTGATCAACGGCACCAAGGCCGTCAGCCCCGAGTTGATCAAGAGGGTGCTCAAGGCAATCGACAAACTCAATTACCGTCCTAACTTGTTAGCCAAGGCGCTATTGGGGAAGAACTCCGGCCTGATCGCTGTACTGGTCCCTTCGATGACTAACCCCTTTTACCCTGATCTGCTCGAGGCGGTCGAGTATGCTGCGACTCAGAAGAACTACGGCGTCTTCATTTGCACGACACACAGGCAAGTCGATAGGGTCGACTATTACATCGAGCGGCTGCTTGGAATGAACATCGATGGAGCGATCATCACCTTGTCCAGTGAAATCGTGGGATCGAAGCTAGTACGGGACTTCCTCGAACACGGTATAAAGGTAGTCGGAGTCACTGGTGGCAGGGCTGTGCCGGAGATCGACTGCTATGTGCTGGATGACGAACTGAGCACTCGGACCGTGTGCAACTACCTCACCGGTCTCGGACACAGGGAGATCGTATATGTTGGTCCGGATCCGGACAAGAGTTGCACCAGCTCGCTGAGATATAACGGTCTAAGGAAGGCAGTACAGGATCTCTCCTCTGTCACAAGGATAGAGCTCATCCCAGTCTTCTGCACCTATGGTGGGGACTCGGCCTACGAGTCTACCATCAACTTGATCGCCAGTGGAAGTACCTTTAGCGCAATCGTCTGCTACAATGATCCGACAGCTATGGGCGTAGTCAACGCGCTAAGGGACCAGGGACTCGAAGTGCCGGGCGATGTCTCGGTGATTGGGTTTGACGATACGATGGCATCATTCATACGTCCCGCATTGACAACCATGGCCGTCGACAGGCGAAACCTAGCCTTTGCCGCAACAGAGCGACTGTTCAGGCTCATTGAGTCTCCCGATGAGCATCAGCCGGAGTTGGTCAAGGTCCCGACGTCCCTCGTCGTTCGCGCCTCCACGGCCGTCGGTCCCTACCGGAGCAGGTCCCGCAGAGCATAACTAACATGCCAGAGCTACCGCACGGAAAACAGGCCTCTGCCACCGAGTGGGCAGCAAAGCGTTGACCACTGAGCGGCCGGGCGTCAGGACCGATGGTTGCGCCCCCAGAACATGATCGCACCTCCTCAAACACTCTCACGCTGGATGCTATCTTCCACCTCACACATTCCTCAGATGTCTTGCAGGAATCTTGACTGCACTAGAGAAATCTAGTTCGACAGGGGTGAACACGTTAGCTGAAGTCACTGTACCTTTCCCTGCGCATACTGCCTGCCGTTCCCAACGCTTACTAACTTACTGGTGTGCAAGGGCGGTTGTGCCATGCTGTTTACGCAGGGATCAATGACGGATGTGTGACAGGAGTGGGGCTACTGCCAAGTTCTGTCGAACAAGTTAGCTGAGGACACTGGAGGGACGCAAGAATGTCATTCAAGGTAGCATTCATCGGGGCGGGGAGTATTGGCTTTACTCGTGGACTGCTTCGTGACTTGTTGTCTGTAGAGGAGTTCAGAAACATCCAGATAGCCTTTACCGACATCAACCCAAACAACCTGGACATGGTCACTAAGCTGTGTCAGAGGGACATCGACGCCAACAACCTGGACATCAAGATTGAGGCCACACTGGATCGCAGAGAGGCACTGCGCGGGGCGAAGTATGTGTTCAACGTAGTTCGAATTGGTGGACTCGAGGCCTACCAGCTCGACATCGACATCCCGCTGAAGTATGGGATAGATCAGTGCGTCGGCGACACGATTTGCGCTGGCGGCATCATGTATGGACAGAGAGGTATCGCTGCTATCCTGGACTTCTGCAAGGACATCAGAGAAGTAGCAGCTCCCGACTGCCTGATGCTCAACTACGCCAACCCCAACGCCATGATGACATGGGCGGCCAACAAGTATGGCGGCGTGAGGACCATCGGCCTCTGCCACGGTGTCCAGAACGGACACTACCAGATAGCCAGGGCCCTGGGCCTGAAGCAAGAGGAAGTAGACATCATCTGCGCAGGCATCAACCATCAGACCTGGTACATACAGGTCAAGCACAAGGGCGAGGACATGACCGGTAAGCTCCTTGAGGCATTCGAGAAGCACCCCGAGTACAGCAAGACAGAAAAGGTTCGTATCGACATGATGCGAAGGTTTGGCTACTTCAGCACCGAGTCGAACGGCCACTTGAGCGAGTACGTTCCATGGTACAGGAAGCGCGCTGACGAGATAATGGACTGGATCGATCTCGAGTCTTCCTGGATCAATGGTGAGACTGGTGGGTACCTGAGGGTCTGCACTGAGGGTAGGAACTGGTTTGAGACGGACTTCCCGAACTGGATGAAGGAAGAGCCCAAGCAGTTTGACAAGACCAAGCGAGGCAAGGAACACGGATCGTATATACTCGAAGGGTTGGAGACGGGTAGGGTCTACAGAGGGCATTTCAACGTCGTAAACAATGGCTGCATCTCCAACCTGCCAGACGACGCTATCGTAGAAGTCCCGGGATATGTAGACGCAAATGGGATTAGCATCCCGAGGGTTGGCGACCTGCCGCTTGGCTGCGCTGCAGTCTGCAACGCCAGCATCTCCGTTCAGCGGCTAGCTGTTGAGGCTGCTGTCAGAGGCGATGATATGCTCCTGAGGCAGGCCATGATGATGGATCCGCTCGTCGGTGCAGTCTGCAACCCGCCGGAGATCTGGCAAATGGTCGACGAGATGCTCGTTGCGCAGGCACAGTGGCTGCCGCAGTACAAGAGCGCCATCGAGGAGGCCAAGAAGAGACTGGCGTCTGGGAACCTCATCCCCACTCGAGAGGGCTACAAGGGTGCAGCTCGCAAGAAGGTGAAGACCGTAGAGGAAATGGCTGCAGACCGGAAAGCTGCATCTGAGAAGGCAGGCGCTGCTGACAAGGCATAGACTGCAGCCGGGCGCAGGTTGCTGACGAGGAGCGAGCTATCGGCCAGGCGCAGGCCGCTGGCGAAGAGCAAGCTGTCGGCTACTCTCGGGCTGCTGACAGCGAGCTGGCGACTAGGCGCAAGCGACGGTCGAAGCGTGACAGCGGCTACCGTGACTGGCCATTGTGACTGCGGATCCGTGCCACGCCTTACTGGGAGGGAGCAACGGTGATTGGAGCTACTACGATGAAGCGAGCCAAGAGAGCAACTGCACCCTCAAGCATTGCACGCCTAGGCGTTCTACGCCTAGGCAGTGCGCGCCCAAGTATCGGAGCAGCTCTGCTCTGTCTGTGCTGCCTGGTATTAGTAGGGCTTGTGAGTGCGGCGTCCGAGTCACGAGTGTTGTATGAGCGCAGGATTTCCTACGTGGAGTATCTCGACATCTACAGGGAAGCGCAAAGGCCAGATAAGGAGATAGTCATTCCGGCAGACAGCTTCACTGATACAGACATGGATGTCGTACTCCAGACCGGGTTGGGCGGCTATGAGGGGACGGCCGTTGTAACGGACGAGAGTGGGTACATAGAGTGGGAGTTCGACGTGGAAGAGGCAGGCCTCTACAACATCGAGATCCGCTACTTCCCTATGGCAGGCAGAGGCATGTCCATCGAGCGGGAGATCAGGATCAACGGCGAGACCCTGTTCGACGGTGCACACACCCTCACCTTTCACAGGATATATGCCGACTCCGGCCCGGTCTTGGTGGATACGGAGGGCAACCAGATCAGACCTTCGCAGGTGGAGTCCCCGATCTGGAGAACGGTCTCGTTTGCTGACTCCGTGGGCTATGAACTCGAGCCCCTCAAGTTCTACTTCAGAGAGGGCAAGAACACTCTGCGCCTAATCTCGAGAGCAGAGCCCATGGCTATCGACTACCTGCGGATTTACCAGGCTCCATCTGCACCGACGTACGCATCAGTAGTCGAGTCGTATAGTAAGAACGGCTATCAGCGGACAGTAGGTCAGTTTATCAAGGTACAGGCAGAGGATGCGATTCTTCGCTCCAGCCCCTCACTGTTTGCAGTAAACGATCAGGGCGATCCGACTGTGGAACCATACGACCCGGCTCTGATTCGGCTGAACTCCATCGGCGGCTACCGATGGCAGAATCCAGGCGACTGGATCACGTGGGAGTTTGAGGTGCCGGTAGATGGCCTGTACAAGATAGCGCTCAAGGCCAAGCAGGACCAGGACAGGGGTATCTTTTCCAACCGGAAAGTCTACATCGATGGCGAGGTGCCCTTCAGCGAGCTCGATCCAGTGGAGTTTCCATACACCAGCAGGTACCATATGAGGGTTCTAGGTGAAGAGGAGACTGGAGAGCCCTACCTCTTCTACCTAACCAAAGGCCGACACACACTTACGCTCGAGGTCAGCTTGGGTAGGTTAGCAGATTTCCTGAGGCGCACAGAAGAGAGCCTCTATGAACTCAATGGCGTCTACCGAAGTATCATCATGATAACGTCAGCGAACCCGGACCCACTCAGAAGCTATGAGCTGGACAAGAGGGTGCCAGGTCTTCTCGAGACGCTGAAATTCCAGTCGGAGCTCCTCTATCAGATGGCAGAGGACTATGAGAAGGTCACGGGTGAGGTTGGCGGGCATTCGGCAGTCCTCAGAGACGTCGGTCGTCTGCTCAAAAGGATGTATGACAAGCCCGATAGAATCCCCGGACTGCTCGGGGAGTTTCGAGATAGCGTGGGCAACCTGGGCACATGGATCATGAAAACCCGCAACCAGCCCCTGCAGCTTGACTACATCATCATTGCATCGGTGGAGCAGAAAATGCCCAAGGCGGCGCCATCGCTGCTTCAGACATTGATACATGAGATCAGAGCCTTTATCGCATCGTTTACCTACGACTATTCAGGCGTATCCGACATCTACGCTGGCGGCGGGCTAGAAACCACGTCTGGAAAGGTCGAGCCTCTCAAGGTCTGGATAGGCCTTGGTCGTGACCAAGCCCAAGTGCTAAAGCAGATGCTAGAGGAAAGTTTCACTCCCAAGACCGGCATTCCAGTGGAGTTAGAGCTGGTCTCCGACATGGGGTCACTCCTCGTTCCAGCCACAATAGCGGGCACAGCACCTGACGTTGCGCTCGGTGCGGCCGATCTCAACCTTGCTTTCAGAGGTGCGGTCGCTGACTTGACTCAGTTCCCGGACTTCCCAGAGGTCGCATTGAGGTTCAAGAAGTCTGCACTAGTGCCGTTTAGGTTCCGAGACAAGGTGTTTGGGTTGCCTGAGACGCAGAGCTTCCCGATGCTGTTCTACCGAGCAGATATTCTGGACGAGCTTGGACTTGAGGTCCCTCAGACCTGGGAAGACGTGTACAACATCATCCCTGAGCTCCAGAAGCGGAACCTGGAGTTTGGGCTGAGCCCTTCGATGTCTACCTACCTGATGTTTCTGTATCAAAAGGGAGTGCCGTTGTACAAGGAGGACTGCGTAGAGACAAACCTTCAGTCCGAGGCAGCTATCGCTACGTTCAAAGAAATGACTGACTTGTTTGTCTTGTATGGGCTCCCACTCTCGTATGACTTCCTGAACCGCTTCAGGATGGGCGAGATGCCGCTCGCAATAGTCGACTACTCGGAGTTCAACAGGTTGTCGGTCTTTGCTCCCGAGCTGAGAGGGCAATGGGGCTTTGCTCAGGTACCGGGAACCAGAATGCCAGACGGAACGATAAACCGAGCGGTTGCTGTAGGACAGTCGACCCAGTTCATGTATGGCAACATAATGCCCTATGGGACTACTGCCTCCATGATCATGTCGCACTCCGAAAAGAAGGCACAGGCATGGGAGTTCCTCAAGTGGTGGACGAGCGAGGAGACTCAGGTCCAGTTTGGTCGTGAGATGGAGAATCTCTTGGGCGCAGCGGCCCGGTATGCCACTGCAAATGTTGAGGCAATGCAGCAGCTGCCATGGAGCTACGAGGATCGCATGGAGCTGAACAAGCAGTGGGACTGGGTCGAAGGGAACCCGCCGGTGCTCGGAGGATATTACGTGACTCGCCAGTTTGACTGGCTGTTCAGGGCTGTCGTGCTCCAGAACAAGCCTCTGCGGCAGTCTGTGATGGAATACGACCGGGAGGCCAATATAGAGATCGCCCGGAAGCGCGCGGAGCTGGGTTACGAGACAGATATCGAGGCGATAGATCAGAAGTGGAAGGATCTTTACTGGAGTCATTACACCCATCTTTACCGCTTGGACTACGACGGCGACGATGCACTGCAGTCACCTGTCCCTGAGTGGTTGCAGGGCAGGTAGGCCGACGGACACATGCCCGGACTGGCCGTAGGGCAGGTAGGCCGACGGACATTTGCCCAGGCTGGTTGAGAGGCATGCAGGCGGTGCAGACACCCGTTCCAGAGTGGTTGAAAGGAGTAGGGTACCTTGATCAGTAGTGGACGGCGAACACGGACCATCCTAGTTGCCCTTATCCTGCTCATTATCGCAGAAGGCGCTGTCACATCGGTATGCCACGCCTTAGTACCCTACTGGAGCTATACCTACGATCGCTTCAAGGATCCGGCACCTTCACCAATACCCTATGTCCCCTCGAGGACAGTCGATGGCGTCTCCCTGGGTGTTGGGGCGTTCAAGAATCCGGGTGACCTGTTTGTTGACGACCAACTGAACATCTACATACTGGACACTGGCAACAACCGACTGGTGTGCCTAGACTCCAACTGGAACGTTCGCAGAGTCATCACCCAGTTCGACAACGGCGGCAAAGTGGACAAGCTCAATGGCCCCAGAGGCATCTACGTGACCCCTGCTGGCCACATCTACATTGCCGACACAAGCAATGCCCGGGTAGTCGTGCTTGACTCCGAGGGGCAACTCGTCAAGGTGATTGGTCCACCAGTCAGCGACACAGAGGGCATCATTCCCGCTGGTTTCCGCTACAAGCCGATCCGGCTGGCAGTCGATAGAGCGGAGCGGGTGTTCGTCGTAGTTGAGGGTCAGTACGAGGGCATAGTGGAGTTTGACCGCGAGGGGATCTTTCGTGGGTTCTTTGGATCACCGAGGGTCACGCCAAGCCTTGCTGACATCATTTGGACCAAGATAGCGAGTGATGAGCAGCGAGAGAGGATGGCCCTGTTTGTACCCACAGAGTACAGCAGTATTGACCTGGACAGCAGAGGTTTTATCTACGGGACGATTGCCGCAGGAGACATTGCCAAGCGAGAGCCCATTAGGCGGCTCAATCCTAGCGGAACTAGTGTGCTGAGACCGCTGGGCTTTGTGCCTCCGAGCGGGGACAAGGCTGTTACGTATGATGAACTAACTCTCGGCAAGTTGCCGTCGAGATTTGTGGACATCGTTGCTAGAGAGAATGAGGTCTACAGTGGGCTAGACCTTGAGAAGGGCCGCGTGTTTACCTACGACGTAGACGGGCATTTGCTGTATGTGTTCGGTGCAGCAGGTGACCAGCTCGGGGCGATGACAAAGCCGACGGCAATCGATGAGCTCAATGGCGATCTGCTAATACTCGATGCTGCCACAAACAGGGTGGTCGTTTACGAACCCACCGAGTACGCGATATCGATACATGCGGCCCTCGACTACTACTACCGTGGCGACTACGAAAACTCAGATCGGCTTTGGCGCAGAGTCCTGCAGCTCAACGCTAACTTTGACCGGGCATACACCGGTATTGGCACGACCTATCTGATGAATGAGCAGTTCAGGGAGGCCATGGAGTATTACAGACTCGGAGATGACCGAAAGGGATACTCCGACGCCTTCCGCTTCTACAGGAGCGACGTCGTGCGCGAGCATTTCCCGGTCGTCGGATCGGTGCTCGTGTTTGCCGTCATTCTGATCTTTATCCTAGCCAAGCTCGGCGTGTTCAGAGCCGCGAGGCGGCGTCTGATCAAGCGTTTTGAAGCGGTTGACCGTTGGTGCATAGAGCAGCGTGGTGGCAGGGTAAGGCGAGCATGGCTGATTCTGAAGGAGACGGTGAGGGGCCTGAACTACGCGCTCCATGTCATTTCCCATCCGTACGATGGCTTCTGGGATCTGAAGTACGAGAAGAGGGGAAACGGCATATCTGCCACCATAATTCTCCTGCTCGCTTGCTCAAGCTACGTGTTCTTGCGGCAGTATACTGGCTTCATCCACAACCTATGGGATCCAATGAAGCTCAGCATCTACAGGGAGTTTGTAAGCATTCTGGTGCCGTTTGGCCTATGGTGCGTGATCAACTGGTCACTAACGACCCTACTGGACGGTAAGGGTAGCGTCAAGGACATCTACATTGCGTCGTGCTACGCTATGACACCCTTGATACTGTTTAACTTCCCGATCGCGATTGTCAGCAACTTCTTGACCTCCGAAGAGGGAGCGTTCCTCTACGTTTTCCTTGCCTTCGGAGTTATCTACACAGGTGTTCTACTGTTCCTTGGAACCATGATCACTCACCACTACGATGGACTCAAGACTATCTACACGAGCGTGCTCACTGCAGTGGGGATCATAGTAGCGATCTTCATCGGTGTGTTCTTCTTTGTCCTCGTCGACCAGGTTGCTATGTTCGTAGGGGATATCGTCAAAGAATTGACTCTGAGGATGTGAACACATGGGAGTGGCTGAATCAAGCATGGGAACGCGGGTGCGCCAAACCATCATTTCAGTGCTGCTACTAGTCGTGGCGCTAGCTGGTGCTGCTACAGCTGCTGCCAGTGGAGACGTCGTCGATAGTAGGTTACGCGGCTTTGAGATGGTAGCAGAGAACGAGTTTCTCCAGCTCTACTTTCTTGAGGACACAGCAGAGATTGCTGTCAGGGATCGAGCAACCGGCTCCGTCTGGTTCTCCAATCCGTATGACCGGGCGACTGCTGAACGCGTCGCCAAAGGTACGGCCAAGGATCGACTGGGCGCTCAGTTTGTCCTGAACTACTTTACTCCAAGAGACGAACTCAAGGAGATGGATAGCTACAACGATTCTGTAAAGCATCAGCAAGTAGAGATGTTCAGGCTCGATGCAGGTATACGGGTCGAGTACACTGTAGGCCAGCAGTGGAACAACGATGCGTACACTCCTGTCATGATGTTCGAGGACACCTTTAACGAGCTGATACTGGCCAACATACCAGATTCGGGCAAGAAGCTCTTCACAGACAACTACGACTTTGTCATGATGGTCGAGGTCAGCGACGATCATCCAGCCGCTGATGCGTACAATGTCGATCCAAGCGTGCTGGGGAACTACACGTTAACTATTGTTGGCCAGAAGATGGCCCAGAGGAACGTGAAGACCCTTGCTGAAGGCTTTGTGGATCAGATCGTCGCACATCGTAAGGGTATCACCAGCCGGAAGGACCTGCGCGCGGGAGATGTCCCTGAAGTGCTGAAGGAGCGGCCTGTGTATGTGCTAAAGCCCAGAGCGCGTGCATGGGACCTAGAGGAAATGGTTGCGCTCCTCAAAGAGGCTGACGTCTCTCCTGTGGATCTTCAGCGCGACTACGAGGCCCTCGGTCTGGATCCCAGTGAGGCAAACCCCGTGGTCTTTGGCGTCGCCATCGAGTATGTCCTGGATGGCAAGAACCTCGTGGTTCGTGTTCCCGCTGATAGCCTGAAGTACCCTGTGGACGCTCCTACAGACTTCGGCACCAATGCAGCGTATCCGCTGTACTCGATAAGCGTGCTACCCTACTTCGGGGCTATGGGAACGTCTGCCGAGGGCTACATACTGGTGCCGGATGGGTCTGGAGCGCTCATCACGCTGAACAACGGCAAGACTCAAGTCCCTGCGTACGCAGTTCGTGTCTACGGGGCTGACAGAGCTCTCGATGCCGTACAGACTCAGCGGACCTTGACAACGCAGGTATGCCTGCCGGTGTTTGGCATCAAGGCCGGGGAGGACGCTCTCTTTGGAGTCATTGAGGGGGCGAAGGCCGCCGGAAGAATCAGTGCGGATGTAGCGGGTAGAACCGACTCGTACAACAAGGTCTACACTGCGTTCGCAGTGATCCCCAGGGGAACTACGTCTCTCGAGTCCTATACCGAATGGCGACAGGGCGCCAGCGGCACTCGACAGAGCATCAACGTCTACCAGGCCCGACCGTTCCAGGAGGACATAGTCATCCGATACAGCTTCCTTCATGGTGAGGACGCGAGCTACTCGGGAATGGCTCGCACGTATCAGGACTACCTGGTGAGCACGGGAGTGCTCACCGGTCTAGCAGACGGCACTGACGATCTCCCATTTGTGCTTGAACTCGTGGGCGCCATCTCTGTGCGTCGACCGGTGCTTGGCACGCCAAGGTATGTCGTTGAGCCCCTCACAACTTTTGACCAGGCCAAGGAGATAGTGGACCGCTTCACAGTTGCGGGAGTGCGTGAAATCGCTGTTCGCTACACTGGATGGATTCAGGGAGGCCTTTATCACACCTTCCCTGACGGAGTGAGAGTAGAGAAGGCACTTGGTGGTCAGAAGAAGCTTGTGGAGCTCTCGAGCTACCTGTCAGGCCGGGGTGTCGATCTGTATCCTGACGTGGCCTTCGTCACCGTGTATCAGAACAAGCTACTTGACGGCTTTTGGACGATGAGAGACTCCGCTCGCTATCTAAATAAAAAACCTGCTGTGGAGCCTGCGTACCACTTGATAAGCTCGCAGCTAGACACGACCCGCAGCTTCAACGTCCTGTCAGCACGGCGACTGCCATCAGTCGTAAGCGCCTTTGCACAGGATTACTCCAAGCTAGGTATAGCTGGCCTTTCTCTGAAGGATCTGGGTGCACAAGTGAACTCCGACTTTAGAGAGGATCTCAGCGAACTCGTCGACAGAGAGCAAGCAGTGCAGATCACACAGGCGCAGATGGCGATGCTGACTGGTGAGCGGAAGCTAAAGCTCATGGTCGAGATGGGCAATGACTACTCTTTGCCATACGCGTCGTTCGTGGTCGGTGCGCCCCTTGACAGCAGCAGGTACAACATCCTGGACAGAAGCGTGCCGTTCTACCAGATGGTAATGCACGGCTATTTGAACTACGCCGGTTCTCCTCTGAACATGGCGCAGGACCCAGTCTTCGAGCGGCTGCGGACCATCGAGTCTGGTGCCGTCCCATACTACCAGCTCACTTATTCGGAGTCTTCGGAGGTCAAGAGAACCAGGGCTAACCATTTGTTTGCCATGAACTTTGAGGATTGGGTGGATGAGGCCGCTGAGTTCTACGAGGAGGCGAACAGGATCCTAGGTCCGCTGCATGGATTGAGAATCGTGGACCACTCTGAGCTGTCTCCTTTGGTGTTCCAGACGCTATATGAGAACGGCAACGCGGTCCTGGTCAACTATAACGACGTGGACGTCACGATCTCAGGAGTAACTATCCCGGCAAAGGGCTATGGTTTCGTGGAGGAGGCTTTGACCAGTGAGTGAGAAGCGATCCCGGTTCAGGTTCTCGTTGAGCCAACGGAGAGATTTGGCTGGATGGCTGTTCATTTCTCCCTTCCTGGTGGGCTTTGCGCTGTTCTTTCTGTACCCGTTTGGGCAATCGATCGTTTTCAGCTTTAGTCGTCTCGAGCTGACCACCGACGGTTTTTCCCTCTCCTTTGCGGGGCTACAGAACTACCGGTATGCACTCAGGGTTCACCCGACGTTTGTGAGGCAACTGACCACGACTGTTCTCAACACTGTCAAGGACGTCCCGTTGATCCTCATCTTCAGCTTCTTTGCGGCCTGCCTCCTCAATCAGAACTTCAGGGGCAGGATGGCCGCGAGAGTGGTGTTCTTCCTGCCGGTGATTCTGAGTGCTGGGGTTCTAGCCCGCATGGACGAGCTGAACTACGTCGTGAGGATATCGACAATCGATCCTTCGGCGTCCGGGACTATGATGTCATCGCTGGTAACTACGTTCTTGCAGACGATTCGTATACCGGCAGCGTTCATCAACTACATCCTTTACGCTGTCATGATCATACCGGCGATCATCCGGTCCTCTGGCATACAGATCCTAGTTTTTCTCGCTGGCCTGCAGTCGGTGCCGCCCTCGCTGTATGAAGCTGCCGATGTCGAGGGTGCCACTGGATGGGAGCGTTTCTGGTTGATCACCCTGCCCATGCTTAGCCCCTTGGTGTTGACCAATCTGGTGTACACGATAGTTGACTCATTTACCGCGCCGGGCAACAAGCTGATAGACCTCATCCGCTCGACCATATTTACGGGCGGTGGCTACGGCGCGAGCACAGCGATGGCCTGGACGTACTTCGCGTTTATTGGTGTCATCCTGGCCATAGTGACAGGGATCGTCTCCAAGAGGGTGTTCTACCATCGGTAGTCGTTGTAGCGATCTCGTTGCAGGAGGTTTCGCACATGTCAATGGTGGGAGATAGAGTGGAGCCCAACATGACGGGTGGTGCACCCGGACGCCCAAGGATCAGGGTCTGGGCGATGTCGAAGGCGCTTGGCCGTCTTCTTATGGTGATGATTGTGATCGGCATATCCTATGTCATACTGCTGCCCATCTTCACCAAGCTCTCGTCCTCGTTCATGGTTGAGCGAGACCTGTACGACAACGCTGTGAAGTGGATTCCACGGCACTTCACTCTGGACAACTACAAGCTGGTGTGGGAGTTCATGGAGTATCCACAGGCATTCCGCAACTCCGCACTGCTCTGTCTGGTTGCGAGTGCACTTCAGGTTGCGTCGTGCACCCTGGTCGGCTACGGTTTCGCGAGGTTCAACTTCCGAGGCAGCGGCATTGCGTTTGCGTTGGTCCTGCTAACGCTGCTGGTCCCTCCGCAGGTCATGATGACTCCGCTGTATCTGAACTTTAGGTACTTCAACATCTTTGGCCTGCTGCCAAAGCCGATTAACCTGATGAACACCTACTACCCTGCGATTTTTATGTCGATGACGGCCACTGGGATCAAGAACGGACTGTTCATCTACATCCTGAGACAGTTCTTCAGAGGCATGCCTGGCGAGCTCGAAGAGGCTGCCTACGTGGACGGGGCAGGGTTGTTCACGACATTCTACAAGATAATGCTGCCATCGGCGACGCCAGCTCTTGTGATCGTCTTTCTGTTCTCGTTTGTCTGGCAGTGGAATGACTACTTTTTCACGACCCTACTGATGTCGAACGCGAAGTTGATGCCTATCACCCTGCAGGGTGTTGCGTTCAAGTATGTCGAGAGCCTTGGCTTGGGATCTGTCTCTGCGACCGACTACATGGTCACCTCGCAGTACCTGTCGATTCTGGACAATGCAGCGATGATGTTGTTCATGGCGCCTCTGCTGATCCTGTATGCCTTCATGCAGCGGCACTTTGTCCAGAGCATCGAGAGGACTGGGCTTGTCGGGTAGGTTGATATGGGCGGTCCAGTGCGGCTAGGCCGCTAGATAGGTCAGGCCGGCCGTGCGAGGCCTTGCATGCGGCCAGACCGGACACGTCAGCGGCGCCGGGCTGGGTGCCCGAGCCCGATTGGTGGGGCGGCGCAGGCCTGAGCGTGCGGCCTAGCTGGCCCGCTGGATGGCGCTGACCGAGCATGCAGGGCGGCCGGGCAGGTTAGGGCAGCGTAGGCGAGGAGGTCAGACAGTTGAGCAGCGGTGCAAGGCGTCCAAACATCCTGTTGGCCATTGCTGATGACGCATCACACATGAGTGCGTACGGGCACAGATTCGTGAACACCCCGAACTTCGACAGGGTCGCTCGGGATGGGGTTCTGTTCACTAACGCCTTCACAACCAATCCGAAGTGCGCTCCCTCGAGAGCCAGCATCCTCACAGGGATGCATACGTGGGCACTCAAGGAGGGGTGTGATCACTACGGGTACTTCCCATCAGGCTTTGCAGTGTATCCAGATATCCTGGAGCGGGCAGGCTACCATACTGGGTTTACGGGCAAAGGCTGGGGACCAGGCGACTTCACACGTGCCGGATTCACCCACAATCCGGCTGGGCATGAGTACAACACCCGGACGCTGACACCACCTGCTAACACCTGCATTAGCAACAGGGACTATGCTGGCAACTTTGATGAGTTCCTATCAAGGCGACCAGCCGGTCAGCCGTTCTGCTTTTGGTATGGTGCGCATGAGCCTCACAGACCCTACCGCGTTGGTGAGGGCGTCAGGGCTGGGAAGAGCATCGGCTCCGTCGATGTCCCGGGCTACTTGCCGGATGACGATATCGTCAAGAGTGATCTGCTAGACTGTGCGTATGAGACTGAGTGGTTTGACCACCATCTCGGGTTGATGATTGAGAGGCTCGAGGCAATCGGTGAGCTAGACGACACTCTCATTATCGTTACCTCCGACAACGGCATGCCATTCCCCCGTGTAAAAGGGCAGATGTACGACTACGATTTCCGTTTGCCGATGGCGCTCTGCTGGAGAAACCGGACGGCCGGGGGACGACGAGTTGATGATCTGGTCAGCTTCGTTGACCTGGCGCCTACGTTCCTCGAAGTGGCTGGCCTGGATCCGCACCCTCAGATGCAGGGTAGGAGTCTGATGGATATCATCTGCTCTACAGGGTCCGGAGTGATGAATCCAGAGCGCAATAGAGCCTTCATGGGCAGAGAGCGCCATGACGTGGGTCGAGAGAATGACGTTGGCTATCCGGTCCGATGCATCCGCACTGACAGGTATCTGCTCTCGTGGAACATCAGGCCTGACAGATGGCCAGCTGGGAATCCCGAGACGGGATTCACCAACTGTGACAGCTCGCCGACGAAGACGCTCATTCTGCAGCAGCATGAGGCCGGAAATGACCATTACTACAACCTTGCCTTCGGCAAGAGGCCGGAGGTGGAACTCTTCGATGTCATCGATGACCCCGACTGTCTGCGCAACCTTGCAAACGACAAACGCTATCAGGGTCTGAAGGAGCAACTCCTCAAGGAGCTCAAGGAGAAGCTGCTCGAGACCAACGACCCACGGTCGGTGGGCGGAGGAGACGAGTTTGACACCTATGAGTATGTTGGCGATACTCAGCACTCTTGGCGGGCCTATAAGGAAGGCAGGTTCAAGCCTCAGCCGTACTGATGCTGGGGCCGGAGGTGAGCGTCGTGGCTAAGAATGACAGACCAAATGTAGTAGTGTTCTTTACTGACCAGCAGCGCTGGGATACCACAGGGGTGCATGGGAACCCACTGGACTTGACCCCGAACTTCGACAGGATGGTTAGCTTCGGAACCCATGTGTACAACATGTTCACCTGCCAGCCAGTCTGCGCTCCTGCGCGTGCCAGCCTGCAGACAGGGCGATATGCGACCAATACGGGAGTGTACCAGAACAGCATAGCCTTGCGCAAAGACGAGAAGACCCTTGCCCATTACTTCAAGGGTGCAGGCTACCGAACCGGATACATCGGCAAGTGGCATCTCGCAGATGATGAGCCCGTCGCACCTGATCAGCAGGGTGGGTATGATTACTGGCTTGGCGCCAACGTGTTGGAGTTCACTTCGACGCCGTATGAGACGGTCCTGTACGACAACGACGGCCAGGAGGTTCGTCTACCAGGGTACCGAGTCGACGCCTTGACCGATGCAGCCATCAGGTACATTGACGCAAACAAGGAACATCCGTTCTTCCTGACGATATCGTACATAGAGCCCCACCACCAGAATCACATTGACGACTATGTCCCACCCGATGGATATCGAGAGAGATACACCGGCCGGTGGATGCCACCGGATCTAACAGCGCTTGGTGGTAGCGCCGGGCAGCACCTCGGCGGATACTTCGGGCTTGTGAAGAGGCTCGACGAGGCTTTAGGCAGGATTCTCGATGCGCTCAAGAGTCTCGGTCTCGACAGCAACACGATCGTTGTATACACGTCCGATCATGGATGTCACTTCAAGACACGCAACAGCGAGTACAAGAGGTCCTGCCACGACTCCTCGATCCGAGTCCCCACTGGGTTCACTGGACCTGGGTTCATCGGTGGCGGCCGGCTGCAGGAGATGGTCAGCCTGGTTGACATCGCACCGACGATCCTTGATGCTGCTGGGATACCGGTGCCGGAGCAGATGGAGGGGCGCTCAATACTTCCCCTGATCAGAAGAGAGAAGGTCGACTGGCCTGAGGAGGTCTTCGTTCAGATCAGCGAGTCTGGCATTGCGAGGGCTGTTCGAACGAAGAGATGGAAGTACTGCGTGGAGGTCAAGGATGCCAAGTGGCCGTTCCCGAGTAGCTCTGACCACTATACTGAGGCTTACCTCTATGACCTAGAGTCTGATCCATATGAGCTCAGGAACCTTATTGGATATAAGTCTCACCAGAAGGTCGCAGCCGTCATGCGTGAGCGACTACTCAGGAGAATGCGAGAAGCGGGAGAAGCAGAGCCTGAGATCACCCTTGCAGAGCCTGTGGAGAGTGGGCAGCGGCAGGTGACAGACGAGGAGGCCTATGAGTAGGCATCGCTGCGCTGACTTACTCCATGGACGAGTATCTGACGTCTCTTAGGATCCGCCCGGAATAAGATCCGATAGTCCCCGACTGGGATGCGGATGGGCGCAAGGTATCTATGCCGCAGAGGCTGAGACCATTCTGTGAGTCTCAGCCTCGCTTTTTCTCGGAAGGCTAGTTGTCTTGATCGGAAGGTTAGTTGTCTTGCTCAGAAGGTCAGTTGCCTTGCTCAGAAGGTCAGTTGCCTTGCTCGGACGGTCAGTTGCCTTGTTCAGAAGGTCGGTTGCCTTGTTCAGAAGGTCAGTTGCGTTGAGTGATCAGTAACCAATCCACGGAAGCCGCAGTTGGTCGATCTTTGTTCTGAGTTCTAGAGGTTCGTCATCTCCGTGCCGGTATGTCGGGTGCGGCTCTCCGATCACCCACGGCCACACATCAGGGTCAGGCATCGAGCAGGGCCAGAGCTTCGGGAAGAGGACAGCGAAAAGGGATGCCTCCGGTTCAGGCAGTCTCACATCGACGGCAGTATGCACTTTGCTGGCTCCATCGTCTTGACCTTCGCTGCCCCCTTGGTCCACTGGAAGCGGCCCCATCGACAGCAGTTCTTCTCCTGAGTAGTAGCCGGTGTAGAGGCGTGTGGCGGCCCATCTTGGCAGAACGACATGGCACCTCTGCCGCTCCTGTCCAATAGACAACCTGCCGCCTGCCGTGGAGAAGCTGACGATCTCGCCGTCTACCTCGAGAGATACGGTTGCCTCTGCCGATCCGCATCCTGACCAGCGACTTGGCATCACCCCGTCGCAGCCAGCCCCCAGCCTCTGACGAAACTCGCTCTCGAGCTCCTTTGTCAATCCGTAGAAGTCAGTGACAGCGACCATCTCTGCGTCCAGGCCGACTACGTCGCACGACGGTCGCAGGACGTACCGTCCGCCGAGACTTAGAATGGTCTTGGTGATCTGCGTCATGTGGGATTGCAGCACGACGATCTCTTTGTCGCCAGCCTG
>Ga0134094_1000106_pt1 | contig 119697 bp, 113 predicted proteins | sample 5_1taG_FD_94458 | JGI IMG/M metagenome (GOLD analysis project Ga0134094, IMG submission 94458) | Switchgrass degrading microbial communities from high solid loading bioreactors in New Hampshire, USA - 5_19_20_110_A1 metaG | ecosystem: Engineered > Bioreactor > Semi-continuous > Anaerobic >... | reverse complement strand
GAAATAATAGGATATATTCTAAAAAATATCATTGTAGAAAACAAAGAAGAAATAATAAATGATTTAAAATCACTTATTAAGAAGTATGAGAAACCTGTAAAAATAAAAAATACTGATACTTTATTAAAGCAGATTGAAAACATTAACACGAAAAAGCAAAAACTGATAGATAGTATGTTAGAAGGTATTATATCAAAACAAGATGTTGTATTGATGAACGAAAAGTATGATAAAGAAATTGAGGACTTAAAGCAAAAAATAAAGGAAGTTGAAGAAGCTAATATAAATAACCAAAAACAAGCAGATATGCTTAAATCATATATTGACAGAATACATAAAATAGTAAATGATTTAGAAAATAGCAATCCTGAAGAAATATACAAAAAAACAGTTGAAAAAATAATTGTGCATAAAGATAAAATATTAGAGATTTATTTTAATTGCCTTGTCAATCCGATAAAGGTTAGATATAAAGCAAAAGGTAAACTTAATTATACAATCGAATGTGAATTACTTAATAGTGAGCAATTTTGAAAACGATATACCAATATCGTTAAGTATTGCCTTGGTGTAATTATCAGGCATTGTGAAACGCTGGCTTAAATATCTTAAAGACGCAGCAAGTTCACCATCAGGACCGCCTTATGGCATGTGGTTATTAAAATATGTGATTTTTAAAGTGTTGTCTTTGCGGGAAAATTCAATTTCTTTTACGATTGAAGATATGATTTTAAATTTAAATAATGTATCCCCCTTTTTTAAAACTTCAAAAACGGGCGGGATGTATGCGAAATATTGCGCGCTTTTTTCTTTTTTCATATTTTTAAGCTCATTTTTTAAAACTTCAATTTTACCTTCAATGAACTCCTTATTCTTTTTATACTCTTCCAAACTGTCCGCGCCGCAAAGGTAGGCGCGCTTTGCCCTCTTAAGCTGGAGTTTTAAAAATTCCAGCTTTTCGCTCTTATTTAAATACTCTTTATAAGACCCGTCTTCATGCAAGCACTTTACTTTTACGCCATCCCCAAAATCTTCTTTTAGTTTTGAAAGTACAAGGGTTTCAAGGGTTTTTATCCCGATTGTGTTTTTATCCTTGCATTTTCCCCTCCTGTAATTTAAGCAGGAAAAGCTTGAACCCAAATTTGCCATAGCACCCTTGCAAGTGCCGCATCTGACAAGCCCCACAAGGAAATGGCTTTTTTCCCCCGCCCTTTTCTGTTTGGGTTTTCCCTTGCCTTTTTCAAAGAGCACCTGCGCTTTTTGAAAGGTGTCAATATCAATTATCTTTTCATGTTCCCCTTCTTTTATAATTAAATTGGGGTTGTCAAAATCCCTTCCTGTTTTCCCTTTTGGGTTCCAGCGCACAAAGCCGCAGTATATGGGGTTTTTTAAGATGTATACAATCTGGCGGCTTTCAAACAGGTTGCCGCTTTTTGTCCTATGCCCCATGCTGTTTAAAAGTTTTGCGATTTGCAGCGGGGAGTCCCCACCCAAAAATTTTTCAAAAATAAATTTTACAATTTGGGCCCCTTTTTCATCCACAACAAGCCTTCCTTTATCCATTTTGTAACCAATGGGGGCCTTGTTTTGGATTTTTCCCGAATACGCCTTTTCCGTCATGCCCTTTTTAACTTCTTCGGACAAATTTATGGAGTAGTATTCCGCCATTGCTTCCAATATGCTTTCCATAATTAAAGAAATCTTGTCGTTGTCAATGCTTTCGGTAACGCTTACGACCTTAATATTGCACTCTTTTTGAAGCAAAGTTTTATAAACTACGCTGTCAAAGCGGTTTCTCGCGAAGCGGTCAAATTTGTGGACTAAAATTACGTCAAAGGGACGGGGGATTTTTTTCGCGCAATTTATCATTTTCATAAAGGCAGGCCTTTTTTTGGCGCTCCGCCCGCTTTTTCCCTCGTCAATGTAGATGTGTTCATCCAAAAGGGTAATGTTATGTGCTTTTGCATAAGTTTTAATTGCCCTGATTTGCGCGTCAGGGCTGTATTCGGTTTGTTCATCGGTGCTAACCCGTATATATGCGGCGGCAAAAATAAAAACCACCCCCTCACAAAATCCGTTTTTTTTCATAATATGTTTTAGGGTGGTTATATGATAATCAGGGGAAAACACTACAGGATAGTAAGCGAAATGGAGTATATGGGGAAAATAGAAAGCTACAAAAAAGAAATACATTCAAAAATCCTAAAAAAATCCTACATAAAATCCCTTACCCGAAATGATTTAGTACGCGTAAGTGATGACACTGAGGATTTTTTTGATTTTGAATGTATTATAAAAACCGGCGGAAAACTAGATGTTATTGAATTTTAACCCGGCTTAGCCTCTTTTTTATGTCCTCGTGTTTTTCAAGCCAGCTTTCAGCATAGGAACAGGTGGCAACTGCCCGCTTTCCTTCATCAATGAGCCTGTGGGTCAATTCCTTCATAAGCTTGTCGGCAATCCCCTGCCCCCGCAAGGATTCGTCAACAAAGGTGTGGTTTATGTCCACAAGCCCTTCCTCAATTTCCCTGAAAGTAATTTCAGCCAAAACCTCGTTTCCATCCCCGTATAAAACAATCCTGTCTTTTTCATGGGTAAATTCCGAATTCCGGTACATGTTTTTCCTCCTATCCATTTGTGATATGTACAATCTATCTTATAATATCCTCCAAAACCGTGTCACTGCCGCTGCCTTCCTGGATTTTTCTTGCCGCTGCCAAAGTCAGCATTTCCGAGCCGATTGCGGTAAGAAGGTTTCCGTAAAAATTTAGTTCATTGGTATTCATGCTCTGCCCGAAAATCAAGGCAATAGTAGCTGAGATAAAGGGAATGCCCTCAATTGGTAAGTCGTTCATGAAATCACCTCATTTAAATATATGAAGCAAAAAAACTTTTGGTGAAATTGAGGGCATTAACCTTTATGAGTCCACTATTTCCCCGCCGTTTACATGAAGAACCTGTCCTGTAACGTAAGCTGAGTCATCGCTTGCCAGATAAACATAAGTGGGCGCCAGCTCAAAAGGCTGCGCCGCGCGGCCTAACGGCACGTTTTGCCCAAAGGTCTGGACTTGGTTTTCATCGCTTGTGGCGGTGATTAAAGGTGTCCACACAGGCCCCGGGGCTACCGCGTTTACCCTGATTTTGTCTTTTGCCAAAGCCAAAGCCAATGACCGGGTAAAGGACACTATGGCGCCTTTTGTTGCGGAGTAGTCAATTAAGTAAGGCGAGCCTTTGTAGGCGGTAACGCTTGTGGTGTTTATAATGCTTGCCCCGCTTTTAAGGTGGGGAAGAGCTGCCTTGGTCATGTGAAAATAGCTTAAGACATTGGTCTGGAACGTGTTTTCAAGCTGCTGGGATGAAATCTCGCTAAGGCTAGCCTTAGGATACTGCACCGCGATATTGTTTACCACAATGTCAATATGCCCCAGTTCTGAAATTGCTTTGTTCACGGTCAGCACGGACGCGTTTTCGTCTTTTAGGTCACACTTAAATAATATACAACATTGCCCGTAACTTTCAACTATTTTTAAAGTTTCCGCCGCGTCTTCGTCTTCGCTGTAATAAGGTATTACCATATCGCACCCTTCTTTGGCGAAAGCCGCCGCCACCGCTTGTCCTATGCCGCTGTCGCCGCCGGTGATAATCGCTACCTTGTTTTTAAGTTTGCCCGAGCCCACATAATTGGGGTTGTCGGTAATGGGTTTTGGGTACATCTGCTGCTGGCTTCCCGGCTGTAGGTCCTGTTTTTGGGGCGGGAAACTTTTGGGCAAATCAAAAGGAATGTCTGTGTAGCTTTCTTTATTTATAGCAATCATCCTTTCAAAAATGTTTTGCCTATTTTAATATAACCAAAAAGCAAAAAAGAATACATGGGCAAAACAAGGTTGAAATGCGCCTTTTAAAATAGTAAAATATATGTAAAATTAACCATTTGCCATTTGGCCCACCATATTGGCTTAAGATATATTTTGCAAGTTTGGCATTCGGTGTTTTGATTTTTACCGGATACTGGAGAATTTTTTCATAAACAAACATTTAAAGATTTACCCTCCTTATTCCCAAGTCCATGTTTGGCTTGCCCATTGCCACGGACATTTTGTGCCGGACGCGCCAGCCACAATGGGACCGTATTTTTGCTGGTACTCATCCATTAGTTTCGCGGCTTTTTTAGCGTATTCATGGTGCATTTGAAGCGCTTTGGTATCATACGGATGAGTGTCTAAATATAGCTGCATTTCTAATGCGGCAAATTTTGCGGCCATTAATGCTTTTTTAAGTTCGGCTTTGTTATCCCTGAGATTATCGATTACGTTTTCCATACTTACACCTCTACATCCATGTATTATCATTTGGGTCGTTTTCGTATGGTTTGTTGGCAAACGGGTTGCCGAAGGGCAAGTTGCCAAACGGGTTGTTATCAAAAGGTTTGTTATCGTGCTTTTCTTCATAGGGGGAGGTATCTTTCATATTTTCTTTTGGACATACATCGGTCGGGATTTTTCCTGAAAACTCATTGCCGTATACCCCTAGCGGCTTATAGAGTTCAGGGAAAAGGGTCCCTTTTGATAAAGCCTCAGGCTCGGTGTACACTTTTCCCAGCTTTTGCATTGGTACATAAGCGTATGCAAGTGGGAAGTTGTCAAGATCATGCATTTCATCGTGATGTTTTACTTCAATATTCATCGGCATAACCCCTTATTATTTATTTGGTTTTACATTTACATAATATGATTTACATAAATAATTGTTACTTTATGTAACTTTCAAACGGAGTGATTTTTTTGAAAAGAAAGTTGCTTGCCATATCCGTTTTTTATATGCTGGGGATTTTTATGTCGCCCGTAATTGACATAAATTCTTCCATATTTATCCTTTTTGTTTCCGTGCTTATGCTAATAACAGGGCGGATTTTTTTAAAAAAACAAACATTTTATATTTCCCTGGTTTTAATCATGGGCCTTGGGAATTTCCAGTACCACTTATACAGGGACTTACAAATTTCAAAAGTAAGCCCCTATTACCAATCCGAAAGGGTGGTATCTGGAAAAGTTGTGTCAATCCCAAAAAATGAGGAAGGAAAACAAAAGTTTTACATAAACACACAGACAATCGGAAGGGAAAGGGTCAGGACAAAAATCTACATAACATATAGCGGTAAAGAGGAAATAAAATACGGGGACAAAATAAAGGGAAATTGCTATATATTTATACCTAAAACATACGAAAACGAAGGGGTTTTCAATTATTTAGAACATAACTTTCAAAAAGGCGTGTTTGCCTTTGGCTCAATCCGTAATGTAACCTTAACCAAACGGGATTTAAAGTTTTATAACCCTTTTGACTTGGGGAATTTTTTGGCGGAAAAGGTATCGGAAATTTCGGAAAAATTCTTTGATGGCGGGGTTTTAGCGGTATTTAAAGGGCTTTTTATCGGGGACAAAAGCCTTATGGACTCTTCCTTAAAAGAAATGTTTTCAAAAAGCGGCCTTTCCCATATCGTGGCGGTGTCGGGAAGCCATGTAAACGCTTTTTTGTCGGTTATCATGGTCATGTTTTTCTTCCTTGCCCCGAAAGGCAGGGTTTCAAGGGCAATTTATATAGCCTTTGTCTTTGTTTTTGTAATTATGACCGGAGCTGAGCCTTCGGCGGTCAGAAGCGGGATAATGTGTATATTAATGCAGTTATCCTACATCCTAAAAAGGGAAGTGGACAATCTAACCAATTTGTCTTTCGCCTGCGCCATTATGCTTTTAATAAACCCCCTTTCCGCCTTTGACACCGGGTTTTTGTTGTCGGCCTCAGCTACCCTTGGGATTATCATTTTTGCAATACCCTTAAAAGAAAAGCTGAAGTTTATAAAAAGCCCCATTTTGGGGGAATTAATCGCGGTAACTTTATCCGCGCAGTTTTTCACAATGCCGATTATTATTAACAATTTCAATTATATTAACTTTTTATCCATAATTGCCAATGTGTTGGTGGTGCCGCTGCTTCCTATGTTCATATTCGGGGCTATACTGCTTTTTGCCGTCTCTTTCATTGAACCTGTTGCAAAAGTGATTGCCCTGTTTTTGGAAGGGATAATTTATTTTATCCTCTATGTTGCGAAATTCACAAGCCAAACTAAAATTTTTTCAGCACAAGTGGGGGATATGGATTTAGTTTTTATTGTGTCCTACATACTGTTTATTGTGCTTTTAGGGCTTTATTTGTATAATCAAAGGAAGGAAATAAAAAAATTTGCCTTTATTATGTTTTCCGTATCGGTTATAATTAATGGTGGGTTTTATATTTTGGACTCAAATAAACTGCGCATTGACTTTATTAATGTGGGGCAGGGGGACGCCTGCCTTGTGAGAACGCCTAAAAACTACAGCTTTTTAATTGACGGCGGCGGGCTTAATAATTATGATGTAAGCTCATATATACTAGAGCCCTTTTTGGACTCAAAAGGGGTGTTCATGTTAGACGGGGCGGTCTTGTCCCACTACCACGACGACCACGCCCAAGGGATTTTGGGTTTGGTTAAAGCGGGAAGGGTAAAAAATCTGATTTTACCCGACTGCGACAATGAAAGCGAAATGAAGGCAGAACTTATAAAATACGCAAAAATTGCGGGTACAAAAGTACACTTCATTTCAATGGGGGAAAGCATCAGGACGGACGGCGGTGTGAAATTCAGCGTGCTTTCCGGGATTAAAAACTCAAGTTCAGATACTTACAGCCAAAATGAGCTGACGGCGGTATTGAGGCTTGTTTATAACGGTTTTTCCGTTTTGTTTACAGGGGACATGACGGCGCAAATTGAAAAAGAACTTATGGACAGAAATGTTTTCATTGACTCGGATGTGTTAAAAGTTGCCCACCACGGGTCGAAGTATTCAACTTCAAAGGAGTTTTTAATGAGGGTTACCCCCGCTATTTCCGTGATTTCCGTTGGGGATAACCCCTACGGCCATCCGTCGGAAGAAGTTTTAGAAAGGCTTGCGGAGGCAAATTCCAAAGTTTTCAGGACCGATATTAACAAAACAATCTCTTTTGTGGTAAATAATCGGGGAGAAGTAAAAGTAAAAACCTATCGCGGAGGCTAAAATGAAACTTACCTATGAAGCGCTAAAGCAAAACATAAAGGACAAAAAAATAGAAAAGCTTTATATCTTTTTAGGGGATGAGGTGTATTTGAAGGAATATTGCCTTAACCTTATAAAAAAAGCCCTAAATGTTGTGGACAGTTCGGATTTTAATTATTTTTACACCGACTCAAAGGATTTTGAGGCAAAAGATTTAGCCGATGTTGTAAATACCATCCCCTTTATGGCGGATAGAAAACTTGTGATTTTAAAAGACACCAATATATTTTCAAAGGACAAGGATAAGCTTTCTGACATATTTTTAAACCTTCCCGGCTACATCTGCTTAATCATTTGCGAAAGGGAAGCGGACAGGCGGCTTTCAGCCTATAAAGCCGCGGAAAAAGAGGGGTACGTTGTTGAGTTTGTGACGCCTAAAGAAAGCGATTTATACGCATGGGCGTCAAATATAATCACAAAAGCCAAAAAGAGAATTTCAAGGGAGGATTTATACTACTTTATCAGAAACACAGAACTTGACATGACCAGCATGAGGGAAGAGCTAATAAAACTTATATCCTATTGCGATGAAAAGGAAATAATCACAAGAAAGGATATAGACGATGTAATAATCAAGCCATTAAGCGAGCAAACCTTTGTGATGATTGAGGCCCTTTTTGAAAAAAACACAAGAGTGATTTTTTCCTGCCTTTATGAAATGAAGGAGTTAAGGGTTCCTGCCATGAAAATTCTATCCACCCTCTTTACCCAATTTTCCGATATCCTAAAGGCAAAAATACTGCTTTCGGAAGGGAAAAGCGACGGGGAAATAGTTGAAAAAATAAAGCGCACAAGCGATTATGCCGCAAAAAAGGCCCTTTCATATGCCAAAAAAAGCAGCGGGGAATTTTTAAGGCGCGCAATATTTTTACTAAAAAAAGCGGACGGGGACATAAAAGCGGGGATTTCGGGGGACTTTTTAGCCCTTGAGATGACGCTTTTTAGGCTTATGAAAATATAAAAGCGGGTAATTCATGAATCACGCCTGTATGTAACAGGAGTCATTCGTGAATACCCGCTTTATATTTATAAAACTTAGGCACCCATTTTATTTAACTTTATTGCTAAAGCTGACTTTTTGCGTGCAGCAGTGTTTTTGTGGATAACACCTTTTGCAGCAGCCTGGTCAAGTTTCTTTACCGCATGCCTGAAGGCTTGTGTTGCAGCCTCTTTATTATTTTCATTTACTAGTGCATTAAACTTCTTAATCGCGGTCTTTAGCGCGGACTTGATCATCTGGTTTCTCAAGGTCTTTTTCTTAATCACTAGCACTCTCTTTTTTGCGGATTTAATATTTGGCAATTAATTCACCTCCAGATTGCGTAATTTGACAAACTGTATTCTAACACATAGATTATAAAAATGCAAGTATATTTTTTACTATTTAGCATTATTTTATTTATAAAATGTTGAATTTGTATGTTTTAGATGGTATAATTTTTTAATAATTCATGGGTTTTATGGAAAATCTTTAAATGAATCCTTATAATTTATAATACACAAACGATATTATAATAATGTTTTTGTTAAAAAACAAGATTTTTTATAAAAAAGTATGGCAGGAAAAAGGCAAAAAATGGGCATAACTTAATTGGAGGTATATATGGGGCTTTTTGGATTTAACTACAACAAACCCGGCCCGGGGGTCAGGGAAGAGGACGTGCCGAAGGAGGGCATACCCCTTTATTTTGACATAATAAGGCACAGGTTTTTTAAGCTTGTGGGGCTTAATTTTTTATATTTTTTAGTATCGCTCCCAGCCGTAATAGTTTATTTTTACCTTTCAAACGCGGCGCTTTATCCCGTTTTTGAAAAAATCAAGGTGGATATCGCCGACGAGAATATGGCTGTGTGGACAATGTTTTTTTTGTGTTCCATAATGATTTCTTTGATTTTAACCTTTGCGGGTACGGGCCCGGCAAACGCGGGGACAAGCTATGTACTATCCGCTTATGTAAGACATAAGCACTCATGGGTTGTGTCGGATTTTTTTAAAAGCATAAAGGACAATTTATTAAATTCAATTTTGATATTTTTACTGGACGCTTTCTTTTTGTTTATTATAATTTTGGATATGAATTTTTACGCAAAAAGCCTTGCGGACTCATCCTTTATAGTAAACACCCTGATGCTTATGATGCTTTTAGCTTACCTTATATATATACTCATGCACTTTTGGATGTATCCTTTGATGGTAACATATAAGATGAAGTTTTTTGACATAATAAAAATGTCCTTTTATCTGGCAATTGATAACTTTCTTATAAACCTGTTGTTAATATTAGCGGGTCTTGGTTTAAATATAATATTTTTCTCAATAATTTATTATGCCGGCCTTAGGTTTTATGTTTTGCTGGTGGCGCTTTTATATACCTTTTTCCAGCTGTTGGGCGCGGTGTTTATTTATCCTAAAATAATGAAAAAAGTAAGCGGTTATGAGTTTAAGATAGACGAGGTGTAAAAATGAAATACAGCTTTTCGGATTTTTTGGACATTGTGGCAAGGCTCAGGGGCGAGGGGGGCTGCCCGTGGGACAGGGAGCAGACCCACAAGAGCTTAAAAAAATATTTAATTGAGGAAGCCTATGAGGCAGCGGACGCCATTGAAGGGGAAGATGACGGTCAAATAATTGACGAGCTGGGGGACGTGCTTTTGCAAGTGGCCCTTCATGCCCAAATCGCCAAAGAGGAAGGCAGGTTTGACATAACGGATATAATAGACGGCATTTCAAAAAAGATGATACGCCGCCATCCCCATGTTTTTTCCGACGTTTGTGTAAAAAATTCGGATGAAGTATTAAAAAATTGGGAACAAATAAAGAAGGAGGAAAAAGGGCAAAAGACCATTTCCCAGACAATGAAGGAAATTTCCAAAGGCCTTCCGGCGATTATGAAAGCCCAAAAGATTTTATCTAAGGCACAAAAGGCGGGCTTGGGGAAATTACAAAAGGATGAAATTTTGGATAATATAATAGATATAGTAGAAAATATACGAAAAAACGGGGAAGACCATACATTATATGGTAAATTGCTCTTTGAGGCAGCGGCCCTGTGTGAGGCTGAAAGCCTTGCGGCAGAAGAAGAAATTGCTAAAATAAACAAAAAGTTTATTGACAGCTTCAATTTTTTGGAGTATAATTACAATATAAGTGGCGACATAAGAAAAAATTTGTCACAATTGACACATAGTGTGCTTATAAAATGAGGATGTTTTTTTGAATACGTATAATGAAAGACGTTAAAGCACCACCTCGAAAAAACGTCCTAAAATTTAATTAATTTTTATTAAATTAAAACGGGCGTTAAAAAAAATAAGGAGGAAAAAGTGGTATGAACAAATCTGAACTAATTGCAGCTATTGCAGAAAAAAGCGAACTAACAAAGAAGGACGCAGAAAAGGCTCTAAACGCAGTAATAAGCTCAATTGAAGAAGCTCTTAAGAAAGGTGACAAAGTTCAGCTTGTAGGTTTTGGTACATTTGAAGTAAAACAAAGAGCCGCAAGAAAAGGCAGAAACCCACAAACAAAAGAAGAAATCGTTATTCCTGCTTCAAAGGTTCCAGTATTCAAAGTAGGTAAAGCTTTAAAAGACGCTGTAAAATAATAAAAAATCAGGCGCCAGCCTGATTTTTTATTTCATATATAAATATTTATGAGGGATTGCTATGAGGATTGACAAGTATTTAAAAGTATCCCGCCTTATAAAGCGCAGAACCATTGCCAATGAGGCGTGCGACGCGGGAAGGGTTTTGGTAAACGGGAAAACCGCCAAAGCCTCAACGGATGTAAAGGTGGGGGACATTATTGAGCTTCAGCTTGGTATGAGAAAAATAAAAATTGAAGTGACCCTTGTGTCGGAACATGTTAAAAAAGAAGAGGCCCAAAATATGTACAGGGTTTTGGAAGGATAAAATAAGCCCCAAAAAACATTTGGTTTTTTGGGGCTATTTTTTAGCTTTGCACTAAAAAGTAAATCAGGGGAAAATTTTTGCTTTAATAAAGGGCGGTTTGGTTTTTTGCTTTGCCAAATTTTTTAAAATAATTAACCGCATAAATAATCCAGGGCAAACTGGCTTAAAACCTTCGCGCCAACTTTTAAGCAGTCCTCGTCAATGTCAAACCCGGGTGAATGGATTGGGTTTACTATCCCTTTTTCTAAATTCCCGCAGCCTAGGTAAAAGTAAGTGGCTGGGATTTCATTTGCGAAATATGAAAAATCGTCGCTTGCCATTGAAGGGGTGTTCCCCCAGATTACATTTTCATTCCCGATTGCCTTTTTGCAGGATTTTGCAAATTCCTGGGTTATGTGTTTGTCATTGATAACGGGCGCAAATTGAAAGAAAAACTTGACGTCGCAATCACCGCCGAAGGATTTGGCTTGGTTTTTTGCGCATTCTTCTATTAATTTTGGCAAACTTTCCCTAACTTCATTGGACAAAGCCCTGAATGTGCCGCCGATTTCGGCGGTGCCGGGGATAACATTTGTGCAAGTTCCCGCGTGAAAATAGCCAACAGTAATCACGCAAGGCTCAAGGGGGTTAATTTTTCTGCTGACTATTTTTTGTAAGCCGTTTACAATGTTTGCCCCAATCACAATGGGGTCTATGGTTTTGTGGGGATACGCCCCGTGCCCCCCGCGCCCAATTACGGTAATTTTAAAATCATCACAGGAAGCCATAATGGCGCCTTCCTTTACCAAAACTTTACCGCAAGGTATATCGCTCATCACATGGGCGGCAACAACCGCGGACACGCCTTCCAGCGCCCCTTCTTTAATCATGGGAAGCGCCCCGCCGTCACCTTCTTCGGCAGGCTGGAAAATTAAGCGGATTTTTCCTTTTATTTTATCTTTTAATTCATTTAAAACCATTGCCGCGCCAAGGAGTGTTGCCATATGTGCGTCATGGCCGCAGGCGTGCATTACCCCGTCTGTTTTTGATTTATAAGGGACGTCGTTTTCCTCATATATATCAAGCGCGTCCATATCCGCCCTGAAGGCTAGGGTTTTTCCCGCGCCGCTTCCTGTAATATCCGCCACAATCCCGGTTTTAGCAACGCTTTTATACGGAATGTTTAATTTTTTTAAAACTTCTTTTATGTATTCACTGGTCCTATACTCTAAAAACGCCGTTTCAGGGTACATGTGCAGCGTTCTTCTGATTTTTACCATGTCGGGAAAATACTTATCGCATAAAAGTGCGGTTTCATTTATCATAACAACCCCCCCAACACTAATTTAGATAATCTTAACATATAAAAATGGGCGCGTCAATTGCGTAAATTGACGCGCCCTATATATAAACAATCGGCCGGCCGATTGAAGGCAAGAAAGATACTATTTGCCTCGGTATATATTATGCAAAAACCCCTATTTTGTGAAAATTAAAAGGCCCGTATCAGCAACACTTATATAAAAATTTTCATATAATGTATTAATCTGAGATTTAGAAGAAACCGAAAAATATTGGCATGAATACATTGGGTTTTAAGAGGTAAAATATCTTCATCCATAAAGTTGCGAAAGGAAGTGAAAAGTTTGTGCCAAATTTTAATAGACGGGGATACTGACGAAATTGTAAACAGTTTAAAAGACTTTGCTGTGGTTGATAAAAATGAGCGGGGTATTTTAATTGAGCCCTATAACATAGATGAAAGCGATTTTGTAAATAAAGTTGCAAGCATTCTGGCAAAACTAATCATAGACAAGTATGAAGAAGGCAAGGTTTTAAAAATCATTGAAACAAATTACGGCTACTTCGATGTTCCGGAAAGAAGGGAAATTTTAGAAAAAACCTTTAATTTTTTAAGATATGACAAATCCACAGGCTCTTACAATAAAAGGGTGCAGATTATAAAAAAAGATTTATGCGATTACCTTATGCAAAACGACAGCTTAATCATTGAAGGCTTTGTGAATTTCAGGCTGGGCGAGTATAAAAAAGAATTGGAGCAAATTGTGGAAAAGGTTGTTGAAGAGTACATCACCTATAAGGAATACACCGAATTTATAGGCCTGCTTCGCTATTTTGTTGAAATACAGGCGCCAAAATGCAAGGAAGTGCATATTTTAGTTAACCAAAACAAAGGCTACACGATTTTGGATGAAAAGCTAAACGACATAACAAAGGAGTGCATTGACGAGTTTTTAAGCGAAGTGAAGGGCTTGGACGTGGGGTTTGACGATTTATTGATTTCCGCCCTTATTACATTGGCGCCCCTTCGGGTTTATATCCACAACAGCCAGGATTTTAAAAACCAGGAAATCATAAAAACCATTTGCGAAATTTTTGTGGGAAGGACCACTATCTGTGAGGCTTTTTAAATTAGCATATTGAAAAATTACCTCCATACTGGTATAATACGCTCATGTAAAAGTATCAAGTGTGGGGGTTTTGTTTATGAACAAAAAATTCTTAAGCCTTATTTTTTTGCTTTTATTCTCATTAACCGCATGTTCCTCAAATACCTATATAAAAATTAACCAGGACGGTTCGGTAAATTATAAATACTCCGTGCTTTTAGGGCTTGAACGCTTCCAGTCAGAAGAGGCAAGACAGCAGGTATTAGACCTTATTAAAAGCGACCGCCAGTTTGATGGCGTTACCCAAAAAGATATTGAAAGCGGCGGCCAAAAAGGGATTGAATACAGCGTGGACTTTAAAAACATTGAGGAATTCCTGAAAGATACAAGGCTAAACAGCGCGGTTTTAGGGCCTAATATGTATTTAAAAGAAGGAAGTGGGGAAGAGCAAAGCGGGATTATTTTTGAAAAAACCAATGGCGGATATAAAATTTACGGCAAAATTGCGGCAGACACCATAAAAAATTTTGACAACGACCCAAATCAGGCTCCCGACAAAGTTACTTTTACATTAAGCCTGCCGGCAGAGCCCATAAGCCACAACGCCAAGATTGTTTCAGAGGACAAAAAGGAATTGACATGGGAATACACTGGTGAGGACGTAGCAGTGGAAGTTGAGTTTAGCATGGCGGGGAATACCCAAAGCCAAAACGCAGGTGCCCAAAACACGATAATTTTTATAATCGGGTTAAGCCTTGCGATAATTTTAATCGTTGTGATTGCTTTGCTAATTATAATAAAAAACAACAAAAAACAAAAATAACCGGAAGGAATGTCTGGATTTTGAACGGATTTGCAACCATCATTGACAGCATAATCCTAATCGGGATAATGATTTTGATAGGGTTTTTCTGTCAAAAAACCAAATATGTTAAAGATATTGACGAAAAGACTTCAAAAATTATAAAAAACATAACCTTGCCCCTTTTAATCATCACAAGCCTAAAGACACAGCCGTTAAACAGGGAATTGGTGAAAAGCGCGGCTTTTATAATAGTTTTTGCGTTTGTTTCCATATTACTGCTTTTAATTATAGGGGTATTTACCGCAAAACTGTTTAGGCTTAAAGGCCCTGAGAAAAAGCTCCACATTTGCCTTTCCGCTTTCGGGAACGTGATTTTTTTAGCCTACCCCCTTGTAACTTCCCTTTTTGGGCAGCGGGGGCTTATGTACGCGGTGTTTTACGCCCTTATAAACGACCTTTGGGTTTGGACTTTTGGCGTATATATGCTGTCGGGGAAGGGGAAGCTCAAGGAGCTTATAAACCCAAACACCATATCCTTTTTAACAGGGCTTTTTTTGATGATAACAAACATAGATTTGCCGCCTGTGGTGATGGAGGCGGCAACAAGGATAGGCTCGGCCACAACGCCGCTGTCCATGCTGTTTATTGGCTGTACCCTTGCAAAAATTGATGTTTTGGATATTTTCAAAAAAGCGTCAATCTATGTTTTAGGCGCAATTAAAATGATTATAATGCCCATACTAGTGGTTTATATAATTTTTATCACGGGCGTTTCAAAATATGTGCCCTATGAGGCGGTGCAGGTTCTCGCGCTGCAGGTTGCAATGCCTGCCCAGACCATATTTGCGATTTTAGCGAAAGAATATGAGGTAGACCCCAAATACGCGGCCCAAACCATATTTATCACAACGGTTCTTAGCATGTTCACCCTTCCTTTGGTATACAGGCTGATTGATTTTTTTAAAGCGTAAAAGCGGCGGAAGCCGCTTTTTTTATTTTTCACATATGAAGATTTAAAACCATATAATAAATTAGCCTATAAAAAAAGGAAGGTGTAAGATGGAAAACAATTTTGTTTCTCTCGGAGGAAGAGTAGTTACTTACCTTGACCCTGAATATAACAGCCTCCGCCGGGGATATAACTATTCCATAAACCAGTTCCCCTACATTATTAATTATTGTGAAAGCGAAGAAGACATAAAACGCGCCATCCTCTGGGCGCGGGGCAGCAATATCCCCATAAGAATAAGGGGCGGGGGGCATAACTACGAAGGATATTCCAACGGAAACTACGCTTTTGTGATAGATTTAAGCTTGATGAAAAACATTGAGATAAACGAAGGGGAAAACACCGTGACAATCCAAGGCGGGGTTACGAACAAAGATTTATACGGCTTCCTCGCAGCCTACGGCTATCCCTTCCCCGGCGGAACCTGCCCCAGTGTGGGGGTATTTGGCTTTGCTTTAGGGGGAGGATGGGGACTGTCTTCCAGAAAATTCGGATTGGGATGTGACAATGTCAGTGAATTCAGGATGATAAACTACAAGGGCGAAGTTATAACCGCAAGCGCAAATGAAAACCAGGATTTATACTGGGCCCTCCGCGGCGGTGGCGGCGGGAATTTCGGGGTTGTGACTTCCATAACGTTTAACCTTCCGCCCAAAATTGAAGAAGTTACATTAATTGAAATTGACTATGAAAACGTAAACCCAAGACAGCAGGAAAAGCTTTTCTTGGCTTGGCAAAACTATGTGGCAAAAAACAATGAAAACTTGACCCTTATATCCAGGATTTACAACTCAAAAGAAGAAGGGCTTTCCATGCTTGTGAGGGGCTTTTACTACGGGGAGGCGGAAGAGGCGCGAAATTTACTTAAAGAGTTTTTGGAAACCGGAAACCCAATTTACAACATACAAAAAATGCCCTTTATTGAGGCGGTGAACATAATCGGAAGCTCATACCCCCAAAATGAAAAGTTCAGGTCGGCAAGCGGGTTTGTATACAGAAGGCTGACCTTGTGCGAAATAATGTGCCTTGTAAATATAGTAAAAAAACTCCCTTATTACAGCGAATACATTGCCCTATCCATGTACGCATTAGGAGGAAAAGCAGGGGAGGTAAAACCCCACGACACCGCTTTTTACCACAGGAAGGCAGGGTATATTATCTGGCTTGACACCAAATTTGAAAAAAATATGTATACCACAAACAACCAAAAGTGGATTGATGAAAAATACAGGATTTTGAGAAACTACACCGCAGGCGCTTATGTGAATTTCCCCTACAGGAACCTTTCCCATTACAAGGAGGAATACTATGGGGGAAATGTTGCAAGCCTTCTATCCGTAAAAGGCAAATACGACCCCGTAAATGTGTTCGGGTTCCCGCAAGGGATTTTAGGCAACAACAGCTACTGCTACGAAGAATCCCCCTACCCGCAGGAGGGTTTGAGCCTGGAGGAAGAAAGAACGCAGGAAAAAGCAAATTACAGGGAATTCAGGTTTGTAAAAGACATAAAAAAAGAAAACCAGCCTTAATTATAGATAAAACACTCATCCTAAACCCGCGGCCGCAGGGCCGCGCTATTCTTTGGATTGAATTATTTAAGTTTCAAAATGGTGTTAAATTAAAAATACAAAAAACCCTGCAGAAAATGCAGGGTTTTTTGTATATGGCTCACATTTGAAGGAGGAGTTGTCACTTTTTAATTACAATTTTGCCGTCTTCGCTGTAAACCCGGACCACATCCCCGTTTTTAATTTCGCCTTCCAACATTTTTTCAGCGAACAAGTCCTCAATCCTTGTGGAAATTGCGCGCCTTATCGGTCTTGCGCCGTAGATGGGGTCAAAGCCTTCCTTCGCAAGAAGGGCAAGCACGCTGTCGTCAAATTCGGCTTTGATTTGGTTTTGTTCAAGGCGTTTAGCGAAGTTATCCAGCATAATTTTGCAGATTTGTTTTACATGGTCTTCGTTTAGCTGATGGAATACGATGATTTCATCAACCCTGTTTAAAAACTCAGGCCTAAATGCCCGCTTTAATTCGTCCAAAACATTTTTCTTTATCTCATTATAGCTCTTTTCCTCGTCTTCTTTTTGAAGGGTAAAGCCCAGGCTCTTTCTTTCGGTAATATTCCTTGCCCCGACGTTTGAGGTCATGATGATTACTGTGTTTTTAAAGTCCACCCGCCTGCCCTGGGAGTCGGTTAAAATACCGTCTTCCAAGATTTGCAAAAGGATGTTGAACACGTCGGGATGGGCTTTTTCAATTTCGTCAAACAATATTACGGAATAGGGCTTTCTTCGCACCTTTTCGGTGAGCTGCCCGCCTTCGTCATAACCCACATATCCCGGAGGTGAGCCGATTAGCTTTGAAACGGAGTGCTTTTCCATGTACTCGGACATATCAACCCTTATCATGGCGTTTTCATCGCCAAAGAGGGCTTCCGCCAAAGCCTTTGTAAGCTCGGTTTTACCAACCCCGGTGGGGCCTAAGAAGATGAAGGAGCCTATGGGGCGTTTGGGGTCTTTTAGCCCGACTCTTCCCCTTCTTATTGCTTTTGCCACAGCGTTTATCGCTTCATCCTGGCCTACAACCCGCTTGTGCAAAGTTTCCTCAAGCTTCATAAGCCTCTGGGAATCTTCCTGCGTAAGCTGGCTTACGGGGATTTTTGTCCATGCGGAAATGATGTTTGCGATTTCTTCTTCGCCGATGGAAATCTCCCTTGAGGTGCTGGAGTTTTTCCACTCCTGCTTTTTGTCTTCCAAAATCTTTAGAATTCTTTGTTCTTCATCCCGCAATCCTGCGGCTTTTTCAAATTCCTGGTTCCTGATTGCCGCGGATTTTTCCTTTTGTATATCTTCCAATCGCTTTTCCAAATCCTTTAAATCATTTGGGGCTGTGAGCCTGTTTAGCCTTGCCCTGCTTGCCGCCTCGTCGATTAAGTCTATGGCCTTGTCGGGCAAATACCTGTCGCTTATATACCTTGCGGAAAGTTTCGCCGCGGCCTCGATTGCCTCGTCGGTGATTTTAACACCGTGGTGGGCCTCATACTTATCCCTAAGCCCCTTTAGTATGCTTATGGTTTCTTCCACGGTGGGCTCGCCGATAAGAACGGGCTGGAACCTTCGCTCTAAAGCAGCGTCTTTTTCAATGTGTTTTCTGTATTCATTTATTGTTGTAGCCCCGATTACCTGGATTTCACCGCGGGCAAGGGAGGGTTTTAGGATATTTGACGCGTCAATCGCCCCTTCAGCGGCGCCTGCGCCAATTATTGTATGGATTTCATCTATAAAGAGGATTACATTTCCCGCCTTAATTACTTCCTCAATGGCTTTTTTAAGCCTGTCTTCAAATTCACCGCGGTACTTTGCCCCCGCGACCATTGAAGACAGGTCAAGGGCAAAGACCCTCTTGTCTTTTAAGGTTTCAGGAACCTCGCCGTTTACTATCTTTTGGGCAAGTCCTTCAGCTATGGCGGTTTTGCCCACGCCTGGCTCGCCAATCATGCAGGGGTTGTTTTTGGTGCGCCTTGAAAGGATTTGGATTACCCTTTCAATTTCGGTGTCCCTGCCGATTACAGGGTCAAATTTCCCCTCATGGGCAAGCTCGGTTAAATCACGCCCGAATTGATTGAGGGTGGGGGTGGAACCGCCTTTAAAAGAATAGCTTTTTTGCTTTGGCCCCATAATGGGGTTTTCGTCGCCTAATGCGTTTGATAGTTCCTGATAAGCGTTCGGAGGCAAGTTCAAATCCGCCAAAATCCTTGCCGCGACGCTGTCGCTTTCCCTCAAGATTGCCAATAGCAAATGCTCGGTCCCGATATAGTCGAAATTCCGCCTTCTTGCCTCAATAAAACTTAACTCAATTACCCTTTTGGTTCTGGGGGTGTAGCCCCCGATAATGGGCATTGCGTTGGGGTTTATCCCAATGTACTGCTCAATTTTTGAAATTACCTTTTCTTCGGTTATGCCCGCGCTTGTTAAAAATCTATATGCAATGCCGCTCTTTTCGCGGAGCAAGCCTACCAAAACGTGTTCTGTTCCGATATAATTGTGCCCCATGCTCATGGCGGCTTCCTGTGAATAAGTTAATGCCCTTTTCGCGCTTTCATTGAATTGATCAAATTCACTCATACCATCATCCCTTTCTTTCACTTTTGTTTCAATCTTTCCCTGACAAACTGAGCCCTGAATATGTCCCTTTCATCCGCGCTTAGATTTCTTTTCGCTATTTTTTTGATGTTTGCAGGGCGCGTCAATACCAAAAGCTCGTTTAAGGCTCCGGGGTCTATATCCTTAATTATGCCCAAGTCTATCCCGTTTCTAACGTCGCTAGCCAGCTGGATAAATTCAGAGCTTGATAGCACATAGGCGTTTTGAAGTATCCCCAAAGCCCTCATGCACCTGTCTTTAAACATGGCGTCATTTTTTTGGTAAAGCTGTTTTGTAATATCTTTTTCGCTTGTTGAGATTTTGTTTATTATGTCGCTTAAATTCCTTAAAATTTCCTCATCGGTTTTTCCTAAAGTTATTTGGTTTGACACCTGATAGATATTGCCTTCCGCTTTTGTGCCTTCCCCATAAAGCCCCCTGATTGTAAAGCCAAGCTTTGATATGCTTGAAAGAATATTATCAATGCTTCCGGCGTAAGTCAAGGAGGGGAGGTGGAGCATTACGGAGGCCCTCATGCCGCTTCCTGTGTTTGTGGGGCAGTGGGTCAAATACCCGAATTTTTCGTGGTACTCATAGGGTGTTTTTTCATTTATGAATGTGTCAAGCTTTCTTGCCAAGTCATAGGCTTCTTTTAGCTTAAACCCGGGGTAAATCACCTGAATTCGAAGGTGGTCTTCCTCGTTTATCATAATGCTTATGGTTTCATCTTTTGAAATCACAACGCCGCGGGGAAGGTCCGATTTTGACAAAAAGTCCGCGCTCACAAGGTGTTTTTCAAAAAGCACCGCTTTTTCGTTTTCGCTCAAATCGTTAAAGTAAAAGGTGTCAAAATCATGTTTGATTTTGCCGCTATTAAATATGTCAAAAACCATAGCGGCAATCTCTTGGGCGGTTTTTTTGTCAAGATGTGAAGGGAAGGGCTTGTTTTTTATGTTTCTAGCAAGCCTTATCCTGGTTGAGATAAACATTCCGCCGTCGGTTTCGGAAGTGTACCAGCTTTTCATAATGACCTCCTGAATTATTCATTGTTTTGAAGTTCTTTGATTTCATCCCTTAACTTCGCCGCAAGCTCATAGTTTTCCTTTAAAATCGCTTCGTTTAGTTCTTCCTTTAGCTTGTCAATTTTCCGTTTAACCATAATGTGCTTTTCCTGTTCTTTTGGGAAAGCCCCCACATGGGTGTCGCTTCCGTGGATACGCTTAAGCAGGCTGGAAACTTCGTCAAAGAATGTGTCATAGCACCTGCCGCAGCCGAATTTCCCCAAGTTTAAAAACTGGGAGGCTGTCATATGGCAAAACGGGCAGCTTTTTTGAGGGTTTAGGGTTTCTTTTATAAATAGATCGGGTTTGAAAAAGTTTTGGAAAAATGAGCTGAAGTTAAAATCTGTTTTATAGTAAAGCCCGCTTTCAACCGCGCATTTTGTGCAAAGGTTATATACCGTGATTTCTCCGTTTATATTTTGTTCATAGTGAAAGTTCGCGGGATTTTTTCCGCACTTTTCACATAACATACCAAGACCTCCTTATACAATATTGATTAACATGTTTTTAAAAATCCTTGCCCTGATTTGGTCCCGCTCAGGCTGTTTAAAGGGGAGGGACTTGTCGCAGGTCGCGCCTAAAATCAGGTTTCTTTCCCTTTCGGAAATTATGTTGTAGCCTAGGAAGTTGTTTGTAAATACCACTATTGTCTCATAGTCGATTTCGTCCCCTATATTGTTAATAATATGCATTAAATATGAACTTTTTGAAACTGTAATCCTTCGTATTTTAATGCACCCGCCGCCGCCCCTGCGGCTTTCCACAATGTAGCCGCGCTCAGGGGTAAAGCGGGTCTGCAGCACATAGTTTATCTGGGAGGGGACGCATTTGAATTTTTCCGCTAAATTATTGCGCTTAATCTCCACCGCTTCTTCCTTTTGTAAAAGCTCATATATAAACTGCTCTATCAGATCAGTAATGTTCATTTTAATCACCTCATTTTTTAAGAGTTTGACTTTGACTATCTTTGACCTTTCGGTTATATTATAGCACAAACTTATAAAAATGCAAGAGTTTTTTTATAATTTTTTCCTTTTTTTTTTAAATAGTATGTGGTATAATCTTTTTGGTATTTAACTTAGGTATTAGGAGGCAATATTTTTGGATAGAATTGATAACAGGAAACACGACCAATTAAGGGAAATCACCATTTTAAGAAACTACACAAAATACGCGCCGGGAAGCGTGCTTATAAAAATGGGGGACACCATTGTGCTTTGCACCGCAAGTTATGAAAACAAGGTCCCCGCCTTTAAAAAGGATACGGGGGAAGGGTGGCTCACTGCGGAATACGCAATGCTTCCAAGCTCAACCCAAAAGCGCAACGTGAGGGATATATCAAAGTTAAAGCTAAGCGGGAGGTCCAGCGAAATCCAGCGCCTAATCGGAAGGGCGCTAAGAAGCATGGTGGACCTAACAAAACTTGGGGAAAACACCATAATTATAGACTGCGACGTTTTGCAGGCGGACGGGGGCACAAGGTGCGCCTCAATCATAGGCGCGGCGGTTGCCCTTTGCGACTGCGTGGGTCAAATGCTAAAAGACGGGGTGATTTTGGAAAACCCCATTAAAAGCATGACCGCGGCGGTCAGCGTGGGAAAAGTGAGCGGGGAACTGCTCCTTGACCTTTGTTATGAGGAAGACTCAAACGCCGACGCGGATATAAATGTTGTGATGAATGACAACTTTGAGTTTATTGAAATTCAAGGCACCAGCGAAAAAGATACCTTTACTTTTGACGAGTTAAACTCATTATTAAACCTTGCGAAAAAAGGATTGGAAGAAATATTTAAAATACAAAAAGCTGTGTTATCTGAAGGGATAGTTGAAAGTGAGAATAATTTGCGCGACCAACAACAAGGGGAAAATATCTGAAATAAAAGAGATATTCAAAGGCACTGATTTTGAAATTGTATCTTTAAAAGAGGCGGGAATAACCCACAATACGGTGGAAGACGCGGACACCTTCATGGGAAACGCGATAAAAAAGGCAAAAGAAATATATGAATTGACAAAAACCCCGGCATTAAGCGACGACTCAGGCCTTGTGGTCGACGCGCTTGACGGCGCGCCGGGAGTGTATTCGGCGCGGTTTGCAGGGGAAAACGCGACGGATAGCGAAAATATCCAAAAACTTTTAAAGCTTATGGAGGGTAAAACAAACAGGGCTGCCCGTTTTGAGTGCTCGATAGCGTTGGTTTTATCGGATAGTGAAATTATCACGGCAACAGGAAGGTGCGAAGGCGAAATTACAACAAGCCCCCGGGGGGAAGGCGGGTTCGGCTATGACCCGGTATTTTTTGTGAAGGAATACAAAAAAACCTTTGCCGAAATCCCCATGGAGGAAAAAAACAAAATAAGCCACAGGGCAAGGGCACTCAAGGAGCTTATGCGGGTTTTAAAGGAAAAAAGCATAATATAAAACAGGACGCCTCATGCGTCCTGTAAGTAACTATAATGTACTATGGGTTATTGCGGATATGGATTAGCAATAGTTATTTCCAAATACTCCAAGCAGCCATAAAATAATTAAAATAACTATAATCCAGATTAGCCAGTTATTGTCATACCTGCAACCAAAGTTGTTGCATCCGCTTATTTCACTCATTTGTTACGCTCCTCTCAATAGTTATTGCATACTTGTTTGCCACATCCACACCAGAAGAGCAACAAGAATAGGATTATGAACCATAACAAGGTTTCAGGGCAGTCTTCAAAATTAAAAAGTGCCATTATCTATTATCCTCCTTTAAATTTATGAAATTGCTTTTTTTACTTCTCAATCAAAAAAGCCACCGAAAAGAATTAAGAAAACTAGAATGAAGAATAAGATTTCGCTATTGCCGCCAAAAAATCCGCAATTGTTATCTCTAGCCACATGGCTCACCTCCCCAAAATAGAATGGATTAATGGATTTGCGTCTTGCAATAGTATAATATGTATTGGATACTAAATTGGTTACATTAAGCATAAGGAGGGTAAAATCTTTTTTATTTGCAAATAAAAAAGAATAACTCCGAAAGGATGATACTTGTGAAGGTATTGATTTTAACCATATCGGCAGGGCATGGGCATAACCAAACTTCAATGGCGGCATGCGAAATGTTAAAGGAATACGGCGCTGACTGCATAGTTTTGGACGCTTACGACTACATTCACCCCATTTTGTCAAAATCCGTTGAAAAGGGGTACTTGTTTACCACAAGGTACACCCCCGTGCTATACGGCGGCTTTTACAGGCTTGCCGAAAAGAAGGACCAGCAGGGGGAAGTGGCAATTTCAAGGGTAATGAACAAGATGATGGCAAAAAAACTCATTAGGTTTATAAACAGTTACAGCCCTGATGTGATTATAGCCACCCATATTTTTGCGGCACAGTGCATAACCGATGTGAGAAAATACCTTGTCCCCCATAAATCCATAGGCATTATCACCGATTTTACGGTGCACCCCTTTTGGGAGGACACGGATTTGGATTACTATGTAACCCCGACTCATCTTCTTAACAACCAGTGCAGGAAAAAGGGGATAAGTCTGGATAAGGTACTGCCGATTGGCATACCAATACACAAAAAATTTTCAAAAAAGATTTCAAAAAGCGAAGCCAGAAAAATACTTAACATAAAAGATAAGCCCACCATTTTGGTTATGATGGGAAGCATGGGTTATGGCAACGTTACAAAAATCGTGTCCCAGATGGATAATCTTGAAAATGATTTTCAGATTTTGTGCGTCTGCGGGAACAACAAACACGCCAAAGCGGCCATTGAAAGGCGCACGTTCCGCCATGATGTTTACACCTTTGGTTTTGTGGACAATGTGGATATTATGATGGACGCCTCCGACTTCATTGTCACAAAGCCCGGGGGGCTTACGGTTTCTGAAAGCCTGGCAAAAGGGCTCCCCATGATTTTGGTAAACCCAATCCCGGGGCAGGAGGACAGGAATTTGGAATTTTTATTAAACAACGGCCTTTCCATGTATGTCACAAGCACGTTCCCCATAGATGAGGCGGTTTACCAGCTTTTGTCCAACAAAGAAAGGCTTGCCTTGATTGAGGTGTTTGCCAAAAACATGGGTAAACCCAACGCGGCAAAAGACCTTGCGGAATTTGTGCTAAGCTTAAAAAATGAGAAAAAGGTAGTTAATTGATTTGGGGATAAATATGTCAAAGGTTTTAATTCCTGATTATGTAAATAAAGTATTAGAAACCTTAAACGGCAGCGGCTATAAGGCCTACATAGTGGGGGGAGCCGTCAGGGATTTGGTTTTAGGCAAAATCCCGCAGGATTTTGACGTGGCTACAAACGCCAAGGCCAAAGAAGTGAAAAGGATATTTGATAAAACCATTGACACAGGGATAAAACACGGCACGGTTACAGTAAATATGGACGGTCACTTTGTTGAAGTGACCACCTTCAGGAAGGACGGGGAATACAAGGACAACCGCAGGCCTTCGGAAGTGTATTTTGTGGACGATTTGCTGGAGGATTTAAAACGGCGGGATTTTACCATAAACGCCATGGCCTACTCCCCTAAAGAGGGGTTCATTGACCCCTTCATGGGGATGGAGGACTTAAGAAACAAAAAAATCAGGGCGGTGGGAAACCCGAAACAAAGGTTTGGAGAGGACGCCCTGAGGATTTTAAGGGCGGTGCGCTTTGCCGCTTCTTTTAAGTTTAAGATTGAGGAAAAAACCTTTGAGGCAATTAAGGAGTGCGCCCGCCTTTTGGAAAACATTAGCGGCGAGAGGATTAAGGCAGAGCTTGACAAGTTTTTGCTATCAGCGGATTTATCCGGGCTTTACCTTCTAAAAGACACAAACATTTTAAAAATCCTCATCCCAAAGCTGGATGAGGGCTTTAATGTTTCTCAAAACAGCCCTTATCATAAATACACCGTGGGGGACCACATATTTAAGGTAGTAAGCGGAGTGAAAAAGGATTTAACCCTAAAATGGGCGGCGCTTTTTCACGACATAGGGAAGGTGGACACCAAAACCACCACGCCCGACGGCGTTGACCACTTTAAAGGGCATGTTGAAAAGAGCATGGAAATCGCTAAAGCCGTGATGAGGCGGCTGCGATTTGACAAAAAGACCGAAGGCGGCGTGCTTTTTTTGGTAAAGCACCACGACGATGACATACTCCCTGATGAATTTGATGTAAGGCGCAAAATGAGCGCGTGGGGGGACTGTTTTTTGCCCCTTCTTGAGTTAAAAAAAGCCGATTTGCTAGGCAAAAGCGATGACGTTATAAAAAGGGATTTTCATATTTTTGATGAAATCAAAAAAATATATGATGAGGCAATTGAAAAAAAATACCCCATTTATATAAAGGATTTGGCGGTTGACGGGAACATTTTATTGGAGTTAGGCGTCAAAGACAGGGAAATTGGCAAATATTTAAATGAAGCACTTAAATATGTATTAAAATATCCTGAAAAAAACAAAAAAGATGCACTGATAGAGTATTTAAAAGCCTTCTGGGAATAATATTCTCGGAGGTGATTAATTTTGAAAAAGTGCTTCATTTTGAAAAAGTGCGCAATCTTTGCATTGATTTTTGCTTTGGTTTTTTTATTTGCAGGCTGTATGAACACGGCGCAGCGGGGAGACGGCGTTGACCGTGTGAATATGGCAAATGATTATACCAATGAAAGAATGAGAACCACACAGGATATTGCCAACAACACCGCGCAAAACAGGAATGGCACGGGGAATAACAACTCTACATTAGGCGGCACGAATAATGTGGACACCACAACGGGAAACAGGGTTAACACCAACACCAATACCTACACCCGCACCCCAATGGACACCAACGACAACCAAATTAACCGCAACCGCGGGTTTTTCAGCTGGCTTTTCGGCACCCGCAACAACAATAACGCGGGAAGCGGAATAAATACCAATATTGACGGCGGCGACATTTCCAACAGGATTAAGTCGGCGATAAACGGGATTTCAGGTGTCAGGGACTGCGAAGTGGCGGTAAACGGGAATACCTGTGTTGTAGGCGTTGACACCGACAACCAGACAAACATCAGCCAAATCCGCGAACAGATTATAACAAAAGTTAAACAGCTTGTGCCAAACATTGAAATGGTTAAAGTTACAAATGACGAGTATATCGTGCAAAGCATAAGGAATATGCTAAACACCTCAGGCAGCGACACAACTGACGCCTTTGAAAGCATTGTAAACAGCATAAGATAATTAAATATAAGGCAAGGTAACCCCTTGCCTTATATATGGATTTAAGGAGGATTGCAAATGGTGGAAAAATATTTGATAAAAGAAGGGATTAACCTATACTTTATCCCCAACTTCAAGTTTAAAACCTTTTTGTCAAGCGTCTATATACATAGGCCACTTGATGAATCGGAAGCATCTTTAAACGCGCTGCTTCCCCAGGTTTTAAGAAGGGGGAATAAAACGTATAAGGATTTAACCCAAATCCAAAAAAAGTGCGAGGATTTGTACGGCGCCCATTTGTTTATGTACAGCCAGAAAAAGGCTGAAACCCACAGCATTGTGTCGGGGATTGAAACAGTTTCCGACAATTTCGCATTATATAAGGAAGGAATTTTGGAAGATTCCTTAAAATTTTTATTTGACGTTTTATTAAACGTGGTTGACGAATTTGATGAGGACATTCTAAAACAGGAAAAGGACAATTTAATTGAAAGGATTAAGGGGTTAATTAACGACAAGCGCAACTACGCATACAACCGCCTTATTCAGGAAATGTGCAAAAACGAACGCTACGGGGTTTGTGAATTGGGCACCGTTGAGAGGGTTTCGCAAATTACCGCAAAAGGTTTAATGGCCCATTACAAAAAAATTATCACAGAAAGCCCCATTGATATATTTGTGTCCGGGAATTTATCCAAGGAAAAAGCAATCGAGCTTGTTAAAAAATATACCGGAGCATTGCCGGAAAGGCGCGCGCAATACCCCGGGGTAGTGATTGGGGATTTGCCGAAGGAAGTAAGGTATGTGGAAGAAAAGCTTGACGTAACACAGGGTAAACTTTCCATGGGATACAGGGTAAAAGGCGCCGATGAGTACGCCATGATTTTGTTTAACACCATTTTTGGCGGAAGCACCACCTCAAAACTATTCCTAAATGTCAGGGAAAAATTAAGCCTTGCATACTACGCCTCAAGCGGTTACGACAGATATAAGGGCATTATGACCGTAAATTCAGGGATTGAGTTTTCAAATTACCAAAAGGCGTTAGATGAAATAAACCTTCAGTTTAGCTATATGAAAAATAAAAACATAACACAGGAAGAATTCGACCAGGCGATGCTTTCAATAATAAATTCCTACAAATCCTTATATGACGGGCTCAGAAGCCTTGAAAGCTTTTATGCGGCGCAGTGCGGAAGGGATATGGTGGACTTGGAAACCTTCATTGACAAATTGTCCAAGGTGACCTTGGAGGATGTGTTTTGCGCCAGCGAAAACGTTGAACTGGATACGGTGTATTTCCTAAAGGGAATATAAGAACCCAAATGAAAGGAAGGATAGTATGGAACTTAAGAAAACCACATACAGCGAGCTAGGGGAAAGCGTATATACCACAACCCATGAAAGCGGGCTTAAGATATATATAATGCCTAAAAAAGGCTTTAGCAAAAGCTATGCGGTGTTTGCCACAAAATACGGCTCAATAAACACCGACTTTGTGGTGCCGGGGGAAAATGAGGTTACCACTGTACCCGATGGCGTGGCGCACTTTTTGGAGCACAAGGTATTTGAGGAAGAGGACGGGAAAAACGCCTTCGACCGTTTCGCAAAATACGGCGCCAGCGCAAACGCCTTTACATCCTTTGCCATGACGGCGTACTTATTTTCCTGCACGGATTATTTTTACGAAAACCTGGACATTTTGCTGGATTATGTCCAAAAACCCTACTTTACTTATGAAAATGTAGAAAAAGAAAAGGGTATTATTGCCCAGGAAATCAGGATGTATAACGATTCCCCCGACAACGTGCTTTACTTTAATGCCCTAAAATGCTTGTATAAAAACCATCCCGCCAGGATTGAAATCGCGGGCTCCGTTGAAAGCATAATGGAAATTGACAAGGATATTTTATATAAATGCTATAACACCTTTTACCATCCCTCCAACATGGTTTTATATGTGGTGGGGGATGTGGATGAAAATAAGGTTTTGGAACTGGTTAAAAAGAATATCAGACAAAACCAAAACCCTGGGGAAATTAAGCAGGTATTCCCCCATGAGCCTGAAGAAATCAATGAGCCTTATATGGAAAAGCGCCTAAACACTTCCATACCCAAATTCATCATTGGGTTTAAGGACAGCGAAGTGGGGGGAAGCGGACGGGATATGCTAAAACGGGAAATTGAGTCCAGCATTATAATTGAAATCCTCTCGGGAAGAAGTTCACCGCTTTATAAAAAGCTTTACGAAGGCGGGCTTGTAACCAGCTCTTTCGGCGGGTATTACAACTATGAGGAATCCTTTGGCTGGGCCGCAATCCAAGGGGAAGGCAACGACCCCAAAAAGGTAAAGGAATTGGTTTTGGAAGAAATTGAAAACATTAAGAAAAACGGGATTGACAAAGAGGCCTTTGAGCGCCAGAAGAAAGTTTTGTACGGGCAGTTTTTAAGAATGCTAAATTCCCTTGAAGGCTTCGGAAACGAATTTGTGGGCGCCACATTGCGCGGTTCCAATTTGTTTGACTATCCCCATATAGTCAGGGAAGTTAGCCTGGATGATGTGACAAAACGGTTTAATACGCTCTTTAGAAATGACCGCTGCGCCTTGTCCGTGGTGCTACCATCAAATTAATCGGGGTGAAGGGTTTTGAATGTTGTTGAATTTCCTGGTTTGGGTTTGAAATTTAATATAAACCGGATAGCCATCCCTATTGGGGACGGCGGCATTTACTGGTACGGGGTCATCATTGCCATTGGCGTAATGCTGGGGTCGTGGTTTTCCTTAAGAAGGGCCAAAAAGATAGGGGATAACCCTGACGATTTGGTGGACTTTATAATTTACGCGGTACCCATCGGGATAATTGGCGCAAGGCTTTATTATGTAATCTTTAGCTTTGACAGCTACAAGAACAATATTTTGGGCATATTTAAAGTCTGGGAAGGCGGCCTTGCGATTTACGGCGGCATAATTGCGGGGTTTATTACCCTGTACTTTTTCACAAAAAAGCGCAAAATCAATATTTACAGGTTTTTAGACACTTGCTCGTACGGCGTTATAATCGGCCAGATTATTGGAAGATGGGGAAACTTTTTCAACATGGAAGCCTACGGCAGCGAAACAAACCTGCCTTGGCGGATGGTTATTCCCTTTGAAAGCCACCCGGTGCACCCGACGTTTTTATATGAATCCCTTGCAAACCTTCTCGTGTTTTTGATTATGCTTTACCTAGGCAAAAAAGCCCTGCCTTACGGGTATATTTTCGCTACATATTTAACAGGGTACGGCACGGCAAGGTTTTTTATCGAAGGATTGAGGACCGACAGCTTATATCTATTCAATATAAGGGTATCCCAGATTGTGGCGGCTTTGTGTGTTGTTTTTGGAATTTTCCTCTTTTTCTTCTTAAAAGGGAAGAAAAATGTTGAAATTTCTCAAACAACAATCGGAGAAAAAATAGAAAATATAGAAGAAAATGGAAACAAAGATAAATAATTTATAAAAAATTATTAAATTTCTGTGACATTTATTTATGCGACTTGACGAAAAACAAGATATACTATAAAATTAAAATATGAAATTTTGTTTAGAAATAAGCCTCAAAGCAGGGTTATTTTAAAAGTTTATTTATGGGAGGAACAAAAATGCGCTATTTAAAAAATGCACTGTCATTGGTATTGGTAATATGCATGCTTTTCTCTGTGGCAGTTTTTGCTGATGATGAGGAGATTTTGACCCAGACCGATGCCGTGACATTTTCAGACGTAGATCCTACAACCGTTACGGGTCAGTCGATTTACGGCCTTGCAAACCTAAAGATTTTAAATGGTTATCCTGACGGCACATTCAGGCCTGATGACACCATCACAAGAGCGGAATTCACTGTTGTTATTACCAATTTCCTAAACCTTTCAAATATTGGTGTCGCAGACGATGTTTTAACAGGATTTCCTGATTTGGACAATGACCCGACAAAAGTATGGGCAAGAAAATATGTTTACCTTGCAGTAACCAACGGAATTATCAAGGGTTATCCGGAATTAGACGGTACATACACCTTTAGGGCTGATAACCCTGTTACATATGAAGAAGCGGTAAAAATGGTTGTTTGCGCCCTTGGCTATGAGCCAATGGCAACCCAGGTTGTTTATGACCACTGGGCAACAGGATACATGATGGTAGCCCAACAGCTTGGAATATTAAAGAATGCTTTGGGTGTTGCGCAGTCCGCGCCGGTTTCCCGCGGGATTGTGGCAAACATTGTTTACAGCTCCCTTACTGTTGACAGAATGGTGCCCACTGTTTTAGCTGACGGTTCTATCTCTTATGTAAAAGAAAAGAATTCAAGCGTTATTTCAGATATAATTAAAAAAGATGAAGTTAGCGGCATAGTTACGGCAACATATCTTTCCGGTATCGATACGGATAATCCGGGCTTTACCCAAAGGTTTATTGAAGTGGACGACGTAAGGTACGTTTTAAGCGGCTCAGTTGCTGATTATGAGGCGTTGCTTGGCAAAAAGATTAAAGCGTATGCCCAAAAAAGCGATAATGAAGATTATCCGGTGTTGACAAACCTTCAAGAGGTTGGAAACAAGGAAAAGACAGTAAATGTCATGCTGATTGAAGAAATCACCCCGTCGCAAATAACATATTATGAATCCATTGACGCGTCTAGATCGTCAACATTGAAACTTGACTCCAATTATTCCGTAATCTTTAACGGAAAATATGTAGGTGACTACAACATCAGGGATATTGTGGATGACGTAAGCTGCGGTTATGTTGAATTTTTGGATAACGACGGCGACGGAAGATATGAAATTTTAAAGATTACAAGCTATGATGTATATGTGGTTTCCAGCTATTCAACCACTGAAAGAAAAATCCGCGACCTATACTATACGGATAAAACTTTCACAGTTCCCGATGAAAGCACTGTTGAGTTAACAATTATCAAAAACGGCAAAAAGGCTACAAGCTTGTCTTTGGCAAGATATGACGTTGTGTCAATTAAAGAGTCACCAAAAGGCACAAGGGGAAGAAAGATTTTAGAAATCATCGTAAATTCCCAGCCTGTTTCTAATACCGTGACAGAATCAAGGCAGGAATTAGGACTTAGCATCAAAAAGATTGGCAAGGAAGAATACATTGTTTCAAGGTATTATGAAAACTTGCCTGAAGAATCAAAAGTTGAAATAAGCGTAGGCAACACTGTTCAAGTTTACCTTGACGCTATGGGCCAAATCGTGGCTGCGTCAGCAAATGTTGAAACAGCAAACACCTCCTACGGGTATTTGATAAGGGCACAGCTTAATAAGGATACAAACAAACTTGAAATCCAGGTTATTAAATTAAGCGGTTCCGCCCAGATTTACCAGGTAACCGACAGAATCAGGATTGACGGTGAAACCTTCAATGCCCAAAACCATGAAAGGGCTCTGGACAAACTTGAAGAAGCCGCAAGATTGGCAAATGCGGGTTTGGATTTTGAAGGGGTAAAGAATGACACTTATTCACAGTTAATCAGATACACAACCAACAATGCGGGATTGGTAACCGTTATTGACACGGTAATTGACGACGGCTCAACTTATGACAAATTAAGCCGCGACTATCCGTATTCAGGGCCGCTTACCTATTCAAGCTCTTCAAAATCCTTTGAAGGCAAATTTGGCATAAGCACAAGCACAACATATGTGTTCTATATCCCAGACAACAGGACGGATATTGCAAGCTATTCAGTTAAAAAGGCAAACTTCTTCCTATCAAGCACAAAATACCACGTTGAAGCATACAATATTGCAACCAGCGGCACAAAGAACGCTGAAATCGTATTGATGTACAGCTCCAACGCAAGCATTGAGCTAAACGCAAATTCACCGGTTATGCTCGTTACTGAAAGAAAAGAAGAATTAGGCGAAGACGATGAACCGGTAATCAGCTTAAAGGGCTATGTAAATGGCACAACCACTACCATTACAACCAGCGATTACAGCATTGTTAGGAATGTGGATGTAGGGGATGTCATCAGGTATACTTTAGAGTCAGGCAACAAGATTGCAAAACTTGAAGTATTGCTTGATGTCAGCGACAACAAGATGAACAAGCCTGTGGAAACCGCTGAAGAGGCAAGAAAGCTCAGGACAAGACAAATCAACTACACCGAAGACTTGGCAAATGACACGCCGAACGCAACATTCAGGATTATTTACGGTACAGTAATTGAAATTTCTGAAGATGAGGATGAAATTGCGGTAGTGCCGGCGCTTGTTACTGATAAGGAAAACGTAATTGAAGATGCTAGGAAGAACTTAGTAAACATTGGAATTCCAAAGACTACATCAAGCAACGTGACAACCTTCATCTATGACTCAGCTAAGGAAGAAGTAATAAAAACCGCGGATATTGTTAGCGAAATCACGCCTTATGAACCGGGCGTTGATGACCCGACAGTAGTATTTGTTTACTCAAAGAGCGGTTCTGCTAAGTTAATGTATATCATAAGATAAGATAAAGAAAAAAGCCGCATGCGAAAGCATGCGGCTTTTTTATGCTTTATTCTCACCCCCTCGTGCCCTTACCCCTTACTTCGGGTTTTTTATGTAAATTTTGTTAAATACTTTATTTTAGTATTGAATAACTTAATTTTTTATTTTATAATCAAAAAGTACTAATCCAATGAAAGGATGAATTTTATGAAAATTGTTCTAGATGGATACGGCGGGGACAACAGCCCATATGCTATGATAGATGGCGCAATTTTGGCAAGCAATAAAATCGAGTCAAAAATCATTATTACCGGGAATGAAGACGAGCTAAAAAGAGAGCTTAAAAAAAGGAATTATAATGGTGATAAGATTGAAATAGCAGACGCTAAAGAAGTCATAACCAATTACGACAAGCCCACTAAAGCGGTGGTGGAAAAGCCAAACTCCTCTTTGGTGGTAGGATTAAAGCTTATAAAGGATGAACAGGCCGACGCCTTTGTGTCCTGCGGAAGCACAGGCGCGATTTTGGCAGGTTCAATCCGTTTTGTCGGAAGGGCCAAAGGGGTTAACAGGCCAGCCCTTGCCACTTTTGTACCCACCAAAACGGGGGTTTGCTTGGTTTTAGACGTGGGGGCAACAACGGCTACAAAACCCTTGAATTTATTGCAGTATGCCCAAATGGGGGAAATTTATATTAAAAAGTGTTATAACATAGAAAACCCGAGAGTCGCGCTTTTAAGTAACGGCACCGAAGAGACCAAGGGAAGCGATTTGGTAAAAGAAGCTTATCCGCAAATTAAAGACAGCGGCGTAAACTTTATCGGGAACATTGAAGCAAGGCAGGTGCCTTTTGGCGTTGCTGATGTGGTAGTATGCGACGGATTTTCGGGGAATGTGATGATTAAAGCCATGGAGGGCTTTGGGGTTTTATTTAAAGACGCTTTAAAAGAAATGTTTTATAAAAGCGCGTTAACCAAAATTTCAGCCCTTTTGGTGAAAAAAGAACTGGATGGTTTAAAGAAAACCTTTGACTACAGCGAATACGGCGGGGCGCCCCTTTTGGGTTTGAAAAAGCCCATTATTAAGGCCCATGGTTCCAGCAACGCAAAAAGCGTGTACCACGCCCTAATCCAGGCGGAAAATTTCATCAAAACCCGGGTGATAGAAGAAATGTCCAATATTTTAAGCGATTTTGGCGAAGAATAATAATTGGTTATAAAATCCATATTTTTTTGAAATAATATATTGACTCAACATACAATATATAATATTATATGTAAAAGAAAATGTTAGGGAGGTGACTTTATGGTATTTGAAAAGGTCAAGGAAATCATTGCTGATAGACTTGGAGTTGACGAAAACGAAATAGAAATGGATTCATCATTGGTGGACAATCTTGGCGCGGACTCATTGGATTTGGTTGAGTTGATTATGGCTATGGAAGAAGAATTCGATATTGAAATCCCCGATGAAGAAGCAGAACAAATTGTTACAGTAGGAGATGCTGTGGAATACATCAAAAATCACATGAAATAACATAATACGAATACAAGTCCCGCATAAGCGGTAAGCTTTGCGGGTCTTTTTATAACAAAGGGGGCGGCATTAATGCAAGCTTTTGAAAAGAGGATAGGCTACACTTTTAAGGACAAAAAACTTTTAAAAACAGCCCTAACCCACACTTCGTACGCTAATGAAGTGAAAAAAGACGGCATAAATTCCTATGAACGCCTGGAATTTTTGGGAGACGCGGTTTTAAGCTTGATAATAAGCGAGTATCTTTATTATACCTACCCCGATTTGCCCGAGGGGGAGCTTACCAAAATACGGGCAAGCATTGTATGCGAGCAGTCCCTTTGCCAAAGGGCAAATGAGCTGGATTTAGGGAAATTCATTTATTTAGGAAAAGGAGAAGAGATGACAGGCGGGAGGGAACGTTCATCCATTTTAGCGGATGTATTTGAGGCGGTCCTTGCCGCAATTTATCTTGACTCCGGAAAAGATGTTGCAAGAGAGTGGGTTTTAAGCCAGCTTGAAAACAACATAAAAGGGGCGGTGGGAGGAAGCCTGTTTAGGGACTACAAAACCCAGCTTCAGGAGTTATTGCAAAGTATCAACAAGGAAAAAATCGAATACCTCCTAATTGACGAAAGAGGCCCTGACCACAAAAAGGTGTTTAACGTGTGCATAAAAAACGGGGACGTTGTTTTGGGAACGGGTTCTGGCAAAAGCAAGAAAGAAGCGGAACAAAACGCGGCTAAAGCCGCGCTTTCTAAAATTTCAAAGGAAGTAAGCTTAAATGATAAATGATAAAAAAGCCAATATCCCCATTTTTGTGCCCCATTTAGGCTGCAAAAACGACTGCGTCTTTTGCAACCAGAAAATGATTACAAAAACAATAACTTCCCCAAGTATTTTTGATGTTGAGGAAAAGATTAAAAAAAGCCTAAAAACCATATCCTTGAAGGAAACGGAAATTGCCTTCTTCGGGGGAAGTTTTACGGGAATTTCTGAGGATGAGCAAAACAAGTTTTTGGAGATTGCCCAAAAATTCGTAAAAGCAGGGAAAGTCTCAGGCGTCAGGATTTCCACAAGGCCTGACTTAATTGATGAAAACACCCTGTCAAGGCTAAAACAATACGGTGTTTCCACCATTGAATTAGGCGCCCAGTCCATGTCCGATGAGGTATTGACAGCGTCAGAACGGGGACACGGCGCGGGTGATGTGAGGCGCGCGTCCAAACTAATTTTAGATTTTGGGTTTAAATTAGGGCTACAGATGATGACGGGATTACCCAAAAGCTCTGATGAAAGCGATATATACACCGCACGGGAGTTTATAAAACTAAAACCCCACTTTGTGAGGATTTATCCTGCGCTGGTTTTACAGGGCACAAAACTTCATGAAATGTATCTTAAAAAAGAGTATGCCCCGCAGGAAATTGACAAGGCAGTAAGCCTTTGCGCAAAACTTTTTGAGCTTTTTTATAACGCCGATATTCCCGTCATAAGAATGGGGCTTCTTGGGGAGGACGGAAAAATACCGGGCTTTGTCGCAGGGCCTTACCATCCTTCCTTTGGAGAACTGGTAAAACAGGAGTTTGTTTTAAATAAGCTTTTTTCATATATTAAGCAGCACAAACCAAAAACTTTGGAAGCCAGGGTCAATGAAAGGTATTTGTCAATTCTTTTGGGTTATAAAAAGAAAAACCAAAGAATTTTAAAAGATACCTTTGGAATTGATTTAAAATATATTATAGATAACCGTACTCCTGCCATAGAGCTTCCTAACTTGACAATAAATCGGATATAGTAGTATAATCTATTTATATTTGGAAAAATTTTTTTAATAAGACTTATTCGAAAGGATCTGGTATTTATGATAAAAGTATCTTTAAGGGGAGAAGTCAAGGAATTTGAAAGCGGCATTTCCCTTTTTGATATAGCTAAAAGCATTAGCGAAGGGCTTGCTAGAAACGCGCTGGTTGCAAAAGTAAACGGAAAAGTAATGGACTTGTCAAGAACGCTTAATGAAGACGCGGAGGTTGAGTTCTTGACCTTTGACGACGAAGAGGGAAAGGACGCCTTCAGGCATACATCAAGCCATATTTTAGCCCAAGCGGTTAAAAGGCTTTACCCAACTGCTAAACTTGCCATCGGGCCAACAATCGAAAACGGGTTTTACTATGATATAGATTATGAGAGACCTTTCATGCCTGAGGATTTGGAAAAAATCGAGGCTGAGATGAAAAATATCGTAAAAGAAGACCTAAAGGTTACAAGGTTTGAACTTCCAAGGGAAGAAGCGCTGGCGCTGGCTGAAAAAATGGGGGAACCCTATAAGGTTGAATTAATAAATGATTTGCCCCTCGACGCGGTAATATCATTTTACTCCCAGGGCGAGTTTACCGACCTTTGCGCCGGAGTGCACATCCCAAACACGGGCAAAGTAAAAGCCTTTAAGCTTTTAAGCGTTGCGGGCGCTTACTGGCGCGGAAACGAAAAGAATAAAATGCTTCAAAGGATTTACGGCACAAGCTTTCCCAAAAAGAGCGAATTGGACGCGTATTTAGAAGCCCTAGAGCAGGCAAAACTTAGGGACCACAGGAAATTGGGAAAAGAGCTTGAATTATTTGCCTTAATGGAGGAAGGCCCGGGATTTCCCTTCTTCTTGCCAAAGGGCATGGAACTAAGAAATACCCTTATTAACTATTGGCGGGAAGTTCACCGCGAGGCAGGGTATGTGGAAATATCCACCCCCGTTATTTTAAACCGCAGGCTGTGGGAAACAAGCGGGCACTGGTATCATTACAGGGAAAATATGTACACAACGGTAATTGACGAGGAAGACTTTGCGATAAAACCAATGAACTGCCCCGGCGGGATTTTGGTTTATAAGAATAAAATGCACTCATACCGGGATTTGCCAATCAGGATGGGTGAACTTGGCCTTGTTCACCGCCACGAATTGTCAGGGGCGCTTCACGGGCTTATGCGCGTAAGGAATTTTACGCAGGATGACGCCCACATCTTCATGACTAAAGAGCAGATGAAGGGCGAAATTAAAAACGTTGTAAAATTAATCGACAAAGTATACTCCGTTTTTGGATTTAAGTACCACATAGAGCTTTCCACAAGGCCCGAGGACAGCATGGGCAGCGAAGAGGACTGGGAAGAAGCTACAAACGCTTTGCGGGACGCTGTGGTGGAACTGGGCTACAGCTATAAATTAAATGAAGGTGACGGCGCCTTTTACGGGCCGAAACTTGATTTCCACCTTGAGGACTGCTTGGGAAGGACATGGCAGTGCGGCACAATCCAGCTGGATTTCCAATTGCCTGAAAAATTCGAGCTTGAATACACAGGGCCTGACGGTGAAAAACACCGCCCCGTTATGATTCACCGTGTGGTATTCGGTAGCATTGAAAGGTTTATCGGCATATTGATAGAACATTTCGCGGGTGCATTCCCCACATGGCTTGCGCCTGTTCAGGTAAAGGTTATTCCTATTTCCGAAAAGTTTGAGGAATACGCAAAAGACGTATATAAAAAGCTGTTTGACGAAGGGATTAAGGTTGAAATAGACTTGAGAAGCGAAAAAGTCGGGTACAAAATCCGTGAAGCCCAGCTTCAAAAAATCCCGTATATGCTTGTTGTGGGCGAAAAAGAACAGCAGGAAGGCAAGGTTTCAGTCCGCGCAAGGAAAGAGGGAGACCGCGGCATGATGGGCTTGGATGATTTCCTTTCTGAAATAAAAGAGGAAATCAGGACTAAAAAAATAAATAATTAGAATAAAAATCCCCTCCTAAAGTCAAAATATTGTTGAGGAGGGGATTTTTCATTGAAAAAAGCAGCAGTTTATTTGGTTCTCTTGATTTTGGCCATTTCCTATGTTATAAATAACCCGCTGGAAGTTGAAACATTATCAAAATACGGCTCCCGCGGACAGGAAGTGATAAATATCCAAACCCGCCTAAAGCAGTGGGGTTACTATAAAGGGGCCATTGACGGGATTTACGGCCCAAAGACAGTGGACGCTGTAAAGTATTTCCAAAGGAAAAACGGCCTTACCCCTGACGGGATTGCAGGCCCGGCGACCCTTGCGAAAATCGGGCTTCCCACATCAGGTTCAGGTGGCTCAAGTACATCCTCAACTTATGAAAGCAACGTAAACCTGCTCGCCCGCATTATTAACGGCGAAGCCCGGGGCGAGCCTTATACAGGACAGGTTGCGGTGGGCGCGGTTGTGCTAAACCGCGTAAAACATCCATCCTTTCCGAATACCATAGCGGGCGTAATTTACCAGCCCGGCGCCTTTACAGCCGTCTCCGACGGGCAAATTAACGCCGCATTAGTGGAAACCTGCGTCAGGGCGGCCCGCGACGCCCTAAACGGCTGGGACCCCACCTATGGCGCAATTTATTATTACAACCCTAAAACCGCCACCAACAAGTGGATAAGGTCAAGGCCAATCCTTATAACAATCGGAAAACATGTATTTTGCAGTTGATAAAAAGCCCAAGGCAAAACTTGGGCTTTTTGTATTTGAAAGTTATGATTAATTAGGTTATAATACTACATATAAAAAAATATATAACAATGTAGGTAGGGGAATAAATATGTCGGTTCCAAAGTATGATAGTCTTTTTAACCCAGTACTTCAGGCTGTTCATAACTTAGGAGGTTCAGCGACAGTATCAGAAATTGAAAATGAAGTTATAAAAATTTTAAATTTATCCGATGAAGATGTAAACGAAATTCAAAATGGCAGCACAACAAAATTAAGCTATAGACTTTCTTGGGCAAGAAGTTACTTAAAAAATTATGACTTGTTGGAAAATTCAACCAGAGGAATTTGGTCATTAACCGTTAAAGGAAAAAAATAAAGACGGTTAATATGGAAGAAGTAAAAAGATTTGTTAAGAAAAATCATAATAAAGGAAAAGATATTGTAGTACAAAAGCATGAAGATATTATAGAAAATGACATTGTAAATGATGTAGCATGGAAAGAAAAACTCCTAAATATTATAAAAGAAATGAGCCCTGATGCGTTTGAAAGACTTTGTAAAAGGATTTTAAGGGAATCGGGCTTTGTTCAAGTTGAGGTAACGGGTAAAAGTGGCGATGAGGGCATTGATGGAAAAGGGGTTTTAAAAATCGGGGGATTAATATCCTTTGTTGTTTTGTTTCAAGCAAAAAGATATAAGGGCACGGTGCCACCTGCGGCCGTCAGGGATTTCAGGGGCGCAATGGTCGGGCGGGCCGATAAGGGCATTATAATTACTACGGGCATTTTCAGCCGAAGCTAAAAAGGAAGCCCAAAGGGACGGGGCCCAGCCAATTGATTTAATTGATGGGGACGCGTTAGCTGAAAAATTAAAAGAACTAAAACTAGGGGTTCAAGTTAAAGAAGTTGTTGTTGAAGAAATATGTATAGATAAGGATTGGTTTATGAATATATAAATACATATAAAAAACTCGAAGGAAATGCCTTCGAGCTTTTTTGTAAAAACAACACAGGGTTTTATAATTTCACACGTTAAACCTGAATAGCACAACGTCGCCGTCCTGCATTACATAGTCCTTGCCTTCGCTTCTTACCAAGCCTTTTTCCCTTGCGGCGGTCATGGAGCCTGCGGCAATTAGTTCGTCGTATGAAATGACTTCCGCGCGGATAAAGCCCCGCTCAAAGTCAGAGTGGATTTTTCCCGCGGCCTGGGGAGCCTTTGTGCCTTTTTTAATTGTCCAGGCCCTCACTTCCTGGGGCCCTGCGGTTAAAAAGCTCATAAGGTTTAGCAGGCTATAACTTTTTTTAACCAGCCTGTCCAAACCCGATTCAGAAAGGCCTATTTCGGCTAAAAAGAGCTTCTTTTCCTCATCAGGAAGTTGCGAAATTTCTTCTTCTATTTTAGATGAAATTGCCAAAACTTCGGCCCCTTCGGATTTTGCGATTTCTTCCACGGTTTTTACATACTCATTTTTGGAAATATCGTTTAAGAAGGCGTCGTCGCTGACATTTGCCACATAAATCACGGGCTTTGAAGTTAGTAGCTGGAATTCCTTTAAATACGCCTGCTCTTCTTCGGTATAGCCAAGGCTTCTTGCGGGAAGGCCTTTTAATAAGTGTTCTTTGATTTTGTCAAGCAAAGCGGCCTCTTCAATATATTTTTTCTCGCCGCTTTTTTTCATTTTACCAACCCGTTCAATCCGCTTTTCAACCGTTTCCAAATCCGCGAAAATCAATTCAAGGTTTATGGTTTCAATATCCCTTTTGGGATTTACGTTTCCGTCAACATGGGTGATGTTTTCATCTTCAAAACATCTTACCACATGGACTATTGCGTCAACTTCCCTGATATGGGACAAAAATTTATTACCTAAACCTTCCCCGCGGCTTGCGCCTTTTACCAATCCAGCAATATCGACAAATTCAATAATCGCAGGGGTTACTTTTTTTGGCTCATACATTTTTGCAAGCACGTCAAGCCTTTCATCAGGCACTGCCACAATCCCCACGTTTGGCTCTATGGTACAAAAGGGGTAGTTCGCGCTTTCCGCCCCCGCGTTTGTGATTGCGTTAAAAAGTGTACTCTTGCCCACATTCGGCAAGCCCACTATACCAAGTTTCATAGTTATCCTCCCAAATTTTGCGTTTGTAATTAATATTACCAATTGATTATACAACAATTTAAAAAAAATCGCAACAAATATATAATTATGGTATAATAAACTTAAAAATCGCATTTTATATGATGTTTTCATCAAAGGATATAATTAAATAAAGGGGTCGATAATATGTCAAAACAAAAAATACTCCTTGCGGATGACGACGGCAATATTTGCGAGCTTTTAAGGCTTTATCTTGAAAAAGAAGGCTTTGACATTGTAATTACCAACGACGGCGAAAGCGCCCTCACACAGTTTAAAAAGGAGTCCCCCATTTTAGTGATACTTGACATTATGATGCCTAAAATGGACGGTATCCAGGTTTGCCGCGAAATCAGGAAAATAAGCAATATCCCCATAATCATGCTTACCGCCAAGGGAGAAGTTTTTGACAAGGTTTTGGCCTTGGAGCTTGGCGCAGATGACTACATAGTAAAACCCTTTGAGCCAAAGGAATTGGTTGCCCGTGTTAAGGCGGTTTTAAGAAGGTATGAAAACACAAATAACGACGTAAAAGAGGTAACATACCCAAATCTTCAGATTAATTTAACCAATTATGAATTGAAAGTCGGGGGCAAGGTGGTGGACATTCCCCCAAAAGAACTGGAACTTTTATACTTTTTGGCAATCCACCCAAACCGTGTGTTTACCCGCGACCAGCTTTTGGAGGAAGTCTGGGGCTTTGATTATTTCGGCGATTCCAGGACGGTTGACGTACACATAAAAAGGCTTCGGGAAAAGCTGGAAGGGGCTGACGAAAACTGGCAGCTTAAAACCGTTTGGGGCGTGGGGTATAAGTTTGAAGTAAAACAGGAATAAAAGTTTTACATTTTATTAATTTTGAGTTAATAAATTTGGTTTAATATATAAACTAAACCCACGTGCCGGCAAAGCCGCACAAAACCCAAATTTTTGGGATTTTGTTTAAAAAAGGCTTCCCCGCTTGCGCAACGCTTAAGCAAACCCTTGCAGGATGTGGTTTTTAGGCTCATGTCCCCGGAAACCGCAAAATTTGCGCAAGGGGTTTTGAGCAATCCTAAAACGGATGAGGTTTAATATAGTCTGAATTTAGTTTAATATTTAAACTAAATAAAAAATATTATGGTGATAAGAATTGAAACATAAAACTAAAATATTCCAAAAATTATTGGCGCTAACCATGGCGGTGGTGGCTTTTTCCACAGTCATTACCTACATTTCGCTATACATTTTTTTAGGCCAGTATTTCACCGAGCAAAACAAGGAAAAAATACTTGAAAGTTCCCGCAGGATTGCGGACTTTACAATATTTTTGGTGGGAAATTCCAATATCCCCCCTGAAAACATATTAAACGTGGCGCTAAATTCCGCAAGCCGCGATACAGGGGGATTTGTTTTCCTTTATAACAACAAGGGAGAGATTTTAACATACTCTGACAATGTCAAGGGGGCGGACCTGACCAAATTCAATTTTAAGAATTTTATAAGGGAGACCATAATTGACGGCAAATACAAAACCCAGTTGGTGAATATCCAGGGGCTCCCGTATTCATCCCTTCTTGCGGTAAGCTCGCCTATTAAATACAATCACGAAACCATCGCGGCGACATTAATGATTGTGCCGATACCTGAAATTGAAAAACTCCGCGGCGAAATTATGATGTATTTTTATATTTCATCACTCATTGCCTTTATCTTTGCGTTTTTCCTTTCATATGTGGTATCCAAGAGGTTTACAAGGCAGCTTAAAAGCATTATTATTGCCGCAAAGGGAATTTCCAAAGGTAACTTTGACATGCGGGTTGAAGTGGTTACCGACGACGAGTTCGGGGAACTTGCCAAAACCTTTAACAATATGGCCCAGTCATTGCAGGACCTTGAGAACATGCGCTCAAGTTTTATTGCCAATGTCAGCCATGAGCTTAGGACCCCCATGACAAGCATTACGGGCTTTATTGAGGGGATAATGGACGGCACCATTAAAAAAGAGGAACAGGAAAAATATCTGGGAATTGTTTTAAACGAGTCAAAAAGGCTGTCGAGGCTTGTTACGGAACTTTTGCAGCTGACGCGGCTTGAAAAGGGGCAGGCTGAGCTTCACATAAGCTCATTTTGCATAAACGAAATGTTAAGGCTTTCGCTTTTAAAATTTGAAAACAGGATTTTGGAAAAAAATATAGAAGTAAACGTGGATTTTGAAAAGGAAAGCCAATATGTTTTAGGGGATAAGGACAAAATTGAGCAGGTGGTTACCAATTTAATTGACAACGCTGTTAAATTTACCAATGAAAACGGGAATATTAACATCAGCACTACCCATAAATCCAATAAAGTTATAGTGTCCATCAAAAACACAGGGGAAACAATCAAAAATGAGGATTTGCCCTATGTGTTTGAAAGGTTCTATAAATCCGACAAGGCAAGGTCGGACGCCCATAGGGGCTTGGGTTTGGGCTTGTTTATCGTAAAAACTATCATTAATTTGCACGATGAAAACATAAGCGTTCAAAGCGATGACACGGGCACTACATTTACTTTTACCCTAAAAGCGGACAAAAATAATGAAGTTTAACATTTTATTCATAGTTTATTAAAAATCATGGTTTATTATATAATTAAAACGAAGCATAACCAATAAACAATGGAAGGGATGGGTGTTATGACTGATTTCGAAAGGTTTGGTTATGAAAATTACGACCAGCCGAAGTTTTATAATGAGACCATACAAAAACCCAAAAAGAAAAAGGACAGGGTATGGCTTGTCGCGCTTGTCAGCGCTATAATCGGCGGGTTGTTGTTCTCAAGCGTGTTTGTGTTCTTCGCGCCAAATATCTTTAAAAGCACCTACGCAATTTATACCGAAACCAACCAGGAAACCATAAACGCAAGGAAAATCGCTTCAGTCGAAGGTTCCTCGGAGCCGCTGTCAATTGTTGAAATAGCTGAGAGGGTTGCCCCGGCTGTGGTTGGAATACAAAACAAAGTTGTATATAACGGCTTTGTGACAAGAACCGTAAATCAGGGAAGCGGCTCAGGCATAATCATTAGCGAGGACGGGTATATTGTTACAAACTACCATGTAATCGAGGGCGCCTCCGACGTAACAGTTATATTAAACACCGGTGAGGAGTATAAGGCAAAGCTTGTGGGGAAGGACTCCAAAACCGATATCGCAGTTATTAAAATAGAGCCTGACCAAAAACTGACAAAAGCAATTTTGGGGGACTCCAACTCCCTAAGGGTTGGGGAACTTGCGGTGGCAATAGGAAACCCCTTAGGGCAACAGCTTTCTGGAACCGTTACAGCAGGAATAATCAGCGCGCTTGACAGAAACATTAAAATTGACAACAAAACCATGAACCTCCTTCAAACAGACGCTGCAATTAGCCCGGGTAATTCAGGTGGTGCTTTAGTTAACCAATATGGCGAAGTAATTGGCATTAATACCGCAAAAATTGAAGCCTCCGGCGCGGAAGGCTTGGGCTTTGCAATCCCGATTTCCAACGCAAAGCCCGTTATCGAAGACTTAATTAATTACGGCTATGTTAAAGGAAGACCCCTCATTGGCGTAACCTTGAGGGAACTTAACAAACAGCTTGCGTACTACAACGACCTCCCCGTAAGCGAAGGCCTATATGTGGTTGACGTTGCCCCGTACAGCGGCGCGGAACTTGCGGGAATTCAAAGAGGCGACATCATTGTTAAATGCAACGGTGAAAAGGTTAAAACTGTTAACCAGCTTAACGCAATCCGCGACAAACACAAAGCCGGGGATACCCTTGAGCTTGAAATAATCCGCGACAACCAGACCTTAAAGGTTATGGTAAAACTAACCGAGGAAAAGCCGGAACTTGAAAATTAAAATAAAGCAAAAAACCCCTCTGCTTGAGGGGTTTTTTGTATAAAAATACTGTAAGCTTTTTTATAACATAAGGTTGTAAATGTTTACATACTTTATTATAATGGTATTAAACAACGGGGTTTTTTAAAAAGGCAGATAAATATTAAGAAAGGTGAAACTTTTATAGTTTTTTTAGCGTCATATATATAAAAGAAAATTTTAGGAGGAATTTTTATGAAAAAAATCTTATCCTTAGCGCTGTCGTTAATAATGATTTTTTCAGTATTGGTTGTTTTTGCAGACGACGCCAGCCAAATGCAGGAACTACTGGTCTATGTGAAATCCAAAATAGAGGTGCCAAGCGAATTTTCCGAATTTAATACCAATTATTACGAAGATAAGAACTTGGGAAGAAAGGAATGGAGTTTTAACTGGAATAAGCCGTCAGAGGCAGGAAGCTATGGGTATTTGTCCGTTTCAATTGACGAGGACAAAATCATAAAAAGCTATTCAAAGTATACATATGACGATAAAACAAGGTATGATGGCAAAAAGCTAAACTTGCTTTCGGTGGACGAAGCAAAGGATATTGCGGTAAAATTCTTTGAAAAGCTAAATCCCTCCCTTGTTGGCGAATTTGATTTTTCAACCACCGACTATTTTTACATTGGGGATCAAAACTATACATTCACCTTCTTCAGGCGACATGAAGGGTTAAAACATTTGGACAATTCCTTATCCATTGATGTAAACGCAAGAAGCGGCGAAGTTACAGGAATGTATTTAACCTATGAGCCGAAAATTGAGTATGAAAAAATCGAAAATGTGGTTGATATAAAAGATATCTTATCGAAAATTAAAAACGGAAAAATCACCTTAAGGTATCTTCCCGTATACAATTATGAAGACGGAAGCGTTACCGCAAGGTTGGTATATTCCGCAGACAGTATTTTAATTGACGCAAAAACCGGGGAGGATTTTAAATCCGACACCTACTACGGATATGGAGGAGGCTACGGGGATTACAGGTTTGCTGAACAAGCCATGGTGACGGATTCGGGCCTTACCCCGCAGGAACTTGCGGAAATTGAAGAAGTTTCAGGGCTTTTGCCAAAAGATGAGGTTATTGAAATAATAAAAGGAATTAAAGAGCTTTCAGTAGATGATACTTATGAGCTTTCCGACATAAATTTGTATACTTATAAAAGAGGGAACCAAAAAGAATACACCTATGATGTTTCCTTTGTTCAAAAGGATGACAAAAAGCCCGATTATGAATGGGCAAGGGCATATTTCAGCGTTGACGCGAAAACAGGCTTGCTAAAGAGTTTCTACGCTTACTCCGACGCTGACTATTACGGTGACAGAAAGGATTCCAAAAAGGAAAAGAACTTCCTTCCTGATGAAAAGCTTGAAGAAATCGCGGCAAACTTTATAAATACCTACTACAAAGAAAAAGCGGACAAAGTAAAATATAAAAAACAGCCCGATGATCAATATACCATACAATCTGAACGGAAAACCCTTTATTTTGTAAACATTGTAAACGGTTTAGAGTTTGAGGCAAACACCATTAATTTCACACTAAATAGAGAAACCGGCAAAATCACCGCAATAAATTATATCTGGTATGACAATGTTAAGTTTGAAGACCCCAAAAACGCAGACAGCACAGCGGCAGACGCCCTAATCGAAGCCCTAAAAGTTAATCTTGCGTACATCAGCGCCGGATACACAGGAAAGCTTGTTTACACAAAAACTTCAAATGTTCCAGGAATCATTGACGCAATAAGCAAAAAGCTGTTGTATTTTAACGGTGAGGAATACAAAGAAACCGAAGGAGTAAAACAATATAAGGATTTGGAAGGCCACTGGGCGAAAGAATATATCGAAAAGTTATCCCAGACAGGAATAATTTTTGACTCCGATGAATTCAGGCCCGATGATAAGATTACCCAAAAGGATTACCTTGAGCTTGTTATGCAGGCAACCAATTATTATGTGGCCCCAATCCCGTATGATGTAATTTATCAATTCGCAAAACAGTCAAAGTTAATTGAAGTAGAAGACCCCGACGGCGAGTTAACCAAGGAAATGGCGGTAACAATTCTGCTAAAAGCTGCTGGATATGAAAAAGTAGCGTCCTTAGAAGGGATTTTCAAAACAGGGTTTATGGATGAAGCGGAAATTGCCCCGGAACTTGTTGGCTATGTTGCGATTGCAAAAGGGTTTAAGATTATAAACGGCGACGAAAACGGAAACTTCCTGCCCAAAAAAGCGTTAACCAGGGCAGAAGCCGCTATAATAATTTATAACTATCTAAGATAACCCACCTCCTTGTTATTAAGTCCATAAAATAAAAAAACATAAAGCCCCCGCGCGGGGCTTTATGTTTTTTAAAATTATTGCCTGATTTCAAACATCAGGTTTAATTTTAACAAAAGCCCCACCGCAGGGGGCTTTTTTATTTATTTTACTGCTTTTATGGTGCCGCCCTCGTCGGTAATTTCAATAAAATGCGGCCTTTCGTTGGGGGTGTTGTTGGGGGCGTGTATCGCAATATAAAGCTTGCCGTCAAGGGCCCTGAATATCATGCCGTGTCCGCCGTTTTCACGGTAAAAGGGCTCATCCATCAAAACCCAAGGCCCTTTTACGCTGCCTGTTTCGCTTTTTGCAAGGCCCAAAGCATATCCCGTGTCGCTGTGGCTTGACCAAAGCATAAGCAAGGTGCCGTCGGGGCATTTGTGCAAAAAAGGCCCGTCGGTTACATAGCACATTTTGCCTTCACCGTTTTTAAAACCCATCACCCATTTAGCGTCGCTTGCCTTAAAGAGAAGCACAGGCTCGCTTTCAGCCCGCGTGAAATCGCCGGACAATTTAATAAGGCAGATTTCCCCGTCGCAGGCCTGGGTCCACTCATGGCAAAATACCATGTATTTTTCGCCGTTTTCAATATACAATGTCCCGTCCAAACACATCCAGTTTTCAGGGGTTACGGGGTACTTTGTCAAAGGCTTGAAGTTTGCCAAAGGATTGTCGGACACTAAAATCTGAGTCCCCCTCATACGGGTTTTTGAGAAAAAGGAGGCAAACATATAGTATTTTCCGTCAATCTTATAAACTTCAGGCGCCCAGAAGTTTTTTGTGGCCCAAAAATCGGCGGTGTTTTTGAAAGCCTGATAAGGCCCGTCCCAGTTTTCTAAATCCTCGCTCACATAGGCGTCAAAGCCCCAGGCTTCATCCCCCCAGCAGTTTTTGTCCGTGGTACCGTACATGTAGTATTTTCCGCCGTCAACCAGAATAAAGGGGTCCCGGATTTGGATTTCGCTTGTTTTCATAATATAACCTCCCAAAATATCCTTATATAAAAAGTTCGGAAAAATATTTCCGAACTTTAAATTTTTATTTATTCTCTTTTTCAGGGAATAGGGCGGACAATATTTTTATGGAAAGATAAAACAACACCAAAACCAAAAATACGCCGCCTAAACCGTATAGCATAAGCAATAACCCGAGTTTCATAAAATCAATCCTTTCAAAAAGTGACTGTTAACCAAGTAGTTTTGGAACCAAAGCTAATACCAGACTTCCCGCGATAACAGAGCCAATCTGGCCTGCCACGTTTGCGCTGACCGCGGGCATAAGGATGAAGGTCTGGGGGTCTTCTTCTTTGGCCATTTTCTGAACAATCCTTGCCGCCATGGGGAAGGCTGAAATCCCCGCCGCCCCAATCATTGGGTTTACCTTTTCCTTTGCGAATATGTTATAAAGCTTTGCAAACAGCACGCCGCCTGCGGTGTCAAAGATAAACGCCACAAGGCCTAAGATTAGTATAAGTATGGTTTCTTTCTTTAGGAAATCTTCGGCTTTCATGCTGGATCCAATGGTAATGCCCAAAAGAAGTGTCACTATATTGGAAAGCTCGTTTTGTGCCGCATGGGACAATTTTTCCAAAACGCCGCATTCCCTGATTAAGTTGCCGAACATAAGCATACCAATTAGCGGCACGCTGATGGGGGCAATAATCCCCGCGATAACTGTAATAACTATGGGGAATAGTATCAACACTGTTTTGCTCACTTTTACCTCATGGTATTCCATTTTAATCCGGCGTTCGTTTTTAGTGGTCAAAAGCCTGATAATAGGCGGCTGGATCATTGGAACCAGTGACATGTAAGAGTATGCGGCAACGGAGATTGGCCCGAGCAGGTTTTTGGCAAACTTGCTTGCCACAAATATGCTTGTGGGGCCGTCGGCCGCACCGATAATGCCGATGGAAGCAGCTTCTTTTAGCGAAAACTTGATATTTAAAAACGGGAAAATGTCCCCGATTGCCAACGCCACTAAAATGGTAGCAAAAATACCAAATTGGGCTGCAGCGCCAAAGAATATCATTTTGGGGTTTTTTAAAAGCGGCGTGAAATCAATCATTGCGCCTATTCCCACAAAGACCAAAACAGGGAACAGCTCGGTAAGAATCCCCGCGTTATATAGGATTTTTAACACGCCGTCTTCAATCTGACCGTCCCCGCCGACATATTCCCAGATAGTCTGGAGGGGCAAGTTTACCAAAATCGCGCCAAAACCGATGGGCAGCAATAGCATGGGCTCAAAGTCTTTCGCGATGGCAAGGTAAATCAAAACCCCGCCGATGATATACATTACCACCTGCTGCCATGACAAGGCGAAAACGCCTTCAAAAAGTTCTTTTAGCAAATCCAAAACCTATACCTCCCAAAATTTACGCATTAAATTGGACTTTCCCGAAGGGGAAAAGTCCAAGCCTCATTTTTTCTAAAAGATTATATAATATTGACCATAAAAAATCAATAATTTTGTAAGTTAAAATCAATAAAAATTGCCTTAGTAATTCTGTACTTTACCATATTGAATAGTAGTAAAAAAGGTGGTATCATTAATTAGAAAAGGTGTTAAAAATAAAAAGAAAGGACGGTTAAAATGAAAAAAGTTTTGGCAGTTTTGTTGTGCCTGCTTATGATGTTGCCCGTAATCCCGGCATTGGCTGAAGATGACGACGACATCCTGGTTTTTCTTGACTTTGAAAACGGCATGCCTGAAGGGGTGCGGGAATTTGACCTCACATATTTAGACGGCGTAAAGGGAAAAGGCGGATATTTTAATGGCTCGAAAGCTTACATACAGCTCCCTGACAATATTACAAAGGGGGTTTATGACTTTACCATTGCCACATGGGTAAGGTTTGAATACGCGGAGCTTGACTATCAGCGCATTTTTGACTTTGGCACGGGCACTTCCAACTATATGTTCTTGGGAACTGCCTGGACCAGCAGGAATTTGCGCTATGAGGAATTAGTGCCGGGCGGCACAAAAGTAAACAGGGACACCACAGTAACCATGCCAAACGGCGAGTGGGTACATATAGCTGTGACCAAAAGCGGGAATACTGTGACCATTTACTACAACGGCGAAGTTAACGCCACAATGAGTAGTACTTTCACACCAAATGATTTAGGCGATACCAACCAAAACTTTATTGGGAAATCCCAATTCAGCGCGGATAAGTATTTGAGCGCAACATTGGATAACTTCCTCTTTGCAAAAAGGGCATATTCCGCAGAGGAAATCAAAGAATTGGCAACCATGCCTGAAATGACCCAAGAGGATTTATACAATCTGGTTGACATTCCAAATCCCGATAATATAAAGGACAATTTGAATTTGCCTGAAAGCGTAAAAGGCGCGACAATCAAATGGACTTCTTCAGATGAAAACATTATAAGCACCCAGCCCATTCAAAACGGGGATTTTGTAATGGCGCCGGGGGTTATAAACAGAACCGACGTTGACCAAAACGTGACTTTGACAGCTGAAATAACATATGGCGATTTAAAAGTGACAAAGGAATTTAACCTCACAGTTAAAGCCAAAAAACCGCTTGATGAGATGGCGGGATACATCTATGCGTATTTCCGCGGCTATGTGAACGGCTCAAACAGCGAAGTTTTGGCAATACATTTGGCCGCAAGCAAGGACGGCTTAACATGGTTTGACCTAAACGGGAACTTCCCCGTGCTTATATCCAATGTGGGCACGAGGGCGGTCAGGGACCCGTATATTATCCGCTCGCCCCACGGGGACAGGTTCTACCTTTTGGCAACCGACCTAAACACTGAAGACGGCGGCGGTTGGACAAAGTGGAGCATGCAGGGAAGCAAATACTTAATCGTTTGGGAATCCGACGACCTTGTAAACTGGTCAGAGCCCAGAATGGTTAAGTTTGGCGATTTGAACATGGGCTGCGCGTGGGCGCCCGAGGCTATTTATGACGAAGAAACCGGGGAATACTGGGTTTATGCCGCGGGCAAAAACTACGGGAAAACCCCGATTATTGACACGGTGTTCCTTGCAAAAACCAGAGACTTCAGAACCTTTACAGCCCCTGAAGTTTTTGTGGGCGGCGACGGCACCGCAAGGATTGACACCACAATAATTAAGGCAAACGACGGGAAATTCTACCGCTTTACAAAGAAGGCAAGCAGCTATGTTGACATGCAGGTGGCGGATTCCCTGCATGACACATGGACTGACGTTCCGGGATTCCAGACAATACCCGGCGAAGGCCCGGCAATATTTAAAATGCTTGGGGATGATTACACCTACTGCTTGCTAATTGACGACTACTCCAAGTTTGTTCCCTACATTACCACCGATATTGCTTCAGGGAAATTCACAAAAGCGGATTATATCAAAATGCCCACAGGCTCAAAGCATGGCGTGGTGCTTGCGGTAACCCAGGAAGAGTATGACAGGGTATTGGAAAAATGGGGCGGATTAAAACCAGGCGAACCTGGAAGCGCGCCCATTTTGGAATATGACTTTGAAGACGATTCCGCAGCTATCTTTGGAAATGCACAATATGAAATTGACGAAGAAACCCAAAGCAGGGTGCTAAAACTTGACGGTATAAATTCATATATGCAGTTCCCGGATAACCTATTTGACAGGCGCGATACATTTACCTTGACCATGGATGTTAAATTTGATAATAACATTCTTTCCCCAATTTTTGCGGTGGGAAAAGACAATTTGCATGAGTTTAGGGTAAATATGTCAAAATTAAGCGCAACCGGAAGGCTGACATTGGAAGGGACAATAAATGACCTTCCCACCAGGAGCAGCTTGAACTTGGAAGGCTGGAACCGCGTTGCAATCAGGGTTGAGCCTTCTAAAGTGTCGGTATTTGCAAACGGCGGTCTGCTTTGTGAAAATGAAAACATGACAAGGACCATTTACCACCTTGCTGAAAAGGATTTGGTTGCGTATATCGGAAAATCCTTTGCTAACGCATACTTTAGCGGGGCAATTGACAATGTGAAATTATATGACAGGGCGTTGTCCCTTGATGAAATCTGGGGGGAAATCCCGGCAGGCACCGATGAAGAAGCTGTTGAGAAGACAGCGAATATGTTGGGCTTTGTTCAGGATTTAAACGCCCTTACAACAAATTTGGAACTTCCGAAGGTTGGAATAAACGGGGCTCAAATCACATGGGCTTCAAGCGATGAAAACGTGATTACCAATGAAGGCGTGATTACACGCTCAGACGATGATGTGACGGTATTGCTCACCGCTACCATTACAAAGGGTGAATACAGGAAAGATAAACACTTTATCGTCACAGTTAAAGCCAAAAGCGTTGACTGGATATCAGGCACTGCCAGCGGCAATCCCTGGCCGTATTATACCTTCGAGGAGCAGACAGGCGAGTTTTACTTTGAATATGAAATTACGGCAAATGAGCTAACCGACGGTGTTGTGGGCTTAATCGGTTCAAGTGTTACCCCTAACGCTTGGAACAGCTCAAGCATGGTTATAAGGCTTCAACCCGGCGGATACATGGACGCAAGAAACGGCGGAGGCTTCTCATATAACACATACGTTCAATATGAGCCCGGAAAGACCTATTTGATTAAGGGTAAAGCAAATGTGGCAAGCAGGGTATACAGTGTTACGGTTACCACCCCTGAAGGATATACCTACCAGCTTGCAAATAATTTCTCATTCAGAAGCGACGCCCCATATGTTACAGGGATAAACAAAATTATGGTAGTGGGCGGCTCAGGCGTCAGCGGCGGGAAATTCACCGTTTCAAACTTTAAGGTTTACAATACCCCAACCCCGAGCATTAGGGATATTAAAGTTACCGATGACAAAGTATCCTGCACAATATCAAGCTTTGAGCCGGGCAGCTTCGATTTATATATCGCCGAATACGGCACGGATAAGAAACTTTTGGGCTTTACAAAGTATGACGTAAACTTTATGATGTCAAGCCGACACGTTTATGAAGCGGCATTAAATGAGGGAAGCTATGTGAAGTTCTTCCTATGGAAGGACGGGAAAATTGAACCCCTTTGCAAGGCAAAGGCAAGAAATATAATAAGGGTTGAGTAAAACAAAAAGCCAAGCGCTGCTTGGCTTTTTGCATTTTTTATGAAATTTTTCCGAAAGAATTTGACTTGTACCGCGATAGAAAGTATAATAAAACTATAATGCAAAACGCATAAATACAAGAAAGACAGGAGGACGGGACAATGTTTAAAAAAGTTTTGGCGCTGTTAGTGGTACACGTGATGATTTTAGGCATTTTTAATTTAAGCGCGTTTGCCGTATCATCAGTTGCGCTAACAGACGATGAAAGTTTATTGGTTTGGTACGATTTTGACCAGGTGAACGGTATTCAGGTACCGGACAAATCCAACAACGGCTTTAACGGAACCCTTTACGGCGGGGCGGCAGTGGTTGACGGCTACCTAAACCTAAACGGAAGTGGTGCCTACTTGCAAATGCCCCAAGGGATTTCCCCAAGGCTTACAAGCTATACGGTTTCAATGTTTGTAAAGCCGAGGATTCAAAGTGCGAATACATTTTTATTCACACTTGGGAATTCTGATTCAACAGGCTACATATTCTTCTCAACAACAAACGCGGGAAATAACGTGAAATTCGGCGCGACCCTCACCAACTGGCAAGGTGAAGGCGGTTTTTCAGTTCCAAGCCCCTTTAGCACAAATGACGACTGGCGCCATTTTGCGTTTACCTATGATTACAACACCAAAACAGTAATCTGCTATGTTGACGGTGTGGAATTCCACAGACAGGGAAATGTTACCGTCGCGCCCGTTAATTTGGGAAATACTTATCAAAACTATATAGGAAGGTCCCAATACAGCCCTGACGCATATTATAAAGGCATGGTTGACGATTTCAGGATTTATTCAAGGGCGCTTTCCGCAAATGAGGTTGCGGAACTTGCGGTGGATTTAAACTATGTTAAGGATAGCTTAACTTTAGGCGATTTAAGCCAGGTAAGAAGCGATATCACACTTCCTGTCACAGGCCCGTTTAACACAACCATCACATGGCAAAGCTCAAATGAGGAGTATTTGACAAGTGACGGTATTGTAAAAAGGCCGCCAAACGGCACAGGAAACGTGGATGTAACCCTTACCGCCACAATTTCCACAGGTGCTGCAAGCGTGACAAAAGAATTTACTGTTACCATACTACAAGAGTTATCGGAGGAAGAAAAATTGGAATTCGATTTAGATTCTATTGTTCTTGAAGGCAATTTAAGCAATTTAAGGGATAATCTTACCTTGCCTAAAAAAGGGACAGAAGGCTCTACAATAGAGTGGAGGTCAAGCCATCCTGATTATCTATCCCACGATGGCGTAATCCTAAAGAGGCCCGAAAAAGGCAGCGGCAATTTGGAAGTTACTTTGACCGCAACCGCGTATGTTAACGGAAAATCAAAGTCCAAAGATTTTACTATCAGCCTTGCTGAAGATGAAGGCTATTACGGCTACCTCTTTACATATTTTACAGGAAACAGCGGGATGGATGAGCAAATCAGGTATGCCCTAAGCACGGACGGATTTTCATTTAAAGCCCTAAACGGTAATGACCCCATGTTTATTTCCGACAAAGCCACCACAGGGGGCGTCAGGGACCCGCACATCTTAAGGCTTGAAGAGCCAAAGGACGGGTATAAATACTACATGGTTGCGACAGACCTAAGAACCGCGACCCACGGCTGGACAAACCAAAACATAGTTTTATATAAATCAAAGGACCTAATCAATTGGGAACACACAGTTGTTGAAATCGCAAAACTATATCCAAGATTTTCAACCATCACAAGGGCATGGGCGCCCCAGACAATTTATGACAAAGACGCGGGAAAATACATGGTTTACTGGTCAATGAAGTTCCCCAATGACCAGGACAAACTATATTACGCATACGCAAACGACGATTTCACAGGTTTTGAAAGCGAACCGCAGATACTATTCTATCCGCCTGACAATAACTCAATTATTGACGCGGATATTATCCCGTTTAACAATCAATACCACCTATTCTATAAATACTCAGGCTCAAGCGCAGGCATTAAGAAGGCCGTAAGCGACAAGGTTACAGGCCCGTACACTGACGGTAACAAATTCTATCAATTGACAACTGAAGCGGTTGAAGGTTCGGGCATGTTTAAGCTGATTAACTCAGACAAATATGTTTTAATGTATGACGTTTACGCTTCAGGAAGGTATGAATTTGCAGTAACAACCGACCTTGAAAACTACACTAAAGTTCCGAATAACGCGGCGCTTTTAGGGGTAAGGCACGGCACAGTTATGCCAATTACAAAAGAAGAATATGACTTATTAAATACCTTATACGGCGACGGGTTTACCGTTGAAGAAAAAGTTGAACCCATTTTGCACTACACCTTTGACGAAATCGAAGGCACAAAGGTTGTTGACGTGTCAGGAAACGGCAATGACGGGACTATGTTAAACGGCGCGACAACCCAAAGCGGAAAAATCGGAAATGCCCTATACCTAAACGGCAGCGGCGCGTATGTGAAGTTGCCTAATGACATCTTAAAACGCACAAGGGAACTAACAGTGTCTGCGTGGGTAAAAACCAGCTCGTCAATCAGGTCCCAAAGGATTGTGGATTTCGGGTCACATCAGGATGACTCATATATCTACTTTACCACAAGCGGCAGCGGCGGAAATGATGGTTACCCGCAGTTTACAATAAGGGAATTTAAGAGACCCACAGGCGAGTCCAGAAGGGTGTCCGCTACTAAGAAAATCAGGGACAATGAATGGACCTTGATGACAGGTGTTATTAAATACAACGAATTTGACGGAACATACATGATGACCATGTATATGAACGGCGAAAGGGTATCCAGATGGGAAAGAAGCAATGTTGCGCCCTACCAAATCGGGGGGCTAAATAACATGATTGGCAAATCCCTATGGAGCTCCGACCCCGCATTTTCAGGCTACATTGATGATTTCAGGATTTATAACAGGGCACTATCCCCGAAAGAAATCTTAGACCTTGCCGACGCACCGCTTATGATCGGCGATTCCATGTCAAAACAGGTAAAACAATTCAACGTGGTATTTGACCAGACAAACAACACAATTTACCTGCCTGTTAAATTAGGTACTGATATTACAAACTTTGACCCCGAATTCGCGGTGGCAGACGGTGTTGAAATTTCACCCAGCACCCCGCAGGACTTCTCAAAGGGACCGGTTAAATACACAGTTACAAAAGACGGGCAGTCCCGCGAATACACCGTTACAGTTAGCGTGGACAATAACCCTGTATTAGAAGGGTATTACGCTGACCCTGAAGTATTGTACTATGACGGGAAATTCTATATCTATCCTACAACCGACGGCTACGCTTCATGGTCGGGAAGAAGCTTCAGCGTATTCTCATCCGAAGATTTGGTAAACTGGAAGCATGAAACTGTAATATTGGATTTACCGAAGGATACAGTATGGTCCACAGGAAACGCGTGGGCGCCATGTATCATTGAAAAAGACGGTAAATTCTACTTCTACTTCAGCGCAAACGTGAACGGCGGCGCAAAGGCTGTGGGCGTTGCGGTGGCAGATTCACCCACAGGCCCGTTTGTGGATTCAGGAAAACCACTAGTTAATGTAAGCCCCACAGGCGGCGGACAGCAAATCGACCCTGACGTGTTCCATGACCCTGTTTCAGGCAAATACTACCTATACTGGGGCAACGGCTACATGGCAGTGGCAGAACTTGCCGATGACATGGTATCCTTGGTACCCGGAACCACAAAGGTTATAACACCGCAGAACGCGGCTTACAGGGAAGCTCCGTATGTATTCTACAGAAACGGCAAATACTACTTCCTATGGTCACAGGACGACACAGGAAACCCGAATTACCAGGTAAGGTACGGGGTATCCGACAGCCCGACAGGGCCGATTGTTGGAAATTACCAAATCCTGTTCAGGGACGACTCAAATTGGATTTACGGGCCAGCGCATAACAGCGTGCTTCAAATCCCCGGAACCGATGAGTGGTACATCGTTTACCACAGGATTTCAAGGCCTGACGGCTACAAGCAAATTGACCAAGGCGTTTACAACTTTGGCCCGGGCAACCACCGTGAAGTATGTATCGACAGGATGTACTTTGACGAAAACGGAAATATCTTGCCCATCACGCCGACACTAAAGGGCGTTGACCCCTTTGTTGTAAACACCATTTCATACAGGTCGGTAAGCAGCCTTTCTAGCGGCGCTGAAATTATTGTGGACATTGAGTTCCCGAAAGGCAGCATAAAAACTGACACCGCGGTTGCAATTATCTGCGTGTATGATAACGACAACAAGCTAATTAGCGTAAAAACCCAGCAATTAGAAGGGCTGATTGGTGAGGACACAGTTACAAAAACAATCACTTACACAGCGCCTGAAGAAGTTAAAGCAGGTTATAAATTTAAGCTGTTCCTGCTTGACCAATTTATTAATCTAAAACCATTGGCAATCCCTTTTACGCTAAATGCTGAATAAAAAATAAAGCCCCAAGCGGGGCTGGAAAAAGGGCTGATTTTATCAGCCCTTTTTTTGTTAAAAACCATAGGTTTAAAATACAGCAGGTGTTTTGTTTTGGGTTTTCATGAATGGGTTATCACAACCAAAACTAAAAACAGTGCCGCCCGGTGCGTGAAAGACTGGGCGGCACGGATTTATGGGGGGTTATTAAAAATCCCCGTTTTTAGTTTTAAAACATTTTAAGAAGCGCTTTTTTTGTCTTTTTTGCTTTTCTTATAATACTCACAAACGTCAGAAACGGGGCAAATACCGCATTTTGGCTTTCTGGCGTCACATATGTCCCGCCCGAAAAACACCAGCTGGTGGCAAAACTTTGCCTGATATTCTTTTGGCACCACGTCATCCAAATCAAATTCTATTTTCGCAGGGTCAGTTTCTTTCGTAAGGCCTAACCTGTTTGTAATCCGCTTTGCGTGGGTGTCAATAACTAATGCGGGGATATTGTATATATCCCCCAAAATCAGGTTTGCGGTTTTCCTTCCCACACCGGGTAGTTTCAACAAATCCTCGCGGTTTGAAGGGACTTTTCCTCCAAAATCCGATAAAATCATTTTAGCGGTGCCGATTATGTTTTTTGCCTTGTTCCTGAAAAACCCCGTTGGGCGGATATCCTCCATTAATTCTTCCAGGTTGGCGTTTGCGAAGTCATCAATGGTTTTGTATTTTTTAAATAAATCCTTTGTCACTATATTTACCCTTGCGTCGGTGCATTGGGCGGCAAGGATTGTCGCCACCAAAAGCTCGAAAGGGGTTTTGTAATTTAGTGAGCAGATTGCGTCCCCGTATAATTTGTCAAAAACATTTTTAATATGTAAAACCTTTTTTGTTCTATCCATAACTTCATTCCTTTCAATTACAAATATTTTAGCATAAAACTATTGTAAAATAAAGCTAGAAAAAGTATAATAGTTTTTGTAAAATTATGTGCGAAAATATTTAAAAAGGGGAAGTATGATGTTAAAGTTTGAAGAGCTTGAAAAATTTGATAAGGAATTGTTTGAAGCTATTGAGAAGGAAGTAGGAAGGCAGCAGAACAAAATTGAGCTGATAGCTTCTGAAAACTTTGTTTCAAAACGGGTTATGGAAGCAATGGGAACCCCACTTACCAATAAATACGCGGAAGGATACCCCGGGAAAAGATACTACGGCGGCTGCGAGTATGTGGATATTGTTGAGGATTTAGCAAGAGAGAGGGCAAAGAAAATTTTTGGGGCGGACCATGCCAATGTTCAGCCCCACTCAGGAGCGCAGGCCAATATGGCGGTGTTTTTCGCGGTTTTAAACCCCGGGGATACGGTGCTTGGCATGAATTTGGCCCATGGGGGGCATTTAAGCCACGGAAGCCCCGTTAATATTTCAGGTAAATATTTTAACATTGTGCCCTATGGCGTTACTGAGGACACCAATTTAATCGACTATGACGAAGTTAGGCGCCTTGCGCTTGAGCATAAACCAAAATTGATTTTGGCGGGCGCAAGCGCTTATCCCAGGGCGATAGATTTTGAAAAGTTTTCAAAAATCGCAAAGGAAGTCGGGGCATATTTGATGGTGGACATGGCCCATATTGCGGGGCTAGTTGCGGCAGGGCTTCATCAAAACCCCGTGCCATATGCAGACTTTGTGACCACCACCACCCACAAAACCTTAAGAGGGCCCAGGGGCGGCATGATTTTGTGCAAGGAAGAACACGCAAAGCTAATTGATAAGGCGGTGTTCCCGGGAATCCAAGGGGGGCCTTTAATGCACATAATAGCCGCGAAAGCGGTATGTTTTAAAGAAGCCCTAAGCGATGAGTTTAAAGCTTACCAGCAAAACGTGGTTAAAAACGCTAAAACCTTGGCGGGCGCATTAATGGATGAAGGCTTTAAACTGGTTTCAGGGGGTACTGACAACCACTTGATGTTAATTAACTTAACGGATAAAAACGTAACAGGGAAAGACGCGGAGCATATGCTTGATGAAGTGGGCATTACAGTTAACAAAAACGCAATCCCCTTTGACACCAAAAGCCCCTTTATTACAAGCGGCATAAGGATTGGAACCCCTGCGGTTACCACCCGCGGCATGGGGGAAGAAGATATGAAAGAAATCGCGAAGCTGATTTCCGCGACCATTCATTCCTTTGAGGAAAAGAAAGACGAAATCAAAGCGAGGGTAAAGGCCCTTTGTGAAAAATATCCGCTTTATTAAAATAAAGTTCGGGGGAAACCCCGAACTTTAAAACTATTTTAAGAAATAATGGGTTTACTTAAAATTGTGCATAATTTAGGTGAGGCATATTTTAACGATTACATAAAGGTTTGGAAATTCCAAGCTTTTGGTTTTTTGGAGGTATAATATGAAAAGACCGCTGGCGGACGCTGTGAGACCCCTTGATTTAAGCCAGGTTGTGGGGCAAAGGCACCTGCTTTCGGAGGATAAAATTTTGTATAAAATCTTAAGCAGCGGCAATATCCCCAATATGATATTTTACGGCCCTTCGGGCACGGGAAAAACAACGGTGGCGAATATTGCCGCAAGGGTTTCGGACAAGCAGCTTTATAAACTTAACGCCACAAACGCGTCGGTTGCCGATATAAAATCCATAATAAGCGAGCTCGACGGCTTTTCCAACCGCAACGGCGTGATTTTGTATTTGGACGAAATCCAAAACTTCAATAAAAAGCAGCAGCAGTCCCTTTTGGAGTTTATTGAAAACGGGCAAATCACACTGATTGCCGCCACAACCGAAAACCCCTATTTTTATATATATAACGCGATACTGTCCCGCTGCACGGTTTTTGAGTTTTTGCCAATATCACCCGACGATATATTGCAAGCCTTAAGGCGGGTAGTGGAGATTGTAAAAAAGGAATACCAACCCACAAGGGTTATTGTGGATGAGGACGCCCTTATCCATATCGCGAATTCCGCGGGCGGGGACGTGAGAAAGGCGATAAACGCGCTGGAAGTGGCGGTTTTATCCGAAAGTTTGGGGGAAGAAATCCATGTTACTTTGGATATTGCGGTGGACGCCACCCAAAAGAAGGCCTTAAGATATGACAAAGACGGGGATTCCCACTATGACGTTTTAAGCGCTTTTCAAAAATCCATAAGGGGAAGCGACCCCGACGCTGCGGTACACTATTTGGCAAGGCTCATTGAGGCGGGGGATTTGCCTTCCATCTGCAGGCGCTTATTGGTTATCGCCTGCGAGGATATAGGGCTTGCTTACCCTAACGCCATTACAATAGTAAAATCCTGCGTGGACGCGGCCTTTTCCCTGGGCTTGCCTGAAGCGCGGATTCCCCTTGCGCAGGCGGTTATATTTTTGGCCACCTGCCCCAAGTCAAATTCGGCGATATGCGCGATAGACGCGGCTCTTCATGACGTAAGGACTGCGGACACGGGGGATGTGCCTTTGCACTTAAAGGACTCCCACTATGAAGGGGCAAAAAAAATGGGCCGCGGTGTGGATTACAAATACCCGCACAGCTACCCGAACAATTACGTAAAACAGCAGTATTTGCCCGATTTAATTAAGGATAAAAAATACTATATCCCACAAAATAACAAGTTTGAGCAAAACATAAAGGAGTATTGGGACAAATTAAAGAATTTGTAGGGGCGTTGTAAAGTCAACTTCTGTTTTGGTATTAGATAATAGGGAGTATATATCGCTGGCAAGAATGTCCAAAAGCAAGCTCCCGTCTTTGATTTCCGAAAGCCTGCCCACCTTGGTTACAAGGGGCAGGCTTGCCTCTTTTTTGATTTTGTTCAAAAGCGCCTGACCTGTTTTATTCATGGCAAGGGGCCTTATATATGTGGGGGACAAATCCTTCGGCAGGGTGTCGCGCAAAAGCATTTTAATAAGCAGCCTTTTTATCCTTGAGGTGGTATGCCGCTTTGACTTTACGTTATTGATTAATTCATCAAGGGAAGATGAAAACCTGTTTTGGTAAATCCTCTCAAAAAGCCCGTCTAAAGCGTCAAAGTACAATCTTGCTTCATCTTTATCCAAATTCCTGACCCTGTATAAAACAAGCCTGTCCAAAATTTTATCATCAGGCTTTGGGAAATTTAATAAATCCTCAAAAACGGCGTGAGGGACATAGTTTTTAAAATTCAAGTCCCCCTCTTTTGCCATTTTTCTGATGGCGCTTGCGCTGCAAAACCCGTCTTTCGGGGAAAGGTCGAGATACCCCGCCCCCGCCCGCTTTATGGTGGTGGGGACAATACTGCTTTTTAGCTTATATAAAGCCTTGATATATTCAATAGCCAAAATATTGTTTGGGCTTTGCAAAGCGGCCGTATCCCCGATAAAGCGGGATAGAGCGTTCTCCCTTGCTTTAGCAAACCCCGCCCCTTTTTTTAGCTCCTCTTTTAGTGCGTTTTTATATTCATCACTTTCAAAGGCCAAAAAGCGGGCGTAGTTTTTTAAAGTTTCAATATCCCCGGACTCGCTTCCGAAGGACATGTGGGTTATGACATTTAATGAGTTTAACAAATAAACCGCGCCATAGGCGAAGCGTTCGGCGGAGGATACGGCAAAGGTGGTGGGAAGCTCAATCACCAAGTCCGCGCCGTTTAATATGGCGTGCCTTGCGCGCAGGTGTTTTGGCAAAATTGAGGGCTCCCCGCGTTGCACAAAATTCCCGCTCATTACGCACACTACCGCGTCGCAATCGCCTTTGATACTGTCTATTTGATATTTATGCCCGCTGTGAAAGGGGTTGTATTCGCAAACAATACCATAGACCTTTATACTAATCAAACCTTTCGTTGCTAAATTTTTTCATATTATACCATAATTATTTTGATATGTTAAGTTCGGTATGTTATAATAAAATATATAAAAATGAATATGGTGGTGCTTTCTATGCCGGATTATGTTGCGCTCATATGCGCTGTGCTCATAATTATCTCCACGTTTTTTCTGTATGGGTACTCAAACAGCCGCAAAAAGGGCATGGTTTTGTTTTCGTATATTATAATTTTCCCTGTGATTGTTTATGATTATTACATCTTCATAACCCGCTACCTTTTTTCAGGCCTTATAAAAGGGCTTGTGCACTTGGCTATTTATTTGTTTTTGCTTTTAGTAAACCACTTTGTGTTAAAAAAAGTCAAGTACAAATTCAGGCCATTATACATAATGCTGTTTTACCTGTCGGCCCCCCTTGCGGCGGTTATAATTTATAAACTTTATGAGTTTATGTCGCTTTATTTTGCCTCATAATTTTGACAATACAAAAAAATCATGGTAAAATATCAGGAACAGAAATTTTTTGGGGGGAATTTATGTTTGTTTCAGAGTCTTTAGGGATAAATGAAAAAAACGAACTTACAATTGGCGGTATATCTACGGTTGAACTTGCCAAAAAATACGGTACGCCTTTATATGTAATGGATGAAGACGGTATCAGGCGGAACTGCCGGATATATAAAGAAGCGATTTCAAAATACTACGGCGGGCGCGGCCTTATTGTATACGCAAGCAAAGCTTTCTCATCCTTGGAAATGATGAGGATTGTGCAAAGTGAAGGCTTGGGCGTGGATGTGGTATCAGGCGGCGAGCTTTACACCGCGCTAAAGGCAGGGGTTGACAGTGAAAAAATTTGTTTTCACGGCAATTTCAAAACCGACGAGGAATTAATAATGGCGGTGGAAAACAACGTTGGAAGGGTTGTTGTTGATAATTTATATGAGCTTTTCCGCCTAAATGATTTTGCGAAAGAAAAAGGAAAGATTGTAAATATACTATTTAGGATAAAACCCGGCATTGAAGCCCACACCCATGAGTTTATCTCCACAGGGCAAATTGACTCAAAATTCGGAGTGGCGCTAGAAACCGGCGAGGCCATGGATTTTGTAAAAACCGCGCTGGAACTTTCCAATGTGAAACTTGTGGGGATTCACTGCCATATAGGCTCGCAGATTTTTGAGCTTGAGCCCTTCAGGAAAGCCGCAGAGGTTATGCTCAGTTTTATTGGCGATGTTTTGGACAAGTTCGGCTATAAAATAAATGAACTAAATCTAGGCGGCGGATACGGGGTAATGTATACAAAAGAAGATGACCCCGTAAAATATGATGAGTATATTAAAAAAGTCAGCGAAGTTATAACGGAATTGTCGGAAAAAAGAGGGATTGAAAGACCCTTTATTTTGATGGAACCGGGAAGAAGCATTGTGGCAACGGAGGGGATTACACTATATACCGTAGGCCCCATAAAAGAAATACCCAATGTTAGAAAGTATGTGGCAGTTGACGGCGGCATGGGGGATAACCCAAGATATATCCTGTATGGCGCAAAATACTGGCCAATTGTGGCAAACAGGGTTGTAAGCGGTACTGAAGAAGTGGTAACCATTGCGGGAAGGTGCTGCGAAAGCGGGGACTTGCTGGCAAAGGACGTTAAATTAGGTGAAGTTAAAGAAGGGGATATTTTGGCTATCCTTTCAACGGGTGCGTATAATTACTCAATGTCCAGCAACTACAACCGCATACCGCGACCTGCGGTGGTAATGGTAAAAAACGGGGAAAGCAGAATAATTGTGATGAGGGAAACATATGAAGATATAATAAGGAATGATTTATAAAATATTTTTGGAAAGGTGTTTTTATGGGACTTTTAGCCTATATTTTAAGAATTCCCGTAGTGCTTTTGGCAATCATTGTGCACGAAGTGTCCCACGGCTATGTTTCATACCTTTTAGGGGACCCCACCGCAAAGATGAGCGGCAGGCTTACGTTTAACCCATTCTCCCATCTTGACCCCTTTGGGGCCTTGTGCATGGTGCTATTTAGGTTCGGCTGGGCAAAACCCGTGCCAATAAACCCGATATATTATAAAAACAGAAAACTTGGTATGTTTTTAGTAAGCTTTGCCGGGCCCTTTTCAAACTTTATCATGGCTTTTTTGGCAACCTTTATCTATGTTTTAATCGGAAGGATTACGGATTTTAACTTTGCATTAAGCAATATAATCCAGATTTTGCTCGTTGAAATGGTTTTTGTAAACATAGGCCTTGGGCTTTTCAATTTAATACCCTTCCCGCCGCTGGACGGGTTTAAAATTGTAAGCCTTATATTGCCCCAACGGATTTATTACCAGATTTTGGAGTATGAAAGGTTTGGTTTTATACTTTTAATAATTTTGGTTTACCTTGGCACTTTTTCAAACTTTTTAACTAAAGCCTTGTATGGTATGCTGCATTTTTTTGAGTTTGTCGCAAATTCAATACTATTTTTCTTATAAGGGATGGACATGGAAGCTTTATCATTTAAAACACAGAGTTTTGAAGGGCCGCTGGATTTGCTGCTTTATTTAATATCGAAAAAGAAATTAAGTATCTGCGACGTTTCTTTGGCGGAAATCTCGGGGCAGTTTTTTGAATACATTAAACAAATGCAAGAAGACGACATTGAGTTATCCAGCGAGTTTTTGGTTACAGCGTCGCAGCTACTTTATATAAAATCAAAAGAGCTTTTGCCAAAACAAGAGGAAGATACAAAAGAAGAAAGCCAGGAGGATTTAACCAAAAGGCTTTTGGAGTATAAAAAATACAAGGAAATTTCACAAATTATTAAGGAATACCAATCAAACGGCGACAAATACTTGGACAGGCCACCTGAAAAGATTGACATTCCCTTTGAGGCCTTAAATCTGCAAATCCCTATATCAAAGCTAATTTCCGCCTTTTATGACGTTGTTCATAAAAGCGAAAGGAAAAAGATGCCAAAAGAGGAGAGCTTTAAAGGGATAATTGGCAGGGAAAAGGTTTCAATCAGGAAAATGAGCAAAAGGGTGCTTGAGGTATTAAACGGAAGAAAACGGGTTAAATTTATAGATGTATTCAAAGACATGGACAAGCCCCACATGGTTGCCACATTTTTGGCTGTTTTGGAGCTTGTTAAACTGCAAAGGATATTGATTTTTGAAAGTAACGGGCAGATTTTTCTTTCTAAATGCGAAAAATTCCAAAAAATTGAGGAAATAAAATTTGAATTTGAATAATTTTTCCCCCCTGTTGGAAGGATGAATATAAATGGACATAAAGACAATAGAGTCAGCCGTTGAAGCCATACTTTTCGCTTCAGGGGAAGCGGTGCCGTTAAGTTTTATTTCAAACGCCCTTGAAGTTGACAGGCAGACTTTAAAAAAAATAATAAACAATATGGCGCAAAGATACAAAGAGGAAAAGCGGGGTATTAATATATTGGAACTTGAAGACTCGTATCAGATGGTGTCAAGCCCGCTTTATTACGATTACATAAGCCGCGTTTTAATACCAAAGCGGCGCCAGCAGTTATCAAGCGCCGCTTTGGAAACTTTGTCAATCATTGCTTATAACCAGCCTATTACCAAGGCAAAGATTGAATACATAAGGGGCGTTGACTGCACCGGAAGCATAAACAAGCTCTTAGAGCGCAATTTAATCGAGGAGGCGGGCAGGCTTAATACTGCGGGGAAGCCCATTTTATATAAAACCACCCTTGAGTTTTTAAAGGCTTTCGGGCTACGTTCGCTAAATGATTTGCCGCCCATTGACAACCCCTTTTTAGCAGCTGATGAAGAAGCTACATAATACATATTGATAAAAGAGGTGCGCTATTGTGCGCTTATGGATTTTAGTATGCCTTTTGGCCGTTTTGGCTTTATTTGCCGTGTTCCTGCTTTTGCCGGTGAGTTTGAAAATCACCTATGAGGATGGTTTTAAAGTAAAATTTAATATTGGGTTTATTAAATTTTCCCTTACCAAGAAAAAAAAGAAAGCCAATAAAGCGGAAAATGGGGAAAAGGGGAAAAGCGAGCCTGAAAAAGGGTTAAAAAAGGCGGAAGGGGAAATTGACAAACTCGGGCTTTTATATGACCTTTTAGGTGATTTTAGGGATACTTTGAGGAAAAAGACAACATTGTCGGTAAAACTCCGGATAAATATCGGGACAATGGACGCCGCAAGCACGGCAATAATCTGCGGGAGCCTTTGGGCGGTTATTTATAACCTGCTATTTATCATTGACACATTTATGCATATTGAGGATATGGATGTGGATGTAAAACCCAACTTTAATGAAAGCGAATTTAAGTGGGACTTTGAAGGAATAATAAAATCCAGAGTCGTGCATATTATATTTATTCTTATTAAGTATCTTGAGGCTAGTGCCAAAAATAAATCAAAAAATTAATTTAGAAAGGAAGGTTTCACATGGCTGAGCATCCGATTTGCGATATTATGGATACTTCCCTTGAGAATATCAAGGAAATGATTGATGTGAACACCATAGTGGGGGACCCTGTCCAAACCCCAGACGGTTCTGTTATCATACCCATTTCAAAGGTTAAATTTGGATTTGCCGCGGGGGGCGCGGAATTTTTGCCAAGAAAAAAGGAAGAAGCCAAAGAAGACAAGGTTTTATTTGGCGGCGGGACAGGCGCCGGGGTTTCAATTAATCCTGTGGCATTTTTGGTTGTCGGGCAAAACCAGATTAAGCTTTTGCCTGTGACAAATGCGAATAACACCGTTGCGGATAAGATTATTGACTATATCCCGACCCTTTTTGACAAGGTAAACGAGCTTGTTTCAAAGAGAAGGGCTAAAAAAGAAAAAGAGCGCGAGGAAGATTACCTATAACATAATATTTTTTCATCAAGCAAAACACCTGTTCATATAATTTAGGGGCAGGTGATTTTCTTGAGAAAAATTATTTTTGCAGTAATAATTTTGGCGCTGCAATTTGCAAACCTTTCCGCAAAAGCCCTGGAAGTGTCAGCAACAAGCGCGGTTTTAATTGACGCAAAAACAGGGCAGGTTTTGTATGAAAAAAACGCCTATGAAAGGCGGGGCATGGCAAGCACAACAAAAATCATGACCGCCATATGCGCGCTGGAGAACGCTAATTTAAGCGATACTGTAACGGTTTCAAAAAAAGCGGCCTATCAGGAAGGGTCTTCCATTTACCTTTTAGAAGGGGAAAAGATAAAAATGGAAGACCTCCTATACGGGCTTATGCTAAATTCGGGGAATGACGCGGCGGTTGCGATTGCCGAACACGTATCAGGCAGCGTTGAGGAATTCGCAAAATTAATGACAAAAAAAGCGGAAGAAATTGGCGCTAAAAATACCCAGTTTAAAAACCCTAGCGGCCTTGATGAGGAAGGCCACTACACTACCGCCTATGATTTAGCGCTGATTTCAAGGTATGCCCTCTCTAACCCCGATTTTAAAACAATCGTTTCCACAAAGAGAAAAACAATACCCAATCATATGACGGGGATTGACAGGTATTTAAAAAACCACAACAAAATGCTTTTTAACTATGAGGGCGCAACCGGCATAAAAACAGGGTTTACCAAAAAAACCGGAAGGTGCCTGGTGACTAGCGCGCAAAAAGACGGGCAGGAGTTAATCGCCGTGACCTTAAACGCCCCCGACGACTGGCGGGACCATACCAATATGCTAAACTACGGCTTTTCGGTGTGCAAAAAGGTAAATGTGCTTAAAAAAGATGATTTGGCAGGCTTTGCCCGCGTTATCGGAGGCACCGAAAAAAAGATTGAGGCCTACATTAAAGAGGATTTGGACATTTTCTTAAAAGACGGCGTTTTGGATAAAGTAAAAGTAGAGTATAAAATAAACGACCTTCCCGCGCCTGTTGCCTACGGGGACAGCGCAGGGGAAGCAATTGTTTTATATAATGATGAAATCATTGAAAGAGTCCCCTTATATGTAAAGGAAAACGTGGAAAAAACCATTATATATACTTTTTGGGACAATCTTAAAAAAGTGCTTGGCTACTATTTTGTAAAAATTTAAATTTAAGGAAGGTAAAAAGTGAGGATACAAAAGTATATTGCATCTTGCGGGGTAACATCAAGAAGAAAAGCGGAAGAGTTAATCTTACAAGGCAGGGTAAAACTAAACGGCGAAGTGGTAAATACATTGGGGGTAAAGATTGACCCGGGAAATGACAAGGTCTATGTGGACGACAAGTTAATTACCCCGCCTAAAAGGAATTATTATATAATGCTAAATAAGCCAAAAGGGTACGTTACAACCGTAAAAGACCAGTTTGACAGGCCCACGGTTTTGGATCTGGTGGGGGATATAAACGCGCGGCTCCACCCTGTGGGAAGGCTTGACTATGACACGTCGGGGCTTATATTTTTGACTAATGACGGGGAATTTACCTACCGTGTAACTCACCCAAAAAATAAAATAAAAAAGGTTTATATTGCCAAAATTTCAGGCATAATTTCAAAAGAGGATATAGAAAAGTTAAAAAGGGGCATTGTAATTGACGGGTATAAAACAAGCCCAGCAAAAGTTGAGGTGTTAAAGATTGGCAAAAACACAAGCGAGGTTAAAATCACAATCCATGAGGGAAAGAACCGTCAGGTAAGGAAAATGTTTGAAAGCCTGTCATATAATGTGCTTTCCCTAAAACGGATTGCCATAGGGAATGTGACTTTGGGAAACCTCCCCGAAGGAAAGTGGAGGCATTTATCTGATAGGGAGAAGAATTCTTTTTTACACTAGAAATTTGTTTTAATTTGTAGTATAATTAATTTAGGCTTTTTAATATATGACGGAGGTTATTATATGATCACCATAAAACCCTGCAAAGACGAAGAAGTTTTAGGTTTTAAGCTTGGGGAAAACCAAATGTGCATGGTGCTGCGGGACAACGATAACATCTTAGGCAAAGGCCTTTATACAATCTGCGACGGGTTTGCCACCATTGATAGGATTGACGCCTTTGACAACGGAAACGCCTTTTTTATTTTAAAATCAATCTTAAACAGTATAGATTTAATGGGGATAAAAGAAGTTTTTTGCGAAAACGAGGACTTAAAAAGCACGCTCCTTAGGGCCGGTTTTAAATTCGAAAACAATTTATATTCGATTAATCTTGAGGGCTATTTTGATTTTAAATGTAAAAAGGGCTGAGAAAATCAGTTCCTTTTTTTATGCAAATACATATTTTGTATATTCAGGTAAAATATAAAAATTTAATTTTGCGGTTATTTTTTTACGCCTGAATACGACAAAAAATTAACAAAAAATTTTTATATAAAAGAAGGAAAAAGGTTATTTGTGTAGAAAGTAAATAGTTAGGATATTTTTTGATTTTTTAGATGGAGGTATGTACATGAGCAGTCTAGATAAGCTTGGCGAGTTTAAAAAACGAAAAAACGCCCTCATAAAAGGCACAAAAGACACAAAAGGCCCTACACCTGCAAGAAAGAGGATAATGAGTTTATTTGATGAAGGAAGTTTTATTGAGATAGACTCTTTCGTAAAACACAGGGGCGTGGATTTTGACCTTGCAAACAGGGAAGCCCCGTATGACGGCGTTATCACAGGATACGGCACAGTGGATGGAAGATTGGTTTACGCTTATTCCCAGGATGTTTCCGTTTTAAATGGCACAATTGGCGAAATGCACGCCAAAAAAATAGTTAAAATCATGGACATGGCGGCTAAAATGGGGGCGCCCGTTGTTGGGATAATTGACTCAAAAGGCGCAAGGCTTGAAGAAGGCTTGGACGCCCTTTCGGGATATGGCGAAATATTTTATAAAAACGCGCTCCTTTCAGGGGTTGTCCCACAAATCAGCCTGGTTTTAGGAACATGCCCGGGGGTTGCGGCGCTAACTCCTGCCATGAGCGATTTTACCGTTATGCTAAAGGACGGGCAGCTTTTCTATCACAGCCCCGAAGTTATAAAAGCTAACACTAACGAAGATGTGGAAGCTAGCGGCAAAGCAAATTTTGAATTGGGAAACGCGGACTTTTTGGCGGATTCTGAAGATGAGGCAATCGCGAAAGTTAAGCTTTTATTAAGCTATCTTCCGTCAAACAATCTCTCCGACGCACCAATGTATGAATGCACAGACGACCTTAACAGGCTAAATCCTGAACTTGTGGAAATCGCGGATACGGATTATGATGTAAGAAGCATAATTGCGTCCGTTGTTGATGACGGCGCGTTTTTTGAAAGCCAGGAAGGGTACGCTAAAAACATTGTAACAGGTTTTGCAAGATTAAACGGTGTTAGCGTGGGCGTTGTCGCAAACCAGCCCAGCGTTGGTAACGGCGCGTTGGACAGGGCTGCCTGCGAAAAGGCAAGCAGGTTTATAAGGATTTGCGACTCCTTTAATATTGGAATTTTAACCATCACAAACGCTGATGGCTTTGTGCTAAGCGCAAAGGAAGAAAAAAGTGGTGCCCATAAGGCGCTTGCAAAACTTTTATATTCATACTCCGAAGCAACAATTCCAAAGGTTACGGTTATTGTTAAAAAAGCATACGGCGGCGCGTATCTTGCGATGGGCGCAAAACAGCTTGGCGCTGATTTGGTATTAGCTTGGCCCACTGCCGAGGTGTCAATAATTAATCCCGACGCTGCGGCAACAATACTTCAAGGCAGCAAATTAGCGGGCGCGAAAGACCCGATTAAGGATAGAAAGAAGCTCATTGAAAACTACATAGACAACATGGCAAGCCCCTATGAAGCGGCAAAACGGGGGTATATTGACGATATTATCCCCCCTGATGAAACAAGGCAAAGGGTTATTAGCGCGTTTGAAATGCTTCAGAGCAAGCGTGAAAGCAAGCCAGCTAAAAAACACGCTAATTTGCCTTTATGATAAGGAGGAGCTATGGGAAACTTCGGATATTCGTTGATAATTACCGTTTTGGGTATTTCAGTTACGTTCTTAATTTTGGCTATTATCATGTTTTGTTTAAATGTATTAAAGAAAGCCGTAAATAAAGAAAAACCCGGTGAAGCTGAGGTAAAGCAGGATGAGCCAAAAGCCGAAATTGTGCCGCAGGCTCAAAATGACGAAGAGCTAATCGCAGTGATTACCGCGGCAATCGCTGCGGCAATGGGCACATCTTCAAGCGGGCTTGTAATCCGTTCATACAGGAAAATTTCTTCAAATGCACCGGTATGGAATATACAGGGAAGAAACGAAGCATTGTCTAACAAAATTTATTAAGGAGGAAATTTGCAATGAGAAAGTTTATAGTTACAGTAAATGGAAATTCTTACGAAGTTGAGGTTGAAGAAGTAGGCACTTCTGTTCCGGTGGTGCCTGTTGCCCCGGTGGCACCTGTTGCCCCTGCTGCGCCGCAGGCGGCTGCGCAAGCCCCAAAGGCGGAAGCGGCTGTGCAAAGCGCAAAACCCGCTAAAGCGGGCGAAAAGGACGCAACAGCACCAATGCCAGGAACCATTGTTGATATAAAAGTTTCCGCAGGGCAGAGCGTTAAAAAAGGTGATGTATTAGTAATTTTGGAAGCTATGAAAATGGAAAACGAAATCGTGGCAAAAGCTGACGGCACAGTTAAAGGCGTGCATGTATCAAAAGGCGCAACCGTTAACAGCGGCGATTTGCTAGTCTCTATTTCATAAAAAAACAAAGCAAATTTAGTATGAAATGGAGTGACAAGTTTGGAATTATTTGTTAATAGCGTAGTAAACTTTGCTAAAGATACTGGCATTTACAATATATTCGGCTATTTTAAAGAGGGCGGTTTAGGAACGCTTTTGATGATTATTGTATCATGCGTTCTTATGTACCTTGCAATCGTAAAGCAGTTTGAACCCTTATTGCTTTTACCTATATCCTTTGGGATGCTTTTGGCAAACTTACCCTTAAGTGACATGATGCACCCTGAATGGTTTACCGCAACTGATATTGATTACGGCTACATATTAAAGCATGGTGGCCTTATTGACATGCTATATCTTGGCGTAAAGTTGGGGATTTACCCGCCGCTAATCTTTTTGGGCATTGGCGCAATGACCGACTTCGGGCCGTTAATTGCAAATCCCAAAAGCTTGCTTTTAGGCGCGGCGGCGCAGCTTGGCGTGTTTTTCACATTTAACTGCGCAATATTGCTTGGATTTAACTTCCAAGAAGCGTCATCCATAGGCATTATCGGCGGCGCTGACGGCCCCACGGCAATTTATGTTACAAAGACACTTGCGCCCCACTTGTTATCCGCCATTGCGGTTGCGGCATATTCATACATGGCGTTAATCCCGCTAATCCAGCCGCCCATTATGAAAGCGCTAACAACAAAAGAAGAGCGCATGGTGGTAATGGAACAGCTAAGGCCTGTTTCAAAGAGGGAAAAAATCCTTTTCCCGATTATCGTAACCATTGTTGTGGCGCTTTTGGTGCCCTCCGCAACACCTTTGGTAGGTACGCTAATGCTTGGTAACCTCTTTAGGGAAGTGGGGATTGTAGAAAGGCTAACAAAGACCGCGCAAAACGAACTTTTAAATATCATAACCATATTCCTGGGCGTATCCGTTGGAGCCACCGCGACAGCGGAAACATTCTTAACGCCTGATACCCTAAAGATAGTGTTGCTTGGTTTAATTGCCTTTTCCATCAGTACCGCAGGGGGCGTAATTTTTGGCAAAATCATGTATAAGCTATCCGGCGGGAAAGTTAACCCGCTAATCGGTTCTGCCGGGGTTAGCGCTGTTCCAATGGCGGCAAGGGTGTCCCAGGTTGTGGGGCAGAAAGAAAACCCGGGAAACTTCTTGCTTATGCACGCAATGGGCCCAAACGTTGCAGGTGTAATTGGTTCTGCGGTTGCTGCGGGAGTATTCTTGGCAAGTTTTAGATAATCAAATAGACGGGAGGTAAAATTATGGGAAAACCTGTGAAAATAACGGAAACCGTTTTGCGTGACGCGCATCAGTCGTTGATAGCAACGCGCATGACCACGGAAGAAATGCTACCCATTATAGAAAAATTAGATAAAGTAGGATACAACGCCCTTGAAGCTTGGGGCGGCGCTACCTTTGACGCATGTTTGCGCTTTTTAAACGAAGACCCGTGGGAAAGGCTTAGAAAATTTAAGGACAAGGCTAAAAACACACCTTTACAGATGCTTTTCAGGGGCCAGAATATCTTAGGGTACAAACACTACGCCGACGACGTGGTGGAATACTTTGTTCAAAAATCCATAGCAAACGGCATTGACATCATAAGGGTATTTGACGCGCTAAATGACGTGAGAAACTTAAAAACCGCCATTAAGGCTACAATAAAAGAAAAGGGCCATGTGCAGGGCGCAATCAGCTACACAAAAAGCCCTGTCCACAATAACGAGTCCTTTGTTAAATTGGCAAAACAGCTTGAAGAAATGGGCTGCAACAGCATTTGCATAAAGGATATGGCTGGGCTTTTGCTACCCATGGAAGCATATGAGCTGGTTAAAGCCCTAAAGGAAAACGTGAAAGTGCCAATTGAGCTTCACACCCACTACACCAGCGGTGTAGGCTCCATGACATACCTTAAGGCGATTGAAGCGGGGGTTGACATCATTGACACCGCTTTAAGCCCATTTGCGCTAGGCACCAGCCAGCCCCCAACCGAGCCGATTGTTGCCACATTAAAGGGAACTGAATATGATACCGGCTTGGATTTGGACTTATTGTCAGAATGTGCCGACTACTTTAGGCCCATCAGGGATAAATACATAAAGAGCGGCCTTCTTGACCCGAAGGTTATGGGGGTTGATATTAACACGTTGCGCTACCAAGTGCCCGGCGGAATGCTTTCAAACCTTGTATCCCAGCTAAAACAGCAGGGGAAAGAGCATTTGTTTGAAGAAGTGTTGGCAGAAGTTCCAAGGGTTAGGGAAGATTTGGGATATCCGCCGCTTGTTACGCCCACAAGCCAGATTGTTGGGACCCAGGCAGTGCTCAACGTGGTAATGGGTGAACGCTACAAGATGGTGACCAATGAAACCAAAGCCATTGTCAGAGGGGAATACGGCAAAACACCTGTTGAAATCAAGGATGAAATCGTGAAAAAAATTATCGGAAACGAAAAGCGCATAACCTGCCGTCCAGCTGACAATATCCCCAGCGAATTAAATAAATACCGTAACGAAATCAAAGAATACATTGAACAGGATGAGGACGTACTATCCTACGCGCTCTTTGGGCAGGTTGCGGTTAAGTTCTTTGAGTGGAGAAGGGGACAAATGTATAAGATTAACCCAAATTTAGTTGATATGGAATATAAGACCCACCCTGTGACTTAAAAAACCAAATAAGTTAACCTGCAAATAAAAAGGAAAAAGCAAGCCTTGCGCTTGCTTTTTGCTTTTATAAAGCCCCTTTGAAAGCGGGATTTTTACATTATACATGGTTTTATTTAAAATTTATGCGGCATATAATTCTTTAAAACCAAAATTTCTGGCCTTGTGGGGAATTTTAAGGGCTATGTCCGATTGATTATGTAATACATTGTAAGATTTTATCAAAAAACAAAATCCTATTAAAATGATATATATTTACAATTATGTTAAATGTGTTTACAAATAAAAAATTATAAGCTATAATATTTCCGTATTACTGTATTATGGTTTTTTATTTTTTTATTTTAAAATAAAAAATAAAGTATTATGGAAGGATGGTAGGAAAAATGACGCAAGTTGTCGCATTATTGTCTCTTTTAGTTTTTACCGCAATCATGGTAGGCATTGGGCTTTACAGCCGCAAATTTACAAAAACCATTGACGGATTTTTGCTTGGCGGAAGGAATGTGGGCGCGTGGATGAGCGCGTTTGCGTACGGCACCACATATTTTTCAGCTGTAATTTTTATCGGTTATGCTGGCAAACATGGCTGGGACATTGGTTTTGGCAGCATGTGGATTGGCATTGGAAATGCCTTCTTGGGCTGTCTGTTGTCATGGAAACTTATGGCAAAGAAAACCCGTGAAATGACACACCGTCTTAACGCTAAAACCATGCCTGAGTTTTTCCAGGCAAGGTATGGCTCAAAAGCAATGAAAATCTATTCGGCTTTAATTATATTTATCTTCCTAGTACCCTACGCGGCAAGCGTGTACAAGGGTTTAGGGCTATTGTTCTCTACAACTTTCCCATCTTTATCCAAAATAAGTGAATATGGCGCAACTTTACCTGAAGGTTTTATGCACAGCCTTCTTACCTTTTTAACACCAACAGTAATATGCATGGCAATTGTTGCTATTCTTACCGCAATTTACCTTGTTTTGGGCGGGTATGTGGCAACTGCCATTACTGACTTTGTTCAGGGCATTATTATGGTTGTTGGTGTTTTTGTTTTGATTTTTTCAATTGTGTACAGCCCGCAGGTAGGGGGCTTTGTGAATGGCGTACGCCAGCTTAGGGAAATAGAGCCAAAGCTGCTTCATCCCTTTGGCGCAGGCGCGTGGTCGTTTTTGCTGTTTAATATTTTGCTAACAAGCATTGGCCCGTTAGGGCTTCCGCAAATGGTTCACAAATACTATGCTATAAAAGACGAAGAGGCTATCAAGAAAGGCACAATTATTTCCACCGCTTTTGCATTAATCATAGGATGCGGCGCATACTTTATCGGCTCCTTCGGCAGGGTTGTTTTAAATAACCAGCTTCCCGAAGCGGGCGGGTATGACGCGGTTGTGCCCAGCATGTTAATTGAAGCCTTCGGCGGAAGCATTGTTTCAAATATATTATTAAGCTTGATTTTGCTTTTGGTACTATCCGCTTCCATGTCAACGCTGTCTTCAATTGTATTAACCTCAAGCTCAGCTATTACCGTTGACTTGTTGGAAGAGTATAAGCCAAATGTTGACAAGAAAAAGCAAGTGGTAGTTTTAAGGCTTTTCTGCTTATTGTTTGTGCTATTGTCATTCATTTTCGCGTCAATGAACATTTCAATCATTGTGTCAATTATGTCTTTCTCATGGGGTGTGGTGTCAGGTTGTTTCATCGGGCCTTTCATCTGGGGCCTATACTCCAAGAAAGTCACAAAGGCGGGCGCGTGGAGCGGCCTTCTTTCAGGCTTGGTTACGGTGTTGTGCCTTGTAGTTTACACAACGCTGACAAGCGAGGGCGGATTTGCACAGGCGATTTCCAACTCCCCAGTCTACGGCGTTGTTGCTATGATTGTTTCATTGGTTATCGTGCCCGTGGTTAGCAAATTCACAAAGCCCGTGGAATTAGATATAGCCGAGGCGGCTTTTGGGGCTGTAACTGAATAAACAATGAAGGTATCCCTAGATTTTTTAGGGATACTCTTTCATTTGAATAATAAAAATTATTGAAAGGTGATTTGTGTGATTTATAACAGGGAAATGGAGTGTATAGACCGAAAAAAATTGCAGGAACTCCAGCTTAGAAAGCTTCAGGAAACGGTAAAAAGGGTTTATGATAAGGTGCCGTTTTACAGGAAAAAGCTGGATGAAGCAAATATTAAGCCTGATGATATTAAAAAACTGGAGGACATAAGGAAAATTCCCTTTACAACCAAAGAGGATTTAAGGCAAAACTACCCCTACGGGCTTTTTGCGGTGCCGCTAAAAGATGTGGTGAGAATTCACGGGTCTTCAGGCACCACGGGAAAACCAACAATTGTGGGATATACCAAAAACGATATTGAAATGTGGTCGGAATGTGTGGCAAGGATTGTTACCGCCGCGGGCGCCACAAGAGAAGACGTTGCCCAGATTGCCTTTGGGTTTGGGCTTTTTACCGGCGCGTTTGGTTTGCAGCAGGGATTGGAAAAAATCGGCGCCACAATAATTCCCATGTCTTCAGGAAACACCGAAAAGCAAATTATGATGATGCAGGATTTGGGTACCACGGTTTTGGTTTCCACACCGTCCTATGCCCTTTACATGAGCGAAGTTGCGGAACAAATGGGGATAAAAAATGGCGATTTGAAGTTAAGGCTTGGCCTTTTTGGCGCGGAAGGCCACACCGAAGAAATGAGAAAAGAACTTGAGAAAAGATGGGGGATTCAGGTTACCGAAAACTACGGCTTAAGCGAAATTGTCGGCCCCGGCGTCGCGGGGGAATGTTTGGAGCACAAGGGGCAGCACATAAATGAGGACCATTTCCTATTTGAAATCATTGACCCTGAAAGCGGCGAAGTTTTGCCGTGGGGGGAAAAAGGCGAAATTGTAATAACCCCGCTTTCTAAAGAAGCGCTGCCGCTTTTAAGGTACAGGACAAAGGATATTTCCTACATAATGGACGACCCGTGCCCCTGCGGGAGAACCACCGCGAGAATGGCAAAGATACAGGGAAGAAGCGACGACATGCTCATTATAAAAGGGGTAAATGTTTTCCCGTCACAGGTGGAAAGTGTTCTGCTAAATATCGAAGGGGTAGGGCCCCACTATCAGCTTGTGGTTAGGAAAAACGGGTTTGTCGACGATTTGGAAGTTTTAGTGGAAGTTGTGGATTCATCCCTTCTTGAAAAGTTTTCAGAGCTTGAAGCCTTGGAACAGAGGGTAAAATCCAAAATCCACACCGTTTTAGGAATAGATACAAAGGTAAGGCTTGTAGAGCCAAGGTCCATTGAAAGGTCAATGGGAAAAGCGAAAAGGGTTATTGACTTGAGAAACCAAAAATAGGAGGAAGCAAAAGTGACTGACCAAAAGAGAATGTTGATGCTTGGAAATGAAGCAGTTGCGAGGGGCGCTTATGAAGCTGGGTGTACGGTGGCAACCGCATACCCCGGCACGCCTTCGACGGAAATCACGGAATATATTGCCCAAAAATATGATGAAATTTATTCCGAGTGGGCCCCCAATGAAAAAGTGGCCTTGGAAGTGGCGATAGGGGCTTCCATTATCGGGGCGCGGGCAATGTGTTCCATGAAGCATGTGGGGCTTAATGTGGCGGCGGACCCGCTTTTTACCGCAAGCTACACAGGCGTAGGCGGGGGATTGGTAATTTGCGTTGCGGATGACCCGGGAATGCACAGTTCCCAAAACGAGCAGGATACACGAATGCTTGGGATTGCCTCAAAAGTTATGGTTTTGGAGCCTTCCGACAGCCAGGAGTGCAAGGACTTTGTGAAAGAGGCTTTCAGTTTGAGCGAATTGTTTGATACCCCAGTGATAGTAAGGCTGTCCACTAGAGTATCACATTCTCAAAGCATTGTGGAAATTGCCGATAGAAATGATTATACATATAAAAAGTACGAAAAAAATCCCCTAAAATACGTTATGATGCCTGCCATGGCAAGAAAGCGCCATGTGGAAGTGGTAAAGCGGCTTTCTAAAATCAAGGAATTTGCGGAAAGCTGTGGTCTTAACAAAATTGAAATGAATGACACCAAAATCGGGGTAATCACCTCGGGCGTTGCTTATCAATACGCAAAGGAAGCACTGCCTGACGCTTCATTTTTAAAATTGGGGATTGTAAACCCCTTGCCTGAAAAATTAATCATTGAATTTGCCGAAAAAGTGGAAAAACTTTATGTCATTGAAGAGTTAGAACCTGTGATTGAAAACCACTGCAGGCGTTTGGGGCTTGAGGTTATAGGAAAAGAAATCTTTACCCCCATTGGCGAATACTCCGTTAAAATGATAAAGGAAGCGGTATTGGGCGAGAAAGTGGAAAGCTTCGCGGAAGTTAATGAAGAAATCCCGCTCCGCCCCCCTGTAATGTGCACGGGCTGCCCCCACAGGGGAGTGCACTACATTTTAAGTAAACTCGGCCTTGTGGTAAATGGGGATATTGGCTGTTACACATTGGGCGCACAAAAACCCCTTTCATCAATCCACACCTGCGTTTGCATGGGGGCAAGCATTGGCATGAACCACGGCATGGAAAAGGCCATGGGGAAGGACTTTTCCAAAAAGAGCGTGGCGATAATCGGGGATTCCACCTTTATTCACTCAGGGATAACCGGGTTAATTGACGCCGTATACAACAAGGGCACATCAACAATTATTATTCTTGACAACTCTATCACCGGTATGACGGGGCATCAGGACAACCCCGCGACGGGATATACCATAAAAGGCGAAAAAACCGTTGCCACTGATTTGGTAAAGCTTTGCCAGGCGGTAGGGGTCAGAAGGGTTAAGGTTGTGGACCCGTATGATTTGGAAACTTTGGAAAAGACCATAAAAGAGGAATTAAACGCCGAGGAAGTGTCCGTAATAATTTCCCAAAGGCCCTGCGCCCTTTTGAAATATGTGAAATTTAGCGGTAAAAAATGCATTGACCAGTCTTTGTGCAAAAAATGCAAAGCGTGCCTAAGGATAGCCTGCCCGTCCATTAGCTTTAAGGATAACATGGTGGTAATTGACAAAAACCAATGCGTGGGCTGCGGCCTTTGCCAGAAAGTGTGCAGGTTCGGCGCGATTTTAGACGAAGAATAATGACGGGAAAGAGGGAATAAAAATGAATATAATGATTGTTGGAGTAGGCGGACAAGGGACATTGCTTGCCAGCAGGATTTTAGGGAAAGTGGCCCTAGCTTGCGGCTATGACTGCAAAGTTTCCGAAGTCCACGGCATGAGCCAAAGGGGCGGAAGCGTTGAAACCTTTGTTAAATTTGGCGACAAAGTTTATTCCCCCATTATCGGCGTTGCGGAGGCGGACATAATTTTAGCCTTTGAGGCGCTGGAAGGCTACCGCGCGTTAAAATACCTAAAAAGGGGCGGAAAACTCATCATAAATACCCAAAATATAGACCCCATGCCCGTAATTGTGGGGGAAGCAAAGTATCCTGAGGGGATTTTTGATAAAATCAGGGAAAAAAATGTGGAGTTTACCCAGGTAAATGCCACGGAAATTGCCAAAGCGTGCGGAAATATTAAGGCGGTAAACGTGGTATTAATCGGGGTTTTGGCTAAAAACACAAAGATTGATAAAGAAGTGTGGATAAAAGCAATAGAGGACACCGTGCCCGAAAAGTTCAAGGAAGTTAATGTTAATGCGTTTTTAAAAGGTTATGAAATATAATTTTTAAATTTTATATAGCATAAAATGTGAAAGGTGTGGTACAATGGGTTTAGCATGGGACTATAAGCATGAGTTTATGAGCCGGGACGAACTTCACGCGCTTCAATCCGAAAGGCTTGTAAAGCTGGTGGACAGGGTTTACAGGAATGTGCCCTATTACAGGGCAAAAATGCAGGAGAAGGGCTTGCTCCCCGGGGACATCAAAAGCATTGATGATTTAGACAAACTTCCCTTTACAACAAAGCAGGATTTGAGGGAAACTTACCCCTTTGGGCTTTTTGCGGTTTCAATGGAAGATGTGGTAAGAACCCACGCCTCCAGCGGGACCACGGGCAAGCAGACGGTGGTGGGCTATACCTACAATGATATCCAGCTATGGGCGGAACTCATGGCGCGCTGCTTAACAATGGCGGGCGCCACAAAAAAATCCACCATCCAGGTTGCGTACGGCTACGGGCTGTTTACAGGCGGGCTTGGCGTTCACTACGGCGCGGAACGGATTGGCGCAAACACAGTGCCGGCGTCAAGCGGGAACACCTTAAGGCAGATTACAATGCTAAAGGATTTCGGGGCAACACATTTATGCTGTACTCCTTCTTATGCTTTGTACATAGCGGAATGCCTTGAGGAACAGGGGATAGACGTAAAGGACTTGCCGCTTCAAGCGGGGATTTTCGGCGCTGAACCCTGGACCGAGCAAATGAGGAAGGAAATCGAGGCAAGGCTTGATATCAAGGCTTACGACATTTACGGTTTGTCGGAAATCATCGGCCCTGGCGTCGCGATGGAATGCGAATGCCAAAAGGGCATGCACATTATGGAGGACCACTTTGTGCCTGAAATCATAAACCCTGACACTGGCGAAGTGCTTCCCGGGAATACCCAAGGGGAATTAGTGTTTACAACCCTTACAAAAGAGGCCTTCCCGCTAATCAGGTACAGGACAAGGGATATTTCTGTTCTTCACTATGAACAATGCGGCTGCGGGAGAACAAGCGTAAGAATGGAAAAACCATGCGGGCGAAGCGACGACATGCTGATTATAAGAGGCGTGAACGTATTCCCGTCACAAATTGAAAGCGTGCTGTTGGAAATGGGCAACACAGCGCCCCACTACCTATTGGTGGTAGACAGGATAAACAACCTTGACACCTTGGAAATACTGGTTGAAATGGACGAAAAAATGTTTTCTGACGAAGTTAAGAACGTGGAAAAATACGGCGAAATGATCAGGAATAGAATTGAAAGCGTGCTAGGGTTAAATGCGAAAATTACGCTTGTTGAACCTAAGACCATCCAGAGAAGCGAGGGAAAGGCCAAAAGGGTAATTGATAAGCGAAAACTAAGCTAGGAGGGGAATTATGTTGATTAAGCAAATTTCTGTTTTTGTGGAAAACAAATACGGAAAGCTGGTTCAAATTACTGATATTTTAGCGCAAAACAATATTAATATTTTGGCGATATCCATTGCGGATACCACTGATTTTGGTATTTTAAGGCTTATAGTAAACGACCCCCAAAAAGCTGAAAAAGTGTTAAGGGATGCCCAGGTGACGGTTAAATGCACCGATGTTATCTGCATAAGCGTGCCCGATGTGCCGGGGGCGCTGCACAAAGCACTAAAAGTGATAACAGAGGCGGGAATTTCCATTGAATATGTTTACGGTTTCTTTGGAAAAGCAAAGAAGAGGGACCACATTGTGCTTAGGGTTGACCAGCCCGACAAAGCAATTGCTGAATTGAAGGCAAACGACATTGAAGTTTTAACTTGTGAGGATGTGTATTGTTAATAATGGATTTTTTAAAGGAATACTTAAACCTTGACGACAGCTTGATTAATTTAGCCAAAGAGGCAGAGGACGAGGTCAGGGAAGAGTTTTTGAAAATTGAGGGAACCGCTCAAAAAAACCAGGCAAAGGTTTTGGCGGCGTTCAGGCGCCACAGGGTGAGCGAGGCGCATTTTGCCTATACCACAGGATACGGTTATGGCGATTTGGGAAGGGACACTTTAGATGAAATATATGCCGAAGTGTTCGGCGCCGAAGACGCGCTGGTGCGCCACAATATAATTTCAGGAACCCATGCTTTGACCCTGGCCCTTTTTGGCGTTTTACGCCCCGGGGATACCCTGCTGGCCCCTGCTGGAAAGCCCTATGACACCTTGGATTCCGTCATCGGCATAACGCCTTGTGACGGCTCATTGGCGGATTTTGGCGTAAATTATGAGCAAATTGATTTGCAAAATGGCGAAATAAATTTTGAAAAAATCAATGAGGCGCTGGAAGAAAAGAAAATAAAGGCTTGCTTAATACAGCGCTCAAAGGGCTATGACTGGCGGGAAAGCCTTAATATTCAAAGGCTTGCGGAATTGATTGCGTTTATTAAAAGGATTTCCCCTGAAACTATCTGCATAGTGGATAACTGCTACGGGGAATTTGTGGAGGATATGGAGCCCACGGAAGTTGGCGCGGATTTAATTGTGGGCTCTTTAATTAAAAACCCAGGAGGGGGGCTGGCCCATACTGGGGGATATATTGCGGGGAAAAGGGATTTAATTGAAAAAATCGCGTACAGGCACACCTCCCCCGGAATAGGAAAGGAAGCGGGCTGTAGTTTAGGGCAAAACAGACTTATGTACCAGGGCTTTTTTATGGCGCCCCACACAGTGTCCCAAAGCGTAAAAGCGGCGGTTTTTGCAAGCGCCCTGTTAAAAAAGCTGGGTTTTACGGTTTTGCCCGGGCCTAAAGAGTTGCGCACGGATATAATACAGGCGGTAAAATTTAATGATAAAGAAACCCTTATTAAATTCTGCCAGGGAATTCAGCACGCGTCCCCTGTTGATTCCTATGTTACCCCAATGCCATGGGGAATGCCGGGGTATAATGACGAAGTCATTATGGCGGCAGGCACCTTCATTGCGGGGGCCTCAATTGAGTTAAGCGCCGACGCCCCCATTAGGGAGCCTTATATCTGCTACCTCCAAGGGGGGCTTACCTATGAAAGCGCGAAAATCCAGATTCTAAACGCGGTGAAGGAAAGCTTGATGAAGTAGGGCAAAAATCCTAATTAAAGCAAAAGCCCGGTTTTGTGCCGGGCAAATTTTATGCTGATTTTTAATATTTTTGCGGATAAATTGCTAACTTGTGGGGGATATGTCAAAAGGTTTTTCTTTGTTCTTTTTTGCGTACATTTTCCTGTCCGCAAAAGAAAAGACCTCATCAATGCTTTGGTTTACATCCCTTTTTATGCCATAGCCCAACGAAATGCTTAAATTGTAGAGGGAATTGCCGGATAAGTCCCTGCAGTTTTCATATACGCAATTTATATATTTTTGGGCTAAATCCTCATCGGAATTGGCAATTAAGGTTACAAACTCGTCACCGCCTACGCGGAACACAAAGGAGTTTTCAGTTGGCAGGTTCTTTTGCAGGATGTCCGCAATCTCTTTTAAAATCTTATCCCCCCAGTCATGGCCCATGGTGTCGTTTGCGTTTTTTAAGCTGTTTACATCGCCGTAAATCACCGACAGGGGCAAATATTCTTCTTTGTCAAACTTGTCAAGGACGGACCTTAAAAACCTGCGGTTGTAAACCCCCGTCAATTCGTCGGTTACGCTGATTTTTTTAAGCCTTTTATATAGCTCATAGTGCTTTGTTATGTTTTGAAATTCCACAATTGTCCCAAACCTTTGGCCTTTTTTATCCGAAATGCTTGTTTCAATAACCTGGTAATACACCTTTTTGTTTTCATCCTGAACGCAAATCACAAGGCCGCTTTCATCGTCAAGGATTTCGCCGCTGTTTGTTTTGAACCACTCCTTAACCAAAGTGTCATAATGAATTCCTATGGGGGAAATGTTTAGTTTTGAAAACTTCTGCTTCCCTTGGTTATTTATCTGCAAAACTATGCCGTCTAAATCCAAAACAAGGGCAATGGATGACATATTTTCAAATAGCACGTCCTTTGCCATTGAAAACAAGTCGTAGTTTTCCGAACGAAGGATTGAATTAAATAAAACATATTGGGCAATGACTACAATAATCAAGGTGTAATCAATTGCATTGGAATCATGGTATATGCTATAGATGGAAAAAATATTAATAACCATGCTGAAAACTGAGCTAAAAATCAATATTAAATAAGGCGCCCAATAGGTTTTGTATGTTTTTTTGATTTTAAAATAAATGACAAAGGAAGAAAACAGCACCAATGCGTAAGAGTAAAAAAGGTATATGTAAAAAAGCGGTGAATACCTGTTTTCGCCGTAATAGATAAAATCCTTTGAAAACACGTCAATCCCGTAGAAAAACCAATTGTGATATTTGTTGGTAAAAGTCAGCAAAACCGCCGCGGCGGGGATTAAAAAAACATTCACATAAAACAGTGGCCTGCGTTTTTTGTTGGGATAGGCGTAATTTAGGGTGAACATGAAAAACAGCGGCGCGAGTGGGCAAATGCTGACGAATTTCAATAAATTCCAGACTATGCTATACTTTTCTTCAAATAATGCCAAAAGGGAAAACAGCGCCCTTGATGACACGCATATTGACATAGCAAGAAAGTGGTACTCATAAAGCGCCTTTTTAGGCGTTAGAAAAATATATACAGTCAACCCTAAGGAAACCCCTAAGGATAACAGCGCCAGCATAACATAAGGGGAAAAATTCATTTCATCAACCTACTTAAATTTTTTGAATGTCATTTATATAGTAATTATTATAGTTAATAGTATATTAATTATATAGCATGCATATTAAAAAATCAATTTAAATTTAATTTTATTAGAGGTAATTTTTGCTGCAAGACTAACCTGAAATGTTTTCCCAAAAATAGCTTTATATTTTTATAAAAAAGGGGATATTTATAAGGATATATTGTTAATTAAATAACATTTAAAAAATTTGATTTTATCAAACAAGTATGTTAAAATTACATAATATGAGAACTTAAAAATGTGCTTTTTTTATGAAAAAGTTATATTTTTAACAATTATTTATAAATTTTTATAAAGCGGGTGAGTATTTTGAAATTGTTGTCATTCCGAGGCGGGGTTCATCCCCACGACCACAAAGAAATTACAAAAGACAAAAAAATTACAGAGTTATCCCCTCCTGATACTTTGTATATCCCAATGCAAATGCACATAGGAGCGCCTTGCGTCCCAAAAGTTGAAGTTGGGGAAAGGGTGCTTATGGGCCAGATTATCGGGGACAGCGACGCATATGTGAGTGTTCCCGTTCACGCAAGCGTTTCAGGAACGGTTAAGGAAATTAAAAAGATACTCCTTCCAAACGGATCCATGAGTGACGCGGTAGTTATTGAAAATGATTTCAAAGACGAACCCTTCGACGAGCATGGCAAGAACAAGGACTACACAAAGTTTTCAAGACAGGAAATCATAAAAATGGTAAGGGAAGCAGGAGTCGTGGGGATGGGCGGCGCGGGCTTTCCAACCCATGTAAAGCTTTCCCCACCTGAAGGAAAAGTCATTGACACAGTGATAGTAAACGGGGCGGAGTGCGAGCCTTATCTAACCAGCGACTACCGTGTAATGCTTGAAAATCCTGAGGAAGTGATATACGGGCTTAAAGTTTTGCTATATGCCTTTGGTATAAAGAACGGCTACATTGGGATTGAGGACAACAAAAAAGAGGCCATCAAAAAAATGCAGGAAAAAACCAAAAATGAAGAAGGCATTAGAGTTGTTGCCTTAAAGACCAAGTATCCCCAAGGCTCGGAAAAGCAGCTTATCTGGTCAATCACAAAGCGTGAGGTACCGAGGGGCGGGCTTCCTGCCGATGTTGGCGTGATTTGTGTAAATATTGACACCTGCTGCGCGATTGCGAAAAAGTTTTTATATAACAGGCCCCTAATCAGAAGGATTGTAACGGTTTCAGGTTCGGGAATAAAAGAGCCCCAAAACTTTTCCGTGCGTATCGGCACCCCCTTTAGTTATGTTATTGAGGCTGCAGGCGGAATGGCCGGGGATGTCAAAAAAGTTATTATGGGCGGCCCCATGATGGGCATTGCGCAATACGACCTGAATGTGCCTGTTGTAAAGGGAACAAGCGCGATTTTATTATTTACCGAAAAAGAATTAAAACAGCCAAATACGGATGTATGCTTCAGGTGCGGCAGATGTTCCTATGTGTGCCCCATAAATTTAATGCCCTACTATATAGCTGACGCTTACAGGATAGGGGATATTGAAAGGTGTGAAAAGCTTGGGGCGTTGGATTGCATAGAATGCGGGTGCTGTTCCTTTACATGCCCGGGTAATGCGAAGCCTTTAAGCAGGGTGCGGGAAGCAAAGCGCACCATTTTGGAAAATAGAAGGCAAAAGGCATAATACGAAAGGATGAAAGGCAATGGAAAATAAATTGCAGGTATCTACCTCACCCCATATCTGGGGCGGGATTTCAGTCGCTAAAGTTATGCAGTATGTCATTTTGGCGCTAATGCCAGCGGCTATTATGTCGGTTTATTACTTTGGCTTCCGCTCACTTTTGGTTATGCTTGTGGCGGTTGGAAGCAGCGTTTTATTTGAATATTTGTGGTGTAAATTAACAAAAAGGGAAAATACAATAGGGGATTATTCCGCGGCGGTAACAGGGCTTATTCTGGCAATGAACCTTCCCCCCACGATTCCCTATTACATGGTGGTTGTAGGAAGTTTTGTCGCGATTGTAGTGGCAAAAGAGTTTTTCGGAGGGCTTGGGCACAATTTTATTAACCCTGCCCTTGCGGGCCGCGCTTTTTTGATGGCGTCATGGCTTTCTGAAATGACGAAATGGGCTCAGCCACGCACAAGGCTTCCCTTGTTCGGAAAAGTGGACACCATATCCCAGGTAACCCCTCTTGCCCAGCTAAAAGCGGGGGAAGCTGTGGATATTTCATATCTTGAAATGTTTTTCGGAAACGTGGGCGGGTGTATTGGCGAAACCTGCGCCGCAGCATTATTAATTGGCGGGTTGTTTTTAATTTATAAGCGCATTATTACGCCGATAATTCCTTTTACCTATATTGCAACCGTCGGGCTTATGAGCTATATTTTCTCACCAAGCGGGTTTTTCAAAGGTGACCCGTGGGCGAATATCCTATCCGGCGGGCTGTTTTTAGCGGCCTTCTTTATGGCAACGGACTATGTTACAAGCCCTTCAACCTTTAAGGGCCAGTTTATCATGGGAATATTTATGGGTGTGATTACCGTAATCATCCGCGTGTACGGGGGATATCCCGAAGGCGCGTCATATGCTGTAATGCTTATGAACATATTAACCCCCCTTGTGGAAAAGGCGACAATGCCAAGGATTTACGGGACAAAAAAACAAGCGGGAGGTAAGGCACAGTGAAAGATATACTAAAACATGGGATAATTCTTTTTGTTATCGTGTTTGTGTGCTCATTTGCGCTAATCGGGGTAAACAGCCAGACCGCGGAAATAATCGCCCGAAACAAAGAAAAGCAGGAAACTGAGGCCAGAATGGTTGTTTTGCCCCAAGCCGACAGCTTTTTGGAAGTTGAGGAAGGTATTTTTAAAGGTGAAAAGGACGGAAAAACTGTGGGATATACGGTAAATGCAAGCGCAAATGGCTTTGGCGGCGAAATCAGGATTTTGGTCGGGATAAATCCTGACGGCACCATATCGGGGGTCAGCATTTTGGAAATGTCAGAAACCGCGGGATTGGGAACCAAAGCAAACAACCCCGGATTTTTAGGTCAGTATTTAGGTAAATCAGGAGAATTAAAGGTTGTAAAAGGAAGCGCTAAAAATGAGTCTGAAATCAGCGCGATAAGCGGGGCGACCATAACCTCAAACGGCGTGACCAGCGCGGTTAATTCGGCTATAAAAACCCTTGCTGATAAAGGCTATATCAATAAGTAACCGAGCACGAATTTTTGAAAGGATTGATCACATTGCTTAAGCAGTTTAAAAACGGTCTTATTACCGAAAACCCAACCTTTGTGCTACTTTTAGGAATGTGCCCGACCCTTGCCACCACCACGTCCATAAAAAACGGCATAGGGATGGGGCTTTCCGCGACGGTTGTTTTAACCATGAGCAACCTCTTTATTTCCGTTTTGAGAAAAGCAATCCCCAAAAAGATAAGGATTGCGTCATATATTGTTATTATTTCCGCCTTTGTTACAACGGTAGAAATGTTGCTAAATGCCTATTTTCCTGATTTGGCAAAACAGCTTGGGATTTTTATCCCGCTAATCGTTGTAAACTGTATAATTTTAGCCCGGGCTGAAGCCTTTGCTTCAAAAAATCCGGTGCTTCCCTCAATTATTGACGGGCTATCCATGGGACTTGGCTTTACCATGGCCCTTGGAATTTTAGGCTTTATCAGGGAAATATTAGGAAACGGGACCCTTTTTGACTTTTCACTATTTGGCGGAAACTTTAACCCTGCGACGGTTATGATTCTTCCCCCCGGCGGGTTTTTGACCTTAGGCTGCGTTTTAGGCGTGATTAACTACTTAAAGGATGAGGGGAGGAGAAGGAAATCATGAGGGACTTACTAATTTTAGCCACCACAGTAATATTTGTTGAAAATATAGTATTGACACAGTTTTTAGGCATATGTCCGTTTTTGGGCGTATCAAAAAAGGTGTCCACCGCAATTGGAATGGGTATGGCGGTAACCTTTGTTATGACCCTTGCCTCATTTATGACATACCTTTGCCAAATCTTTCTTTTGATACCCCTAAAAATTGAGTATATGCAGACCATGACCTTTATTTTGATTATCGCAAGCCTGGTTCAGTTTGTGGAAATGTTTTTGCAAAAATCCTCCCCTGCCCTTTATCAGGCGTTGGGAATTTACCTTCCTTTGATTACCACAAACTGCGCGGTTTTAGGGGTTGCGCTATTAAATATACAGGAAAAATACAACCTAATCCAGTCCATAGTTCACGGTTTTGCCGGAGGGCTTAGCTTTACACTGGCAATTGTTTTATTCGCGGGTGTCAGGGAAAGGCTGGAAAGCGCGAATATACCAAAGCCCCTGAGGGGATTTCCCATTGCGTTAATCAGCGCGGCTTTGATGTCCCTTGCGTTTATGGGATTTTCGGGGCTTAAAATCGGTTAAGTAAGGTTTTTGAAAGGAAGATAACTATGACCCAATCGTTAATTCTCGCACTTGCTGTAAGTGGTACCGGACTTGCTTTTGGTATAATTTTAGCAATTGCGGCAAAAATATTTGCAGTTGAACAGGATGAAAGGATAGACCAGGTTATTGAGGCGCTACCTGGGGCAAACTGCGGCGGCTGCGGCTATTCTGGCTGCGCGGCGTTGGCTGAGGCCATTGTAAAAGGTGAAGCAAGCGTAAACTCCTGCCCCGTGGGCGGCGTGGAAGTTGCTAACAAAATCGCCCAAATCATGGGCGTAAAATCCGAAGATGTTATAAGAAAGCGTTCAATCTGCCGCTGTGCGGGGGTGAAGGACGCGGCTTTTGACAAATATGAGTACACAGGGCTACAAGACTGCGTCGCGGCAAGCAGGCTTTCAGGCGGGCAAAAGGTGTGCCAGTGGGGCTGCCTTGGTTTGGGAACTTGTGTGCGCGCCTGCATGTTTGGCGCGATACAAATAGTTGACGGCGTTGCGGTGGTGGACAAGGACAAGTGCACCGCCTGCGGGCTTTGCGTAAAAGCCTGCCCAAAATCACTGTTTGCCCTAATTCCATACGACGCGGAAGAATGCGTGCTTTGCAAAAACCAAAACAAGGGTGCGGAAATGAGAAATATCTGCACCGCGGGCTGTATTGCGTGCAAAATCTGCGAAAAGGCATGCGACTATGACGCAATTCATGTGGTTGACAATATCGCGAAAATAGATTATAGTAAGTGTGTAAAATGTGGCGAATGTGTTAAAAAATGCCCAAAAAAGATAATTCGCCTGATTTAAAACAACTTGAAAGGGGATTTTCATGACAAAAGGTAAATGCGTAATCATCGGTGCGGGTGCCGTAGGCTCAACTACCGCTTATACCCTTATGCTTTCGGGGCTGTTTAAAGAAATTGCCCTAATTGACGTAAATATGAAAAAAGCCGAAGGCGAAGCTTTGGATATGAACCACGGCTTGGTTTTCGCAAAGCCTGTGAAAATCCATGCTGCGGGCTATGAAACCTGTAAAGACGCGGATATTATAATCATTACCGCGGGAATTCCCAGAAAAGAAGGGGATTCAAGGCTTGATTTGTTAAAAAAGAACAAGGAAATTTTTGATGATATAATTTCAAATATTTTAAAAAATGTTTCCAAAGAGCCGATTGTTTTGGTTGTTTCAAACCCTGTTGATGTGTTGACCTATGTGACTTATAAGCTTACTGGGTTTAGCAAAAACAAAGTTTTTGGCACAGGCACCGTTTTGGATACATCAAGGTTTAGGTACCTTTTGGCTGAACATACAGGCATAGATTCAAGAAATATTCATACTTATGTATTAGGCGAACACGGCGACAGCGAGGTTGCGGCGCTTTCCGCCACATATATTGCCGGCATGAGCATTGATGATTTTTGCAAAGTCTACGGCAGGTGCTCGGCAAAGAGTTTGTCCACAGTACATCAGGAAGTTAAGGTGGCTGGGCAAAATATTATAAGCAAAAAAGGCGCAACATTTTATGCAATCGCGTTAGGAATTAAGCGGATTTGCGAAGCGATAGTAAATGATGAAAACTCCATATTGACAGTATCCTCCGTTTTAGACGGGCAATATGGGATTAGGGATGTTTCTATGAGTTTGCCGACGGTTGTGTATAGAAAAGGTATAAAAAGCGTATTGGAAGTGCCATTATCAAACGAAGAAATTGAGGGTCTTAAGAATTCGGCGCAGGTGTTAAGGAATGCGTTAAATAGTATTGGATTTTGAGGTTTTTATGAAAAATGTGATTAAGTGCCTGTTTTTAATCCCTTTGTACATGGCAATTTATTTTGCCATGATGATGTTTGGGGTAATATATAATATAGCCGCCGTCTTGGTTTTTAAGGCGGATGAAATTTCAGGCTTTGGCGTGGGTGAGGTGCAGTACTCGCTGGTCACAATCTTTACTGCCTTTGTTAGCCTTTTGATTTATTACCTCATTATCAAGGCAAGGGAAATTGATTTAAACAAATACGAATACAATAACCCGGTTAGGTTTTTGGATGTAATTAGCATAATCTTTTCAGTTTTATCCCTTTCGGGGATTGTGAGTTTTATTGTAACCAAAATACCCATTGTTAGAAAATGGGGGGAACAGGCGGAAGAATATTTTAACTTTATTGAAAAAGAAAACGCCCTTTTGGTAATTTTGGCCGTTGTGGTGGCAGGCCCCATTGCGGAAGAGGTGCTGTTTAGGGGGCTTGTTTATTCAGAACTGGTGAATGCTAAAATGCCAAAAGCCCTGGCAATAATCACACAGGGCGTTTTGTTTGGCATAATGCACGGGAACTTATACCAGATATCATACGCAACAGTAATCGGGATTGTGCTTGGGGTAATATTAGAAAAGTCAAAATCAATTTATGTTACCGTGCTTATACATATTTTTTATAATTTCTCAAGCGGCATAATCATGGAATTAGTTCCGGTAAACATAATCATGCTTTTGGTATCAATACTGTTATTGGCAATAAGCTTAGTGCTAATAAGACCCCGTAAAGAAGTCGGAAAAGCGTCAGCAGCCTGACGCTTTTTTTGTTGCTTTATTTAGGATTAAGGTTTTTTGTATCAAAAATTAAATAAGTTTTTAAACTAAACAAACGAAAATTAAATTAGTTTTCAAACTGCAAAAATAATAGTAAGGTTTCATTTTAATAAAAACAGGAAGCGTCAGTTTCCTGACGCTTCCCTCATTTTACAAGTCATATTAATGACTTTTTTCATTATTTTTTGGGTGTTTTTTATGGCATGGTATTGAAATTTCAGAGAGTGCCTCACCGGTTTCAAAATAGAAATCGCTGGTTGTGGCAACGTCCCCTAATGAAACCATGCCTATTACATTTTTTGACTCATCCACTACAGGAAGCCTTCTGACTTGATCCTCGCTCATGATCTCCAATGCCTCGTCAACATAGGTGTCAGGAGTAACAGTTTTGACATTTGTTGTCATGATTTCACTAACTTTATGGTCTTTTGGATCAAGTTCCCTTGCGATATTCCTGATAATAATATCGCGGTCGGTTACAATACCTACTAAGTTGTTATTGTCATCAACAACGGGTATTGCACCAATATTGTGTTCCTGCATTATTTTTGCCGCGTTTATGATAGTGTCGTTTTTATTGACACATACCGCGGGATTGGTCATTACATCTTTGATTTTCAATGTTTTCACCCCACATATGAAGCTTTCAGGCTTCGGTATTATTTTGTGTTAAACGCGCGCTTATATGCGGGGTAATTTAGTGCAGTTACGCTAAATTATTTTTAAACTGGGCAATCATTCTTTTTACCATTTCGCCGCCTATTGGCCCGCCTTCAAGCCCGTTTTGGCGGCTGGTTAAGTCACCTTTATAGTGGTCGTTGTTTTCCTTGCAGAACTGAAAATGCCCGATTTCTTTTGCCACTTCCAATTTAAACTGTGTGAGCGCGTCGTAGCATTCCGGCACTAAAAGTTTTGATTTCCTATAATTTTTTGACATTCCTAAATCCCCTCAACACTCTTAATTTTGCATTTTATGATATAATTTTTTTCTGTGTGCTTATTTTGCTCCTTATGTCAAAAAATATTTATAATTTAAGAGTGTTTATAATGGGAGAGTAACCTGTTCTTGCCAGGGCTGCCACATAGACTTCTTTTGCGCCATTATCTAGCAATATTTTCGCGCAGGTGTCCAAAGTCGCGCCTGTAGTCAGGATATCATCCACCAATAGCACGATTTTGCCTTTTATGTTGGCGGACTTTTTAAATGAATAGGATTTTTTTGCGTTTTCAAGCCTTTCTTTATATTTTAGCCTGGATTGCTTTTTTGACCTGAAACTTCTATTTAATGTGTCCATGTAAGGGGCATTAAAAAACAAAGCCACCTCTTTTGCTAAAAGCCTTGCGGGGTTAAAACCCCTAAAAAAGCTTTGCGCGGGGTTTTGGGGGATGGAAGTCACAATGTCAAAGCCTTCCGAAAAATTTTCCCCGATAATTTTGTCCGCAATCAAAAAGGCAAAGGTTTTGGAATAGGAAATTTTTCCCCTGAATTTGTATCTTATAATGCTTTTGCGCACCAAATCCTCATAGATTAAAGGGACAAAGGCCTTTTTATAATGGGGCCTTCTGCGGTTGCAAAAGGCGCAGGTGTTTAGGGAAAATCCGCCCTTTAAGGGGGCGCAGCAAATCTGGCAGTGCTTTTCATAGGTGTATGTGATTTTACTGTCGCAGCTTTTGCAGATAAAAACTTTGCTGCCTTCACCCATGATACCCCCGCAAAAGCAGCAGCGGGGAGGGAAGAGCAAGGATATAAGATTTTCAAAAAATTTTTTCATAAATACACCCTTTTAAAAAGACTTATTTCATCTTTTGCGTTTTCCAGGCTTTCTTTTAAAGAGGAATACCTCAAAATTTGGTTTTTGTTTTCCACCATTTTTACAACGCAGTCTTCCCGCCCTACTAAAATCACCATATTTTTAGCACGGGTGATGGCGGTGTAAAAAAGGTTTCTGTTCATAAGCATTGGCGCGCAAGGGTAAAGGGGCATTATTACCACGGGAAACTCACTCCCTTGGCTTTTGTGAACGGTTATGGCATAAGAAATTTCAAGCTCGTCCAAAATTGCCCCGTCGTAAACACAGCTTCTTTCGTCGTCAAATACTACCGTAATCCCGCCAGTATATTTATCTATGCTTTTAATAAAGCCAATATCCCCGTTATATACCCCCATACCTTCCTCCCCGTTATTTTTAACCCAGGGAAGGTTGTAGTTATTCCGGATTTGCATGACCTTGTCCCCGACCCTGAAATTTGCGTCCCTGAATTTCTTTTCAATTTTCCCCTCATCCGCGGGGTTTAGGGAGTCCTGCAAAATTTTATTCAAAGTATAAACCCCGCAGGGGGATTTACGGGACGGGCACAAGACCTGGATATCGTAAAGGGGGTCATATCCATAGGTTTGGGGAAGGCGCCATTTGCACAAATCGGTAATGGTCTTAATAATTGAGTCGCTGTCCTGCCGCCTTATGAAAAAGAAGTCCTTGTCTTTTATGTCTAATTGGGGTATCTGGCCACGGTTTACCCTGTGGGCGTTAATTATGATTAAGCTTTCCTGGGCCTGCCTGTATATTTCATCAAGCCTTACGGTGTTGATTAAATCAGAGTTTATTATGTCGGACAGCACATTTCCCGCGCCCACCGACGGCAGCTGGTCCGAGTCCCCCACCAAAATTAAGCTTGAGTCCCTTTTTAGGGCGTGAAGAAGCGCGTCCATAAGGAGGATGTCCACCATGCTGGCCTCATCCACAATCACCACGTCAGCGTCCAGCGGGGAGCTTTCGTTTTTAGAAAATTTTTGGTTGTCGCCCCCAAATTCCATTTCAAGAAGGCGGTGGATGGTTTTAGCCTCCTTTTGGCACATTTCGGTAATGCGTTTTGCCGCCCTTCCCGTCGGGGCGGTCAGCGCCACTTTTTTGCCCAGTTTTTCAAAAATTGAAATTATTATTTTTATAATTGTGGTTTTGCCTGTGCCGGGGCCTCCCGTTATAACAAGGCAGCCGCTTTTTATGGCCTCAAAAACCGCGCTTCTTTGCTTTTGGGATAAATTTATCCCTTCGTTTTCTTCCGCTTCATCTATCATTTGGTTTATTTTTTTTGAGGATAACTTGCTTTTATTTTCATTGAGCGAAAGCAGTTTTTTTGCGGTGTAAAGCTCTGCGTGGTAAAAGGAGTGCAGGTAAACCTTTTGGGAAAAAACGTAAATGGATGAATCCAGCATCATGGAAGTGATGGAGTTTTCAATTAAAAACTCATCCACTTCCAGCAAGGCTTTGCACTCTTTTAGAAGTATATCTTTAGGCAAATAGGTATGCCCGTTTTGGGCTGCCTGGAATAAAATATATTTTATCCCCGACTTTATCCTTCCGGGGTGGTCATTGGAAATCCCCATGCTTTGGGCGATTTTGTCCGCCGTTTTAAACCCTATCCCCGAAATTTTTTCGCATAAAACATAAGGGTCGTTCTTAATCAAATTTATGCTGTCAAGCCCCAAATACTTGTACACTTTCAGCGCGAACTCCGCCGAGACATTGTACTGCTGCAAAAACATAATCACATTCTGTGCGCTTTGTTTTTCAATTAAAGAGTCGGAGATTTCTTTTGCTTTTCTTAAAGAAATCCCCTTTATTTCCGTAAGCCGCTCGTATTCGTCGCGGATTATTTCCAGGCTGTTTTCCCCAAAATGGTTAACTATCTTTTTTGCGGTGGACTCACCCACGCCTTTTATAATGCCGCTGGATAAATATAGGAGGATTTGCTGGGTGGTTTTGGGCATGACTTTTTCAAAAAAGGCAGCCTTAAACTGCTGCCCGTAATCCTGGTGCGTCACCCATTCCCCCGTAATTTTTAAGGTATCCCCGACATTTACAAAGGGCAAATAGCCCACCACGGTAACGGGAATGTGGTTATTGTCAATCTCGCACACGGTGTACCCGTTGTCCATATTCTGATATACAATTTCAGTAACTGTTCCTTCAATCACTTCATGCTTTTGCATATTTCCTCACAATAAAATGATTTTTCTTTATTATACCACTAAATTTTTTCCAATTCATCAATTTTTATATATTTAATGTCATACTTATAGGATATGTCGTTTAAAAGCTCATCCATGTCAACCAGCGCTGGGTTTTGGTAAAGGATATAAATATTTTTGTTTTGGTCAATAAAAATTATCTCCTCATCATCTTTTTCAAGATAGGAAATAATTATGTAAATAAAAGATAAAACACATATTGCGATAATTGAAGAAATCAAAATTTCAGCCATAAAAATACACCCCGTAATCAATATATGATAAACGGGGTGAGTGTGCTATTTTAGGTAATTTCTTAAAGTGTCAACCATATCCAGTTTTTCCCACGGAAGATCGATGTCGTCCCTGCCGAAATGCCCGTATGCCGCGGTTTGACGGTAAATGGGCCTTCTTAAGTCGAGTTTTTCAATAATTGCCGCGGGCCTTAAATCAAAATGCTTTTTGATAATTTCCACAATCTTTTCATCGCTGATTTTACCTGTGCCGAAGGTTTCAACAAAGATTGAAACAGGCTTTGCAACACCTATCGCGTAGGCAACCTGGATTTCGCATTTTTTAGCAAGTCCCGCTGCCACAATATTTTTCGCGATATACCTTGCCATGTAGGAAGCAGACCTGTCCACCTTTGTGGGGTCCTTTCCAGAGAAAGCCCCGCCGCCGTGACGGGCATAGCCGCCGTATGTGTCCACAATAATTTTTCTTCCTGTCAAGCCCGAATCCCCATGGGGCCCGCCGATTACAAACCTGCCCGTGGGGTTTACGAAATATTTGGTGTTTTCATCTATCAATTCAGCGGGAATTACGGCTTTAATCACATGGTTTATCATGTCTTCCTTAATTTGCGCCAATTCAATCTCGGGCGCGTGCTGGGCTGAAATTACAATGGTGTCAACCCTCTTTGGGATATCCCCGTCATACTCAATTGTAACCTGGGTTTTACCGTCGGGCCTGAGATAGGGAAGTGTCCCGTCCTTGCGCACTTTTGCAAGCCTTTTTGCCAGGCCGTGGGCATAGTAGCTTGCCATGGGCATGTAGGTCTTTGTTTCATCGCAGGCAAAACCAAACATCATCCCTTGGTCGCCCGCGCCGTAGTCCAGGCCGTCGCTTTCGCCCATTCTTGCTTCCAAGGATTTATCCACACCCATTGCAATGTCAGGGGATTGCTCGTTTATGCAGTTTAGCACCGCGCAGTTTTCATAGTCAAAACCAAATTTCGCGCGGTTGTATCCGATTTCCTCGATTGTAGACCGGGCAATTTTTGGTATATCAACATAACAATCCGTTGTTATCTCTCCAAAAACTAAAACAAGGCCGGTGGCAACGGAAACTTCGCAGGCCACCCTGGCGTATTTGTCCTTTGCCAATATTGCGTCCAGAACACTATCAGAAATCTGGTCACAGATTTTATCAGGATGCCCTTCAGTAACCGATTCTGACGTGAAAAATCTCTTCACCTTTTTTTGCCTCCTTTAATACCTAATCCATATGAGTATACTATACCTCTACTGCTTTAATTTGTCAATATAAAGGTTTTTTTATCATTATTAGATTATTAAAAAGCATACAAAAAGGTGTTATGTAAATTTCAATTGACAAAGGAAAATTATAGGGATATAATCTAAATGCAAATGCGAATAAATCGCAAGTAAAGAAAGGAAATGATTATGGCAGCAAAAAAAGAACTTGCTATTATTATGATTGTATTTACGCTTGTTTTTATGCTAACATCCTGCGGGGCAAACAGTGCGCAAAAAGGTGACAAGCTAAAAGTTTACACAACAATTTACCCCATGTATGACTTTGCCAAAAAAATTGGCGGGGAGAAAGTGGAGGTAAAAAACTTAATCCCCTTCGGGGAAGACACACATCACTATGAACCGTCGGTTTCCGATATCATAGATTTAAACAAGGCGGACATATTAATCTATAACGGCGCGGGATACGAGGGGTTTTTGGAAAAACTAAAACAATCCGTGGAAAACAAGGATTTGGTGTTTTTTGACGCCTCATACAATTTGGATTTAATTTTTGAAAACGAAGAAGAAACCCACGACCCCCATACATGGCTTAGCATAAAAAACGCCATAAAGAATTTGGAAAACATCAAAGACATTTTTTCACGGCTTGATGGCGGAAACGCCATGTATTATGAGAACAATTACCAAAAATACAAAGCTGAATTTGAGGATTTATACAATGAGTATAAAGAAAAATTCAAAGGTTATAAAAACCGCAGCATTATAGTGTCCCACGACGCCTTTGGGTATTTGTGCAAAGAATTTGGATTAAACCAGGTGCCAATCAGGGGCATAAACGCTGACGATGAGCCAAACCCGTTAAAAATGAGCCAGATTGTCCAATTTGCCCTTGACAACAATATTAACACCATTTTTTATGAAGAGGCCCTGAATTCAAAAATTTCCGAAACAATCGCAAAAGAAATCGGCGGAAAAACCGACACGCTTTACCCATTGGAGACTTTGACTGGTGAGCAGGTAAATAGCGGCGAGGACTATTTATCCGTAATGCAAAAGAACTTGGACGCGATACTTAGGTCATTTAATTAAGGGGTGCCCTATGGAAAAAATAATTGAAGTTTTAGGTTTGAGCTTTTCATATACTGACGAGGAAATTTTAAAAAATGTAAGTTTTACGGTTTCTAAGGGGGATTTTTTGAGCATAATCGGCTCAAACGGGGCAGGGAAAAGCACCCTTTTGAAACTTTTGTTAAACATAATAAAACCCCAAAGGGGCGCCATTTTGTATTTCGGGGAAGATATTGAAAAATTCAAAGGCTGGCAAAAAATCGGCTATGTTCCGCAAAACGCCATATTAAACCTTGACTCTTTCCCCGCCACGGTTTTGGAGATAGCAACATCAGGACTTTATTCCCAAAAAATAGGAATGAAAGAACGCAAAAAAATTGCAAGGGAATACCTTTCAAAATTAGGCGTATTGGATTTGGAAAAATCATTGATTGGCAAGCTATCAGGTGGGCAAAAACAGCGGGTAATGCTTGCAAGAACCCTTGCGGCAAACCCTGAAATCCTGATTTTGGATGAGCCCATGGCGGGGGTGGACCAGGAGGCGTCCCAAAACCTGTACGGCTTATTAAAAGATTTAAACGAAAAAGAAAACCTGACCATACTCATGGTGACCCATGACTTACTCAGGGCGTCAAATTTTTCAAAAAGGGTACTGTGCCTTGAAGAAGGCTCACTTGTTGAGCTTGACAGAAAGCAGATTGAGCATGAGCTTTTCCACAAGCACAAACACCCGTAAAGAGGAAGGAATATCTTATGAACATTTTTCAGTATGAATTTATGCAAAAAGCCTTTTTGGTAGGGATGACACTATCGGTTATCATTCCCATGATAGGGCTGGTAGTTGTGTTAAAACGCCTTTCCATGATTGGCGACGCCCTCAGCCATTCCTCCCTTTCAGGCGTTGCCATGGGGCTTATTTTTGGCGCAAACCCCATATTTTTTGCAATTCTTGCCTCCGTTATATCGGCTCTTTTAATTGAAGCAATAAGGAGAAAGCTTCCAAAATATCAGGAAGTGTCAATCGCGGTGGTCATGTCTTTAGGCGTGGGCCTTGCGGGGGTATTGTCGGGCTTTGTGAAAAGCACCACCGATTTTAACAGTTTTCTCTTTGGCTCCATTGTGTCCATACCCGACTTTGAAGTAAAACTGGTTTTAGGGGTTTCATTTTTTGTGATTTTGGCGTTTTTGTTCTTGTACAGGGAATTATTCCTTGTTTCCTTCGACGAGCAGCAGGCAAAAATGGCGGGGGTAAATGTGTATCTTGTGAATTTTATCTTCACAATACTTACCGCGGTAACTGTATCCGTCGCCTCCCGCACGGTGGGCGCGCTAATTGTATCCTCCCTTATGGTCATTCCCGTAATCTGCGCAATGCAAGTGGCAAAAAGTTTTAGGCAAACCCTTCTTTTTTCCATCTTTTTTGCCGCAATATTTATGTCAGCGGGGCTTTTGATGTCCTTTTATTTACCCTTAAAGCCCGGCGGGACAATAGTGTTAATCGCGGTTTTAGTTTTGGTAATGTTATTTTTTATAAAAAGAAAATCTTAAAACAAGGTGAAAGAAATGAGCAAAATCAATCTTTCCCAACAGGGGATAAAAAACACAAAGCAAAGAAAGTGCGTTTTGGAAGTTTTAGAAGAAGCAAACAGCCCGATTGACGCCATGGAGATTTTAAACAGGGTGAACGAAAAAGGCGTAAAGATGTGGATTTCAACAATTTACAGGATTTTGGAGATTTTCACCGAAAAAGGGATAGTGATTAAAAACACTTTTTTTGGCGAAGAGAAGGCCACCTATGAGCTAAACAAGCATAAGCACACCCACTACGCAAGGTGCTTATCCTGCAAAAAGATTTTGGAAATTGACCTTTGCCCCATGGAAAGTTTTATCCCGACCGTAAAGGACGAAAAATTCTACATAACCGGCCACAGGCTTGAAATGTACGGCTACTGCGACAAATGCAATAAAAAGAGGGGGTAGTTATGAAAAGTTTTGTATTAATTACAGGCGCCACCAGCGGAATCGGGCTTGAGTTTGCAAAAATTTATGCTAAAAAGAAAGAAAATTTGATTTTAGCCGCAAGAAGGGAAGAAGAGCTAAAAAAGATTAAAGAGGAATTGGAAAAGTATCAAATTGAGGTTAAAACCCACAGGGCGGATTTGTCAAAGCCACAAGAGGTAAAAGATTTTTTGGGAAAAATAAAGGATGAGGACATAAAAATTTTAATAAATAACGCAGGTTTTGGGGATTTTGGGGAGTTTGTCAATTCCGACGCGCAAAAAATTGAGGACATGATAAACTTAAATATCCTGGCCTTAACCCTCCTTACAAGAGCCATAGGAGAGAAGATGGCTAAAAAGGGCGGGGGCAAAATCATAAATGTAGCCTCCACCGCGTCATTTTTTCCCGGGGCTTATATGTCCTTGTATTACGCCACCAAGGCCTTTGTGCTTTCATTGTCGGAAAGCCTTTATGTGGAATTAAAACCAAAGGGCGTGCATGTGATGGCCCTATGCCCCGGCCCCACCAACACAAATTTTGCCAGCGCGGCAAATTTGGGAAAGTCCAATTTGTTTAAGGCGTTTTCGCGCGTCAAGGCAAAGGACGTGGCAGAATACGGGGTTTGGGCGGCTGAACACAACAAGGTTGTGGCGGTCCACGGCTTTGGGAATAAGCTTTTAGTATCTTTGGGGAAAATCTCCCCCCGCACACTCAACCGCAGGATTGTGGCTAAAATCCAAAAGACGAGGAAGTATTAGGCTTTATAAAAAACTCATTATTAAAAGATTTGGGGTGTTTAGGGGCAAAGCGCCTTTTATTAAATCCCGTGGTTTTTTAGGATATGTGTTTTAAAACCACATAGCAAGGGCTTCCTTGCGCCGCGCAGGGGAAAGCCTTGTTTTCAAAACAAAAAATCAGGGCTTTTGTCCGGGCATGCAGTTTGCCGGCGCGCTGAATGGTGTATATTCATAAAAAATCCCCCAAAAACAGTAAGAATTTATTAAAATCGCCATATTGGTTTTTAGGCTATGTATTGTTATAATCTAAAGTGAAAATAATTTTAGGGGGATATTATGAGCATTTTTAACCTTATTGCCCTGCTTGGCGGCCTTGGAATGTTTCTTTACGGCATGAAAACCATGGGCGACGGTCTTGAAAAATCGGCTGGGGCGAAAATGAAATTAATCATTGAAAGCCTCACCAGCAATGTTTTTAAAGCGGTTTTAATAGGTACACTAGTTACTGCGCTGATTCAGTCAAGTTCTGCCACAACCGTTATGGTGGTAGGGTTTGTAAACGCCGGCATGATGACATTAAAACAGGCAACCGGCGTAATTATGGGGGCAAATATCGGAACCACCGTTACCGCAATTATCCTAAGCCTTGGGGATATTCAAAGCGACGCGTGGTATTTAGCAATGCTAAAGCCTTCAAACCTTGCCCCGCTTGCATTGATTATCGGCGCAGTTTTAATTTTTGCCTTTGGGAAAAAGCAAAAGCTAAAAGATATAGGGGAAATCTTTTTAGGTTTCGGCGTTTTATTTATCGGCATGCAGTACATGGAAGGGGCGGTGGGCCATCTTAAGGATTTGCCCCAGTTTAAAACAATTTTTGCTAACTTAAAAAACCCCGTTTTAGGGATTTTATCAGGCGCAATTGTTACTGCCATTATTCAAAGCTCATCGGCTTCCGTTGGCATTTTGCAAGCCCTTGCAGCCACAGGGGCGGTTTCCTGTTCGCAAGCCGTTCCCATAATTATGGGCCAAAATATCGGCACATGCGTGACGGCGCTACTTTCATCAATTGGGACAAGCAAAAACGCAAAAAGAGCCGCTTTTATCCACTTATATTTTAACTTGATCGGGACCATTGTTTTTACAGCCGCAATTTACATAACCCAATTTACAATCGGGATTCCGTTTTGGGAAAATATGGTATCCAGAGGCGACATCGCGTTTTTCCATACCTTCTTTAATGTGGCAAACACTATAATTTTGCTCCCATTTACCCAGGTTTTAATAACCCTTGCCAATAAAACCATAAAGAGCAAAGAAGAAAAAGAAGAAATTTCATATCTTGACGAGCGCTTTTTGCAAACCCCAAGCCTTGCTATAAACCAGGCCAAAAAAGAGCTTTTGATGATGATGGGTTTGGCAAGGGAGAATATATCCGCATGTATATCCGCGGTGTTGCACCATGACCTTTCATATTTGGCAGGCCAAAAGGAAAATGAAGAAAAAATAGACAGGTATGAGTTTAAAATCACTAAGTATTTAACGGATATAAACGAAAAGAATTTAACGGATGAAGACCGCAAGAAAATTGCAGGCCTTTACCACATTATAAACGACGTGGAAAGAATAGGGGACTATGCTGATAATTTAGCGCAGAATATTACGGATAAAGTAAACAAAAACATTAAATTTACTGATGAGGGAAAAGACGCGCTTATAAAAATGATGAACGCGGTTTTGGAAATCATTGATTTAAGCATTGAAGCCTTTGCAAGTGAAAATTTAAGGCTTTGTGAAAAAATAGAGCCACTGGAGCAGGTTATTGACATTTTGACTGAAAAATTAAAGCAAGGCCATACAGAGAGGCTTTCAAAACACGTCTGCAGCGTTGAAAGCGGGGTTATATATTTAGAAATGATAAGCGGGCTGGAAAGGGTCGCGGACCACTGCTCCAATATTGGTATGGCAATGCTTCAGGATAAACACATCTTTGACACCCATGAATATGCAAAAAAGCTGCATGAAGAAATGCCCAAATCTTTTAAGGCGGATTTTGAAAATTATATCGAAAAATATAGTATCTAGACAAATCATTAAAAATTTTGTATAATTTGTCAAAAAGTACCCGAAATTTTTCGCTGGGTACTTTTTGACATTTCTTTAACTTTATTTTACAAATATAATGACATTTTCAGATAATTATGTTATAATTTATAATGTATTCATCTTTTTTGGTTTTTGGGAGCATATAAAAGGAGGAGTCTTTTGTGGCCGCATTAAAGATTCGCAGGGACCAGTTGCTCGACTTATTGGATCTGGAATATTTGGAAGAGGTGCAATACAAAATCTCAAACATTCTCGGGATTGCAAGCGTCGTTGTTGACTTAGACGGCATTCCCATTACAAAACCGACAGGTTTTACAAATCTTTGCAGGCTGATTAGATCCACTAAAAAGGGGGAAAGGTATTGCACTATCTCTGATAAAAATTTAGGCGAAGAGGCAGCGAAAAAAGGTGGATATGTAATCAGGAAATGCGACAGCCTCGGTCTTTTGGATGCGGCATGCCCCATATATATAGACGGTATACATATTGCGAATTTCCTCATAGGGCAAATCGCGCAGGATGAAATCCCAAAAGAGCAAATTATGGAATTTGCCCATGAGGTGGGCTTGGACCCTGACGAACTGATTGGCGCCTACAATGCTCTTCCTAAAATGGATTTGGACCTTTTAAATAAAGCGGCCCAGCTGCTTGAAGTGTTCTCAAATGAAGTTTCCAATCTTGCGGCTAAAAACTTAAGGCTCAATGAACAAATACAAAAATATGAAAGGTACAATGAGCAAATTAAGCGTAGCTTCAAAAACCAGATTTTATTAAACAATGTCTTTTTAAAATTTTTTGAAAACGAAGATATTCACGATACAATATACCATGTGTTTTACGATATGGCGGGGCATTTCCGCCTAAACCGCGCGGTGGTTTATGAATATAATAAGAAGTTAAATAAATATATTAAAATAGTGGAATACAAAAAGCAAAAAAAGGATGAGGATTTTGCCGCGGAAATTGAAAGCGCGCCGGTTGAAAAACTCTTTTTAAAGTATAAAGACGCCTATTTCCCAAAGGATTCAGATTTTTACAGCGTTGTCGGGAAAAATACGGGAATTATCACCCCGGTTTTCATTAATTCCCAAAAGCAGGCGTTTATCTATCTTGACGACGGGAAAGAGGATAAAAAGTGGCAGGACGACGAAGTTAAGCTGATTTTAAACATTGCATACCTAATCGGTACGCTTTTGTCTAAAAACAAATCGGAAAAAGAAGTCATTAACTCATTAATGACATTGGAAAAAATAATAGGGAATACCGACGCGGTAATTTATGTAAATGACATTGAAACCCACGAACTGCTATTTACTAACAGCAAAGATGGAAGCTCGGCAGGAAAAATTTCCCACGATTATATAGGACATAAATGTTTTGATGTTTACAAGGGCATAAATAACCCGTGCGAAAACTGCAAAATGCAAGTCCTGATAAATAATATGAAGGAGGGGAAGGAAACCTCCATCACATACGATGTCTATGATGAAAAGCAGGATAAATGGTATACCGTGACCGACAGTATCATAAACTGGATTGATGAAAGGCCGGTCCATATGCACTATGCCATAGACATCACCGAAAAGAAAAACTACGAAAAGCAAATCAGGAAAATGGCGTATACCGATTCCCTTTTGGGTGTTCCAAACCGTCTTGCGTGTCAGGAGGATTTGGACAGATTCATCCGCGACGCCATGGAAAACAACAAGCTTGGCGCTGTAATGTTTTTGGACCTTGACAATTTCAAAACCATAAACGACACCTACGGACACAGTTTCGCGGATAGGATTTTACTACACATAGTTGAATTCTTCAACACTATTTCCACCATAAAGGATACCTTCTACCGGCTCGGCGGGGATGAATTTGTAATTGTGCTTCATGATACCACCAAGGAAGAAGTGGATAAAGTTGCCAAATTGTTGTTAGAGAGGTTTAACAAGCCTTGGCAGCACAAAGGAAGAATTGTTATGAGCACAGCCAGCATTGGGATAGCCTTTTATCCCACCGATGCGGATACATACAACAACATACTAAAATGTTCCGATAAGGCTATGTATAAGGCAAAAGACCAAGGAAGAAACAAGGCGGTTTATTTTCAACCTGAATTTTTATAATAATATAGGGAGCTGAAATTTATGGCAATTCTTCTTACTGGTGGTGCAGGATATATCGGAAGCCACGCCTGCGTTGAGTTTTTAGACAAAGGCTATGATATTATTGTGGTGGACAATTTGGTAAACAGCGATAAAAGCGTAATTGATAAAATAAAAACAATAACTGGCAAGGATTTTAAATTCTATGAAGTTGATATCAGGGATAAAGAAAAACTTCAAGGTATTTTTAAAGAAAACAAAGTTGAGGCAGTAATTCACTTTGCGGGATTTAAAGCCGTGGGCGAGTCGGTACTGGAACCCTTAAAATATTACGACAACAACATAGGCGGGACTATATCATTGCTTGAGGCAATGAAAGGTTCAAATGTGAATAAAATAGTATTCAGCTCATCCGCCACGGTTTACGGCACCCCGAAAACCGTGCCCATCAGGGAGGATTTCCCCCTTGACGCTATAAATCCCTACGGCAGGACAAAGCTTATGATTGAAAAAATCCTAAAAGACTTATATAACGCGGACAAATGCTGGCATATTGGAGTTTTACGCTATTTTAACCCCATAGGCGCCCATAAGAGCGGGATAATCGGAGAAAAGCCCCAGGGTATTCCCAACAACCTTATGCCCAGGGTTTGCGATGTGGCGCTTGGAAAAGAAAAGGAACTCACCGTTTGGGGAAACGACTACCCGACCGGGGACGGCACAGGGGTGAGGGATTATATCCATGTGGTGGACTTGGCGCAGGGGCATATTGCCGCCTATGAGAAAATCTTAAAAAAGCCAGGGTATTATGTCTATAATTTAGGAACAGGCAAAGGATACAGCGTTCTTGAAATAATTGAGACTTTCCAAAGGGTAAACGGGGTGAAAATACCCTATAAGTTTTACCCCCGCCGCCCGGGGGATGTGGCAAAATGTTACGCCGACCCGGATAAAGCCCGCGAGGAACTGGGCTGGGAGGCAAAATACACCCTTGAGGATATGTGCAAAGACGCATGGAATTTTGTTGTAAAAAACATGGCGCAGTAGCATGTAAAATCTTTGGGCGATTTAATAAACCAAAATGCAAAAAATTTAGGAGAGCATATGTATAATATGTATAATCTAAGGTTTAACATGTTTAATATTTTTGAATTTCTCTTGCCAATAATGTTTATCCTTGTGTTTACTTTAGTATTGGCTTTATTTATATTTGCTATTGCTACATCATTGAAAAGCAGGTTAAAAAACCAAAAATTCCCCACCCTGACGGTAAGCTGCAAAGTGGTGGCAAAGCGGGAGTATTGGGGAAGCAGGCACAATGAAGGCCGCCATTATTTAGGCAGCTATTTTGCCACCTTTGAGTTTGACTCCGGCGACAGATTGGAGCTGCAAGTGCCCCATGATGAGTTTGGTTACCTTGTGGAAGGGGACTATGGAAAGCTCACCTTTAAAGGCACAAAGTTTATAAGCTTTCAAAGGGAACAAAAATTTTAAAACAAAACCGGTGTTGGGCATTCCAACACCTTTTTATTTCACGTTTTCTTGAAAGATAAGTTTTTTTAGGCTATAATAAAACAAAAAATACAAAAGTGGGGTTAGTATGAAACTTGTAACATGGAATGTTAACGGACTAAGGGCTTGTTTAAATAAAGGCTTTATGGATTTTTTCAATGAGATTAACGCGGATATTTTCTGCGTACAGGAAACAAAAATGCAAGAGGGTCAAATTGATTTAGAAATAATCGGGTACAAGGAGTTTTGGAACAGCGCCGAAAAGAAGGGCTATTCAGGAACCGCCGTTTTTTCAAAGATTGAGCCAGTAAACGTAACCTATGACATAGGAATTGAGGAACATGACAAAGAGGGAAGGGTTATCACGTTAGAATACGATAATTTTTTCCTTGTGAACTGCTACACGCCGAATTCACAAAGGGAGCTTGCGCGGCTTTCATACCGCATGAAGTGGGAAGATGATTTCAGGGAATACATAAAGGGCCTTGACCAAAAAAAGCCCGTAATCCTCTGCGGGGACTTAAATGTTGCCCATAAGGAAATTGACTTAAAAAACCCTGATTCCAACCGCAAAAACGCGGGCTTTACCGATGAGGAAAGGCAGAAGATGACAAGCCTTCTTGAGTGCGGTTTTGTGGATACTTTCAGGTATCTATACCCCGATTTAAAGGAAGCGTATACCTGGTGGAGCTATATGTTTAAAGCCCGTGAAAGAAACGCGGGGTGGCGCATAGACTATTTTATTGTGTCAGAGCGGCTTAAGGATAAAATCATTGACGTTGTAATCCATTCAGAAGTGCTAGGCTCCGACCACTGCCCCGTATCGTTGGAAATTGACATATAAAAAGAAGGCTGACTTTTGTCAGCCTTCTTTTTATATTTAATTATTTGAAAGGGGTTAGTCAAACTTATACATAACAATTCCCGTAACCAGTTTTGGATAGAAATAGGTGGACTTTTGGGGCATTTTTTCATTGTCTAATGAAACGTCTTTAATTTGGTGGATTTTTGTGGCGTTTAATAAGAACACGCAGTCCACATCCTCGCTTTGCGCCTGTTTTACCGCCTCGTCAATATCCCTTGTGTAAAGGAGGTTTTTTGCCCCCGCCATGTTTTCTTTGTCAATACCTAAACATTTTTCCATAATCAATGTGTGAAGCACCGTTACGTCCAAATGCCTGTAGCTTTTGGGCTTTTGGGGAAGCGCCTGGTCAATGTATTTTACGTCTTTTAATTTCACAAGGTAAAAATAGCTGTGCCCTGTGTAGAACACGAAGGAAATACCGCTGCTGTTTTTGGTTAAAACTTCTTCCATTTCACCTACCGGGTCATTTTTTATATCAATTTTTTCCACATAAAATTCTTCTTTTATCCTGTCAATCAGATTGTACTCGTTAAAATCGGAAATCCCCCTCACAATCCTGTGGGTGGGGAACACCACAAGCCCTTCGTCGTCCATGTCAACTAACATCATCATGCAGTAGTTATAGGGCGCGTCTTCTTTTTTGCCTTCTCTTTCTTCCATCATTTTTTTATAATTTAGGCAGGTTTCATACCTGTGGTGCCCGTCGGCGATAAATAGCTGTTTATCTGAAAATCCTTCCCGCAATTTTTCGATTATGGATTTATCTTTCACAATCCAGACTTTTTGAATTACATTTTGAAACTCAAAGCATATATCGGGCGCGCTTTTGGCATACTCAGAGATAATGGGTGTAACTTTCTTTTCCTCATCCAAATAAAGGGAATAAATCTGGCTGAAATTTGCGTGGGTTTGTTCCATTAAGTTAAAGCGGTCTTTTTTTGCTTTTGACAAGGTTTCTTCATGGGGCAGCACCACTTTTTCGGAAAAATCATAAAGTTTTACAAGGCAGATTATCCCGCGGAATGAGCGGGTTTTATTATTTAGGGTGAACTGCTGCTCATAAATGTAGATGGCATCTTCATTTTCCTTAACTAACACTCCATCTTCAAGCCATTTATTTAAATAATCCCTTGCCCTTGTGTATTTATTGTAATTTTCATTATCCCCTTCTTCATCCAAACCAAAGTCCAGTCTTACGATATTATAGGGATTATTTTCATAGAATGATAATTGCTCCTTTGGAGAAATTATGTCATAAGGAGGCGCGCACACTTTGGTTAAGTCAATGTCTTTGTTGTACCTTACTGCTTTAAACGGTCGTATTACTGCCATACAAACACCTCAAAATTAATTTTATATAAAAAATTATATATCAAATCTCATTTTATATTATTAACCATTTTAAGTCAATGAATTTATTTTAGGCTTTTGCAAATAATAAAAAAGAGGGGTTTTGTGTCATGAAATACTTTAGCGACCTGATTAACACAAAGGTTATTCATATCGCCGATAACAAGACACTCGGAAGGCTTACGGACATTTTGCTGTTTAAAGATACCAACAAAATTTGTGCCATCATTGCTTCAAAGGAAAACTTTGTGTATAAAAACAGGCTGATTTTAAAAGACGATATTTTAGCCATAACAAAGGACAGCATTTATGTGAAAAGCCCCGGAATTAAATATACAAAAGTAATACCCATAAAAGATGATGTAATAAGCTATGTAAACGGGATTGAAAAGAAAAAGGTTTTGACAAAAAAAGGCGAAGTGCTGGGACTTGTGAGAAACTCAGCCTTTGACTTTGAAGCAGGGGAGTTAGTCGAGTTTGAGATTGGCACAACTTTTACCGACGATCTTTTAAACGGCAGAAAAAGGCTGGTATTAAAGGACACAAATCACCCTGGAAGCCCATTGATTGTTGATGAGGCTGAAATTTTAGACAAGGAAAAAGGATTAATAAAAATGCTTAAGAAGAGCAAAATAACATAGACTAAATAAAAAAGAAAGGAAGAATATATATGAATGCAAAGGCTTTTGCAACGGGAGTTCTCACGGGAATAGTTGCCGCAAGCGCGGTTACCATGATGACTGACCACGACGCGGTAAGAAGCGCAAGAAAACTAAAGAAAAATACCACAAGGTTTTTCAGAAACATTGGTGCTGCCCTTGACACAATGATTGATATGAGGAAATAAGGCCAGAATATGTGCCGTTTGGTTATACGCCAGACGGCACAAATTTAATTTTGCAAAAATTATTACATATTTTTTCCGGAGGGCAAAATGAGGGGCAAATTAAAATACATTATTCTTATTATCGCGGTGCTTTTTTTATTAATTTATTTCAGGTACGCAAGCTTAATTAAAAATATACTGTCCCCGTTTTTTGGCGGGGCGCTGCTTTCTTATATTGCTTTTCCCTTTGTAAGGATGCTTACCAAAAAAAATGTGCCCAAAAAACTTGCCATTGTATTTTTTTATATAATTATTATTCTTGTGTTTTCCTGCATAATCTGGGTGATTTTGCCCGACGTGTACGAAAGTTTTATTTCTTTATCTTCCAAAATGCCTGAATATTTAGACAGGATAAATAATTTTATTAACACCCACCTTAATAAGGCAGTGGCGGACAGTATAAACAGGTTTTTTTCAGAACTTCCCAAAACTTTGGAAGGGCAGTTCTTTGGGGCGTTCGCTAAACTTGGCGGGGCGGTAAATTCCCTTGTGAATTTGGTTTTGGCGATTGTTTTGTCCTACTATTTTATATCCGATATTGACAAGATAAAAGAAGGGGTGCTTTCCCTAATCCCTTTAAAATACCATGAGGAGGCAATAAAAATTGGGCGGGACATAAATCTGGTGCTTGCAAGGTATATCCGCGGGGAACTTACCGCCGCGCTGATACTTGCGTTTTTGGTTTCGCTGTATTTATCTTTATTGCAAATACCCTATTCCATAATTTTCGGCCTGCTTACGGGGATTGCCGAATTCATTCCCTACCTCGGCCCCTTTTTTTCCTTTTTGCCGATTGTACTAATTACCCTACTTACAAGGCCTGAAAAAATCTTGTATGTTGCGGTGGGGTTTTTGGTTTTGCAGCAAATTGAAGGCAATATCATAACCCCGAAAGTGGTGGGGAAAAGCGTCAACATGCACCCTGCGCTTACAATTTTTGTGGTTACCACCTTTGCAAGGATTTTTGGGATTTTCGGCATTTTAATAGCCGTTCCCACATTTAGCATTTTAAGGGTTATCGGAAAAAGGATAATCGCGAAAATTGTTTGACTTGACTTTAATTTAACCTAATATTATAATGATTTGTATAAATTTACACATATAAATTGGGGGAAAAAACAGTGAAGTGGATGGGTTTAAACGAGATAAGGGAAGAATATTTGAGCTTTTTTGAAAGCAAAGGGCATTTGAGATTAAAAAGTTTTTCCCTTATTCCTGAAAACGACAACAGCTTATTATTGATAAATGCGGGGATGGCTCCCTTAAAGCCCTATTTTACGGGAAAGGAAAAGCCGCCAAGGGAAAGGGTTACCACCTGCCAAAAATGTATCAGGACACCTGATATTGAAAGGGTGGGTAAAACCGCGCGGCACGGCACATTCTTTGAAATGCTTGGAAACTTTTCTTTTGGCGACTACTTTAAAAGGGAAGCCATTTCATGGGCATGGGAATTTGTGACAAAGAGAATGGAAATGCCCGTTGACCGCCTTTGGGTTTCAATTTATCAAGACGACGATGAAGCCTACGACATTTGGGTAAATGAAGTGGGCGTTGCCCCCGACAGGGTTGTCAGGATGGGAAAAGAGGACAACTTCTGGGAAATCGGAACAGGGCCCTGCGGGCCGTGTTCTGAAATTTACTTTGACCGCGGAAAGGACAAGGGCTGCGGCAAGGAAAGCTGCGGTGTGGGCTGCGACTGCGACCGCTTTGTTGAGTTTTGGAATTTGGTATTTACCCAGTTTGACAAAGACGAACAAGGAAATTACCACCGCTTATCCAAGCCAAATATTGACACAGGCATGGGATTGGAAAGAATTGCAGCCATTATGCAGGGCGTAAACAGCCTCTTTGAAGTGGACACCATCAAAAATATCATGGAAAGCATAAGCAGCCTTGCAGGAATCAAATACGGGGAAGACCCGAAGAAAGACGTGTCCTTGAGGGTAATAACCGACCATGTGAGAAGCACAACCTTTATGATTTCGGATGGCGTGCTTCCAACAAACGAAGGAAGGGGATATGTGTTAAGAAGGCTTATAAGAAGGGCGGCCCGGCATGGCAAGTTATTAGGGCTAAACGAACCTTTCTTATATAAAATCACGAAGGTGGTAGTAAACGAGTCCAAAGGGGCTTATCCTGAGCTTGCTGAAAACGAGGAATATATCACAAAGGTATTAAAATTAGAAGAAGAAAGATTTGAAGAGACCATAAATTCAGGGCTTGTCCTACTTCAAAACCTTATTAAAGAAGTAAAAGACAACACCCTAAGCGGGGAAGACGCCTTTAAGCTATATGACACTTATGGGTTCCCCATTGATTTGACTGTTGAAATTTGCGATGAGCACGGGATAAAAGTTGATGTTGACGCGTTCAACCAAAAGATGCAGGAACAAAGGGTGCGGGCCAGGGAAAGCAGGAAGAACTTAAATGACGAAGGCTGGAGTGATGACGCGTACAAGGCGCTTCCGAAAGACAAGGAAACCATCTTTTTAGGTTATAGCCAGGATGAGTGCGAAGCAAAAATTTTAGGCATTGTAAAAGACGGGGCATCTTCTGATACCCTGCATGACGGGGAAAGCGGGCTTGTGCTTCTTGACCAGACCGTAATTTACGGCGAATCCGGCGGTCAGGTTTCTGACTTCGGCTGGCTTTCCAATAAAGGGGTATTGGTGGAAGTAACCCACGCCAAGAAACTTTCCGACGGCAGGATTATAAACAGCGTGTATGTAAAAGAAGGGACATTGAAGGTAAACGACACCGTAAAGGTTACAATTGACACCGCAAAAAGGCGGGCAACCGAGAGAAACCACAGCGCGACCCACCTTTTGCACAAGGCCCTCCGTGAGGTTTTGGGAAACCATGTGGCCCAAGCGGGGTCCTATGTGGATGAGGGACGCTTGCGTTTTGACTTTTCACATTTCCAAGGCTTATCCCCTGAAGAAATAAAAAAAGTTGAAGACATGGTAAATGGGGCGGTTTTAGCTTCATTGGAAGTAAAAGCTTTACAAATGCCCCTTGATGAGGCTAAAAAACTTGGCGCCATGGCACTTTTTGGGGAAAAATACACCGATATTGTAAGGGTAATAAAGATGGGGGATTTCTCCATTGAGCTTTGCGGTGGTACCCATGTTAAGAACACTTCCCAAATAGGCTTATTTAAGATAATCTCCGAAGGCGGCGTTGCGGCAGGCGTTAGGAGAATTGAGGCAGTAACAGGGGAAGGGGTTTTAAGATACATTAAAGAGCGGGACGATGTTATCCGCGAATCCCAAATTGCCCTAAAGGCGCAAAACTTTGCGGACATTCCAAATAAAATAAAGCAATTGCAAAATGAAAACAAGGAACTTTCAAAAGAAGTTACAGCCCTAAAAGGCAAGAGTTCAAAGGCAATAATTGAGGATTTGGTTAAGAACGCAAAAGAAATAAACGGAATAAATGTGGTTGCAGCCAAATTTAATGAAATCCCTGTTGACGAATTAAGGCTAATTGGTGATGACATAAAATCCAGGTTTAACGCGGCAGTAGTAGCCCTCGCTTCCGTATTTTCCGACAAAGTAACCTTTGTGGTTATGGCAACAAAGGGCGCGGTGGAAAAAGGAATCCACTCAGGAAATATCGTCAGGGAAATCGCGAAAGCCGCGGGGGGTTCCGGCGGCGGCAAGCCCGACAGCGCCCAAGCAGGCGGAAAAGACGTGACAAAAGCCGATGAAGCGTTGAATTTGGTTTATGAATTAATAAAATAATTAAAGAAAGGAAAATCTTTATGGATTGTATTTTCTGCAAAATCGCGAAAAAGGAAATACCCTCTGGCAAAGTCTATGAAGATGACCTAATTTATGCCTTCAATGACATAAATCCACAAGCCCCCGTCCATGTATTAATAATCCCCAAAATGCATATTATATCAGCAAACGAAATAAACGATAGCAACAAAGACATAATTGCTCATATATTTAAAGTGATACCCCAATTGGCAAAAGAATTGGGCGTGGCAGAAAGCGGTTACAGGGTGGTAACCAACTGCGGCGAGGACGGGGGCCAGTCGGTATCGCACTTGCATTTCCACTTATTAGGAAAAAGAAACCTATCCTGGCCGCCGGGCTGATGTTTGGGTTTTCAAAATTTTTCTTGACCTTTACTTCCAAATAAGGTATAATAACCATATCTAATTCCCACGAATGACTCAATTTTTGAGCTCATCGGCACTAAGATGCGGAGGGAGGGGATGTCATGTCAGAAGTTAGAATTAAGGAAAACGAAACACTTGATAGTGCTCTTAAAAGATTTAAGCGTCAATGCGCAAAAGCAGGCGTTCTTAGCGAAATCAGGAAAAGAGAACACTATGTAAAACCAAGTGTTAAGCGTAAAAAGAAATCCGAAGCTGCAAGAAAAAGAAAATACAGATAAGGAGGGATATCATGACCCTCAAAGAGCAACTTGCGCAAGACTTAAAAGATGCCATGAAAGAAAAGGACGCTGTGAGGAAAAACACAGTGCAGTTTATAAGGGCATCCATCTTGCAGGTTGAAAAGGATCAAAAAATTACCCTTTCTGACGAAGGGGTTATTGAAGTTTTGGCAAAAGAGCTCAAAAAGAGAAAAGATGTCCTTCCCGAATACGAAAAAAGTGGCCGCAATGACTTGATTGAAAATTTAAAGCGAGAAATAGAAATTATCGAAAGTTATTTGCCTAAGCAGCTGTCGAGAGAGGAATTAGAGGAAATCGTAAAACAAGAAATTCAAAATACCAATGCTACATCAATGAAAGACATTGGAAAAGTCATGCAAGCTGTGCTTCCTCGGGTGAAGGGAAGGGCAGACGGAAAAGTGGTAAACGAAATAGCAAAAAATCTATTAAGTTAAAAACACTAAAGCGGGCGTTTTGCCCGCTTTTTTGGAGTTTGGGTATGAAAGTTCGCAGGTTTAAAAAGGAAGATTTGGAAGAGATTATTTCTTTGTTTTACGACACGGTACATACCATATGCAAAAAGGACTATTCCCCAAAACAGCTGGAAGCCTGGGCGCCAAAGCATATGGACAAAGCCGCGTTTTTAAATTCCCTTTTGAAAAACTATACCTTAGTTTGCGAAGCAGACGGTAAAATCATTGCCTTTTGCGACATGGCAAAGGACGGCTTTGTAAACAGGCTTTACACCCACAAGGACTATCAGGGGATAGGCGCCGCGAGTATGCTTTTGGATGAAATGATAAAAAAGGCAAAGAATGAGAGATTGGGAGAAATATCCCTTGAATCCAGCATTACGGCCAGGACTTTTTACCAAAAGAAGGGCTTTAAATTTGTAAAATACATAAGGAAGGAAAAAGACGGCGCTGTGTTTTTAAACAGCCTCATGGTCAAAAAGATTTAGGGGATGCGCTATGATTAAGTTTAATAACGATTGGGACGAAATTTTAAAGGACGAGTTTCAAAAGGAATACTACCAGAAATTGAGGGCGTTTTTGGCTTATGAGTATAAGACCCGGACGGTTTTTCCCGATATGTACGAATTGTATTCCGCCTTTAAAGTTACATCCTACAAGGACACAAAAGTTGTGATACTCGGGCAGGACCCGTATCATGAGCCTGGGCAGGCCCATGGCATGGCATTTTCCGTAAAACCCGGAGTAAAAATCCCCCCCTCTCTTTTGAACATATTCAGGGAGCTTCAGGACGATGTGGGCTGCTATATTCCTGATAACGGGTATCTTCTCCCGTGGGCAAAGCAGGGGGTGCTTTTGTTAAACGCCACCCTCACCGTTAGAATGGGGGAGGCAAATTCCCACAAAAACAAGGGCTGGGAGATTTTTACCGACAATGTAATCAGGCTTTTGTCCCAGCGTGAGGACCCCGTTGTGTTTTTGCTATGGGGAAATGACGCGAGGGAAAAAAAGAGTCTCATTGACAAAAGCCGCCACTTTGTGTTGGAGGCTGCCCATCCAAGCCCGTTATCCGCAAGCCGCGGGTTTTTTGGCTGCCGCCATTTTTCCCAGGCCAATGAAATATTAGTAAGCCTTGTGAAAAGCCCGGTGGACTGGCAGATAAAAAATATACATAAATAAAATGCTGTTTGTATAAAACAGCTTTTTTTGCGCGCCAAAAAGTGATGTGAATATTTAATTTAAGTCTAATTTATTATTTTTTTCTTCCGATAATTTAATGTCTGGCATTATAATTTTTTATGTTTCTACAATAGAAAAAGAAAGAGGGTTAAGCCATGAAAAAAATCATTAGTATGTTTTTATTCATCCCAGCCGTACTTCTCTTATTATATGTACCCGCAAGCGCCACGGTTATGAAGCATATAGTTTATGTGCCGGGCTATGAAAGCGGGTATGATTTAATCGGAAACCCCGACGCAATTTATCAAAATAATCTGGCCTTTATGGAAAGCAGGACCATGGACCCTGAAAAGATAAAGCTGTTTTTACAGCCATCAAGGCAAATATTTAGCAATGATAAAGAGATTATTGAATTGGCAAATACCTTAACCGGGTCATTGCAAGACAGCTACAGCAAAGCAAAAGCCCTTCATGACTGGGTATGCGCCAATATTTATTATGATTTTGACGATACCATACTTTATGATGAGGAAGGCGCAGTAATTGATAAACAAGCTACCGATTTTGTTTTAAAAAACAGAAGGGGAAAGTGTGAAGGCTATGCCAACCTTTACTGCGCGCTTTTGAGGGCGGCGGGCATTCCGGCGCAAGTCTATGGCGGTCTGGCGTGCAGCGGGAACAATTGGGTCCCCCACGCGTGGACTTTGGTTTATATAAGCGAGCAAAACCGCTGGATTAATGTGGACTGCACATGGGACTCCCTTAACACATATGAAAAGGGTGAATATAAAAGCAGGGGGACAAGGGATTATTACTTTGACGTTGATATAAAAACCTTATCTGCAGACCATATTGTTGCCCCTACCATATTTGATGATCTTTATTTCAATCCGGAGTCGGAGGAAGATACGGCAAGAAGGTTTGGAAAAGACGCCAATCTTGATTTTAAGCGCACTGATTTGTATTTTTACCATGAAAATGTGTCCATGTCAAAACATTTTGTGATACAATTCCGCCCGGGTTACGGCCCGTGGAGCCTTCAGCAGTATTTTGACCAAAGCTGGGTGTCTTCAAACCCCGAGGTTGCGACAGTGGACCAGTTAGGAAATGTCACCCCCCACAACTACGGCACCACCACCATTTCTTTGGCGCTGCTTGAAAGGGGAATGGTTGCGTCTTTTGAGCTTGTGGTAGAGCCGCAGGAATTCGGCGTGTTCTGCCCGCCCCTTACCGTAGGGCAGACATATGCGGCTTCCGCATATTGGCTGGGGGATATAAGTTATAACTGGCAAATGAATATGGACTATTACACATGGGAATCCTCAAACCCCGAGGTGGCTGTGGTAGACAGCCAAGGAAAAGTTACTGCGGTTGGACCGGGAACAACGTTTATTATAATGAAGTCAAAAGACGGTCTTGAGACAGCGCAGGTGGAGGTAAATGTAAAGCCGCCCATAGAAGCAATACATTTAAATGTTAAAAACCTGGTTTTACAGCCCGGGGAATCTTTTATAGGCGTTTCGGTTAATGGCTCCCCCGAGGAGTATTATCCAAATTCAGTGGGAATGATGCTTGAATTTGAATCCTCAAACCCGCAAGTTGCGCAAATTGTGTCGGGCAGGCGCATTGACGCCATAAGCGAAGGCACCGCTATTATTACTGCAAAGCTGGTAAGATATGAAAACGGGGTAAAGGTGGTAAAATTAACCGACACCTGTGTGGTGACCGTGGCATATAAAGCCGAAGAAAAAGCCGCCATACCCACATCTTCCATGGTAATGATTAACGGAAAAACCTATCAGTTTGACGCGTATAACATAGATGGCAGCAATTATTTTAAGCTCAGGGATTTAGCCATGGCGTTAAATGGCACGGGGAAAAGCTTTGAAGTCGCATTCGATGAAACAAGCGGGGCAATCCATCTTTCATCAGGCAAGGCCTACACTCCTGTGGGCGGTGAGTTAAAAATGGGCGACGGGAAGGAAAAAAACGCTGTTAAGACAAGTTCGGCCATTTACAAGGATGGCTCAATTGCTAATTTTACGGCCTACAACATAAACGGAAACAACTACTTTAAGCTCAGGGATGTGGCGCAGGCCTTTGATTTTGGGGTATCTTGGGACGGCGCGGCAAACACCATAGTCATTGACGCTTCCCAAAGCTATATGCCTTAAGCAAAATTATTGTAATAAAAAACTGGCGCAAAAGGCGCCAGTTTTTTATTTTAGGTTTGCGCTAAATATTAAAACACCTAAATTATTTTTATAATTAAAACTTATGCCGCCTTCATTTACCAAAATATTTCCCATGCCGTTTATATATAAGGACTTTTCAGAACTTTTGTGCGAGCCTTTGACGCTGTATTCATCCTTATTTGTTTCAATTAAGAGGGATGTGTCCAACAGGTTTATGTGGTTGTATGAAATTGCACCTTTGATGTTTGCTTTTAAATTGTCCGGCTTTTGCAAATCATTAAAACCGGTCAAATAAATAAATAATTTCTTCCCCTCAATTTGCGCGCTGAAATAAGCGTCAACAAAATTAAAAACCTTATTGCCATCTGAAATTTTTATATCCAAAGTTGCGTTAGACATTTTAATGCCCTCAAAATCAATGGAAGTATAAATCCTGCACACACGGTTTTTACCGGTATATATTTTTATAATTATGTCATCAGAAAGCTTTTCATATAAATATGGCATTTGGGGGGTTATGCCATCTAAAACATTTAAAACAGCATGTTCGGAGAATTTTATTCCTAATTTTTCTGAAATGCTTTTGGCAGTTTTTAAAACCTTGTATTTCAGGTACTCATAAGTTTTATCGGTTTTTACCTCCTGGCAAAACTTTTTGAAATCATCTTTTGAAATTATGACATCATATATTTTTCATTCAACATCATTTTTCCCCAAAGTTACATTTTCCAATCCTGCTTTTTTGACTTTGAGAATATTGTAAAATTCTTTTATATACTCATAATTAAACAATACTTCTTCAACAACCTCATGCTTT
>Ga0134094_1000100_pt1 | contig 121465 bp, 123 predicted proteins | sample 5_1taG_FD_94458 | JGI IMG/M metagenome (GOLD analysis project Ga0134094, IMG submission 94458) | Switchgrass degrading microbial communities from high solid loading bioreactors in New Hampshire, USA - 5_19_20_110_A1 metaG | ecosystem: Engineered > Bioreactor > Semi-continuous > Anaerobic >... | reverse complement strand
TTCCTCCGGTTCTTCTCGATGTGGCGCCGGTAGAAGTCTAAAAGATCGGCGACTGAGTAGAAGTAGAAGAGGAGGTGCGGACCATCGTTCGCGCTGACCTCGATCCCCGGGACGAGGGGGACCCGGATCCCCTGCCTCCTTGCCTCGACGACACCGCTTGCCTGGTTGTGGTCGGTGATCGCAAGCCCGATCCCCTGCCGGGCCGCGAGTTTCAGCGCGTCCCGGACGCGGGTGGGTGAGTCGGAATGCCGCGTATGGAAGTGGAGGTCTACAGGGAGAAGCCCAAGGCGCCGGATCTCTTCTGGTTGGGGTTTTTGGAATATAATATCTTTATAATAGTGCATGGGATCGCTGTTCTGTCGATCATCGGTTGGTCGCCCGGGATGAAAAAGAATTGCCTGATCTCTGAAATCGGCTAAACGGCTTCTATTCCGCCTCCAGGGTGATAGGTTCCCGCAGCCAGTCGATGGCGGCGTCAAGGTGGTCGTTTGTGAAGTAGCGGACATCGATTCCGGTAAAACCGACAAAGAGCCCGGGCAGGTGGTTCATCCATTCCTCCCACTTCTCCCCGCCGACGATCGCGATCCGGTCGACTATCCTCATCCCCGGCCAGTCCTTGAGGGCCTCCCAGTACCCGTGTGCCCTCCAGCCGTGAAAATCAACGATCTGGAAGAGTATCCGGAGCGTCGGATGGTCTTTTCGTGCCTTCTCAAGCGCCGGGATCAGCGTCCCGGTATAGTCGGTCTCCGTCATCTCACCGTCGAACCGGAACCCGACGATGCCTCCCGCACCCGTCTCCATCCGTTCAAGCATGGCGCTCCCTCTCCGGGCTGCATCAGAAAAAGGTTCCGGTTCTCACCCGGCCTGCCCCTCCCCCGGGGTCACCATCCTGCCTGTGATCTCCTCTTTCGAGTACCGGGAGAGGTAGCGGTTCCCGGCAAGCGCGACGACGATCGACCCGATGAGGACGAAGATCATATCGAGCATGGTATCATCGAGGCCGTGCTGGAGGTTTGTCCCTAGGATTGTATCGAAGGTCCACTCGTAGATCTCCCAGAACCCCTCCATCGCCATCGCGGCTATGATGATGAACCCGACGATCATCCACCTCGAGAGGTTGAGCCGGCTGAACCGGTCGAGGAGGAGGACAATGACGAAGGCAAGCACCGAGACGGTTATACCGGAGACGAGGTGGGCGATCTTGTCGTAGTAGGGGTAGTAGATATCGTAGAACCCCCGGATCTCGCCGGCGATATGGAAGTAGAGTGAGAGGGCGATAAGAAGGTTGACCTCCCAGGGGAGCGTGAGGCTCAACCGGCGGGTGAGGACGGTCGGGACGAGTGTCAGGCCGAGCGCGACAACACCGGTAAAGACCTGCGAGTATTCACCGAGCGAGAGCGCAAGGAGGACGTTTCCGGCGATGAGGAACTGGAAAAGGTAGGCGAGGTAGAGGCCGAGGGGTCTCTTCATAAAGGAGTATTGGGCAGCGGTCCGTAAACACCTTCTGCTCTATTATCACTCCCTGACCCGGATCTCGATCTCCGAGAGTTTTTCGTAGATCCGGCGCCTCTCCATCTTGCGTCGGTAGTCGTAGAGGAAATACTCGTAGGTATCCCAGACGGTCACCCAGATCAGGATGGTGGTAAGGCCGGTGAGCATGGTCAAGGGGGCGTCAGTGAGGTACATGGCAGCGAAGCCGGCAATCACCAGGGCGACCGGCACGGTGAATAGGGCAACGGTGATGCTGGTCCATCCTTCCCGGCGAGAGACCCGCATATCGTTGTCGGGATCGGCCAGCCGGAATGAGAAGTGCCGCCGGATCGCCTCAGGAAGGAGTTTGGCCTCCCCCGGGGAGAGCGACCCCCGCGGAAGGCCTATGGTGATGGCGGCGATCTTTTTGACGTTGTACCCGTTGAGGTAACTTACGATGTACTCTTCGGCGAACTCAGTGATCTCCCGCGTGGGGAGGGGAGACGGGTCATCCGGGTCGAGAAGTTGATCCAGCGATTTGAATCGGAATTCGATCTCGAGTGCCCCGTCCTGTTCGGTCTCTGTGACCCTGACTTCCCGCATTTTCTGTGTTTTCCTCCGGATTTGTATTACGGTGCGATGAAGATCTGTCCCGGGATATCTGGCGCCATCAGTAAAAAAGTGTGGGGTGTTGACGCTCACGCGGCAGGTGGCGGAACTTCCATTTTTGCCGGTGTGCCGGCGCCGAAAGCTTCGCGGAGGTTCGCCTCCTCCTTCTCCGAGAGTGACGTCCGGATGACGTGTCCGCCGTACTCCTTGATGGCGTCGACCACCTTGTCCGGCGTCATCTTCTTGACGAGCAGAAAGACCGCGGAGTTGCCCGGCCTGACGCTCTCGGCGACTTCTTTGATGAATTTATCGTCGATGCCGTAGTCGGAGAACCGCCCGGCGAGCGCCCCGGCGATCGCGCCGATGGCAAGCCCGAAGATCGGGGCAAAGAAGATCAGACCGATGAGAAGCCCCCAGAATGCCCCCGAGAGTGCTCCCATACCGGCAAGGTTCGTAGCCTGCTTGATCTCGGTCTTGCCGTCCCGGTGGTGGACGACGACCACCAGGTCCTCCAGTTCGATGATGTGCTCCTTTGAGAGATCGGCAAGCCGGTCTCTGACACGGAACGCGGTATCCTCGCCCTCGTAGGCGATGGCTATCAGGTCACTCATACCATTCTCCCCTGCATGAGGCGCATCCGGGATACGATGGAGTGTATATAAGACCTGCGGTACCCGGCCCTTACTCCCCTTTCCCGGCGCTCATCAACTCCCCGATCCACCGTGTCTCCTCCCAGCTGTCGAGGAAGAGTTTCACCGCGATCGTCAGGGGTATGGCGAGGAAGACCCCGACTGTTCCGAGGATGAGCCCCCAGAAGACGACGGAGAAGAGGACGACGAACGGCGAGAGGTTGAGTTCCTGTCCGGCCATCCGGGGGAGGACGAGATTCTCGGCGGCGGCGTCGATGAGGGCGATGGCGATGATGACGGCGAGAGCTCCAACCGGCCCGAACTCGATAAAGGCGAGGAGGGTCGGAGGGATTGCGGCTACGACGAGACCGATGTAGGGGACATAACTCAGAACGAAGGCGATGAATCCCCAGAGGATCGCGAAGTCGATCCCGAGGAGGGCGAGGAAGATCCCGGTCCCTGCTCCGGTGATCAGGTTCACTTTCGTCCTGACCACCACGTAGTCGATGAGGAGCCTGCCCGACTGCGAGAGGTGCTGGTAGAGGGCACTCTCCGCCCCGAGATGCCGCTTGAGGGTGGCCGAGAGTCGGGGGGCTTCAATGAGCAGGAACCCGATCCCGACAAAGACCAGGAAGGCGTCGACGGCGAGACCCCCGATCTGCTGGGCAATCCCGGCAATCTGCTGAATGACGAACCCCTGGTCGATGTAATCCCATACCGTGAAGTTGCCAAGATCGATGCCGTAGTCGGCAAGGACGGCGATCTCTGCTTCAAGGCTCGCCTGGTAGCGCGGCAGAGACCGGACGAATTCGGTGAGGACCACGCCGAGGAAGGCGATGACCCCGGCAAAGATCCCGATGAGCCCTGCGACGACTATTACGGCGGCAAGGATTTGCGGCACTCCCCGTCGGGTCAGCCACGCCATGACGGGTGCGGTGATCATCGCAAAGAAGACGGCAACGAGGAGCGGGCCGAGGATCGGCGTTGCTGCTCTCGCCCCCGCGAGCACGATGACGACTGCGGCCCCTATGATCGCGATCCGGGCAGGGGGGGAGAGGTTCTCGCCGATGATCTTCACAAGGACGATATGGGTCTTCCCAAAAGAAAGAGTTTTCCGGGCGAGTTTTTAATCTCCGGCCTCCGCTGCCCGGATCGCCTCCTGGAGCGACTCCCAGATGACCGGGGTTGCAAGGAAGATGTTTTTCCGGCCGATGGTCCCGGCTGCTCCGATCTCTTCGAGGCCCGCAAGAAGCCGGGGTTCGACCTCGGCGAGGATGAGCCGGCCGTTGTGGGCCCTGACCTTCCGGGCGTAACGCTCAAGCATCCGGAAGAGGCCGATCCCGGCCTCGATCCTCCCCCGGAGGGCGAGGATGACGACGGCGCTCTCCGACCCCTCGGGGGACGGGAGCGAGCGCTCGATCGCCCGGAGGGTGGCGAAGTAGACGCTGCCGGAGATCGAGAGGATGGTGGTCGTGCCGGCGGGGAGCCGGTCGGGCACCGGTTCCACCCGGAAGATCCACTCGTCGACCGGCACGAGGTGGACAACGCTTGCCTCCCGGGTGGAGGTGACGAGGTAGATGACGAGCGAGAGGAGGACGCCGATGTAGATGCTGTACTGGAGCGGGAGGACCTGGGTGGAGATGAAGGTGGCGATCATCCCCCAGCGTCCCGGGCGGGAGTACTTCCAGATGCAGGTGATCTCGCGGGGCTGGTAGATGAGTTCTATCCCGATGAGGATCAGGATGCCGGCAAGCGCCGGGAGGGGGATCAGTTCCGCGAGCGGCCCGGCGACGAGGATGATCACCCCGACGATGACGCCCGAGATGAGGTTTGCCGCCCGGGTCTTGGCTCCCGCAGCGACGTTTAGGGCCGTTGCGGAGAGGGAGCCGCTTGATGGTGCGCATTGAAAGAAACTGGCAAGGATGTTCGTCGCCCCCTGACCAAGGAAGTCCCGGTTCACGTCGGCGACGGTCCCGTCGGGCTCGGGGGTCGTCTCCGTGACCCCGACGGCCATCACGAGCCCGATGATGGCAAGCGCAAGCGCCGGGATCAGGAGTCCGGGCGCGAGGGCAAGATCGGGGATGACTGGGGCAGGGAGGCCGGCGGGGATCGAGGCGATGCTCCCCACGATTGCAACCTCCGGGAATGCGATCCGGGCGATGAGGGTCGCGATGATGACGGGGAGGAGGAGGGCGACGGAGCGGAGGCGCTTCAGTTGCCGGAAGCCGAGGGCGAGGGCGATGGTGAGGAGCCCGACGGCGAGCGCCTCGGGCTGGAGCTCGTCCGCGTGGAGGAGAAGATCGGGTACGGCAAGGATCTGGATCGCTTCCCGCGGGAGCCGGTAGCCGGTGAGGTTCCCGAGCTGGCCGAGGACGATGAGGAGCGCTGCTCCCGTGACGAAGCCGGTGAGAACGGCGTTCGATACGAACCGGGTCAGGCTGCCCGCCTTGATGAGCCCGAAGCCGAGCTGGAAGATGCCGACGAGGAGTGTCAGGACAAAGAGGGTGGCCGGGACGTCGGCCTCGGGGACGGGGGCGAGGACCGAGTAGATCGAGACCGCAAGGACGTTTGAGAGCATCACCCGAAGGTAGGTGGAGCCGGTGAGAAACGCCCCGAACGCCGTCGAGAAGATCGCGGTGTAGAGGCCGTAAACCGGGTTGATCCCGGCGACGAGCGCAAACCCCATCACCTGGGGGATGCCGACGAGGGCGGTGGTCGTCCCGGCGACGATGTCGGCGGGGAGGCTCTTTTTCCAGTTCGTCTCGCCACCCGGCATACATGAGGAGGGAACGAACCGCGGGATATAGGTTGCCCTGCCGGGATACTGTGGTCCGGGTGGTTACGACGTCGCCGTGGATAGGCGAGGGTTTTAGCCGGACCACCGGGGCTCGAGAGGTGTAGTAGATCGATGCGGAACGGCTGTATATGCGGCGTTCAGGGTGGGTAAGCGCAGTGGTCCGGGTGGTTATGACGTCGCCTGATCAGGCGGAGTCACAATCAGCTAGACCACAACTAGACCGCCACAGCCCGGAACACCGGATATGCCCCATTGGATATTTTTACATATTTTTACTCATATGTGTAATAATTGAGGTGATACAACCATGCCAGGATTTGATGGAACCGGCCCGGCCGGCCGTGGCCCGATGACGGGCGGCCGCCGGGGGCGGTGCGTCTCGCCCCCTGTAGCGGGGACACCAGAAGAAGGTTCCGCGCCGGTGCTTCGCGGCATCGGCCGGGGCGGCATCCCGTGGGGGTGCGGCCGCGGTTTTGGCCGCGGCGGCCGGGCACGCGGCCGGTGGTAGCCGCCGACCCGGAGCGAAGGCACTATCTGCACGGGAGACCGATCTCTACTTCAGGAGATCGGTAGCATGAACGAGAGAGAACCCGGCGAGGGGCGTGGCCGCCGCCAGCGGGGCCGGCCCCGTGTTCGCCGGATGATCGGGGACCAGGGAGCGTTCCGGTGTTTCGGACCGCTCTGCGGGGGGCCCGACGAGTTCGTCGTCGTCCTCCCCGAGGAGGTGGAAGCCCTGCGGCTCGTCGACCTCCAGGGGCTCGAGCAGGAGGAGGCCGCCGTCGCCCTCGGCGTCTCCCGAAAGACCCTCTGGCGCGACCTCCACGATGCACGGGCGAAGGTCGCCGACGCCCTGGTGCACGGGAAGACGATCCGGATCGTCGGGTGCGGCCGCCGGCGGGAGGAGGGGTGCCCGGAGGACGAGGACGACTCCACCGACTGGTCACCCTGAGCGGAGATGAGGGCGCCCGCTCTGCCATTTTTCTTTAAAATTCGAGTGGGCCCGGAGGGATTCGAACCCACGACCGCTCGGTTATGAGCCGAGCGCTCTAACCGGACTAAGCTACGGGCCCCAAACGAGCGCCAAGACCCGCGGACTTGGAGATTGGCGCAAGTTACTGCCGATCCCGGGATCCGCACGGATCACGGTGCACATAAACATCTCCTTTGAACGTTATATATTATGCGCACCAATCCCCGCCTGTCTCGCGCTCCTTTTCTCTTACACCTCCCGTGCCGCCGGGTCGGCCGTCCGGATGACCGAGAGCACCTCCTGCACTTTCCCATCCATGAGATCCCTCGTCTCCGCTTCAAGGTTCAGCCGCACCACCGGCTCGGTGTGCGAGGGGCGGATGTTGAACCACCACGTCGGGTAGCCGATGGTCAGGCCGTCGAGGTGATCGAGGTCGGCGTCCCGGTAGCGTGCCTCGAGCACCGCGAGCACCGCCGAAGGATCGCGCACCGCAAGGTTGATCTCCCCGGTCGAGGGATAGCGCTCCAGCGGCCGGATGAGCTCGGAGAGGGTCTGACCGCTTGCTGCGAGGATGTTTGCGACGAGGACCATCGTTAGAAGTCCGTTGTCGGCGTAGCCCATATCCCGGTAGTAGTAGTGGCCCGAGAGTTCGCCGGCGAATATGGCCTTCTCCTCCCGCATCAGGGCCTTGATGAAGGCGTGGCCCACCCTCGAGCGGACGGCCCGGCCCCCGGTCATCTCGATCGCCTCGACGACCGCCCTGCTCGACCGGAGATCGTAGAGGATCGTCGCCCCTGGGTTCTCTCCAAGCAGGTAGTCGGCGATCAGCGCCGTCACCAGGTCCTCCCGGACGCGTTCGCCCCGCTCGTCGATGAATCCGCACCGGTCGCCGTCGCCGTCGAACGCGACTCCGAAGTCCGCACCCTCGGCGACGACCCGTTCTTGAAGTTCTTGAGTGGTCTTGGGGTCGAGCGGGTTTGCGTGGTGGTGGGGGAACCGCCCGTCGGGCTCGAGGTAGAGAGGGATGAGCCGCCAGGCCGGGACCCGCTCAAAGAGCCGGGGCACCTCCGGCCCAACCATCCCGTTCCCGGCGTCCGCCACGATCGTGAGGGGCCCGGGGCTCCGGACGAATCCGGCCACCTTTCCGATGTAGTCGTCGAGCATATCGGTCCTGCGGCACGATCCGGCGGCGCGGACGACCGGCTCCTCATCGGTCAGGGTCTCGAGGAGCGGCAGGTCGCGGTCGCCGGAGAGCGGGACGGCGTCTTCGCGGGCGAGTTTGAACCCGTTCATCTCCCCGGGGAGGTGCGAGGCCGTCACCATCACCCCGCCGTCGAACTTCCCCGCGGCGATGGCGTAGTTGAGGAGCGGGGTGCTCGCCATCCCGATATCGGCGACCTCCGCTCCGGCCTCGACCGCACCCTCGATGAACGCCCGGGCAAGCGCCGGGGACGAGAGGCGCATATCCCGCCCGACGACGATCTGCTCCGCCGCAAGGAGACGGATGAAGGCGTTTCCGATCCTCTTTGCCGTCACCTCGTCGAGTTCGTCCGGGTAGCGCCCCCGGATATCGTAGGCCCGAAAGATCTCTGCCATCTCACGTCTCCCCCCGAAGCGGTGAGATCGCCCGCAGGCGCTCAATCACCCCCGGGAGGACCGAGAGAACGTAATCGATATCGTCGTCGGTATTCCGGGAGCCGAGGGTGAGCCGGAGCGAGCCGTGCGCCTCCTCGTGCGGAAGACCGCAGGCCGTAAGGACATGCGAGGGCTCAAGCGATGCCGAGGTGCAGGCGCTCCCCGTCGAGGCGGCGATCCCGAGCGCATCGAGCATAAGGAGGATCGATTCGCCCTCGACGTAGCGGAAGGCGACGTTCACGTTGTTCGGGAGCCGCTCGGTAGGGTGGCCGTTTAAGCGGGTATCCGGGATGGTCTCCAGGATCTTGCGGATCAGCCTATCCCGCATCGCGGCGAGCCTGGGGGACTTCTCCGGCATCTCGGCGACGGCCAGTTCAATCGCCCGCCCAAGCCCGACAATCCCGGGAACGTTCTCCGTCCCGGCCCGTTTTCCCCGCTCCTGCGCCCCGCCGTCGATAAACGTCCCGATCCGGGTCCTCTTTCTGATGTAGAGCGCTCCCACCCCTTTCGGCCCGCCGAACTTGTGGGCCGAGAGTGCAAGCAGATCGGCCCCCATATCGTCCACGCTCACCGGTATCGCCCCGATCGCCTGGACGGCGTCGGTGTGGAATGGAATATCATGGTCGTGAGCGACTTTCGCGATCTCTGCGACCGGTTCGATCGTCCCGATCTCGTTGTTTGCGGTCATTATCGATATGAGGATGGTCTGATCCGTGATCGCCTCCTCGACCGTAGCCGGGTCCACCCGGCCGAACTCGTCCACGGGGAGGTAGGTGACCCGGTAGCCCTGCTTCTCGAGGCTCTCGCAGGTGTGGATGACGGCGTGGTGCTCGATCGAGGATGTGATGATATGATCGCCCTTCTTCCTGTTTGCCGCCGCCACCCCCTTGATTGCCCAGTTGTCGGCCTCGGTTCCCCCGGAGGTGAAGAAGATCTCTTCGGGGCTTGCACCGATCGCCGCAGCCACCTTCCTCCGTGCCTCCTCCACCGCCTCTTTCGCCTCCCGGGCGAGGGTGTAGAGCGAGGAGGGATTCCCGAACCGCTCCGAGAAATAGGGGAGCATCGCCCGGGCGACCTCCGGACGCGTCGGGGTCGTCGCCGCATGGTCCATGTAGACCGATCGTTTCTCTTCCATCCTGGTCACTTCGCCGGCATCGGCTGGAACCCGCGCATCGTCTCCGCCATCTCCCGGAGCCGCCGGTCCACGAGGTAGTTCACCGTCCCTTCCTCATACGTCCCGTCTTCCCGGCGGGTACCCGCCGGAACCCCGGTGAGGATCTCGATCCCCTCGTCGATCGTCCGGACAGGGTAGATACGGAACTTCCCGGCCTTTGCGGCCTCGACGATCTCCTCTTTCAGCATCAGGTTCTGGACGTTGCTTGCCGGGATCAGGACTCCCTGGTTTCCGTTGAGCCCTTTTGCCTTGCAGACCTCATAGAATCCCTCCAGTTTCTCGTTGACGCCGCCGATTGCCTGGACCTCTCCCTTCTGGTTCACGGAACCCGTGACAGCGAGGTACTGCTTTATGGGGAGACCCGAGAGCGCCGAGAGGAGGGCGTAGAGTTCGGTGCTCGAGGCGGAGTCGCCCTCAATCCCCTCGTAACTCTGCTCAAAGACGAGCCGGGCCGAGAGAGAGAGGGGTTTGTCGTGTGCGTATTTGTTGTTGAGGTAACCGTTGATGATGAGGACCCCTTTGGTATGGATCGGCCCTCCAAGCGCCGCTTCCCGCTCGATATCCACGATACCCTCTCGGCCGACCCCGACGCTCGCGGTCACCTTCGACGGCCGGCCGAAGGCAAAGTCCCCTAGCCCGATCACCGATAGACCGTTCACCTGGCCGACCTTCTCTCCCTCGGTATCGATGAGGAAGATCTCGCGCTCGATGGCCTCCTCGATCTTCTTCTGGATCAGGTTCGAGCGGTAGACCTTCTCCTCGATCGCCTTCATGATATGCTGCTTCTGGATCAGGTCCGACCCGTCGCTTGCGGCATAGAAGTTCGCCTCCCGGATGAGATCCGCGATCGCAGCGAAATGGGTGGAGAGTTTCTTTTTATCCGCGGCAAGACGCGAGCCGTGCTCGATCACCCTCGCGATCGCCTCCCGATCGAGGTGCCGGAGGTTCTCCTCCCGGACGAGGTTGCACATAAAGTCGGCATACTTTCTCGCGTTCTCGTCGTTTCGGTCCATCACGGTATCGAAGTCGGCTTTGACCTTGAAGAGCTCCTTGAAGTCCGGGTCCAGTTGATAGAGGAGATGGTAGAGCATCGGGGTCCCGATCAGGGCCACCTTGATATCAAGGGGTATCGCCTCGGGCTTGATGGTCTTTGCCGTGATGAACCCCATCCGCTCGCCCGGCTCCTCGATGACGATCTTCCCGGTCTTTAAGGCCGTCTTGAGCCCGTCCCAGGAGAAGGGGGCTCGAAGGAGGTCTTCGACATTGAGGACGAGGTAGCCGCCGTTGGCTTTATGCAACGATCCCGGCCGGATCATCGTGAAGTCGGTTGTGAAGATTCCAAACTGCACCTCCCTCTCGATCTTTCCAAGAAGGTTCTGGAAGGTCGGGTTCTCCTCGACGATCACCGGCGCCCCTTTGGCCTCGGCGTTGTCGACGACGACGTTCACCTCGTACTTCCGGAACGGAAGCTCCCGGATGAAGGCCTGGAACTGGGGCGGGATCCCGGGCTGCTCAGGCATGCCGAGGAAGGTCTGGAGATTCTCGAGTATGTCGTTCTGAACGGCGTCGATGTACTCGGGGATCTCAGGAACGTCGGCATACTTCTCTTTTAATTCGGCAACGAGGTTCCCGATCGCGTAGAGCGCGATGTCGTGGTTTAATCCCTTGACCGCCTCCATACCCTGCCGCTCAAGGTCCTGGACCTGCCGCAAAGTGTTCCGGAGTTCCGTGTTCAGGGCGTCCCGCCGCCGCTGGATCTCTGCCCGCACGTCCTCGGGGAGCGTGATCACCTCCTCTTCGGGTGTCGGCCGGCCGTCGATGACCGGGATGGTCAAAAGACCGATGGGGCTCATCTGGATGACAAACCCGGCTTCCTGGGCGCGCTGATTGATCCTGGCAATGAGATCGGTCCTCCTGTCCTGGAGCGACTGGAGAGTCTTATCCCGCCGCTCGGTATACGCTTCGCTCTGGAATGCCCGGGGAAGCGCCTGCCGGACCTCCTCGATGAATCGTTTCATGTCGTCCCGAAACTCTGTCCCCCTCCCTGCCGGAAGGGAGATGGCGTTGGGCTCGTACTGGTTCTCAAAGTTATGCACGTAGACCCAGTCGTTTGCTCTCGACTTGGCCTTCGCGAGCTGGTCAAGGAAACTCCGCACAGCGCTCATCCGCCCGGTCCCTTGGGCGCCTGCAGCGTAGACGTTGAACCCCCGCTCCTGGATCTCAAGACCGAACCGCAACGCCCGGAGTGCTCGCTCCTGACCGATGATCTCTTCGAGCGGGCGCATCTCTCCGGTACTTGCGCACTCAAGGTTATCCGGTCTGTAGATGCTCCGGTATTCTCCGATATCTAGAGGCTGAATCATTCATCTCACCAAGTTCCTGCAACCATACCGCAGGATGTCGCCGGTCTTAAAAAAGATTCCCCGACCCGGCATGAGATGGCACGATGGTTGGTTTCACTCTCTCGCTCATGGAGTCAACCGGATCATTGCCGGCGGGATGGGCCTGCGGGCCGCTTCGTTCTTCTAGGAGAACGGCGCGGAGTGTGGCGGGGACTATCCGGCCTCCTTTTCTGCACCGCTAACGTTCAGCCTTCTGGCCGGGGGACTATGCTGATCGAGCCCTACGTTCTCCTGCAGAAACGGCGTTTGAGCGCCGGGGAATCAGGACTTTTGGAAAAAAGAGTTTTCTCGGTTTAGAACCGGGGTTTTCTGTGCTTGGGGAGGCAGTCCTGGCAGTAGACGGGCCTGCCTTCGGTCGGCTTGAAGGGTACTTCGCACTCCTTCCCGCAGTCAGAACAGATGGTCTTTGTCATTTCACGGGGGCCGCCGAAGTTTCTCGGACCACCGAAATTTCTGTTTCCTCTATTATAATCCATTGGATTGCTCATGCAGATAGTAACACTGCCTGTAAGGATACGGGTGTATGCTATATAAGGTACTCCATCGATCCGGAAACAACTATGCCTTCCGCTCTGGATCCAGTTCTCCCCGGCAGGATGCCCCAAGGTTTATGGATCTACGAACGAGTCTCTCCCCGGTGATTGATGATGAACGGATCCCGACTGAAGTATCGCGTTGAGGCTCTTGGCGACCGCGGCGGTATCGAGCGCTACGGCCCTTTCAACGAGCAGAGAGCCCGGGAGTTCTTCGAGGTCGAGGAGAGCCTCGGCGGGACCGCCAGGATCGTCCGGCTGGAGGAGGATGGACTCAGGGAGACGTGGCGGGTCGTCACGGAGTGCGGCGACTGGGGCGGCGTGCCGAGAGCGGAAGCGCCGCCGTCGCAATGAATCGGGAAAGAACGTTTACTCACGCGGCTTCAATCCGGCGGCCGCAAAGACCGCATCTCTTCCTGCGCGCTCCATCATCTCGCCAAGCCGCTCTCCTGGCAGTGCTCTCTCCCGGTAACTTTCAAGAACCTTTCCTACAATCCCGAGCACCTCTTCTTCGGCGATCAACCCGTCCGCCTCGATCCCGGTCTGAAGGACCCTTCCCGACCTCCCGCCGAGGAAGAAGCGCACCCCCTCTTTCTGGACCCCAATAGCATCCATGGGGCAGATCGTTATGCAATCGCCGCATCCAACGCAGGCTTCTTCGGAGTAGTGGGCCTCGCCGTCGACGACCCGGACGGCTCCTTCCCGGCAGACCTTCTCGCACGCTCCACAGCCGTTGCACTCCCCGACGCCGTACTCTGGGAACCGCAGGCCCATGATCCCGATGTCGTTTAATTGAACTCTCGCGCAGTTGTTTGGGCATCCGGTGACGGCGATCTTGAGTTTCCAGGGGAGTTCGTATCCTCCGTAGCGCTCCTCGATCGCCCGGGCGAGCCCCTGCGTGTCGCAGCACCCGTGCCTGCAGGTCGTACCCTTGCAGGCGACGACCGACCGGAGGGCAGCCCCGGTGCTCCCCGGCTCTATCCCCGCCTCCCGGAGCCTTTCTGCAACCGCTTGGGCGTCCCGTCGGTCGATGTTTGGGAACTCCACGTTGAGCCGCGTCGTCAGCCCGATCGTCCCGTCACCGAACTCCTCCGCGATCCGTGCCAGTGCCGCCATCTGCGGCGCGGTCATCAAGCCGGCGAGGATCTTTCCGCGGACTGCGACTTTCCCCTTTTCCCGGAGTCTGATAACCCCCTGAAACTTCTTCCTGTCGGCCATATTCTAACTGTACGTATCGCGAGATCTCTGGTTAAACCATCCTGTGGAAAGTGGACACAAAGCGCATATACCCTCGCGCCCGATAACGGGGCGTGGACCTTCTAACCCAGGTATGCAACGCCCTGCTCTGGGCCGGGCTCATCAAACTTCTCCAGATGACCCTCTGGCCCAGCCTCCGCCAAACACTTGGCGACTACGCCTATCCGGCGGCATACCCGGCCTCCCTCCTCCTCTTTGCCCTTGCGACCTGGTACTGCGGCTTCTTCCGCATCCCGGTTGTCCTCGCCCTCCTTCTCTTCATTCTCCTCGGGATCTGGGGCATCCGGCGGGGGGACTACTGGATCCCCGGGATCCGGGGCAATCTTACCTGGGACGCGGTCTTCCTCGTCGGGTTTCTCTTCGCGCTTGCCGTCCGGTTCACGAATCCGCCCATCAACTACTTCAGCGAACAGTACATGAACCACGCCTTCATCGCGAGCATCATCCGTGAACCGGTCGTGCCGCCGCTCGATCCCTGGTTTGCGGGAGGAGATCTCACCGTCTACTACTACCTCGGCCACTGGCTGATGGGCACTCTTTCGATCGCCACCGGCATTCCATCGGAGGTGGCTTTCAACCTCGTCCCGGCCACGGTCTACGGGACGGCGTTCGTCGTCCTCTACGCCCTCGGCCGCCTCCTCCTCGATCGCTACCGATGGCTCCCCCTCGCGGTCCTCCTCATCGTCCCGCCGTCGGTTCTCTGGTCGCTCGCCGCGGGCGCCGATATCTACCAGGCCTTCCAGGAGACCAACTGGATCATTCATGGTGCCCGGGTCGAGTTTCCGGTCTTCTCACTCATCCTCGGGAACGTCCACGCCTTCGAGATGGCTCTCTTCAACGAGGTCTTCCTCATCTTCCTCCTCGGGTTTGCATGGTGCCGGTGGGGTGGGCTCGATCTCCGGGGGCGGGGGGCGCTCGCCCTCCTCCTTGCCCTCTCCATCGGCTCGATGCCGCTCCTCTCCTCCTGGGATGCTCTCGTCTACGCACCCCTAGTCGCGATCTTTCTCCTCGTGCTCGCTCTCCGTGAGCGGGACCGCTCCACACTCATGGCCGCCCTCTTCGTCCCCGCGTTCGCTCTTGCCCTCTACCTCCCCTACTACTTCCACCTCGAGCCTGCGGGTATCGGCGGGATCGGCACCGGGTTTCCCCCCACCGACCCGCTCGCGTTTCTCGCGGTCTGGGGCGGGTTTCTCGCTCTCACCTACGTCGCCGTCGCCCGGGATATACGCCGCTCCCCCTTCCTGCTCGCCGTCGCCGCACCGGCCCTCATCAGCGGCTACGTGGCTCTCGCGGTCATCCTCGTGCCGCTCGTCTATCTTCTCGTCCGGCGGGAGCGCTCGTTTGCCGACCTCCTCTGCATCGCCGGCCTTGCGGTCCTCGGCTTCTGCGAGGTCGTCTATCTTCAGGAGATGCTCGGGGGCGACTACAGCCGGTTCAATACAATCTTCAAGTTCTACTTCGATGCCTGGATTTTGCTCGGGACCGGCACCATTCTTGCTGCCGCCGGCTGGCTTTCCGGGCGGCGGCCGATCCCGGTATCCCGGTGGCTTGCACTCGCCGCCTCCGCTGCCCTCATCCTCGCACCGGTTGCCCTCAACATCGAGATCGGCCGGGGGCTCCTCGGGATCGAGTACCCTCCGGCGGGCTACCACACGCTCGATGGGCTTGCCTACCTTGATGCCACGCGACCCGCGGAGGCCGCGGCGATCGATTTCCTGCGGACGCTCGACGGTGACCACCGGATTGTCGAGGCGGAGAACGGCGATTATGGCTATTACTCCCGGATATCGTCTCTTACCGGTATCCCGACGATTCTCGGCCAGAGGAGTCACGAACTGACCTGGCGGGGGAACGGCCCCTGGTATACAGAGCGCCCGGCGGACATCCGGGCGATCTACGAGGACCCAGAGCGTTCTCTCGCGCTCATGGAGAAGTACAACGCGACCCTCCTCTACGTCGGCGAGCCCGAGCGCGAGCGCTACGACGTCCGACTCCCAGACCAGGGACTCACTCTGATCTATGATGAGGGTGGGGTTCGGATCTATGAGCGGGTTGGATAACCTTTATCGATACCTCTCCATAGGGAGGGGCCATGACACGAGCAGTCGTAGTCATGGTATCCGTGCTCGTCCTCATCGCTCTGGCAGGCGTTGCCGGGGCGCAGGTGAGCCCGGATAATGAGACCAACATGACGCAGACACCCGCTCCCGGGATCCCGGGCGGGAACTTGACGAACGCAGGATCGCCCTATGCAGCGGTGTTTGAGAACAATACATCCGTCACCCGACTTATTGAGGATGAACCGCTCAACGTGAGTCTCGAACCGATTGCCGAGGGTTTTGTCGCCCCGGTGATGCTCACGCACGCCGGCGATGATTCGGGCAGGCTCTTTGTCGTCGACCAGATCGGGACGGTCTCGATCATCTATCCTAACGGCACACGCGCCGAGGAGCCGTTCCTGGACGTTCGAGATCGTCTGGTCGACCTCGATCCGTCGTTTGATGAGCGCGGTCTCCTCTCGATAGCCTTCCACCCCGAATTCCGGGAGAACGGGAGGGTCTTTGCATTCTACAGCGCACCCCTCCGCGAGGGGGCGCCCGAGGGCTGGAACTGCACGAACCGTCTCGTGGAGTTCCAGGTCGATCCCGAGAACCCCGACCGGGTCGACATGACCTCGGAGAAGATCCTGATGGAGATCGACAAACCACAGTTCAACCACAACGGCGGGAGCATCGGCTTTAGCCCCCGTGACGGCTACCTCTACGTCCCGCTTGGCGACGGTGGGGCAGGAGACGATAACGGGACCGGCCACACGCCAGTGATCGGGAACGCTCAGGATCTCACAAAGATCTACGGCAAGATGCTCCGGATCGACGTTGACAACGTCACCGCCACGAACGCAACACCGCCGGAGAACGCTACCTGGACGACGGCGGCCGGCACCCTCTACGGCATCCCGGCGGACAACCCGTTCGTCGCAAACACGAGCATCCCACCCGAGATCTACGCCTACGGTCTCAGGAACCCCGCTTACCTCCGGTTTGACGCCGAGGGCAACGCCTACGTGGCCGACGCCGGTCAGGAACTCTTTGAGGAGGTTGATATCGTCACGAGGGGCGGAAACTACGGATGGCGCATCATGGAGGGAACCCACTGCTTCGACCCGGAGAACCCCAGGGTCCCACCGGCAACCTGCCCGACGAACGGCTCCTCCGGCGATCCCCTGATCGGCCCCATCATCGAGGGCGGACATGACCTGGGTGTCGTCTTCGTCGGCGGCGGCATCTACAACGGCACGACGCTCCCGGACCTTGCGGGACGCTACATCCTCGGCTACTGGAGCAACAACTTCGCCACCGGGAATGCAACCCTCCTCGCCGCAACCCCACCTGAGGGCTGGGACCCGTCGGCCGTTCCCGACTCCGCCGAGAACCTCACGCCCGAGAACATCGCAATGTGGAGGCTAGAGAGGCTCAACGTGAACGGGACGCCTGCCGGGACCGTAGAGGCCTTCCTCCTCGGGTTCGGTGTGGACGAGTCCTCGGAGATCTACGTGCTCACGACCGACGATGGGGGACCGGATGCATCCAACATGACCGGGAGGGTCTGGAAGCTCGCCCCGGCGAACGTGACGGCGACCCCGACCGCAACACCGACTACAGCACCGCCCCCGCCCCCTGCCGCCGGGGGTGGCGAGAGTGTGACGGTCGATATCGCGGCTGAGAACATCGAGTTCGATACGGAGACGATCACGGTCCCTGCGGGCGCAGAGGTGACGATGAACTTCGATAACCGGGATAGTGCCCCTCACAACGTCGCGATCTACACAGACTCCTCGGCGATGACACCGATCTACATCGGCGAGATCATCACCGGCCCGGGCCAGGTGACTTACACCTTCACGGCGCCGTCGGAGCCCGGAACCTACTTCTTCCGGTGCGATGTGCACCCCTCGATGAACGGGGAGTTCATCGTGGAGTAGGGGGAGACACACCCTCCCTCTTTTCGAACTTGATACACTGGAGCAACCTTTATCGTTCTCGATCGCACCGTCTGGCCCATGGCACGACCGACCATAGTCATGGAAACGACCGCCGTGGTGGTGGGCGCATGACCCCGCAGGCGACAATCGATATCGCGGCCGAGAACTTTGCCTTCAATAAAAAGAGGATCACCGTCCCCGCGGGTGCAGAAGCGACGATAAACTTCGATAACCGGGACGAAGGCATCCCGCACAACGTTGCAGTCTACACGGACTCTTCCGCGGCCACCGCGATCTCTATAGGGGAGATCATCACCGGACCGGCGCGGGCGACCTATACGTTCACAGCGCCCGCAAAGCCCGGAACCTACTTCTTCCGGTGCGACGTCCATCCCTCGATGAACGGGGAGTTCATCGTGGAGTAGGGGGATAACCCCTGTTTTTAAAGAACGGCGCCGGCGATGATCGCTATGGCGTAGACGAGCAGTGATGCATGCATGAGCGGCAGCGCCCGAATCGCCGCGCCCGGGCTCTTTTCCCGGAGGACGATGTAGTTTGCGGCCCCTAGAAGGATGAGCCCTGCAGAAAACCCGGCGATGGTGATCGGCCCGAGTGCGAGACCAAAGACGAGCGCTATCGCGGCGTGGACGGCCGAGAAGCCGAGCGTCCAGGCGACTGCTCCCTTCATGCCGTAGAGGACCGGTATCGTCGCCATCCCCCGTGCACGGTCGTTTCTGATATCGGCGATATCGTTTGCTGCAAGGTGGGCGAGCGTCCAGGGATAGAAGAAGAGGAAGTAGAGGAGGGCGGTCGCGTCCGGGCTCCCGTGCACCAGGTAGCCGGCGACCGGGAAGAGGGCAAAGTCCGTCCGCCCGATTACCTGGGCTATCGGCAGGGTCTGGCTGCGCTTTTTGGTCTGGTAGAAGTACTCGACCAGATACGAGTACCCCATGATCGCGAGGACGTAGAGGCTGTGCGGTGCAGGCAGCGTCACGGCGAGCGCGGTTGCGCTTGCCGCGAGGGCTATGAAGACCGCAAAGGCCGCCCGGGCCGAGATCCGCCCTTCTGCTATCGGCCGTCCTCTCACCGGGCGCCAGTAGCGGGTGAGCGACCCTTCGACCTCCCGGCGGTCGTACTCTTCATCAACGTAGTCGTTCAGAACGAGCCCGGCGAGAAACCCAGAGAGCCCGATGAGAGCGGCCCGGGCGATGAGTTCCCACGAGAACCCGCCGTAGTTCTCAAACGCAAGCATGAGCCCCGAACAGAAGAGCAGCGGCCAGACGAAGAAGAAGTGAATCCGGGTCAGGTCGGCGAGCGCCGCGAGGGTCTCTTTCATGCTGTATGCCATCTCTTCCGTATCCTCGTTCAAAAACGTTCCAGGTCACGCATCAGATTTAAATTCGCTGTCGGCAAAATCCACAATCATGAAGACATACCGCTGCTCGATATGCGGGCATATCTATAACCCCTCGACCGGTGATGCGGATATTCCGCCGGGAACCGCGTTTGAAAACCTCTCTGACGACTGGCGCTGCCCGGTCTGCCTTGCCGAGAAGAGCAAGTTTTCCCCGTTCGACTCGCCGCTCGCGAGGCTCGGGCTCTGAACTCAAGTCCAGCCGGGGCAGGACCCTGCTCCCCACATTTCTCTCCAGCCTGGAGTTGCCCAAACTATATATAATCCCGGGGTCATCCGTGCCTCCCCTCACAGGGGGAGGTCGAAGAGATGCAGAAGCGCTGGCTAGTTCTTGCGGCAGTACTCGCGGCCTGCTGCATTGGGGCAGTCTCCGCCCAGGAAGCCGTGGGGATGAATGCAACCGAGAACGCCTCGATCCAGGTGACGGATCAGATGATCGAGGGCGATGCGGTCGTAGGGAACGTCACGATCCGCGAGGTCGTGAGCAACGGGACCGGATGGCTCGTTATTCACAACAATCTCTTCGGGCATCCCGGCGGGGTCATCGGCTATACGCCGGTCGAGCCCGGGATGAATGAGAATGTCACGGTCACCATCCACACCTTCGTCGCCACCGATGCCCTCTTTGCCGTCCTGCACCATGACGCTGGTGAGGCGGGCGTCTTTGAATACCCCGTCCCCGACGTCGAGCAGAGGGCGGAGGGCGAGATCGTGATCGTGCCCTTCAACGTCACGGCGGAGAATGCCACCCTGCTCAACCTGACGGAACTCTCTTCCGGCGGCAGGACCTGATAAACTTAAAACTCCTTTTTCCAGACCAGCCGTAGAGATCCTTTTGTCGTTTCATCTTATCCCGATTTATATAGAATCATCAAGCAGATCTACCCTGTCATGGAGCACAAAAAACACCCCGCGACCGCCGGAGAGATCCGGCCGGTGCTCGAGGGATATAAATCGAATTTCCTGAAAAATATCCCTAAACTGGAGGGATTATCGGCATGATCCTCCTTGAGGCCGAGATCGCGATCTATCTTACTATAAACGCCGCCGCGTTCCTTGCATACTACAGCGACAAACGATCGGCGAGACGCTCGGCCTGGAGGACTCCGGAGAAGACGCTCCTTGTCATGGCGCTGCTCGGGCCGTTTGGCGCTCTTTTCGCGATGCGGCTTTTCCGGCACAAGACGCAGAAAGGGAAGTTCCGGCTTGTCCCGCTCTTTCTCTGCCTGCATATCGTGCTTGCCGTCGCGTTTGTCCTGACGCTCACGTAACCGGGATATGGAAGGGATGCCGGACCTCAAAATCGGCGATTAACTCAAAGGCAAAGTTAAAAGAGTTCTCTGTATCATCAGATGGTATGGCATACGAGTACGGGTCGCCATCCCGCCCGATCCGGGAGATCCTCACAGTGCTCCGGGATGATCTTGCCCGCACGTATCGGGCGGAGTACCTTCCCGCCCACCGGCGATCGCCCCGGAAAAGTCGAAGGCTCCGGCGGATCCGGGGATGGAGCCGGCACCTCTCCCGTCTGGTTGCAGATATCGACCGGGTGATGGATGTGGTTCTCCCCCGGATCGAGCGCGAGACCGGGCATACCTTCCGGGACCACGACGGGATCGTCCGCGTCCTTATGAGCCCCTCCACAGAACGGCTGTTTCTCGGGATCCTGGGCGATATTCCGGAAGACGCGCTCAACGTCCCGGCACGAGACCTTGCAATACTTGCGCACTCCCTCAAGGACGCACGAGCCCTCGCCATCATCGGCGACGTCACCCTGCAGTTGAAGGTCATGCACGGTGAGCACCCGATGAAGTTTGCCTCTCTCGCCGACCGGTGGGGACTGCATGAGAACCGGATCGGTCTTTCCAGCCATTACCGTCCGACGGGTGAGACCCTGATGCAGGAGAAAGAGGCCCTTGCGCGGGCCACTCTCGGCCTCATATACATCGAAGGAGGCGCCGATGCGTTGAGGGCGGCGGTACCGCTTCTTTCCTGATCCTCACGGCAGGTTGCCGTCCCCGCTGCACTCGCGCTGCCGCTCCTCGCTCATATCGATCAGGATCTCAAAGATCCGCCGGACGGAGATCGGGTCGATCCGGCTCTCGACGGCGTAGGTGAAGACCCGGTCGAGGACTACCTTCCGCTGTGGTCCGTCGTGAATGGGAAGGCCGTTCTCCTGCTTGATCCTGGCAATCTCTGCTGCAAGTCTCTGCCGTTCCGCAATCAGATCGATGATCTTCTCATCGACCTCGCGAATCTCATTCCTGACGGCATCAAGGGACATACTCCATGATTGGCCGCAGGCGGGGAATAAACCTGCGGGTTGACTTGAGAGAGCAGAAAAATATTATCGTCTTGGGATAAACCTGGTACCGAATGCTGGAACGAATACCGCTACGCGAGCGTCGGGACCTCCTGATCGCGTGGCTTGCCATATCGGTCGCCTTCACCCTGATCTATATCCGGGGCGGAGTGAGCCCGATCGGGCTCCTCTTCTTCTTCGTGATGTCTCTCGTCACGGTAGGGGTCGCCTTTGTCCTCCACGAACTCGCGCACAAGTTCGCCGCCATGCGTTACGGCTACTGGGCCGAGTTCAAGAAGGACAACCAGATGCTCCTCGTCGCCGTGGTGATGGCGGCGCTCGTCGGGATCGTCTTTGCGGCGCCGGGGGCGACGTATGTCTACGGGAACGCGACACGAAACGAGAACGGAAGGATATCGGCGGCAGGCCCGGTCACGAATCTCCTCCTCTGCATACCCTTCGCGGCGCTGATGCTCTTCGGCGGCGGCGGACTTCTCGGTACCGTGGGTCTCGTCGGGCTCCGGGTGAACGCCATGATCGCGACCTTCAATATGCTCCCGATCAGCGTTCTTGATGGTCGCAAGATCCTTGCCTGGAACCCGGTCATCTTTGCGGTGCTCATCATCGCCTCCCTCGGCATCCTCTTCTGGTCCCTCCTCTGAGGGTCCCCCTCTTCTGATTTTTAAGCTCGTTTCAGCCAGAACCGGAATGCCGCTCCGCATTCCGGCCGGCCTGGCACACGATCGTCGACCCGGATCCGGCCGCCGTAGCGCTCAATAAGCATCCGGGTGATGTAGAGCCCGAGCCCCTGGCCGCTCTTCTGGCTCTTGATCTGACCAAACCGCATGAATATGGCCTCTTTCATATCGTCGGGAACCCCCGGTCCGGTATCCTCGATGGCGATCAGGATCTCCTCGCCCTCATCCTCCACCCGGATCGCCACCTCGACCTTGGGCCCGCCGAACTTGATGGCGTTTCCTATGAGATTCGTGAAGACCTCGGGGAGAAGCCGGTCGGCCATGACCGAGAGGCTTGTACCGCCGTAATGGAACTGGATCTCGGGGAAGATCGCGATCTCATCCCGGATAACCCGGTCCAGATCGATCGGCACGAGTTTGACCGATTCGCGGTGAATTCTGCGGATTGTCGAGACGTTTCTTAAGATCTCGACGCTCTTCCTGATGCTTGCGCGGAGTTTTTCTGCATAGATTTTTTCCTCCCCATCAAGCATATCGGCGAGGAGGTTTGTGTAGAGACCCGAGATGTTCTCGGCGTTTCTGATATCGTGGCTCAAGATGTCGAGGTAGAGGTTTGCCTCCTCTTTGGCCATCTCGAGTTGTCGGATGAGCAGTGCGCGCTCGATCGAGGCTCCAACCTCCCTCCCTACAGCAGCAAGGAGGGACCTGTCGGTCTCGGTGAACCGATTGTTTCCTTGCGGGATGACGTTCAGGGCACCGATCACCCTCCCGTGTGCCACAATCGGGACGCTGGCATAGCGAAGCGGTGTACTCTCCCCCTCTTCCGGGAGATCATCACGAAATACGGTTCTTCCTTCTACCAGAACCTCTCTGTATGGCGGGGCATTGATATCCCGAATGCATGGCTGCGGGGTGAAACCTTCAGGGAGACCCTTTGAGTAGACGAGGCGGGCTCTTTTGCCTCCCTGTTCTTTTAAGTAGATGCTCCCGCCTGCAAGGTCGAGGAGGGCGAGGGTCACCGTGAGCACCCGCTCCACTACCTCGTTGCTGTCCGTTGCGGACGCCGATGCGCCGATGATCTGGTTTAAGATCGAGAGTGCCCGGTTATGGGCTTGAATCTCTGCTTCGGCCTCTTTCAGGTCGGTGATATCGGTGAGCGTCTCGGCAAGGCAGATGGGGTTTCCGTCATTATCCGTGACGCAGCTCCCCGAGAACATGATGTGGAAGGTTGTCCCGTCTCGCCTCCTGCCGACCCGCTCACCGGTGTACCTGCCGGTCTTGAGGAGTCTTTGAAGAGCATCTGCGGCCTCCGCCTCGTCGTGCCAGAACTCCGTAACCGATCTCCCCAGCACCTCGGAGGCAGAAGCATAGCCCCACAGGGAAAGGAAGGCCTGGTTGACGTAGGTCAGGCGACCGCGAAGATCGGCGATGGCAAAAGCGCTCGGCGAGGATGCTATCGCCATATCCCGGATCCGGAGGTCGAGTTCGGCCTGTTGCTGCCTGGTGACGTCGCGGAGCGAGTAGAGCGTCCCGGTAACCCGCCCGGAGTCGTCGGTTAATGTGCTGAGGGTCACGTCGATGGATATAGTCTCGCCATCCCGCTTCTGGTGACCGGCAACGCCGCGCCATGTTCCGGACGACAGGAGGGCGTTCTTCGCCATCTCTTCCTCGCCCGTATGAAGCCACTCAATGCCGAAGAGCTCCGGGATCGGCCGCCCGAGAGCCTCGTCGGAAGGAACGCCGAAGAGCCGCTCTGCCGCCCGGTTCATGTAGGTGATCCTCTCATCCGTATCGACCGCGATCACGGCGTCCTCTACCTGCGAGAGCACCTGCGCCTGGAACCGGAGTTGCTCTTCCGCCCGCTTCTGGTCGGTGATGTCGCGGCAGATCCCGAGCAGATTCCGGACGGTACCGTCGGGTCCCGCCATCGGGATGAGGCGCACCTCAAGCCAGACATCTCCACCGGCCCCGTGTACCAGGGCCTCCTCGGTGAGGATCTCCCCGGGCGACGCGATTGCAATCGGGATCGTCGTGCGCCACCATTCCCCGAGACCGGGCAGAAACAGTTCCTGGATGTTCTTTCCCCGCAGTCCCTCCGGGTCGGTGCCGACCAGACGGCCGCCGGCACTGTTCACGTAGAGGACGTCCCCCCTGGTATCGATGAGGAAGATGACGTCCGGCGACAGTTCCGTAAGCGCCCGGTAACGCTCCCTGCTTTTACGGAGCGCCTGAGCCATGCGCATCTCCTCGCTGATATCGACCGTGGTGACCATGATGCAGATCGGATCTTCGGAATCGTCCTTGAGGAGCACCACGGTAACATGGGCGATGAATTCCGTCCCGTTGGTCTTTCTACAGACAAGTTTCCCGGTGTACTTCCCGCCCTCCGCTAATGTCGCAAGAATCCTCTCAACCTGGGTCGGTTCCACCCAGAACTCCGCGATATGCCGACCGAGAACCTCCTCCGGGTCGGTCAACCCGTTCATCTCCAGTAGTGCCCGGTTGACGTGCGTGATGTTGCCGTCGAGGTCGGCGATGGCGATCGCGGCAAGCGACGACTCAAGCGAGACCTTCCCAATCTGGAGTTCCCTCTCCGCCTCCTTTCTCTTCGTGATATCGGAGTACGTCCCCGCGATCCGGATCGGCCTGCCGCCGGCATCGCGCCTGACGACCCGGAGCCGGCCGAGCACATAGACCCACTTCCCGGACGCGGAGCGCATCCGAAACTCTATCTCGGCGTGATCGCGCTCTCCCGTGGCGAGAGCCGTGAACACCATCTCTACACGGGCGCGGTCCTTCGGGTGAACGAGCGCGAGAATCGTGGGAATCGTGGGCACGAATGCATCCGGACTGTAGCCGAGCATCGTAAAATTCCGGGAACTGTAGTAGATCGCCCCGGAACTGACGTCCCAGTCTATCAGCCCGTCTTCTGCCGCCGAGAGTGCGAGGCTCAGCCGCTCTTCACTCTCCCGCAATGCCTGCTCCGCACGCCGTCGCTCGGTCACGTCAAGGAGCGACATCACCGAACGGGCCGTCCCCGGGATCAGGCCGATGGTTGCCTCGACGACGTGAAAATTGCCGGAACGGTCGACGAACGTGAAGGAGTAGTTCTTCGGTGCAGCACCGGGCTCTCTCCGCCTGAGAGAGTGATATCCGAGGATCCTCTCCTTCTCGCAGTCTAATGCGATGAAATCGAAGAGCCGCTTCTCTCCGATGATCTCCTGGCGCGAGTATCCGGAGAGCCGCTCGAACTCCGTGTTTGCGACCGAGATGGTGCCGTCTTCCTCGATGAGGATGGTTGCAGTCCCGGTGTACTCGACGATCGCCTCGTAGTCTCTCTTATGGTCAGGTTCCTCCCGGAACCGGAGCAACCAACCCTTCTCCGACGAGGTCCTCCAGCCCGAGCAGAAGTATCGCCGCTCGCTTCCGTCCGGTGCACGGAGCCGGCACTCAAAATCCGCAATCTTATCATGGGTGGCCGCCGCGAGCCTCGCGGCAAGGTTGGATATTGCGTTTGGTATCCCCCCGGGTCTGCCATCCACCCCTCCAAACATCCGGTGGAAGGCCGGGTTCGCCCAGACGACGGTGCAGTCCTCGTTGACCACGAGAATGCCGTCGTCGATCTCGTCGAGTATTCGGTATTCCTGGGGCTCGATGGGGGTCACACGCGATCCTTCTGCAGCCCTCAAAAGCGTCTGTAGAGTGCTACGAGAGAGAAATCTTATTATATTGTATTAATGCATTCCGGTTTTGGGCTGCTATGAAATATTTTTTTTCACCAATATCTGGCTCTGGATAGAGGGTAAAATCAGTTATTGACCTGTTCACCCTCCTTTTTGACGAGAGCGACCACACTCCGCCCCTTCTCCCGCGCCTCTGCGAGTGCGGTTGGGTGCCCCTTAATCCCTCCGTAGCGGTCGAGATCGTTTGCAATGACGTTGTCCCAGTAATCGAACCCGGTGGTGTTGAAGAAAGCGGTGATCGCCGGAAACGCCGCATCGAAGACGTTCTCCCAACCGAGTCCCGCGGTCGATACAAAGATCCCCTTATGCCGGCGGATATGCTCTGGCGTGTAGTAAAGATTCTTCTTGATGAACTTGCGCGCCCAGAGGTACTGGGCCCGGTCGATCAATCCTTTCGTCTCCGCCGTGATCCCCATCGAGTAGATCGGGGATGCTATGATGAGAACATCGGCGGCTGCAATCTTTTCAAAGATCTCCGTAAGATCGTCGGTGATGACACATACCCCGGTCCGGTGGCAGGCGTTGCATCCCCGGCACGAGGTATAGTTGAGCAACCGGAGGATGATCTTCTCCGCATCCGCTCCCGCTTCCCGGGCTCCCTCAAGGACGGTATCAAGGAGCGTCTCGGTGTTCCCATGCCGCCGGGGGCTGCCGGAGATTCCGAGGACTTTTACTGGTTTGTTCATGTTGAAAGGACCTCCTGCAGGTGTGCGACGACCTCCCGTGCCAGTCTCTCCGCATCGGCCTTCGCGGTGGGGTGGCGCTCGATTGCGCCCTTCTCGTCGACCCCGTTCACCATCAGGTATCGCATATCCTTATTCCTGATATCGACGACGTGAAAGAAGCATTTCACCGACGGAATTGCTGCATCAAAGACATAGTCCCAGTTTTGCCCGGCCGTCGCAAGGAAGATTCCGACCCGTTTACCCTTCCGCTCCGGCGGGACGACCGGGAGGTGGAGGACGTACTTGCGGGAGCGGAAGACCTGTGCCCGGTCGACCAGCGCCTTCGCCTGCGCGGCAAGCCCCATGCAGTAGATGGGAGCCGCGAGGATGATGCAGTCTGCAGCGATGATCCGGTCCTGGACGTAACTTACCATGTAGTCACGCTGAACGCACCGATTGAGCGTCTCGCAGAGGTTGCACCCGCGGCAGGGCCTGATATCGGCCTCGGCGACGACGATCTTCTCGACTGCGGCTCCCTCCTCCGCCATCGCCGCGAGCACCCAGTCGAGAAGGGTCTCGGAGTTGCCATGGCGGCGGGGCGAGGCCGCAAACGCGAGGACGTCTATGGTCATATATGATGTGTTGTCCCGGCGGAGGCAAAAAACGTGCCGGGATTTGTTTCACTGCACCTTCTCCTGCGACAGCCCGATCGCGAGCGTGTAGCAGAGGCCGATCATCACGAGCATGAACGGGAACGCCGCGGTGATCGCCATCACCTGGAGAGCGTCAAGCCCCCCGGTGAGGAGGAGGACGATCGCGACGGCGGAGAGGGAGAGGCCCCAGACGACCTTCTTGTAGTTCGGGACGACCAGGCCCCCGCCTGATGTGAGCGAGCCGAGGACGACCGTCGCGGAATCCGCCGATGTGACGAAAAAGACGATCAGGAGAAGTATCGCGGCGAGCGAGAGGATTCCTGCGAACGGGTAGTGCTCGAGGAACGCGAAGAGGGCGAGCGAGACGTCCTCTCCCGCGACGGCGGCGATGCCCGCTCCCTCTTCGAGTTCGAGGTGCAGCGCCGACCCCCCGAAGATCGCGAACCAGACGAGCGTAAAGAGGGTCGGGATGGTGAGAACGGTCAAAACAAACTCCCGGATGGTCCGCCCCCGGGAGATGCGGGCGATGAAGAGCCCCACGAACGGCGACCACGAGATCCACCACGCCCAGTAAAAGACCGTCCAGTCCCTGCTCCACTCGAACCCCGCAAACGGGTAAGACTGGAGGCTCAGGTCGATGATGTTGTTGACGTAGCCACCGAGGGCGGAGGTGAAGACATTAAGGATGTAGGGCGCCGGGCCGAGGGTCAGGATGGCGAGGAGGAGCGCTACCGCAAGGACGATGTTGAACTTCGAGAGGACCTGGACACCTTTCTCCACCCCGAGGATCGCGGATGCCATGAAGAGCGCCGTCGCGATGAGGATGATCCCGATGGTGACGGATATCGCGGACGAGAGCCCGTAGAGATGGGTGAGCCCGCTGTGGATCTGGAGGGCGCCGAACCCGAGCGACGTCGCGGTCCCGAAGACCGTCGCGAAGACCGCGAGCACGTCAACCATCTTCCCGGCGGGCCCATAGATCCCCTCGCCGAGGATCGGGTAGAAGCAGGAACTGATGAGGCCGGGCATTCCGCGCCGGAACGAGAAGTAGGCGACGGCGAGGCCGACGATCGAGTAGATCGCCCACGGGTGAATCCCCCAGTGGAAGAACGCGTAGCGCATGGCGAACGCGGCGGCGTCGGGGGATGCGGCGTCGATGAAGGGGGGCGGCTGGAGGAAGTGGACGAGCGGTTCGGAGACCCCCCAGAAGAGGAGCCCGATCCCCATCCCGGCGGCAAAGAGCATCGCGATCCAGCCGAAGAACCCGTACTGCGGCCGTTCTGCGTCATAGCCGAGTTTGATCGTCCCGTATCGCGAGAGCGCGAGTGCGAGCGCGAAGACGAGGAAGAAGAAGACCGATATGAGGTAGAGCCAGCTGAAGTTGTCGAGGATTGCGGCGTGGACCGCGGACGAGCCCGCGTCAAGGAGGTCGGGCCTCGTGACCCCGAACCCGATGAAGAAGAGGATGATCCCGGCGGAGAGGAGGAAGACCCCCTCCCTCCGGAGATACTCACGAAGCATTGCGTCTCCCCGGTTGTGGCACGAGGAATATCGAAGCCCTCGACCCGGTCACGATCCGCTCCGCCGTGTACCCCATCGGGGCGGAGAGAAACGCCGCGCTCTTCCTCCCGAGGACGACGACGTCGGCCTCGATCTGGTCGGAGACATACAGCACCTGCGCGGCGGGGTCTCCGATCTGCTGCTCGACGGTGACGCGCCCGAAGTACGGGCGGAGTTCTTCCGCCACCGTGCCGAGTTCTCTCTCGACGGCCTCCCGCCGAACCCGCTCCGCCAGCGGATCGGCCATCCTCCCCCTGACGTGGAGGACGTGGCACCAGGCTCCCGCGAACTCCATCACGTAGGGGAGCGTGCGGGCGGACGCCTCGTCGAGGTCGGTCGCGTAGAGGACGTTGAGGTCACTCTGGGCGGGGTCCGCCCCGTCGTCGGGCAGGCGGGGCCGGACTTTGTGGACGAATACGGGAACGTCGGCAAGCCGGAGGAGATCCCGCGAGACGCTCCCGAGAAGCATCGTCTCGATGTGCCACCGCCGCTTCGCCTTCATGTAGATGCCGTCGACACCCTCGAGGAGCGCCGTCTCCGCGATTGCCGAGGCGATGTGGCCTTCCCCGGTCTTTACCTCCACGACGAGCCCCGTCTCTTCGAGCGCCTCCGATAGAAGCGTGAGCCACGAGAGATCGGCTCCCCGGAAGAACGAACCGGGTTCGTTCACGTGGTAGAGGCAGACCGAGTTCGCCCCGAGGGTTTTGAGGATAGTTCCGGCCTTCCTCACCTCTTCGGGCCTCTCTCCGTAGGCGACCGGAATCAGCGTCTTCTCAAACATCCCCTGGACACCTCAAGAACGCCGGGTGCCGCCCGGCAAATCCTGAATACCGGTAATATCGGGGTTTCGGCATCATTAATGCACCGAAGTCGATCCCGGGCCTCTCCGACGGCGGCGGCTCCCGGAATTCTTGTGTCTCGCCGCACCGGAGGAGTGAGAGTGATTGTTTGACTTTCGAAAAAAAGAGGGTTTTCAGAGTTCCTTGAAGCAGAGATACCAGTCTTTGCACTCGTAGCCTTCCTTCATCCGCTTCTCGATCTCTTCGGGGGTCTTCGGCGCCGGGACGATGACCTTCTCTCCGGGCTGCCAGTTCGCCGGCGTCGCGACACCATACTTGTCCGAGGTCTGGAGTGCCTTTGTGAGCCTTAAGATCTCCGGCATGGACCGTCCGTTGGACATCGGGTAGTAGAGCATGGCACGCATGATCCCCTTGTCATCGATGAAGAAGACCGTCCTGATGGTCGAGGTGTTGCTCTGACCCGGATGGATCATCCCGTAGCGCCGGGCGACCTGCATGTCGAGATCGGCGATGACGGGGAACGGGATCTCGACGCCCATCTTCTCCTTGATATTTCGGATCCAGGCCAGGTGCGAGTGGACGCTGTCGATCGAGAGGCCCACGAGCTGGACGTTCATGCTTGCGAGTTCCTCGGCGATCGCGGCAAACGCCATGAACTCCGTCGTGCAGACCGGCGTGAAGTCAGCGGGGTGAGAGAAAAGGATGACCCACTTCCCCCGAAGATCCGAGAGTTTCAGGCGCCCATGGGTGGTTAGTGCGTCGAACTCCGGTGCTTTCTCGCCGATGACCGGCATCTGGATAACTTCTTCAGGTTCCATGGTATCACTTCTTCGGGCGGTTGCCCATGTACTCTTCGAGGGCGGTCTTACCGTGGATGTATGCCGGCATCCCGGCGAGCAGGAACGCGACCCGAAGCCCCTCCTCGATCTCCTCCTTCGAGACGCCGAGACTCTTCGCGCCGGCCATCTGAGCACGCACGGCGTGCCAGTCCCGGAGGGCCGCCGCGATTGCAATCGCGATGATCTTCTTTGTCTGTCTTGAGAGGGCGCCGTCGGCCCAGACCACCTGGTCGAGCCCCATGACCTTCCCATAGAGATCGGGATCCGTCTCCTTGAGTTCCTTAAAGATCTCGGGCACTTTGCCGATCTTCTCTTCAAGCCTCTTTAAGTCCTCTCCCATCTCTCTCACTCCTCGAGCACCATCGGCTCCCCGCAGCAGATCAGTTCTCCGCCGCCGGCCTCAAGGACCTGGACGACGTTTCCACAGATCTCGCAGCGGTAAACCTCACCTTTTGCTGATACGTTCACCATCACGCTCACCTCGGGATCATTCGTTAGACCTTTTGGGAGGATTCATGACATCTTCCGGTGTCTTTATGTCCGGCCTGATATGCGTCATTGGGAAGCAGTTGTACATCTCGCAGGCACAGGTCGGGCACTTGACAAGGTCCTCGTCGGTTTTGTCGATCCGGAGTTCCCGGCCGCAGTCGACGCAGATGTAACGGCCAGGACCCGGCCGCTCACCGGCTTTTGCTGTTTTTCTGGTTTCTGGTTCGGCCACAGGCATTCACCGAAACGGTACTACTGTTTCAAGGTATTTAGCAGTATCCTTCTCGCCGGGATCGGTTCGGACTCCGACAGCCGGATTGCGCCACATGATATTAATAGGTTTGTGCATAACTTCTCACTCATGCCAAAGAAGGTCCTCGCGCTACTTGGGAGCCCCATTCTCGACGGAAATACAGCCCGCCTCCTCGACGAGGCCATACGGGGGGCAAAGGAGGCCGGATGCGAGGTCGAGAAGATCGATGTCGCTCACATGGACATCCTCCCCTGCATGGAGTTCTTTCAGTGCAAGGTGGGTGATACCTGCCTGATCCAGGATGAGATGACGGAGATCTTTCAAAAGTTTCGCGAGATGGACGGCCTGATCATCGCAACCCCCATCATGACGATGGGCATCCCCGGAAGGCTCAAGTCGTTCATGGATCGGTTTCAGGTCTTTTATATGGCCAAATACCACCGGAAAGAATCATTCATCTCTCCCGAGCACCGAAAGAAGCGCAAGATGCTCTTTATATCGATCGCGGGGATGAACCTCCCGAATGTCTTTGACGGAGCCAGGATGACCATTCAGGCGTTCGGTGAGATCATCGATTGTCCCCTCTGGGACGAGGTGCTCCAGAACGACATGGACACCATTCAGGATATCGCGACGCGGCCGGAGGTGATGGAGGCGGCGTACCGGAAGGGCTCCGAACTCGGGCGGCTGGTGGGTTAATCGTCGGGCTCGATGTGGACCACCACCTCGGCAAGCCCCGGCACCGCCTCTTTGAGCCGCCGCTCGACCTCTTCGGAGATCTCGTGGGCCCGGGCAACCGGGAGGGCCGGGTCGACGGCTATATGGATATCGGCGAAGATCTCGCCCGGTTTTCCCCGGCACCGGAAATCGTGGTACCCGGCAACCCCGGGAGTATCCATCACCACCGCCCGGATGAGGGTCGGGTCGCAGGGGAGGTTCATCGAGTCGGTGAGAACCTGTGCCGCCTCGTAGAGGATTCTGACCCCCATCCTCGCGATCAGGAGGCCGATGGCGAACGCGATGACCGGGTCGGCCTGCGGAAACCCGAGCCTCGCCGCAAGAAATCCCCCGAGCACGGCGATCGAGACGAAGACGTCGCTTCGGGTATGGAGGGAGTCGGAGATGAGGATCTGGCTCTGGTACTCCTCACCTTTTTTTCGCTCGTAGGTGGAGACGGCGATGTTGACGACGAGCGTCCCGAGCATGACCCCGATGGTGACCGCGGTGATATCGGGAGCGGCGGGAGAGACGAGCCTCTGATACCCCTCAAAGAAGATCCCGGCGGCGGAGAGAAGGAGCATCGCCCCGATGGCCAGGGTTCCGAGGGTCTCGATCTTGCCGTGGCCGTAGGGGTGCTCCGGGTCCGGGGGCTTTTCGGCGAAGTAGAGGGCGACGATCCCGACGACGTTCGAGAAGGAGTCGAACCCCGAATGAACGGCATCCGCTACCATGCTCACCGACCCGGCGAGGATGCCAAAGACCGCTTTTGCAAGTGCGACGGAGAGGTTTAAGGCGAGAACGGCGATGAAGATCCTCTGTACCCGGAGTTGACCCTCTGATGCCCCGGATCCTGCCCTTCTGCCGGTCGCCTCATCCAGCATGCTACCCCGTAGTGGCGCTCCCGTGGCATAGGGTTTCCGGAGATGAGCGATGAAAGGTTTTAATAAGTCCCTTTCAGAAATACTCCATCCATGTCTACTGATGAGAACGCCCGGAACGCATACGCCGGAGAATCTCAAGCGAACAGGAAGTACTCGGTCTTTGCTGAGAAGGCCGCTGCTGAGGGCTTCCCTGCGGTTGCGAAACTCTTCCGTGCGGCAAGCGAAGCGGAAGCCGTACACGCCAAGCGCATTCTCTTCATCATGAACGCTGTCGGGAGTACCGAGGAGAACCTGAAAGGCGCGATGGAGGGGGAGAACTACGAATTCATGCAGATGTACCCCCCGTTCGTCGAGGAGGCGAAAGCGGAGCGGAAGAACGAGGCCGCAATCGTCTTCACCCACGCGATGAAGGCGGAGGAGGTGCACGCAAACCTCTATCTCCAGGCGCTCGAGGCCGTCCGGGAAGGCAAGGACCTCGATGTCGAGAAGATCTATCTCTGTCCGGTCTGCGGCAACATCGAACTTGGGGCAGCACCGGAGAAGTGTCCGATCTGCGGTGTCCCAGCTCGGATGTTCCGTGAGATTCAGTAATCTCCCTTTTTTGATCCGGCGGCAGAGGTCGAGGATGCCGGGAACAGTCCTAAACCCCCAGTCTTAAATAGGGCTCTTGCGATATTCCCATCCATGGCAGGCGTGAAGGTCTACACGACGGAGAACTGCCCCTACTGCAGGATGGTCCAGGCATTCCTCCGGAAGAACGATGTCGAATTCGAGATTGTCGATGTCGGGAAGGATCGTGAGGCGGCCCGGGAGATGATCGCGCTCTCGGGGCAGCGGGGGGTGCCGGTCACGGTCTTTGGCGATGAGGTTATCGTCGGGTTCGATGCAAGGAGACTCCAGGAGGTCTTCGGGACGCCGGCGGCGGCAACCGTCTGCGACGTGACCATCGTGGGCGGCGGTCCGGCCGGACTGACCGCGGCGGTCTACTGCGCCCGAAAACGCATGAAGACCGTTCTTGTAGCGGAGAATATCGGCGGCCAGGCGGCCTGGAGCTGGGCAGTCGAGAACTACATGGGATTTTCGACGATCTCGGGCAAGGAACTTATCCGGAAGTTCGAGGAGCAGGCCCGGGGTTTCGACGTCCATCTCGAACTTGACAGCGTCACGAGCGTCAAAAAAGAGGACGGGGCGTTCCTCGTCCGGACGGCCGGAGGAACTGAGTATCGCTCCCGGACGCTCATCCTCGCTCCCGGGAAGGAGCCGAGGCGGCTGGGGCTTCCCGGTGAGGACCGGTTGATGGGGAAGGGTATCTCGATCTGCGCCGTCTGCGATGCCCCGCTCTACCGCGATAAACCGGTGGCGGTCGTCGGCGGCGGGAATGCGGCGCTCCAGACCGCGATCGAGATGACGAAGTTCGCAAGCTCCGTGACGTTGATTGCCAGGGGTGCTCTCCGGTGCGATGAGATCTTCCTCTCCCGGGCAGAGGAGGCGGGGATACGAACCCTCTCCCCTCATGAGGTGACGGCGCTCCACGGGGATGCGGCCCTGACCGGGATCACCGTCCGCGACCGTGAGACCGGGGAGGAGATGAACCTTGACGTGGAGGGGCTCTTCCTCTCGATCGGGTTTGCCCCGAATACGGAGTTCCTCAAGGATCTCGTGGCGTTGAACGAGCGGGGCGAGATTCTCATCGATGAGAACGGCCGCACGAACGTTCCCGGGGTCTTTGCAGCCGGAGACGCGACCTGCGTCAAGGCCAAGCAGATCATCGTCGCCGCCGGCGACGGGGCGAAGGCGGCGCTTGAGGCGCACGAGTACCTCGAGGAGCTCGTGGGCAAACCGACCAAGGAGCCAGTGGTCTGCCGGTGAGGCTAGAGCGGGGTGCCTTCGGCCAACGCATTGAGGACGAACGGGTTCTCCTCCCGGATCAGGCCTGCGAATTCCTCGTCGGTGTAGCAGAGCGGTTCGACCGGGAGGTCGGTGAGACCGATGATGAAGGCTGCACGTTTATGGGGACGCTCGGGGAAGTCGCCGACGACAATCAGGTCAACGTCGCTCTCCTCGTGGAAGTCCCCGCGTGAGAACGACCCGTAGAGGATGATGGCGCTGATACGCCGGCGCGCCCGGATCTCGCGGGCGAGAACCCGGACCTGTTCCATCACCTGGTGAGCGCTTCTCTCGCGGCACTGCAGATCGAATCCGCATGCTCGATGCATTCTTCGGCATCCTCCTGGTCGTAGTACTCCGATGGTGTCAGGTTCCCCACGATGCTGTCTGGATATCGGGTTGTTATATATGCGGCATCAAGTGCCTTGGCCTCACTCTTCAGCGCCAGGAACGAGGGTTCATACTTGCCGATCTCCCTGATCAGTTCGTAGACAGAATGCGTCAGGATCCTCCGGTATCCCCGGGCATAGAGCAGGGCCTTTAGGGATTTTTCTGCACTCTGCTGTGCCTGGAAGCATGCCCATTCAAAATCGCCGGACCGGCAGCTGTTCCTCGCGCTGATGAGATCCCTCTCCCCCTGGCGCAGCCACCGCCCTGCTTCACGCATGTTCGCATCCATGGTCTCGGCCTGGTGATCATCAAACTCTTGTCGCTCCCGGGATATAAGTGCGCCGCGCTCCGCCCCCGTGCCCTGCAGAGGGAGTAACGGTGCTGGCACTCTACTGGCCCCGGGCCACTCATCGTTCCGTACGTCCCAAGTTCATTCCCGGGAGCCAGACCTGTGAATATGGCCGTTCGGGGTCAGAGTCTGCCATAGCGTTTGTGTGCCTGCTCGATGGTCATCAGATGGGTGATCTCGACCCAGTTCCTGTCGGAATCGGTATGAATGATATAGAGCGCGGTAAAGGATCGCCCTATATGGAGGCGGAACACTTCCATCCCCTCCGTATCCAGCCGTTCATTATCTCCCCCGCTACCGGGATATGGATCTGTCTGTAGGATAGCAAGTTTTGCCGTGATGATGCGCTGCGACTTCTCCGGCAGAGCGTTCAGGAAATCGGCTGCCGACCTCCTGAATAGAACAGCGAACGTCACAACTGAATCTCCATGAGTTCTTCGCTCTCCTGGATCCGCTTGATATCCTCTACAAGCCGCCGCTTCTTCTCGTGCTCGATCATCTCCTCTATCAGTTCGGAAAAGGTCATCCCCGGCCTTCGCATGCTGGAGAGGGCAGCCCAGATCTCTTCCTTGACAACAATGCGCTTTGTGGCATTCATGGCATTCATGGTATACGTGCTACCCACAAAAAACGTTGCCGGTGTATTGGGCATTCCCCGGCAGGGTTGCCCCCGTTCACAGGACGGAAAGAGGCTCTCCGCCGAACGTTCTTCCGTCTGGCATCTGCGGGTAGACGGCAGAGCATCTTAGCAGGCGGGCACGCTAAAACCCTGCCGCCCGGCCTCTCGCCGAAGGGCTGCGCACCTCCTGTCCGATCGAATATTCTGAAAATTCTGAAAATTCATAATATTGATATACTTTCGCCGGCAACCCTGCTCCGTGAGCTGCATGGAAGATGCTCCGGGGGACGGGCGGCGGCCCTCCTGTTCCGGCTCCTGCACGATCGAGGCGGTCGTGAGCGTCGATGCCCGAGGGCAGGTGGTCCTCCCGAAGGACATCCGCGAAAGGGCCGGGATTGCTCCCGGCGACCGGCTTGCCGTCGTCTTCTGGGGAAAGGAGGACGATGTCTGCTGCATCACGCTGATCAAGGCGAGCTGTCTCAACGGCATGGTGACGGCACTCCTCTCTCCCATGGCGGCGGAGATCGCAGACAGGGAACTCGATCAGGAGTCATCGCGATGAAGGAAGATATACACAAACAAGTGCGGAGCACCTATGGAGAGATCGCCCGGCAGGGAGGGTGCGGGTGCGGTATCGGGTGCTGTAACACCGGGAAGACTGTTGAGTCGGTCAGCCTCGACCTCGGCTACTCGGAAAGCGACCTCGAAGCGGTACCGGAAGGTGCGAACCTGGGGCTCGGGTGCGGCAACCCCGTGGCCCTTGCCTCTCTCCGGGAGGGTGAGGTCGTCCTCGACCTGGGGTCCGGAGCCGGGTTTCGACTGTTTCCTTGCTGCGGAGCGGGTCGGCCCGACCGGTCATGTCATCGGTGTCGATATGACGCCCGATATGCTTGATCGGGCGCGGGAGAACGCGAAGAAGGGCGGGCGCACGAACGTGGAGTTCCGGCTCGGCGAGATCGAGCACCTCCCGGTGGCGGACAACTCGGTCGACGTGGTCATATCAAACTGTGTCATCAACCTCTCCCCGGACAAACCGCAGGTCTTCCGGGAGGCGTTCCGAGTCCTCCGTCCGGGAGGGCGGCTCATGGTCTCCGATATCGTTCTTGCGGCGCCGCTTCCGGCAGCCCTCGCCGGATCGGCGCTCCTCTACAACAGCTGCGTCGCGGGAGCCCTGGTGAGGGAGGAGTACCTCGGCGGTATCGCTGCTACGGGCTTTACGGAGGTCACGGTCCAGGGGGAGGCGGTCTTCCCGCTCGAGCATATCGTGAGCGAACCGGATCTTGTCAGGGCCCTCGAGGGTGCCGCCCTCAGTGAGTCCGAGAGAGCGTCGCTTCGTGAGAGCATTCTGAGCATAAAGGTCGCCGCCCGAAAGCCGGGGGGCTGCACCTGCGGCGGAACGTGTTAGACACTCTTTCTATTTTTGCAGTCCGGGGAGTTTGCGCTCCCCCCTTTTTGAACCTACTTCCCGATCCCGAGGTCGTCGAGATCCATAACGTAGAACCCTCCGACCCTGAGCACATCTTTCCCCTCGACGGTGCGGGCGGCGATACCGGTGGCCGCGGGTATTGTGAGGCCCTTTATAAGCGGCAACTTCTCCTCCAGGGCGGCGAGGATGCCGCGCGCCTCGGCGAGGGAGAGGTTGCGGTTCTTGATCTCAACGGCGAGGCTTCCTTCCGGGCTGAGGGCGAGGAGGTCGATCTCGTCCCCCCGTCGGTTCCACCAGGAGCCGATCTCCTCGTATCGCTCCGCGAGGTCACGGGCGAGGAGGGTTCGGATCATCTCCTCGAAGGCCTGGCCGGAGAACTCCTTCCACTCCCGGAGGATCCGGTCTTTTAAGAGGTCGAAACGGCCGCTCTCGTAAAGGCTCATATTCCGGTATATGTAACGGGCGTAAAACCGCAAGAAGTTGTCCGCAAAGGTGTATCTGCCCATCTTCGAACGCTTCCCTCTTTCGGTGACCGGAAGGCGGTAATCGATGACCCCGAGGAGGTCGACAAGGTCACGCAGGTATGGGGGGAGCGAGGTCGAGGGAAGGCGGACAACGTCGGCGATCTCCTTCTGGGTCTCCTTTCCTTGGGCGATGGCGGCGAGGATCTCGTAGTAGGTCGCGTGCTCCCGCCCGAACTCTTCAATCATGACATCGCTCATCTCCCGGCGGAGCGGAGCGAGGTCGTCGAGGACAAGCCGGTCGAGGGCGGTCTCGAGGTCGGTGCACTCGTACTTCTCGATGAACGTGTAGTAGTAGATCGTCCCGCCGAAGAGGAGGTAGAGGTCGAGCCGCTCTGCCGGATCCCGCACCCCTATCTCCTCGAGGATGGCGAGGCATTCTTTGGGTTTGAACGGGTGAAGCGTCAGGATGTTGTCGGCGCGCCGAAAGAGGGGTGCGTCTCCTCCAAGGAAGATCTCCCGAATCATGCCGATCGACGAGCCGGAGACGATGACGAAGAGGTGCGAGTCCCGCCCCTTTTGATCCCAGAACCGTTGCATCTGGGATATGAACGAGGGGTGGACTTTTTGGAACCGCTGGAATTCGTCGAAGACGACGATCAGGGGCTGGTTGTAGGAGAAGAGGAACTCAAGGAATGTCTCAGGTGAGTCGATCTTGATGTAGCCGGGAAGGTTGAGTGTCTCTGCCGTCAGCCTTCCAAACTCCTCTATGAGAACTTCGATACTCTTGTTTCCATCGACGTAGAAGTAGAGGGCCGTTTTTCCCTTGCAAAACTCCTTGACGAGCTCGGTCTTGCCGACCCTTCGTCTGCCGGTGACGACGAGAAAGGAGGGAGTCCGGGCGTAGAGGTGCTCCATTAACTGGAGTTCGCGCTCCCTGCCGTAGAACCTCATAGTGATTATGGATATAATTATTATAAATATAATCATTATGGTGCCGCCGGGAGCGCCACCCTTATCTCCCGGGAGGAACGATCTCCTGCCATGGTACGGTCGGGGACGGTCGCGGGTGCACCCTTCGGGGTGACGGGCCGATGATCGAGGAGCACCTCCGGGGACGGGTGAGCGGGGCGCTCACGCGAGTTGCAACCCTCATCGCCCGGACGGGGGCGACCCCGAACACCCTCACGCTGCTTGGATTTCTCGGGATGGCGGCCGCAGGAGCCCTCTGCGCTTTAGGATGGTTCTTCCTTGCCGGACTCGTCGTCGCCGCATCCTGCATCTTCGATGCCCTCGACGGGGCGCTCGCCCGGGCAACCGGGGCAGCCTCGACTTACGGCGCGTTCTTCGACTCGTTCCTGGACCGGTACGCGGAGGCCGCGATCTATGGGGGGCTCGTCATATATTACGCGGGGGCCGGGACGCCCTGGGGCGCCGAGACCGCGTTCTTCGCCGCGATAGGCTCGCTGATGGTCAGTTACGCCCGGGCCCGGGCCGAAGGGCTCGGGGTCGAGTGCCGGGCCGGGCTCTTCGCCAGGCCGGAGCGGATCGCGGTCATCATCATCGGGCTGGTGACGGGGTTCATTCTCCCGGCGCTCGTCGTCCTTGCGGTCGCAACGAACGCCACCGCGGTGCATAGGCTCCTCTACGTCCGGGGGGCTACGCGCCTCTCCTCACGGCCCCCTGGGGCGCGGTGATTCTGTTGTACCGACCAGCGGTCCGGTATCTCCGGAGTACACATCCTGGGAGAGATATTGTCGCCCCTGTGTGCATCGGGGGCAGCCGGGGGTTGTATGGAACGTTTTAAAAAGAGTAATTGGCGGTTATGAAGAACTCTCCTGCTCCGCGTCCTTCTTCTTATACCCCTCAAGCAGGATCGTCACCAGGTTCTTGACGGGCACGTCCGTGCAGTCCGCGATATGGAACTCGCAGAACGGGCAGACCGTTACCACCACGTCTGCACCGGTCGCCTTCACCGCCTCGCCGCGCTTCGCCCCGAGAGCTTTTGCCTCCTCCGGAACCCCCGACCGGACGCCGCCGCCGGCCCCGCAGCACTGCGAGGGCATCTCGACGAACTCCCGGACGGCCTCTCGCAAGAGTGCCCGCGGCTGCTCCCGGATCCCCTGGCCGCGGAGGAGGTGGCAGGGGTCGTGGTAGGTCGCCCGGAGATCGAGCTTTGCCGGGGGCTCGATCCCGTACTCGGTGAGGACCTCCGTGACGTCTTTCACCTCGAACGGCGTCTCGTAATCGTTCTTCAGCGTCGCCCCGCACCCGGCGCAGATCGTCATCACGGTCTTGACCCCCCGGCGGGCGAAGGCCTCGATGTTCTTCTTCTTCAAGTCCTCCACAAACGATGTCTGCCCCGTCCGGATCAGAGGCGAGCCGCAGCAGACCTGGTCGTGAGGAACGATCACCCGGATGCCGTTGCGCTTTAAGACCTCCATAGCGTCGAGCGCCGTCTGCGGCACCCGGCCGTTGAACATACACCCGACGAAGAACCCCACCTCCCCGCGGACCGGGCCGTCGGGCTCGATAACCTCCGGCACCTGCTCAAGGAAGGTCGGCTTTGTCCGCTCGACGCTCCGTCCCGTCTCCTGGATCAGCCGCGCCACCTCCTGGTGGCGGGGGAGGGAGAGCCCCCGGCGGTTTGCGATCTCGCGAAGTTTCTCGATGGCTTTGCCCGGGATATCGATCTCCTTGGGGCAGACCTCCGTGCAGCGCTTGCAGGTCGTGCAGTAGAAGAGCCCCTTCTCGATGGCATCGGTGATCCGGTCACCCGAGTCGCGGGGATCGAGGGCGAGGCGCATCTCCTGCCGGAGCACCGTCGGACCGGCGAACTCCGTCACCTGGAGCGCCGGGCAGGCCGAGACGCAGCAGAGACACTCGATGCAGTCGCGGAGCGGTTTGATCGCCGCGATCACCTCCCGTTCCGGGAGCTCCGCATCCGGCGCAGGGCAGATCCGGGCGATCTTCGCGATCACCGGCTCCATGTCCACCATCAGGTCTTTTAAGACCGGGAGGTCAAGCGGCTCGACCGTCATCCCGTCTCGGGCCTCCGTCATGCAGGCAAGGGCTGGCGTTCCATCCACTTTGACGGCGCAGCTCCCGCACTGCCCGGATCCGCAGCAGTAGCGGTAGGCGAGCGTCGGGTCGTGCTCGTTGCGGATTGCATGGAGGGCGTGGAGCACGCGGGCGCCCTCGTTCACCCGGACCGTATACTCCTCGAGGTGCGGCTCCGCATCCACGGAAGGGTCGTAGCGATAGACTCTGAGCGTGATCGACTTCATGCCGCCACCTCCCGCCGCTCGATCCCCTCGCGGGTAAGCGAGATATACGTATGGCCGAAGGGCGACTTCGCCGGCTCGGTCGCCACCTCGGCATCCCGGCGGACGTGGGCCCCCCGGTTCTCGGGGCGGAGGAGGGCACAGCGGACGATCAGGGACGCGGTGGTGCACATGTTCCGGACCGTGCAGCAGTCTAGAAGGTTTGCGGTCGAGGCGGCGCAGAGCCGCTGGTCCGCGAGGCGCCGGATATGACCGAGCGCTGTTTTGAGATTGGCGGCGTTCCGGAATATGCCTGCCTGGTTCCACATCGTGAGTTTTAAGTCTTTTTTGACGTCGGCGGGATTCACGGTCCCCTCGAAATAACCATCGAGCATCCGTAGCACCTCATCGATCCCGGCGCTGTCCACCCGGCCGCTCCGGGCGGGGGACTTGCCGGCAAACTCACCTGCCCGCTTTCCAAAGACCTGCGTATCGGCAAGCGCGTTCCCGCCGAGGCGGTTTGCACCGTGGACTCCGCCGGCAACTTCTCCGCAGGCAAAGAGCCCCGGGAGTGTCGTTCGGCACTCCGGCGTGATCCGGAGCCCCCCCATGATGTGGTGGGCTGTGGGGGCGACCTCCATCGGCTCTCGCCGGATATCCACCCCGAACGTGAGGAACTGCTCGAGCATCACCGGGAGCCGCGCCTCGATCCGCTCCGCGGGGAGGTGGGTCACGTCCAGGTAGACCCCGCCCCTGCTCGTTCCCCGGCCCTCGAGGATCTCGGTTGCGATCGCCCGGGCGACCACGTCCCGGGTCGAGAGTTCCATCCGCTCGGGATCGTAGCGCTCCATGAACCGCTCCCGTCGGGCGTTCAAGAGAATGCCTCCCTCGCCCCGGACGGCCTCCGTCACCAGCCGCCCGCGGGCGTCGTAGGGGTAGACGGCACCCGTCGGATGGAACTGGACCATCTCCATATCGATCAACTCCGCGCCCGCCCGGTAGCCCATCGCGAACCCGTCCCCGGTCCCGGCGGCGGAGTTTGTGGAGATATCGTAGACCTGCGTCCCGCCGCCGGTCGCAAGCACCGTGGCGTCGGCCCTAAAGAGCATGGGGTTTCCGTCCCGGTCGAGAGCGATTGCGCCTGCGACCGCACCGTTCTCGTCTTTTGCGAGGTCGACGACCGAGACCTCCTGGTAGAGCTGCGCATCCGTTGCGTCCAGACGGTCGAGGAGGGTCATGATGATCTCATGGCCGGTCCGGTCTCCAGCGTAGCAGGTCCGGGGGAACCGCTGCCCGCCGAACGGCCGCTGCGCGACCATCCGGTCTTCTGTGACGTCAAAGACGGCGCCCCATAGGATGAGGTCTCTCATTCGCTCCGGCGCCTCGCGGACCAGTACGTCCACGAGCGCGGGGTCGTTGAGGTACGCTCCGCCCTTCAGCGTGTCCTCGCGATGGATCTCGATGGAATCCCCGTCTCGCATCACGGCGTTGAACCCGCCTTCCGCCATCGTCGTGCACCCGCCCTTGCCGACGATGGTCTTGGAGACCAGGACCACGCTGCCGTATCGGGAGGCCTCGATGGCAGCCCGTATCCCGGCGCCGCCGCTTCCGATAACCAGCACGTGCGCGTCCACAATCTCGTCTACAAGCATCTTATTAGTCAGTGCGTTGTATAATACCATAAAGTAATTGCAGGGGACTAGTGAGCCAGAATGAGGCTTTTAATGAAATTCGGCGGTACCTCCGTCGGAGAAGCAGACTGTATCCGACGGGTCGCAGATATTGTAGAATCGCACCATGCGGCGGGCGACGAGGTCGCAGTCGTAGTCTCGGCATGCTCAGGGGTAACCGACCAGATCATCGCGGCGGCCGACGAGGTCGTATCGAGCAAGGAACAGCCCCCGATCGAGACGCTTATCTCGGCGATGCGAACCCGGCACCTCCGTCTCCTCAGCGAGGTGGCCCCGGACTACACCGATGAGGTGACGGCGATCATCGACGACCGGCTGACCCGGCTGCAGAACATCCTCACCGCGGTGCACACCCTAAAAGAACTGACTCCCCGGTCCCGTGACTACATCATCTCCTTCGGGGAGCGGCTCTCCGCCCCCATCGTGAGTGCTGCTCTTCGGCAGCGGGGCCTCTCTTCAGTCGTCCTCGATGGTGCCGAGGCCGGGATCATCACGACCGCAAACCACGGGGACGCCCGTGCTCTCCCGGTGAGTGAGACGAGCATCCGGAGCCGGGTTGCTCCGCTGCTCGCAGATACCATCCCGGTGATCATGGGCTTTATGGGGGTGACCGAACAGGGCGTCGTCACCACCCTCGGCCGGAGCGGCTCCGACTACTCGGCTGCCGTCGTCGGCGCGGGAATCGATGCCGATGAGATCTGGATCTGGACGGATGTCGACGGGGTGATGACCTCCGATCCCCGGATCATCAAAGATGCCCGGGTCCTCGACGACATCTCCTACCTGGAGGCGATGGAGCTCTCCTTCTTCGGTGCGAAGGTCCTCCACCCGCGTTCGATCGAGCCCGCCATGCAGAAGGATATCCCGATACGGGTCAAGAACTCCTTCCGCCCCGATCTCCCCGGAACCCTCATCCTCCGCGATAAGCACCAGGAGAAGCGGGTGGTCAAGGCCCTCGCCCTGATCGAGAAGGTGGCCCTCGTCAACGTCAACGGCGCACAGATGATCGGTCGTCCCGGTGTCGCAAAGACAATCTTCTCTGCGCTTGCAGAGCGTGAGGTGAACGTCATGATGATCTCACAGGGCTCAAGCGAAGCAAACATCTCGCTCATCATCGATGAAGCTCACCTGGAGAATGCCATCTGTGCGCTCACCCCGATCGTGAAGCAGGGTATCGTGCGTGAGGCGACCTACGATCGGGATGTCGCCGCGCTTGCCGTCGTGGGTGCGGGAATGGCCGGCTCCCCGGGAACCGGGGGCCGGATCTTCTCCGCGCTCGGCGGGGCCGGGATTAACGTCATGATGATCTCGCAGGGCTCAAGCGAGGTGAACGTCTCATTCGTCGTGAAGGCGAGTGATGGGAAGCGTGCCCTGAAGGTGCTGCACGATGAATTCCGCCTCTCGGAGAACTTAGATGACTGAACATACGTATCGTGAAGCAGGGGTCGATATCGACCTTGAGGCCCGGGCAGTACGGGCACTGATTGATACCCTCACCTACCGGAGATCCGGCACGTTCTCGATGCTCGGGAAGGTAGGGCACTTTGCCGGGCTGATCGATTGTGGGTCATATGCCCTCGCGCTTGCCGTCGACGGCGTCGGCACAAAGATGCTTATTGCGGATACCCTCCGCGACTGGAGTACCGTCGGGATCGACTGCATTGCAATGAACGTCAACGACCTCTACGTCATGAACCTCGAGCCCGTGGCGTTCGTCGACTACATCGCGACCGACGCCCTCTCGCCTGAGAAGATGGCCCAGATCGGCAAGGGCTTAAACGAAGGGGCGAGGCTTGCGAACATGAATATTGTCGGCGGCGAGACGGCGACACTGAAAGGGCTCGTGAACGGCCTCGATCTTGCCGGAACGTGTCTCGGCGTCCAGAAGAAGGAGAAGATCATCACCGGAGAAGAGATTGTCCCCGGCGATCGGATCATCGGGGTTCCCTCGAGCGGCATTCACAGCAACGGTTTGACGCTTGCGCGGAAGGTCGTTGAGGACTGCGCCTCGTATGATACCCGCCTTTCAAACGGAAAGACCCTCGGCGAAGAACTCCTGACCCCGACCAGGATCTATTCCGAAGTCCTTCGGGTGACGGAGGCCTGCACGATCCACGGAATGTGCCACATCACCGGCGGAGGCCTCTTGAACTTCACGAGGCTCACGGAGTATGGGTTCTCCATCACCGATCCCCTCCCGGTCCCCGAGATCTTTACCTGGCTGCAGGAGAACGGCGAGATCGGCGACGTGGAGATGTACCGCACCTTCAATATGGGCATGGGCTACGCATTCATCGCCCCGGCCGAGAGCGTCGCCGTGATCCAGTCGATCATCCCCGAAGCCCGGGTGGTCGGAGAGGTTACCCGCGAGCCGGGGGTGCGGCTCGCGGGTGTGGAGATCCGGTAGGATCTCCCCGACCTTTCTCCTCAGAATCACGCCCCGCCGCCGTATTCCTCGAAGTAATGCATCGCCTCTGGAACCTGTTCCCGGACAAGTTTCAGGAAGTGGTTTGCAAGATCCGGATCGGCTATCCGGAGCGAGTGCTGCATCTCCCGCTCCATATCTTTCTCGAGTCCGCCCTTCTGGTCCATCTCCGCTTTGATCTCGTGGACGGCGTTCTCGACCTCCTCTTTGCTCTCCCACTTCAGCACCGATATGGTTCGCGCCAATTTACTTCACCTCGGGGCCGCATATGGGGAGAAGTTCTATTTTAGGTTAACTTTGATGATGAGAAAAAAAGAGATCTCTTAAGGTTCGCTCTGATCGAGGAGCATCTTTTCGGCTTTTTCACTGATGAGCGCGCTGTTTCCGGCTGGATCCTTGATGATGACCGTGAACGGGAAGGCAACCTCCCGGGCGGCGCCGATCTTCTCAAGCACCTGGAGTGCGGCTTTGCGCTCCTCCTCACTCTCGGGGTTTGCCAGAACGGCTCCTACCGCCTGTTGGAAGCGATCGAGAACCCCCTCGATGTTGGTGACGAACCCTTCGCAGGCGGTGCCGGGTTCGACTGCAAGACCGAGCTCCGGGATCTCGATCGTTCCTGTTGTGCTCCGCACCACCCGGATGGAGAGGTCCTCAGGCTCTTCGATGCGCACCGTCCATTGGACCGGGTCGCCCTCCCCGAGGATGATGGTGTCGACATGCCGGTAGCCGCAGGCGCCGCAGGTGATCGAGACCAGCAACAGATCGGGATAGTGAGGGATATCAAGGCGGTGATGGACGATCTGGATCTCGCTCCCGCATGCCGGGCAGGTTCCAGGGTAGGATTCCCGCACTACACGCCCCCACCGATCTTCTCGCGGGAGACCTTGACGGACATCGGGGTGACGATGACATACTTCTGTTCTCCGAGACCGACAATGTCGCCGTTCACATCCTTTGCCACGTCACGAAGGTCCTTTAAAACCCGCTCGAACGTTACCTTATCCATCTTCAGTCGACCGACATCTACGATGACGATGTTGCCATTATAGATTTCGTCTTTCACGCGGGGGGTGTCCTTGAGATCGGCGATGGTGGCGATCTTGATATACATGGATGCCGGCTCTTCGTCATTTGGTCCCTCATAGGAAGCAAGATCGAGTTCCATGTAATCTTCTTCGCTTCGGACGGGATTTTTACCGAGGATGCTGTCAAGGAGCTTTTTAACCATAGAAAAAATGAGGAATGAATTTTATTTAATAGTATCTTTTTATTTTCCCGATTATATTTCTAGATTCCAGATATCGTCCCCGACATAGTGGATGCTCTTGACCGATTTGCCCTTCTCTTGCTGTTCCATATCGGTGGCATCGAAGAGCGCAATACCCACGGCGAGCGGTTTACCGTAGCGCTCCTCGACGACCTGCACCGGATGCCCGGCACGGACGTCCGGCGTGATCGAGACGATCCCGGGGCGCATGGCATCCGCGCCGTTTGCCACAAACCTGACCGCGCCGGAGTCGACCACTACCCGCCGCTCCGGGATCGGGTGCTCGACGAGCCCCCGGAGGGTGGGGAAGGCCCAGGCATCGGAGGCCATCAGGAGTGGTTTTTTATCGACGAGGTAGAGTTCTATCGGGGCATCTGTCTCCACCCGCTCGATCCGGTCGGAGCGGAAGAGGTCGGCCGACTGCCCGATCTCGTCCGCCAGAAGGTTTAGGAGCTCGGTTATCTGTGACTTTCGGATGACGTGACGCTTCTTTATCGTGATCTTCGGCATGGATTTAAGACCTCGGGGATGTATACTCCGTTGCTCCGCAACGCGGTTATATTTAAGTAGCTTCCTCGCTCAAATATATTACTCCAGAAAGGACGGCAAAGGGTAATCACATGACGCCAAGACCGTTGGATATTTTAGATCAGGTACTGAATCGTCAGCCCGTCATCATCAGCCTTAAAGGTGGAAGGGAGATCCGGGGAATCCTCCAGGGATACGACGTTCACATGAATCTGGTACTGGATAAGGCAGAAGAAGAGGTGGACGGTGCAGTGCAGAAACTTGGCACGTTGATCGTCCGCGGTGACAACGTAATTTACATCACTCCTTCAGTTGAATAAGTAGGTGAGAGAGCATGTCAAAAGGCACACCATCAATGGGTAAGCGGCAGAAGCGCACCCACATCGCCTGCAGGCGTTGTGGCAAGATCTCATTCCACGCACAGCACAAAGTCTGTTCGGCTTGTGGCTTTGGAAGAAGCCGGAGGATCCGCAGTTACCGCTGGACTGAGAAGAAGGCAAAGGTACCGACGCACTAGAGCTGTATCATGTGTGGTATCGTTGGCATCGTCGATGCTAGCGGTGTTTCCTTTCCGCTGTATTATGCCCTGTACGCTCTCCAGCATCGGGGGCAGGAGAGCGCGGGGATCTCTACTTTTGAAGGCACGACCCTGTACACGCACAAAGCCCAGGGGCTCGTTGCCGAGGTCTTCAACAGTCAGATCCTGCAGAAACTGCAGGGTAATGCTGGAATAGGACACGTCCGCTATCCAACGACTGGATCAAAGATCCCGGAGAACGTTCAGCCGTTCAACTTCCGGTATCTGGGGCTCGAACTATCGATTGCCCATAACGGCAACCTGGTGAACACTGCTGAGCTCCGGGCCGAGTATGAGCGCAGGGGCCAGATCTTCTCCACTACGACCGATACCGAGATCATCGGAAGCATCATCGCCGATGCGCTCCGGACCTCAAAGAGCATGGAGGATGCCGTCCGGCTCTGCATGCGGCGCCTGCGCGGCTCGTACTCCGTCGTCGCGCTGGTGAACGGTACTGTCTATGCGTTCCGCGACCCGCTCGGCATCAAACCGCTCTGTATCGGGAAGATCGACCATGGCTACATCGTCGCCTCGGAGAGCGTTGCGATCGACGCGCTGGACGGCACCCTTCTTCGAGACGTCCGGCCGGGCGAGCTTGTCTGCATCGATGAGGACGGACTCTCCTCCACCCAGATCGCGACTGCGAACCGGAGGGCGCACTGTATCTTTGAGTATATCTACTTCGCACGTGCGGACTCGGTCATGGACGGGACACTGGTCTACGATGTTCGGCGCCGGATCGGGCAGAGACTCTATGACGCAAAACCAGTAGAGGCGGATACCGTCTGTCCCGTCCCGGACTCCGGCATCGCGTATGCTGCAGGTTACGCCGAACGGTCCTGCATCCCGTTCGTCGAGGGACTGATGAAGAACCGGTACATGGGCCGGACGTTCATCATGCCGACCCAGCAGCAGCGGGAGCGGGCGGTCCGGATCAAACTCAATACCGTCAGGGGTAACCTCAAAGACAAACGCGTGGTCCTCGTCGACGACAGCATCGTCCGGGGGACGACCTCCCGCCGGATCGTGAACATGATCCGGGAAGCGGGGGCAGAGGAGATCCATCTCCGGGTCGGTTCCCCGCCGATCATCGCGCCCTGCTATCTCGGGGTGGATATGCCCACGCGGGCGGAGCTCATCGCAAGCAGCAGGGATGTTGAAGCGGTCCGGGAGAGCGTCGGGGCGACGACGCTCGCCTATATCCCGCTGGAGGATCTGGTGGAGGCGATCGGGTGGAGCGAGACGAACCTCTGCACCGGATGCCTGACGGGATGTTACCCTGTGGATATCCCCGGGGAGCGGAGTTGCCACTGCATCGTGGACTATGTGGCCGGCACCCACCAGGCCGACCTCTCATCCTTCAAGATGGAGAAAGAGAGGACGGCGTAAGTCCCTCTCTTAAATTTTCACCCGCGAAGGCTCTCTTTTTTGTGTGTCGCAATACTCCCTAGTCTGGTGTTTGGGACTTTTGGGTTATGATTAGAGTGATACAAACGGTGCAGGAGGAAATGCTGCAAAATGCAAAACAGAGAAGAACCGGACATAGCGAGGGATGGATTTGAACCATCGATCTACGGGTTATGAGCCCGCCGGGATTTCCTGACTACCCCACCTCGCTTCTTACTTGTGAGGTATGTAGTATTGTACGTTTGGTGATATATAATTATCTGAGAGCCCGGCAATCGCCCTTACGTCTTCGCCCCGCGAATTCCGGGAATTCTCGCGCAATTTTTAATAGGGCCGTTTACCATACCTGCAGTCTATGGTAGAGAGAGAACCGACGGACGATGAACTGCAGCGTCTCCGGGAAGAGCGCCTCCGGGAGATGGAGGCTCGCCTCCTTGGCAAACAGGCGGGTGTTATCGAGATCACGGACGATACGTTTCAAAAGACTATACGGGATCATCCGTTCGTTGTTGTCGACGTCTGGGCGGAATGGTGCGGCCCCTGTCGGATGGTGGCCCCGATTATCGAGGAACTTGCGCGTGACTTCGCCGGCAGGGTGACTTTTTGCAAGTGCAATGTCGACCAGAACTCCCGGGTGGCCATGCGCTTTGGTATATCGGCAATACCGACGCTCCTCTTCTTCGCAAACGGCGCGCTTGTCGACCGGGTGGTCGGTGCGCTTCCGAAAGAGACCATCAGATCGAAGGTTGCGCGGGCTTTTGAGATCGGCTAAAGGCCCCCGCCCTCCCGGGATCGGAACCGTTTGGAGAGTCGTGCGGCCATGATGAAATCGTTTCTGGAGAGCCCGCCGATGGCGTAGGTGTACCAGGCCACATCCACATACCGGTTCTCGCGGATCCCGATATCCGGGAGGTGACGCTCCCGCGCGGCAAACGCGGCGATCTCGCAGAGCAAGCTCAGGGCTTCGGAAAACTCCCTGCAGGCAAACCGGGCGCAGAGTCGACCGTCTTCAAATCTCCAGTCCGGAACCTCCGGCAGAAGTTCTGCGATCTCCCGCCGGGTCAGTGGTGCCGTGTTCGCGACATCCGGGCTGATCATTTCAGACGAAAGATCCATGGTGATCCCTCTTCCGGGCAGACTAAAAAAGGTTCTTCTTTTGAGATGCCCTATCAGTGCAACTTTTTGATCAAATATGCCACGTTCTCGGCGAACCGCCGGACCGTTCGCATCCCTTCCTCATCGGTCAGGGCCTCACCCGGGGCCCAGCCAAAGACCATGTTCCAGTAGGTCGAGCCCGGCACGATCATATCGTTGATCAGGTAAAACATCAGCAGTTCCTGGAGCGTTGCGGTATGTCCGCCGCGCCGCGCCACGGCGATCGGGCCGCCCACCATCCGGGAGAGGAACCCGTCGGAGGCCATTGAGACCATCCCGATCCGCTGCAGCGCCGCCATAACGTCACCCCGGGCGGTCCCGAAGTAGACCGGGGTTCCGACGATGAATCCCTCCGCTCCCCGGAGTTTCTCGATGATCTCGTTTAAGTCGTCGTCGAGAGCGCACTCCCCGTTGGAACAGAGCCCGCAGGCCGTGCAGGAGAGGATCTTCTTTTCTGCAAGCAGTACGGTTTCAGTCTCAAGCCCCTCGGCTTCGATGACCTTTGCGCATTCGGCGAGCACCTGTGCGGTGTTTCCCTCTAGCCGCGGGCTCCCGCAGAGCAGTATCACTTTTCCTGTCGCCATTTCACACCTCGATCAGCCGGTAGTCGGCATCTCCAAGCCCGATAGCGGCTGCGTACTCGATCTGGTAGTTACTATCTGTGTAGTCCCAGACGCCCTTAAATTTGTCCTCACCGGGGGAGAGGTTCTTCTCGAGCGCCGTTTTGGGAATTCCGCGCTCGCTGTTGACGAGGTCGAGGCTCGCGTGGTCGATCGCGACCGGGTCGGTCGAGGCGAGGATCCCGATATCCGGGACGATCACAGCGTCGCTCCAGGGGACGCAGTCGCAGTCGGGAGTGATGCCGAGGAGGAAGTTGATGTAGCCGACCCTCCCGGGTTTATCGTGAACGGCACCGAGGGCATACTCACAGAGCCGTTCGAGGAACGGCCGGATCTCTGTTCTCCAGTCGAACTCGATCGCGCCTGTTGGACAGGCCCGCATGCAGTCGCCGCACCCGACACAGTGCTCCGGGTTGAGGATCGCCCGCCCGTCGGCGAGGGTCATCGCCGCCTGCGGGCAGACCCGGGTGCACTTCCCGCACCCTCCGCAGCGCTCGCTCTCCACAATCGGCCGACCGGCATGCTGCTCCGCCTTCCCCGACGGTGGGGCGCAGCCCATCGCCAGGTTCTTGATAGCCCCCCCGAACCCGGCAAGGTCGTGGCCCTTGACGTGAGAGAGGACGAGCATGCTGTCGGCATCGAGGATGCTTCCCGCAATCCGGACGCTCTCAAAATGCTTCCCGCCGATCGGGACCTCACGCCAGTAGCGGCCCCGGAGACCGTCGGCGATGATGACCGGGGCGCCGACGACTGCGTACGCAAACCCGTGCTCGATGGCGGTGACGGTATGCCTGACGGCATCTGCGCGGCTCCCCGCATACAGGGTGGCGGTGTCGGTGATGAACGGGTGAGCCCCACGCTCCTTCACCTTATCAATCACCTGCCGGGCAAAGACCGGGTGGATGTAGGTGTCGCACCCCCGCTCTCCGACGTGCAGTTTGATGGCCGTAAGATCGTCGGGCCGGATCACCGCATCGAAATCGGCTGCATCGAAGAGGCGGCGGATCTTCTCGACTTTGCTCTCATGGTGACTTCTCGCCCTGAGGTTTGCGAAATAGACGTCTGCCATAGGGTATCGGCTCCTCTTTTTGGTATTCTCTGGCCGCAGGGGATAAGGGTTGTGCCCTAAGATCTACAACCCGGCTCTCCGGTGCATCGGCCGGATCTCTGCGCCTTCCATATTCCCCGCCGCCCAGGTATAGCGCTCCCGGATGGGGGAGGGGAGGTCGCGTTCCGGTATCGAGACGAACCCGAACTCCGCATAAAACCCGGCGAGGCTCTCGACCGCGTACATGTAGAGGTCGTCGTTGTGGCAGGCCACGACGAGAGCGGCCACCGCCATGCGGGAATACCCCCTGCCGCGGCAGGGCTCAGGCGTGAAGACGCCGTCGACCTCCATGCTGCCGTCGGAATGCCTCCTGCACCGGGCGAGAGAGACGATCCGCTCCCCGCAAAAGGTTGCAAAGATCCTGTCCCGGGTCGGGTCTGCGGTCACGCCGTGGTAGTCCCGCCAGACATCGTTTGCAAGCGCAAACTCAGGACTCCTGAGCTCCCGAACCACCAGGTGAGATCCGGGTTGCGGGTCTTCCACCGTTTGGCTTGTCTCGGAGAATCGGTAGCCTCCAGGCGGGATGAGGATCTCGAACTTCGCTCCCTCACCGGGGATCCCGGTCTCCCGGATTGTTATCCCGGTGATGGCGAGGATCTCGTGGGCGAGGAAGAGCCCGTGCCCGAAACTCTCTTCCCGCTGGACAAAGAGTTTCTCCTTCTCCGGGTAGGTAATCACACCGCTCGAGCTGGTATACGCTACCACGCCAAGCATAAGCGTCGGGATGATTGCCAGAAAGAGACAGATGACGAGGATCTTTGTCCCGACTTTCATATCCGAAAAAAAATGTGAACATTTTATACCCGCTCTCCTCCCTTCAGTATAACTAAATAGATGGGTGCGCACCCTGGGTTAAATAATGTTCCATATAAAACTGAAATTTCCCGGTGATTGACTCTAAAAATATGGCTGGAATGAGACTCTATTGCCTCGTCTGGTGAACCAGCATTCTCGGATCGGCAAGGATTGCCGCCGCATCGAGGAGAATCAGTGAGCCTTCTGCAACACCCAGGAGATACTGTTCTCCGATCGGCGTCATCCCGGGCTCCGCCGGAGCAATGTCGTCTCTCGAGATGGTGCCGATGTCCGTGATATAGTCCGCGAGGATCCCGAACGTCATCTTCCCGTCGGAGAGGACGATGACCCTGTTGAGGTCTGTCAACCCCTGTTTCGGGATCGAGAGGATCCGGGCAAGGTCGACGACGGAGATGATCTCTCCTCTTACGGCACAGATCCCGGCGATGAAATCGGGCACCCCGGGCACCGGCGTGATCTCACGGATGATGAAGACTTCCCGGATGTATCGCGTCTCGATGGCGTACTCGCGGCCGGCGAGCCGGAAGGTGAGGATGTCCGAGGTTACGGCCGCATGGTCCTCCTTATCCTCCATTGCACCTCTGCGCTCTATCCCCGGGGCGGTCTCCTCTCCGGCTGGAGGTATGGAGAACCGCTCGCGCTCTTCTGCAGCACAGAGTGCACCGGGATCATGGATGATAATCGTCCCGTCACCGGCCAGGTGCACACCCGGGTGTGAGGTCGTGCCGTCGTCGGCGGGGAGGCTCCCCTCCCGCACTCCCTGCACCCCATCCACCCGGAGGGCCATGCAGTCCGGCCTGGCATGAGTAATGATGAGGACGTCCGTCGGGAGTGGCGGACGACCCGGGAGCCCGAGGAGATCCCGGACTGGATAGACCGGGATGGTCTCCCCGTGCAGGTTCACGGTACCGTCTCCTCCATCCCTGCTCTCCGGCGAGAGCGCTGCCATGCCGACGACCTGCCGGACGGCGGCGAGAGGGAGTGCACAGGTCCTCCCTGCAACGGTGAAGAAGAGGAGGTGTGAGCGGTTCATTGGGTATTCGAAGATAGGTCCCGGGCGGGTAAAAGGTTGTGGGGTCAGAGCCCTTCCAGGTTGATGCCCCCGTTCGATGTGGTGACGGTGATCGTTGGTCCCCCATCGCCGAGGGTGCCCACGATCCGGGTCCCCGACGACTCCTCGAGCTGGAGCGGGAGGTTGCTTGCCGCGATCCTGCCGCCTGAGGTGGTGGCAATCAGGCGGGCGTCCAGGGTCTCCGCGAGCCGAAGCGTAATCGCGCCGTTGCTGGTGGTTATCTTTACATCACCCCGGACGGCCGGGATGCTTGCGGTGATCGGGCCGTTGGATGTCCGGAGTTCCATGACCCCAGCGGACTCCTCCACCGTGATATGGCCATTGCTGGTCCTTGCGGTGACGTAGCCATCGGCTCCCCGAACCTCGATCGGCCCGTTTGAGGAGTCTGCTGTAATATCGCCTCCGGGAGCGCCGTCGACCCGTATGGGGCCGTTTGAGGTCAAAAGCTCCGTTCCGTTCACCCTTGCCCCGGCAAGATCGATCGGGCCGTTCGAACTCTCGGCCCGCAGAAGGACGGTCGCCGGCGGCAGATGGATCGTGCAGTCCACGTTCACCTGCGGGTCTTGTGCGGTGTGCACCGTCTCGATCCGGAGGGGATCGCCCTCTGTCACCACAATCTGGACTTTGTCAAGCTCCGTCTGGCCGTAGGCGGACCGTTTGACCGCACTGACGGTGACGGTCTCCCCCTCCCGAACGTCCACGGTCACGCCTCCATTGCGGTTGATCACGACGACCTCGCTTCCGGGCTCCACCGTGACCGTCCGGTTGAACTCCTCCGTCGCCTCAAGATCCGGTATCCCGGTGCACCCGGAAAGGGCGGCGGAAGCGATGAGCATCAGCATCGTCAGGATTGCACATGCGGGTTTCTGCATAGTTACACTCACTCACCCATCTATCATGTAACTACCGCCTTCTGAAACGTCCGGCGGGCGAGGATGTACATCAGCGCCGCGAAGATCGCGAGGTATGCGAATGATGTAAGCGCATCGGTTACGGTGTAGGAGTAGTGGGCCCCGACGGCAAAGAAGTCGTTCCCGAGAGCAAAGTAGCGGATCCCGCGGACCAGGTGGGTGAGCGGGTTGAGGATCGAGAGCGTCTGCAGGATCTCGGGAAATCCCTGGATCGGGTAGAGGGCGTTCGAGACGAAGAATATCGGTAGCGTCAGAAGCGTTATGATCCCCTGCAGCCCTTCGGGGGTCTCAAGGCGCATTGAGATGTTTGAGGAGAAGAGGAGGAACCCGAGCGAGAAGACGCCGACAAACGCGTATATCCCGATGACCGAGGTGGCGATCTCGTCGAGTGAGTATCCCGGGAAGAACTGCACCCCGAGGATGAGCCCGAAGATCATGATGATGGTCACCTGGATGAACGACTTTGTCATCCCCGAGAGACTGATCCCCATCATGATATGGGTCCGGGGCATGGGGCTTGCGAGCATCTCGCGCATCAGTCCCCAGTTCTTATCAAAGAGGAGGCTGATACCCCCAAAAAGGCTCGTAAAGAGGGTTGTCATCGCGATCACGCCGGCGGCCATGAAGGTGAGGTAATCGACCGAAAAGACTCCGGGCGGGGCCGGAACGGCCGAGGTGAATCGGTTGATGTTCGACGACATGGCGACCCCGAAGAACGCCATCCAGAGTGCCGGCTGGAGAAGCGATGCGAAGAGTTGCGTCCTGAACCGGACGAACCGGATCATCTCCCGCCAGTAGACGGTGAGAAACTCCCAGCCCATGGCACTCACGCTCCGGCGTCCCGCAGTTCTCTACCGGTGTAATGGACGAAGACATCATCCATCGTCGGTTTCTTTAGGTTCACGCTCGATATCTCGATCCCGGCGTTGCGGACCCGCTCGACGATCCCGGGGAGGCAGTGGCTCCCGTCGGCCGCGATTGTGATCGAGAGCCCCCGGGTCGACTCCTTGATCGACCGGATCTCCTTGACCCCTCGAAGGCTCTCCCGGGCCCTTGCGTTGTCTCTTGTCTCAAGATAGACGACGTCCTCGCCGAGAGCGTTCTTCAGTTCCTCCGGGGTTCCGGAAGCAATGATCTTTCCGTTATCGATGATGCTGATCCGGTCTGAGAGCATATCGGCCTCCTCCATGTAGTGCGTCGTCAGGAATATCGTCGTTCCTGCTCTGTTCACCTCCCGTATGTAATCCCATATCCGCATCCGTGTCTGCGGGTCGAGCCCCAGCGTCGGCTCGTCGAGGAAGAGGACCTTCGGCCGGGTCATCAGCCCCCGGGCGATCTGGAGCCGGCGCTTCATACCGCCCGAGAGGTTCTTCGTCTGTTCGTTTCGCTTTGGGCCGAGTTCCACGACCCGGAGCAGGTCGTCGATCCGCCGTCGCCGCTCGTCACGGGGGATGCTGTAGAGCCGCCCGTGGAACTCCATTGTCTCCCAGACGGTGAGATCGCGGTCGAGCACATCGTCCTGGAAGACGATGCCGATGGATTCCCTGACCCGTGAGGGCTCCCGTGCGACGTCGTAGCCGGCTACCCTCACCGTCCCCTTCTGGAGAGGGAGCAGCGTCGTCAGGATGTTGATGGTGGTGCTCTTTCCGGCACCGTTGGGGCCGAGGAAGGAGAAGATCTCACCTCTCCTGACGGTGAAACTGATGCCGCGCACCGCCGCAAAACCGTCGAAAACATGCTCGAGATCCCGCACCTCGATGATATTCTCTTCTTCCATCGGTCACCGTTCCGCCCCACCCCGGACCGGGGATTGTCTTGTGTTCTCCATCCAATACGAGTGCTACCATATCTCCCTTTCCCTGTGGAATGCGAGCAGCCTGGCCTGGAAATCAATCAGATCTCCGGTTTCTCCCTCCCGCTGCATCCCGGGGTAAGGGGCAGGTCGGCAAAACCACCCACGTAACTTTTCGGCGGCCGACCCTGATGGATATCATAAAATACCTGGACCCCTACATCCCCTCTCAGATACGGCATGTGCGGCTATCCCTATCTCACCAATACCAGCGATTCTAGTCCTCGAACTCCAAACTGCATCCTTCCTGGAGCCGGCGTGCCGGAAGGTAAGGATCTGGCGGGAGGGCTGTGGTGATCCGGTCTTTTTGGGCGGTCTTTTGCCTCCTCTTCGCAGTTCTGGTCTCTGTCGTGCCGGCAGGCGGGCTTGTGATCGAGAATGCCGATCTGAGCCAGGCGGAGGTCAATCTCCTCTTTGCGATGCGTGAGTATACCCTGACCTACAACGGCTACGCAGACCGGCTGCCGGGATGGGTGACCGGGCCGTTCGCGAACGAAGAGGTCAACCTCCACGTCAACTCACCGGACGGTGTGCTGGTCATCGGGATCACCTTCCATGACCGCAAGGTCGTCCAGTTCGACGCAAAAAGCCGATCAAATCCCATCGCCACGGTAACGACCGATTCCTCGACGGTCGAGAGCGTCATGCATTCAGATCAGCCGTTTGATGCCTTCCGGGCTGCGATGAGGAACGGTACCGTCACGATTGAGGGGAATAACCTCGTCGGGAAACTGCGGGTGGGGATGATCCTGTTCGGTCTTTGGGTGCTGGACGTTCTCGGGTTGTAATCAGCCGGCATGGGGTTGCTGCAGGGGTAAAGTTGCCCGGGAATCAGACTGATGGCCGCAAGTACGGCGGGTTGCTGCTTTGAGCCGCCGCTCTCTGGTTCGGACAGATCTCCAACCCGGCTCATGGGTCTTGTTCGCGGCAGGTTTATCCATTCGCGAGCGAGAGAGTCCCCTGAGATGAACCGATACGCAAAAGTTATCCTTTACGGCTTGCTGGCGCTGGCAGTCTTCACCGGGATCAGCTTCATCATCGGCGGGAGAGTGAACTGGGTCCTTGCGGCTGCAACAGCGATCGGGGTGATGATTGCGTACTACGCTGTCGCTTCCCGGCGAAGGTGGTGAGTGAGGTGGTAGTGGGTGTGCGAGCGGAATGGGAGCCGCTTCGGACGGTGGCCGTCCACCGTCCCGGGATCGAGATGTTCTTTGGGTTGCTTGAGCCGTATGCAGCGCTCTACGAGCGGGCATTCAGCCGCTATGAGGCGCGTAGGGAGCATGATATCCTCGTGCAGACCCTCCGCGAGGATTTCGGTGTCCGCGTCCTGCACCTCAAAGAGACGATCCTCGATGCCGCCGACCGTGACCCTGCGGTACGCCGGCGGCTTGTCGACCGGGCATATGGGACCGTCACTCTCAAGGGGGGGAGGAGAGAGGTTTCGGAGGCCCGCCGGAGCATGGAGCAGAACGCCGCCGCTCTGGACTCGCTGCATTTCTTCACACTTCTCCTCTTGAACCCGATCATCGAGGTCGGATGGGGGCACCCCCACGGCGGGGTGGACGTCCGGATCCCGGGGCAGGAACCGCTCGCGAACCTATACTTCATGCGGGATCAGCAGGCGATGACCGATTGCGGCCTCGTCGTCGCCCGACCGGCAAAACGGCAGCGGGCTCGAGAGCCCGATATTACCAGGCTCCTCTGGGAGATCCTCGGCATCCCGATCGCCGGGACGATCGAAGAACCGGGGACGTTTGAGGGCGGCGATTTCATGCCGATGGGGGAGTTCGCCCTTCTCGGCACCGGGGACCGGACGAACCGTGCCGGGGTAAGCCAGTTCCTCGACTTCGTCCCGATCTTCGACGAGGTCGGCGTCGTCCATCAGCCGGGCCACCCGCTCATCCCGAGCGACCGTCCCGATCCGATGGTCGATATGCACCTTGATACCTACTTCAACGTCGCAGGGAGCGGCGTCGTGATCGGCTCTAATGTCCTCCTCCAGCGGGCGCAGGTCGAGGTCTACCACCGGACGGGCACTGGCTACGAGGTCTCGGGCGAGACGACGAACCTCTATGATTATATCCGATCGAAGGATTTCTCGGTCATCGATCTCTCGATCCTGGAGCAGCTCTCCTACGCCGCAAACATCCTCTGCATCCGCGACGGGAGTATCCTTGCGGTGGAGGGGGAGCGGGTGATGCGGACGGTGCTCTCCAGCCTGGCGGAGAAGGCCGCGCGCGACCCGGAGCGCTACGGGCGGCTCCTTTCCCACGCGGAGGATGATTACCGCCGGATACAGAACGAAGGACGGTTCTTCCCGCACAAGGCGGAGTTCTCCCGACACGGCATCGAAGTCTGCCCGCTTCACCTCGTGAACCTGACGGGAGGCTACGGCGGCCCCCATTGCATGACCTGTACATTGGAGCGGGGGTGAAGGGGATGGGCAAGAGAGGTGTGGTGATTGCGCTTGGCGGGAACGCCATTCTCCGTCACCGGGAGACGGGAACCGCTGAGGAGCAGGCTGCGAACGTCAGGCGCGCCTCTCACGAGATCGCCGGGATCGTGGGTGAGGGGTATGCCGTCGTCATCACCCACGGGAACGGCCCTCAAGTCGGAGATATCCTCCTCAAAAACGAGATGGCGAAGGACGTTCTTCCGCCGATGCCGCTTGATGTCTGCGGGGCGGAGAGTCAGGGGATGATCGGCTACCTTCTCCAGCAGTCGATGCAGGAAGCCCTCACTGCGGCCGGCATCGGCTGCCCGGTCGCGACCGTGCTCACCCAGACCCTTGTTGCCGGGGACGACCCGGCGTTTGAGAATCCGACAAAGCCCATCGGTCCGTTTTACACCGCTATGCAGGCTAGACGGCTTCAGGAAGAGATGGGCTGGCGGATGGTGCAGATCCCGAGGCAGGGTTACCGTCGTGTGGTCCCCTCTCCGCGTCCGATCGCCCTCATGGAAGGAGAGGCGATTCTCCGGCTCTTTTTGGCCGGCGTGATCGTGATCGCCGCAGGCGGCGGGGGCGTCCCGGTGGTCGCAAAGCCCGGGAGCATGCTTCGGGGCGTCGAGGCGGTGGTGGACAAAGATTATACTGCAGCCCTCCTCGCACGGCTCGTTGGCGCAATAGATCTCCTGATTCTCACCGACGTCGAGCGTGTCGCCGTAAATTACGGAAGGCCCGGGCAGCAGGATATCCACGAGATGACGGTTGCCGAGGCACGCGATCACCTCGCGGCGGGGCAGTTCCCGCCGGGGAGCATGGGGCCGAAGATCGAGTCGGCCATCGACTTCCTTGAGGCCGGCGGAGAGCGTGCAATCATTGCATCGCTTGAACAGGCTTCACTTGCCCTCTCCGGGCGTGCAGGAACACTGATACATCGATAACCGACTCATAACCCCAATGTTTATATACATCATCCCCAAATTTCCGGCGGAGGTGGAAGAGTATGGCTAATAACTTCTGGATGGGCGTCATCGTCGGGTGGCTCGTTGGACTCATCCTCGGCTTCCTGCTGCCGGTCATTGGACCGCTGGTAGGGGGGTTTGTTGCCGGGTGGATGGCCGGGCGCGGGATAGGAACCGGAGCAAAGGCCGGGCTGTTTGCCGGCATCCTCGGTGCCATCGTCATTGCGATACTGCTCCTTATCGGTGGTACCGTACTCCTGGGAGCATTCGGGTTCATCGCGGGCCTCGGGACATCGCTCGTCATCGTCGTGATGGCGTTCATCTACCAGGGCATCCTCTCGCTGATCGGCGGGGCCATTGCCGGGGCGATCCGGCGGTGAGATGGTAGTTGGACAAATTCCGGGGAGGCCTCTCCTCCCCGGCTCTTCTCAACCCGGGAGGCCCTAGTTGGCTGAGCAGGGATCTTTCTGGATATCGGCGCTCGTGGGGTTTATCTTCATGCTCTTCATCAGCCCCTTCTTCCCGGTAGCAGGCCCGATCGTCGGAGGGATCATCGGCGGCTACCTCGGCCCGCCCGGGGCGGTCAGGGGGGCCCTCGGCGGGCTCCTCGACGGGCTCATCGTCGCTGCGATCTTCTCGGTTATTGCCGTCGTGGGGGGGACGGCGCTCCTTGGTCCTATCGGCACACTCATCGGCCTCGGGATCACCGTTCTTCTCTTTCTTCTCGCTCTCTACTTCGGGATCCTCGGCGCCATCGGCGGTGCCGTCGGTGGAGCGCTGAAGGCGTGGATGGTGGAGCGCCGGCGACCTACGGGATGAGGTTCCCGATCCCTTCCTGGAACTTGACTGCGATCCGGGAGCGGTAGATCCAGAGGTAGGCGACCAGCGCTGCAATCTCGACAATGACGACGTACGCGACGATATGCTCGAGGGATACATCATAGAGAACGCCCATCACGGCGCTTCCTACGAACCATGCGGTCCCGAAAATCGCGCTCATGACGCCGTAGACCTGTCCCCTCCGGGCCGCCGCGGTGGACTCTGCGATCGATGCCCGGAGAACCGTCTCAAAGATCCCGATCCCCGCCCCCCAGACGAGTGATCCGGCGAGTGCCGTGCCCGGCGTGGGTGAGAAGGCGAGCAGGACCGTTGAAATGCTGAAGACCGGGATGGTGAGGAGGACATGGGTGCCGAGACGATCGAAGACCCGCCCGATGAGCAGGGCGACAACGACCGAGACCATCATCGCTGAGGCGTAATAGAGGGGGATGGCGGCGTCGGGGATGACCGATTGGGCCTTTAAGTGAAAGGAGATGAGCGGGAAGTTGGCAAACCCAGCCATGCCGAGGAAGATGAACGTCGCGTAGGGCATGACCCCGGGCAGATCGTCTCCGGTCACTCTGGTTCCCCCGTCTGCCTCCAGGCGTCCCGGTCTCGGCACAGACGATCGTGCGAAGAAGAGTATTACTGCAACACCGGCAAGCGGGATCCCGAGCAGGAGAAAACCCGGAGCGTAGCCGCCGGTAGCGGCGAGTGCGGCGGCCATGACGAGGGGCCCTATGACGGCGCCGACCTGATCGAGCGCCTTATGAACCCCGAATCCCCACCCTCTCCCTATTGCCGTTGTCGCGTGGGAGAGGATCGTATCCCGTGCCGGCGTCCTGATGGCTTTTCCGATCCGCTCGGCGATGATGAGGAGGGCTGCAGCCTCCCACTGATGGACGAACGCAAGAAGCGGGATTACGGCGAGCAGACCGTAGCCACCCATCGCCACGTTCCAGTAACGACGACTCTGGTCAACGTAGGCACCGGTCGCAGACCGGAGCGCATATCCTATGAACTCACCAAACCCGGCAACCAGCCCGACGACCGCCGCACTTCCTCCAAGGAGGAGAATGTAGGGCCCCGTGACACTCCGTGCGCCGTTTGAGATCAGGCTCCCGCAGAGGCTTACGATGCCAAGGAGTAGGATGAGCCGGATCGAGAGGTCACGCAGATCCCGCCGGTCATCAGGGGAATGATTGGGCATGTTCCCGGAGGACTTAGAAGAGTAATCTCATTAATTGTACTGCATGGTTGGGCCGCAGCAGTGCCCTTATCTCTCGCGAACACAAATATTTTTGCAGCATAGGCCCCGGGTGCAGATCGGGAACCTGGTGAGATGAGTGACAAGAATGCGGCAGGGCGATGGGCAGACATATTCGCGGGGATTCATCCTATTATTGGTCACAATTGTTACGTTCCTCAACCCGTTCACGGGTTCGGCAATCAACCTTGCCCTCCCGGCCATCGGGAGCGAGTTCTCTGCGGATGCCACAACACTCGCCTGGATCTCCAGCGCCTACCTCCTCGCGACGGTCATCTTCCTCCTCCCGGCAGGGCGGTTCGGTGACACCCGTGGGAGGGTCACGGTCTTTTTGCTTGGTGCCGTCATCTATACCGCGGGTTCCCTCCTCACCATCATCACCCCCTCGCTCGATCTCCTCCTCGTCTTCCGCTTCGTGCAGGGGGTCGGCGGCGCCCTGATCTACGCAAACAGCGTGGCCCTGATCACGCAGCTCTACCCGCCGGGCGAGCGGGGCGCTGCCATAGGCCTCAACGTCACCGCCGTCTACGCCGGGCTCTCGCTCGGGCCGTTCCTCGGGGGCGTTCTGACCCAGTTCTTCGGCTGGCGGAGCATCTTCATCCTGACCTCGCTGCTTGCCGTTCCGGCGCTCGTCTACGCTGGAAGGTTCCCGGCGTTCTTAAACGAGCGGCAGCAGGAGCACTTCGATGCCCCCGGGCTGGTCCTCTCCTCGGCCCTGATCCTCTGCCTCTTCCTGGGCCTGGCCTCGGTGACCACCCCGGCCGGCCTTGCCCTCCTTGTCGCGGCCCTCCTGCTGGGAGTGGCCTTCTTCCGGGTAGAGCGGCGCCAGCCCTGCCCCCTCCTCCCGGTCCCCCTCATCATGGAGAACCGGATCTTTGCGGCCTCAAACGCCGCCGCCCTGATCAACTACAGCGCCACCTACGCGGTCGGGTTCCTCCTCTCTCTCTACCTCCAGTACATACGGGGCTACGATCCCGTCACCGCTGGCACCATGCTCCTGGTCCAGCCGATCGTCCAGGCCTTCGTTGCCCCGGTCTCAGGCCGTCTCGCCGACCGGATATCGCCCGGACACGTTGCCTCGGTGGGGATGGGGATATCGGGTGCGGCACTCTTCGGCTTCTTCCTGCTCGGGGAGACTACGCCGATAGCTGTGATCCTCGCCCTCCTGATCCTCATGGGTGTTGGGGTTGGGCTTTTTTCGTCCCCGAACACCACCGCCATCATGGGTTCCGTCACGAAGCGGGACTACGGGTGCGCATCGGCGATGACGGCAATGATGCGGTCGCTTGGCATGATGCTGAGCATGGGGGCGGTCCTCGTGGTCTTTGCAATCATCATGGGGGCGACCGCCGTCACGCCTGCGATATATCCAGAATTCCTGCTGAGCGTGCGGCTGATCTTCCTTGCCTTCGCGGTCCTCTCGGCAATCGGTGTCTTTCTCTCGCTTTATAGGAACAAAAAGCCTTGAATATTCAACAATTTTAAAAATAAAACTCTCCGGTGAAGAGAGTAAGTGTTAAAACTCCAAAGACCCTGTGATCTCCTTAACGGATGGACCTCGTAATCGGGATGGCCGGCGACCGGGAGATCGCCATCGATGCCCAGGAGCTGGTGACCGGAAGGACCTGTATCATCGCGCAGTCGGGCGCCGGGAAGAGCTGGGGGATTGCAGTCCTCTGTGAGCAGCTTCTGCTGGCCCGGGTGGGTTTCTGTCTCATCGATACGGAGGGGGAGTACTCCTCGCTCAAGGATCTGTTTCCCCTCCTCTGGATCGGGTCCGGAGATGGATGTGATGTGGATATTGAGCGGGCAAACCTCCGCGAACTGATGCGGGAGGCGATCTGTTCACGGACCGCAGTGATCTTCGATGTCTCGGAGACCGATATGCAAGGAAAGGTTGCTCACCTCGCCAATATTCTCTATGACCTCGAGAGCGAGTTACGGCAGCCGTACCTCTTGATTGTCGAAGAGGCGGACAAGTTCATCCCGCAGTCCGGCGAGTCTCTAAAGAAGATCGAGGAGATCTCCCGCCGGGGGCGCAAGCGCGGGCTTGGCCTCCTGGTCGCGACCCAGCGCCCCTCCCTTGTGACAAAGAACGTTCTCTCGCAGTGTAATAGCCAGATCCTTGGAAAACTCTCGATCGAGAACGATCTCAACGCTGTCAGGCTCTTCTTCTCATCCCGCAAAGAGGCCGGGGAACTTGCGGATCTCGAGCCCGGGGAGTTCTTCGTGATGGGAAAACTTGTTCGAGAGAAGACGAAGATGCGCTTTCGCGAGCGGCTCTGCGAGCACCGGGGGCTGACTCCAAGGCTCGTTCCCGCAAAGCCTCTCGAACCGTGGGCGAGCCCCGGTATCGGGCCGGTCGAGCCGCTCGCCGCAGGCAAAGATGATCATCCTCCTTCAGGGAATGCCGTGGTTCCGGTGTTGCTTCGCGAGGAGGCGCTTGATATTGCGATGGCACGACGGAAGCGCCGCCTCCTCTTCTTAGAGCCGGAAGAGAGGGTCGTCTCCGGAGAGCGGGTTTATCGGCCGCTTCACCGGGTGGAGATTCGCTACATCGGCGGATTCATCAAAAAATCGACAAAGACGGCCTCGTTTGTCATCGATGGACATACTGGGTGCATCGTCGAGATTGACCGTGGGCTGAAGGTCAGGCCGGGGTTCTCGGAGCTCCTGGGGCTCGATGAGGCCGCGGTGAGGATCGTCACCGGGCTAGCAAACGGCGGCTCGACGCTGGTCGAGATCGAGGCGGAGACCCATCTCCCGCCCGATGTGGTGAAGAAGGCGGTAAAGAGCCTTGAGAAGATGAAACTCATCACGGAGGTAAAAACGGTGGGCGATACAAAGATCTATGTCCCACTGCTCGCAGATGAGGTCCCCGCGCTCTCTTCTCTCCGTCCCGGGTCAGAGCCCCCGATGGAGCCGCTCCGGGGCGATCCCCCGGAGGCGAACGTCACGAAAGAATCGCTCCGGACGATCCTCAAAGGCCTCGAGCCGACGGCGGAGATCGTCGGGTTCGAGACGATCTATTACCCGGTCTACCGAATTGTGCTCGCGTCGGACCACGCCGAACGCTCACTCCTCCTCGATGGCCGCACCGGAAAAGAACTTCATTTCCCGGTCTCGTGACCGGAGCGCTTATTGTGCATTGAGTATAATGCTCGTTGTGCCCTATCATCCTCGTGATTGGTTGGGATAGAGAGGTGAACAAGTAGTGGATTCGTATCAATGTACTCTGTGCGGCTATATCTACAATCCTGCAATCGGCGATTTCGACCACGGTATCAAGGCCGGAACGGCGTTTGAAGATCTGCCCGAGACCTGGAAATGCCCACGGTGCGGTGCGGGGAAGAGCCGGTTTAAGAAGTTGTAAAGGTCCTGTCTTCTTTTTTTGGCGATCTGCGCAGGTTTGCGTATCGATCCCCTTCGCCGGAATCCGACGGCCTCGGGTTCATCTCCAGATCTCTTTGACTTTAACGGGTGATCTCTTCCAGGAGGCGAGTTCGTCTGTTGTTTCATTGCATCCGACGCCGAATCGTCTAGGAGACGGTGCCGCCCGTCCTTGACGGGTTTTTCTACGGGGACTTTATCCCTGGATCTTTTGACCGGAGTACTTATCCCTCCGGAGATATATGGGTGGCCGTGCCCCAGGTAAGATCGCGGTCGGTCGGGGCGGTGAGGTGATGAGATGATGGAATCATACCGGTGCGGACTCTGCGGTTACGTCTACAATCCCAGGGCCGGTGAGCCGGGCCGCGGGATCGGGCCTCGCACAGAGTTTGGAGACCTGCCCGAGACCTGGACGTGTTCCCGGTGCGGTGCAGAGAAGAGCCGGTTTAAGAAGGCATAATGGGCTGGTTTTCAGACCGGCCCGGCAAAATTCCAGCGTTTGAGAACGCAAAGCCGCGAGGAGTGGCTCTCAACTATTCCACCGAAAGACCCGGAGTCCCTCCCCGCGGATCTCCCGTCCGGCAAGGTGTTCCATCTCGTGGTCGATCCCGTAGGCGGTCGAGCCCGAGAAGACCATCTCTGTGGTATCAAGGTCTTCGGTCCGGATTGTCCGCTCGGTCGGGTGGACGGTCATCTTTATCACCCGGTCTGAGCCGAGGCGCACCCGGTAGGGGCGTGCGACAAGCATCCGGAGAGGAGAGTTGCCGCACTTCTCGAGCCGGTGGACGGTTCCCTCCCGGTGCAGGAGGACCGGATTGATGAAGAGGTAGATCTCTTCGAGAGAGTAGCCGGTCTTGCTCGCATCGTCATAGACCGTCGTCTTTGTCACTGCCGAGAGCGATTTTATCGTATCGGATGCGTAACTCCAGTCTCCGCCGTAGCGGAGAGAGAAGAGGAGCGGGATGAGGGCATCGGCAGGTATCCCGAACCGGGTGGCAAGACCCGTCTCCGCGACGGCGAAGCCAAACTCTTCCTGGATCTCGTTGATTTCCATCGGTCTGCCCCTGTGCCTGGAACCCGGATAAATGCTCTGGCTCTTCCGGTCAGCAGAATCGATCGTCCGAGCGTACGGTGCGGGCGTCTTCCATGGATCTGGCCAGCCATCCGGCCCGTTCATTGGGGAAGGCGTCAAACGCCGGGACGTAGGGCTTGATGTCCAGGACCGGGGTGCCGTCCAGGATATCCACGTCCTCGACGGTGAGCGTCGGACCCTCGACGGCGACGAGTTTGAGGATCGAAAGCCCAATCGCGTTCGGCCGGCGGGGTGCCCGGGTTGCAAAGACACCGTGCGGGACCTTGTCGAGGAACGGGACCACCTCGAGCGCGTAGCCTTCCGTGCGGTGGAAGTGGTAGAGGAGGATGATCCGGGAAAACCCTGTAAGGTCCTTTAAACCCGGGGCGTAGGCGGGGTCGAGTTCGACCGTCCCACGGACGCCCCGTGCGCCGATGCTCTGGATGGGCATATCGCGGGGGTCGCGGAAGGGAGAGTGGACGGTGCCGATGGGGGTGAATGTGATACCGGTCATGGGTAGTATTCTCTCGCGCCCTGACAAAGAGGGTTTGTGACCGGGCAAGAGTTATTATCTTCCCGTACGTCAGCATACGCTCTATGAACGATCTCTTACCTGTTCTGCTGGATCTCGAGAAGCAAGCCTGGAAAGCTGCCGATCTCCGGGATGTGGCGTTTTACCGCGATTATCTCGCCCCGGAGGCCCTTGTCGTCAGCCCCTGGGGCATCCTGGATCGGGAGGGGCTTCTCCGCGACCTCGCAGAGAACCCAAACGAATTCCCGAAGTACGCCATCGCGGACCCAAAAGTCGTGCCTCTCGGGGAGGGGAGCGCCGTCCTCGTCTACACCGTCTCCTTTGGGGAGCAGAGGCTCTTCGTATCGTCCGTCTATGTCCAGGATCGGGGCCGGTGGAAGGCGGCCTTCCACCAGCGGACGCCCGCACTTTAAGGCTCTTGAAAGACTACCGCACCCTTGCCTTCGCCGTTGCGATCCGGTCACGGAGGTCGCGTGCGGCGGCGGTGACGTCGTCCTCTCCGACGACCGCCGATATCACCGCAACCCCGTCCGCCCCCGCGGCGATGACCTCGGCGACGTTTCCGGCGTTGATCCCGCCGATCGCAATGAGGGGGAGGGGAACCGCGGCCCGGACCGCCGCAAGTGTCGAAAGTCCGTGCCCCGGTCCGGCGTCGTCCTTCGATCCGGTCGCAAACGTTGGACTGAGCGCCACGTAGTCTGCCCCCTCTTCCCATGCCCGGACTGCTGTCGCGACGGAGCTGACCGAGGCACCGATGATGAATCCCGGCGGGGCAAGCCGCCGAGCATACCTGATTGGGAGATCGCTCTCCCCGAGGTGGACCCCGTCCGCGCCGGCGGCGAGAGCCACGTCCAGGCGGTCGTTCACGATAAAGAGCGCTCCCGTATCTTGGGTGATATCGCGGATCGCAACGGCTGTGTCGAGGAGGTCACGGCCGGAGAGATTTTTATCGCGTAACTGGATCACATCCGCGCCGCCGGCGACCGCTTGTCGGGCAAGTTCTGTGTGGGAGCGCCCGTTTCCTATCTTCTCGTCGGTGATCACGTAGAGGTCGTATACCATTACCGCTCCTCGATCCGTGCGTGCCTGGAGAGATCATCGAGCGAGAGACCGGCAAGTTCGTCGAAGAACGCCGTCCGGAACGAGTAAGGACCACGCGCCCCGGCCGCAGCCCGCTCCCCGGCACGGCCAAGCGCCGCGAGTGCCGAGGCCGACGAGACCGCGTAGTCGTCGGCGACGGCGGCGAACGCCCCGGTGACCGATGCCGCCATGCACCCTGTTCCGGATAGCCGGTCCATTGCCGGATCGCCGTTTCTGACCAGGAAGACTCGTTTGCCATCGGTGACGACATCAATCTCTCCCGTCATCGCCACCACGGTCCCGGTCGTCCGGGCGCACTCTACTGCCGCCTCGACGAGGTCCCCCGCGACCCCGCAGGAATCGACTCCCCGGACGCTCCCGCCGGCTCCGGCGAGGACCCCGATCTCCCCGGCGTTCCCTTTCAGAACGGCGATATCGAGTGCATCGAGGAGCCGTCGGGCGGTCTCTGTCCTGAACCGGGTCGCCCCAGCACCGACAGGGTCGAGGACGACCGGGATCCCGAGTTCGTTTGCCCGGCGTCCGGCAATCAGCATGGCCTCGACCTGCTCAGCGGAGAGTGTTCCGATGTTTAAGACGAGAGCTCCGGCGGCAGCAACCATCTCGGCGACCTCCTCAGGCGCCTCGGCCATAACCGGAGCGGTCCCGATGCAGATCGTGATGTTTGCGCAGTCGTTGATCGTGACGCTGTTTGTGATGTGGTGGACGAGCGGCCGTTTTTCCCGCACGGCGGCGAGCAGGCCAGCGGGGATTGTACCGCTCATGAGGCGTATCGATGAGTCTTCTGTCGTGTAACCCGGCATACTCATACTCGTACTAGTTGTTTCTGTGACTATCGCATAAAACCAGTTGTCGGCCATCCGCAAGTCTCATCTATATACAGGATCTCCCCGGGGTAGGGCCACCCATTCCCGTGGGGCGCAGACGGGCGTGGTCGGGACGGTACCCTGTCCCCGTGAGTCGCCTGGCTCATGTATGCCAGAATACTCCACTTCCCCAATCAGACCTCTCTTATACCAAAAGAGGCAGGTCCCTGCTCTGGTCAAAGATTAAGTCTCAATCCTTATCGTGCCGCCGGAGGAACTTGCGGACCTTCCGGGACTCCACCCATCCCCGGTCCAGCTGCGTGATGTACTCGTTGATCCGTTTGACCTGTTCACGGATGACTCTCGCAGCCTCCTCATCGCCCAGAAGTTCAGCTCTCCCGAGAATCACCTGGAGGGGCTGGCGAATATGATGCCGAGGACGGCGAACTGCTCGATGTTCCGCTCGATCTGCAGGAACGCCTGCTGTCTGAGTTGCTCGTACTGCCTGCGCTCGGTGATATCTCTACCCACCGCCTGGACGCCGACCACTCTCCCCCGCTCCAGGATTGGAGAGATGTTCAGTTCAATAAACGCTGCTGTCCCGTCTTTGCGGCGGAACTCGACCTCGAGCCCCTCGACCTGCTCGCCCCGGGCGACTCTCTTCCTCCCTTCTTCCCAGGCATGCAACGATAAGGGGTTGACATAATCACGGCACCTGCGGCCGATGAACTCTTCGGGAGGGTAGCCGAGAATGCGCTTTACGGACGGGGACATATACGTGATCCCGCCATCATGGTAGCAGGTGTAGATTAAATCGGAGCTACGCTCCGCAATCATGCGGAACTTCTGCTCACTCATTTTGAGCGCTTCTTCGGCCGCTCTCCGTTTGAGCCTCTGTGCCAGAATATTTGCTGCCGCCTGGACGAAGTTGATATCATCCCGGGTGAATCTCCGCTGCATCCGCGTGTGAGCCCCGAGCACCCCGTATGGCCCTCTGTCACCCAGGATGATAACGCTGATTCCGCTCCTGATACCTTCGTTCTGGAGGAGCGCCGAGCCGGAAAAACGCGTCTCGGTCCTGAGATCCTCAACGATCACCGGCTCGCGGGAGAGAAGCGTGTAGCCGGCCTGAGAAGAGGTGCCCCCTTCAACTCTCCTCGTACCGACGTCGCATACCTCGAATCCTACCGTTGCCTCGAGCACGAACGCCTCCTCGTCGGGAAGATATCGCAGCACATTCGCGTACTCGACCCCTAGGTGCCCTGCAACCATCCGAACCACGGCATTCATCAGTTCGCAGGGTCCTGCGTCTGCAAGGGCGATCTGGCCGAGTTCCGCGATCGCCGCCTGCTGTGCAACCCGGACGGCGGAGAGGTCTTCGGCGTATTTTCTTGCGGTGTTGTCGAGGTTGATCCCGGCCCAGAGGAGGATCTCCCCGCTCTCGTTCTGGATAGGGGCCCCGCGGGAGAGAATGGTGTGAAGACCGCCCTCTGGGTCTCGGATCCTGAGTTCGCGGTCCCAGAGTGTTCCGGTATCCAGGCAGTGCTTCCAGGCGGCGCGTGCCGCTGCCGCATCCTCAAGTGGTATGCTCTCCACCCACCCGGATTGCCGGCATTCCTCGATAGTCTTCCCCACCAGGTTGAGGAATGAGGGGGAGATGTAGAGCGCAGTCCCGTCAGGCTCACATATCCAGATGCCGTACGGCACCAGATCCCCGATCGCGGTATAAGCCGGCCCGATCCTGACCGGAGTCTGCATGCCTGCCGCGCTCCGCATCATCTCCTCGCGCTCGAGGGTGATGTCCCGGAAACGGGCGAGCATCATTCCGGCATACGGCTCGCCGGTCATAACCCGGAGTGAGTTGGAGAACCAGCGCAGGTCCCCGCGTGCAGTCCGCATCTGAATGATCTCACACAGCACCTCCTCCCTGCGCTCGATAGCGTCGAGCACCCTGCGGGCGGATTCATCATCCTTGAAGAATTGCGTAAGGTGGCGGGTAACGAGTGTATCGGCCTTTATGTTGCGGACTGCTTCGCTCCTGATGCCGAAGAGGTTCTGAAACGATAGGTTCAACTGTGCGACGGTGTTGTCCTGGTTAAAGATTACGATAGCATCATCCAGTTCATCAAAGCAGGGGTACACTGGAAACCACCACAGGCTGGTGTGTGGAAGCCCAGGGCAACGGGCACTGTAAGCCTCTGGTACTATGCTATATATAGATATCACTTTTGGAGATTCCGGGACTGCAACGGTTCTGAATTTTCGGGCAACTATTTTTTGAAAAATGGCTTCAATGGCTAAGATCGGTCTCTGGCGATCTGCAACCCGGGCTACACCAGAAGGCCTGCAGAAGTTCCAAGGGCTTCGATTCGGATATCTGGACCAAAACGCCGAGGGGGAGATTTGAACTCCCGAGGTGACGAACACCAGTGGCTTTCGAGGCCACCGCCTTCCCGGACTAGACTACCTCGGCACAAAACCGGCCTATAGTATTTACCTTCTGCGGCTATAATGGTATCGAGGCATGCTCTGCTGATTCACCTTTATCCGGGACGGTGTACAGTGCTGGTCTACCAGGGCTGCCCAATACATATGTGACTGCCCTCCTCTCCTTCGGGCTTAATCCGGATACAGCGCTGATATTCTAGCAGACAATGCCTTCCACAGGTAAAGGGATTGAGGAGGTGAAGTCGAGATATTCGTCACCTCCTCGCGTGGATGACTTACTTTGCTCCCGCTGCGCCCTTCTTTTCGGACTGGGTGATCATCATGTCGTCGACACGGATAAGGAGCATCGCCGTCTCGGTTGCGCTCTTGATGGCCTGAGTCTTCACGCGCTGCGGCTCGATGACCCCGGCCTCACGCATATCCACGATCTCGCCGGTATAGACATCAAGCCCGGCGTACTTCGCACCGTCGGCGTGGGCCTTTCTTAAAGCGACAACCTTGTCGATCGTATCGAACCCGGAGTTCTCTGCGAGCGTCCTCGGGATGGCCTCGAATGCGTTTGCAAACGCCTCGATGGCGAGCTGGACACGCCCACCGACGGTTGTAGCGTAGTCGCGGAGGCGTATCTGGAGCTCGATCTCCGGGGAGCCGCCACCGACGATGAACTTCTCGTCCTCGATGGCATCCTGGACAACCCGGGTTGCATCGTAGACCGCCCGCTCAAGTTCGTCCACCAGAAGCTGGGAGGAGCCCCGCAGGAGGATCGTGACGGCCTTTGGATTCTCACAGCCGGAAATGACCGTCAGGTCGGTATCGGGGATCTCTTCGGCTGCTTCGGCTTTGCCGAGGGTTACCTCGTTGAGCTCTTCGGGCTTATTGACGATTGTACCGCAGAGCGCTTTCGCGGCGAACTTCATGTCCTCTTCTTTGACGTCTTCAAGGGCGTAGACGCCGTGTTTCGCGAGGTAGTACTGCACTGGGTCGGCGATCCCCTTCTGGCAGAGGACAACGTTTGCGCCGGAAGCAACGATCTGCTCGGCGAGTTTCTTGAGAGACTCGCGCTCCTGCTCATTGAACGCCTTCATCTGGTCGGAGGTGGTGATCTTGATCTTCGACTTCACCTGGGTCTTCGTGACCTCGAGCGGCTGGGAGAGCAGGGCGACCTTTGCACCCGTGATCTTCTCCGGCATCTGTTCAAAGACACGCTTCTTGTCGATGACGACACCCCGGATCAGTTCGGCGTCCTCCATAGAGTCGCCTACCTGCTTCTTGATCTTGATGTCGTCCTCGTCCACGGCGTAGGTGCCCGGAGCAATCTCGGTCGCGACCTGCCGTACTGCATCGACTATAATATCGGAGATCTTGTCCTTGACACCCTCGATGGATTTGCCTGTCATGGCAGTGCCGGCAATCTTTTTGAGGTTCTCGCGGTCGTCGATCCCGATCGTGAGGGCCAGTTCGTCGAGGATTGAGAGAGCCTTCTCCATGCCGAGCTGGTAGCCGTGCGCGATAATTGTGGGGTGAACCTCCTGAGCGAGCAGAGTCTCCGCCTCTTCCATCAGCGATCCGATGAGGACGGTCGCCGTCGTGGTGCCGTCGCCAACCTCGTCGTCCTGGGTCTCAGCAACCTCGACGACGAGTTTGCCGCCGGGGTGCTGCACGGACATCTCATGCAGGATGGTTGCTCCGTCGTTCGTGATCACCACATCCCCGGTGGAGCTGACCAGCATCTTGTCCATTCCCCGGGGACCAAGTGTGGTCCGAACGGCGGCCGCAATGGCCTTTGCAGCCATGATATTCGAGCGCTGCGCCTCAAATCCGCGCGTGCGCTCAACATTCTCCCTTAAAATAACGATGGGCTGTCCAGCAAGCATTGTGTAATCCTCCTTTGTTCGTTAGGTTTGATCAGAGGTTCTATATATAGTAATCGATGGTGGCCGGTGTTTCGAGGCGTTCAGGTCGACCGCAAGGGTTTGTTCGCCCATCAGTAGGCTCTACGCGCCCGGTGTTCTTTAAGGCCGCATTATGCGGTCCGATACCCTTCAGGAGGCTGATTCCGAGCATATTGTAAAAATATTGGGCTCTTATCCGAGCCGTGATACCACAAAGAGTGAGTGGACCGGAACTCCGTCAACCTCCCGAACACCCCGCTTGTCGAAGAGTGACCAGACCGCCACCGGTGTCGCCCCGTGCCGCCGGATGAACTGAATGGCCTCGGAGAGCGTCGTCCCGGTTGTGACGACATCGTCGATGATGATGCAACGTTGTCCGGTGATCGTGGAGAAGGTGCCCGAGAGGGAACCGGTAGGTGTCTCGCTTCCGCTATGCTTTGCCGGGAGGTAAACCGCGAGTTTCAGCCCCTCCTCTGCGGCGATGAGGGTGGCGAGCGGGACGCCCGACGACGCAATCCCGACGACTGCATCGATCTCACTTGCAGCACATCCCTCTTCTGACATATAGAGGAAGCGCTTGAGCATCATCATCGCCATATCGGAGAGGAGCGCTCCATGACTTCCCACTGCCGTCCAGTCGATATGAACGTCTTTTGGTGCTTCCATGCCCTTCTGTTGAGTGAGCAGCCAGGTGACCGTCTCCATTGAGAGGCCCAGCTGGTCGGAGATCTGGCCGGGTGTCTGCCCCTCTACCTGGAGTGCCTTTGCCTTCGTGATCAACTCTTCGAGCGCGGTCATGGAGAAGAGATTTCCAAGCGATCTATTTAAGTTTTCTTTTAATTGGTGCACCGCAGACCGGACAATCTCCCGGCTCTCGCGAGTAACGGCCGCATCCGCTGCACCGGTAACGCCACCGGATTGCCCGGGCGGGCCGCTGTCGAATGCTCCTGGTCTCGATGCCGAGGTGGTGAGCGACGTTCTGGACTGCAAAGTCGTCGGTGACGAGGACGGCCGAGAGCTCCAGAGCCAGCGCCAGGATGTCACGATCGGTCGCAGAGAGGACTCCGGCATCCCCGGTCGCGAGGGCGGCTGCGCAAACCCGCGAGAGGTCCTCCTCGCGTGGCTCCCTGACCGAGAGCCCGGTGGCCGCGAGCGCCTCGAACCGGCACTTTGCATGAATATCGCCAAGCTCTCCGACGACCGATGGCGTGGTCCATGCCGGGCCGTCGACCGGAATCTCAGAGAAGAAGACCGAGGCGTCGAGGACGAGTCTCATGCGGCAATCTCCACGATATCGTTCTCCCGGCAGGTGAGGTGGTATCCAAACTCCGAGAGCAACCAGCAGGCGGTCTTTGCGTGCATCGAGAGCGTATGGGTGCTGCACTCGCCTCCGTAGAGGGCGAGGTAGACGAGGAGCTGGTCGGCGAGGAAGATATCTACTGCGCCAGGACTACGGCACTCGTGAATGAGGCTTCGCGCGGCCGTCCGCCCCACCTCCTCGGCGGGAAGCCCCCTCTTTCCGAGAGCGACGGCGCCTTTTGCTCCGCTCCATACCGTGATCGAACTCCCCACTCCTCCCTTGCCCTCCCGGGGATCGAGCGTCGTTGTACAGGAGAGATTGAGGTCGCTCTCGATCTGTTCCCGGGCGGCTTTCGCCTGGCGCTCCACGACGTGTCTCGGGAGGCCCGCCGAGCAGGAGATGATCCCGCACTCGTGCTCTCCTTCCGGGATCACGATCGGGTCGAGTTGCGATGGCTCCACCCTGACGTGTACCCGTCCCCTTCCCCGCGGGTAGTAACCGCGCTCGAGCACATCAATATCGATCGTAGCACCGGCGTTGCGCAGAATCGGCGCGAATACAAAGTTCATGTAGTCGATGGTCGGGCTCCAGGGGACCTCGGTACCACCGAGAACCGTGATGCTTCCGCCTGAGTGGAGGGCAGCCGGGAGCCACGCCTGCAGAATAAGGGGAATGCTCCCGGCGGTCGCAAGATCGATTACAAGGTCGGCCCGGCGAATTTTCGCCGGGATGAAGGTGATCTCGCTGTTCCCGGGTGTGAGACCCCGGCATTCCGCATCGCACATCCCGGCGACCGCCCTAACTGCAGCAATATGCTGAGGTGCGAGCCCGGGGTTCTTCCGGTTCTGCCGAATACGGGTGATGGTGACCGGCGTCTCTGATATTGCCGATAAGGCGACCGCCAGGCGGAGGATCTGCCCCCCACCCTCGAGATGGCTTCCATCAATAGTGAGCATCTTCTCTGATCGCGGTGGCGATAGCATTCGCGGCAGATATGAAGCTTGAGGCGCTCTCGTAGGTGTCGCTGGAGACTACCGAGGCGATCCCGGCTGAGCGCAGACGCATGTAGGCGCCACTTGTGAGCACCCCGTGGACGCAGGCCGCGTGGATGGATGTAGCCCCCTGCTCGCGGAGCATGCATGCGGCGGTCGCGAGGGTCCCGCCGGTGGAGATGATATCGTCCACGATCACAACATCTCTCCCGTCGGCATCGATACTCTTTGGTGCAATTCTGACCTCTTCGCCCGATAGTCGGGTCTTTTCCAGGTGGTCGCAGTCCCATCCGCCGACGGCCGCGACATCGGTTGCAAACGCGATCGCTCCATCGTCCGGAGCAAGAATGAGCGGGTTCTTCAGGTTCAGATCGCCGACATAGCCGCCAATGGCGGGAGCGATCGTGACATTCTTGGCCGGAACCTTGAAGTGATTCAGTACCCCGGGGTCATGAACATTGACCACAAACACCCGCTCGATCCCTGTCGAGAGGGCTCGAGCAACCGCCCGGGCGCTGATCGGTTCCCCCGGGAAGAAGCGCTTATCCTGCCGGGAGTATCCGAGGTAAGGGATCACCAGCGTGTTCCTTGATTGATCGGCGGCGTCGATTGCAAGGAGGGTCTGCACGAGCATATCATTGTCCACGATGCTGCTGACGATCAATGTCTCATTGTCCAGTTCTCCGCAACGGAGATACATTTCTCCGTCCGGGAACCTGCTGAATTTCGTCTCAACAAGAGGAACGCCCATTTTTTCGGAGATGCGAGCTGCAAGGACCTGGGATCGTTCCGTACTAATTATTCTCATAGGTCACCTTTGCTAGAAAGTATTTGAACGTTGATGAATAAATTATATAAGTACCAGTGCAGCAAAGAGGTAAACCCGACGATGGATTCAACGACTCCAGAAGAAATTCCCAAAATCGAGCTCACAAATGATGATCTGGCAGAGACGGATCTCTTTGCCGACCTCGAGGTGAGTTCATCCTCTGATATCGATGTCCCCCCGAATCTCATCGATCAGGTCATTGGCCAGGAACATGCCGTCGAGGTGATTCGGAAGGCCGCGGTCCAGCGCAGGCACGTGATGATGATCGGCACTCCCGGCACCGGTAAATCGATGCTGGCAAAAGCGATGGCCGAGCTCCTTCCGAAGGAAGAACTGCAGGACATCCTGGTCTACCCAAACCCCGAAGATAACAATAATCCCATCATCAGAACCGTGCCGGCGGGCCGTGGCAAGCAGATCGTTGCCGCCCACAAGGCGGAGGCGAGGAAGAAGATCCAGATGAGGAGCACCCTCATTATGCTTCTTATCTTTGGGATCATCGGCTACGCAATCATCACCTACCAGTGGCTTATGGGCATCATTGCCGCGGCGTTCATCTTCATGGCGCTGAAGTACTCGACGCCTCGCGAGGAGGCGCTGGTCCCGAAGCTCCTGATCTCCCACGACCCGAACGCTCCCGCGCCTTTTGTCGACGCCACCGGCTCGCACGCGGGCGCTCTCCTTGGCGATGTCCGGCACGATCCCTTCCAGAGTGGCGGTCTGGAGACCCCGGCTCATGACCGGGTCGAGGGAGGGGCCATCCACCGGGCTCACGGTGGCGTGCTCTTCATCGACGAGATCAACACCCTCACCCCCCACTCCCAGCAGAACCTGCTGACCGCGCTCCAGGAGGGGGTCTTCCCGATCACCGGCCAGAGCGAGCGTTCGAGTGGCGCGATGGTGCGGACCGAGCCGGTTCCCTGCCGGTTCGTTATGGTTGCGGCAGGGAACCTCGATGCCATCCAGGGCATGCACCCGGCACTCCGGTCGCGTATCCGGGGTTACGGATACGAGATCTACATGCGCGAGACGATGGAGGATACCCCTGAGAACCGGAAGAAGTTCCTCCGGTTCATCGCGCAGGAAGTCAAGAAAGACGGAAAGATCCCTCACTTCGACCGCAGCGCCATGATCGAGGTGCTTCGCGAGGCCAGGCGCCGCTCGAACCGGAAGGGGCACCTGACCCTGAAACTCCGTGACATGGGCGGGCTCATCCGTGTAGCGGGGGATCTCGCCCGGCAGGAAGGAGCCGAGTTCACTTCGGCAAGGCATGTCCTCGCCGCGAAATCGACCTCCCGCTCGATCGAGGACCAGATCTCCGACGAGTACATCCGGCGGAGCCGCGACTATGACCTCGCCGTCGTCGAGGGCACCAGGATTGGCCGGGTGAACGGGCTTGCCGTGATGGGGAACGACTCCGGCTCGGTGCTCCCGGTGATGGCCGAGGTGACCCCGAGCCAGGGAGCGACAGGCACGGTCGTCGCGACCGGTCTTCTGAAGGATATAGCCAAAGAGTCTATCACGAACGTCAGCGCTCTCATCAAGAAGTTCACGGGCAAGGATATCAGGAACATGGATATCCATATTCAGTTCATCGGCACCTACGGTGGTGTCGAGGGCGACTCGGCCTCGGTTACCGTTGCAACAGCGGTAATCAGCGCGATCGAGAACATCCCGGTGCGCCAGGATGTTGCGATGACCGGCTCCCTCTCGGTTCGGGGCGATGTCCTCCCTATCGGCGGGGTCACCTACAAGATCGAGGCGGCGGCAAAAGCCGGGATCAAGAAGGTGATCATACCGCGTTCGAACCTGGACGACGTTCTCATCGAAGACCGGTACCGCTCGATGATCGAGATCGTGCCCGTCGACCATATTGAGGAGGTTCTCCAGAACGCGCTTGTGCCCGAGAACCGCGAGGGGTTCATCTCGAAGCTCCGGAAGTTGGCGGTCAACCCGACGACCGGCATCTTCGACTCGAACGTCGGGCGCTCTCCGGTCTGATGCCGTATGGTTGACGTTAGATACTATGATATCAGGTGCGTCCGGGGCGAGACCACCGTTATCGATATCGATAACGGGGTGGTCGAGTCCGCAGGCACCTCATTTTTTGACAAAGCTGTGATCCGGGTCTTAGGACCGAAAGGCTGGGGGTTCCTTACCCGTGACCACGTTGAGATCGACTCGAAGCGCGAGTTGAACGCTCTCGTTGAAGAAGCGGCTCGCCTTGCGGCGGTGACTGCGGACGAGATCGACCTTGCCGATGCGCCGCGTGGCGCACTCCCCGTCCCGCCGCTCGGCGAGGACCCGCGGGATATCGATCTTGAAGAGAAGACCCGGCTGCTCGCCGGGATTGAGGATGCGGCACGTGTGCCGGGGGTGGTAAACACCCGGGCGCGCTATACCGAGGGGATCGATTCGGTCCGGTTCCTTGACTCATCCGGTAACGAGTACTCCTATGAGAGTGTTCGGTCCGGGTTCTCGGTCATCGCCGTCGCCTCGCGAAACGGGGTGATGCAGATGGGAAGCGAACGGGACCACGTCATCACCGGGTTCAACCTCCGTGGTAAGCAGGACCTCGGCCGGAAGGCCGGGGAGATCGCAGTCTCTCTGCTCGATGCAAAACTCCCGAAAGGCGGGACGCACCGGGCTGTACTCGATCCGGAACTCGCCGGCGTCTTCACCCACGAGGCTGTCGGCCACGCGAGCGAGGGCGACCTCATTCGCGAGGGTGCCTCGGTTCTCGGGGGAAGGATAGGTGAGCGGATCGGGTGTGAGGGGCTCGTCATTGTGGACGATCCGACGCTTCACGAGTTCGGGTTCATGCCTGTCGACGCCGAGGGCGTCGCGGTCCGGCGGACCGAGATCATCCGCGACGGCATCCTGACCTCGTACCTCCACAACCGGGAGACGCTTGCAGCCGTGGGGAACGGGATCGCGGGCCACGCCCGGGCCGAGCACGGTGCGCCGCCCATTGTTCGGATGAGCAACACGTTCATCGAGAACGGCGATGCAACATACGATGAGATCATCTCCGAGTGCATGGACGGCATCCTCCTCATCGGGTCGCGCGGCGGCCAGGTCGACCCGGGTCGAGGGGTCTTCCAGTTCAACGCTGAGTACGGATATCTCATCGAGGGCGGCGAGAAGACCGATATGGTCAGAGATGTCTCGCTCTCGGGGGAGATCCTCTCGACGCTCCACAATATCGCTCTCATTGGAAACGACCGGAGGATGAGCCCGGGATACTGTGGCAAAGGCGGGCAGAGCGTGCCGGTCAGCGACGGTGCGCCGCACCTCCTGCTTGAGAACGCAGTCATCGGGGGGCGGGGCGAATGATCGGCGAAGACCTGATCGACAGGATCCTTCGGGACGGAGAAAAACTGGCCGACGAAGTCGAGGTCTTCTACGCCCGTGGGCAGAGCGTCAGCGCCGATATCAAGAAGGGGATCCTCGGCAGTGCCGAGGAGTCGGAGGCCTGGAGTATAGCCATCCGGACCATCAAAGACGGCCGGATAGGATTCTCAAGCACGAGCGACCCGGATCGGTGGAGAGAGTGCCTCCAAGCTGCTCTCGCAAGCGGGCGTCTTGCGACCCCTCAGCAATGGGGAGGGTTGCCGAAACCGGCCGATCTTGTGAGCACTGCCTCTTCATCCGACCCGAACCTTGTCGTCTCGGTGGAAGATGCTGCTGGAATGGTCGACGATCTTCTCTCCGGCGCCGCGGAGCACCCGGTGGAGGTCGTCGGCGGGGGTGCAAACCTCGCCCGGTCGTACCTGATGGTTGCAAACACGAGCGGCACGCTCTACGGCATGGACCGGACAGTAGCGGCCGTCTCCCTTGAGGCGATCCGGGAGCAGTCCACGGGCTACGAGTTCGACGCCTCCCCGTTCCGTGCCGAGATCGATCCGGGATCGGTCGGCGAGCAGGCAGCCTCGCTCGCCGCACGCTCCGTTGGAGGGAGCGATATCAAGACCGGGCGCTACGACGTCGTTCTCTCCCCGGTTGCGGCGGCAAGCCTCATCGGCCAGGTCCTCCTCCCGGCCCTCTCAGGACGGAACGTGAAGGCCGGCCGGTCGTTCCTTGCGGATAAGATCGGGGAGCCGGTCTTTGACGAGCACCTCTCCGTCTACGATGACCCGTTCGCCCCGGGTCTATCGAGCACCGCTTGGGATGCCGAAGGGACTCCGACCCGCCGCCTGGTCTTCGTGGATCAGGGTGTCCTCCAGCAGTTCGCCTACGACCTCAAGACCGGTTACCGCTACGGTGAGAAGAGTACGGGGAGCGCCGTTCGATCCGAGGGCGATCTGCCCGGGATCGGATTCCACAACCTCTTTGTCGACGGCCCGCGGACAAAAGAGCCCGGTGACGAGCGAGCGGTCTGGATCCACGACGTCGTGGGCGCCCATACCGCAAACCCATTCTCCGGCGACTTCTCGGTGGAGATCTCGAACCCCTTCTGGATCGAGGGAGGAGACCTCGTCGAACCCATCCGGACGGCAATGTTTGCCGGGAACGTCTTTGAGATGCTTCGGGAGATCGGTGGGCTCGGAAAAGATACAAGACGCGTCGGACGGCTGACAATTCCATCAATACGGTTAAATAACCAGCAGATCATTGGTAAATAGATAATCGATGATGGAAGAGATCCTCGCCATCCTTCTTGCCGTGGCGATAGCCGCGGCGCTCTACTATCTCATGAAGAAGGCCTTAACACTCCTTATCAACGCCATAGCCGGGCTCATCACCCTCTGGCTCCTGAATTACTTCAATATCCTCGCCCTCTTCGGCGCTCCGGATATCCAGATCAACCTCGTATCCATTCTTATCTGCGCCCTTGGTGGGCTCCCCGGCGCCCTGATCCTGGTGCTGCTGCATCTGGTGGGGATCTCGATATAGGGAGGGCGGATAGGATTTTTCCGGTCGATGAGATGGCCGGGATTTTATTTTTTTTGATCAGTCCCTCAGCGGTTGGAACGTTTTTGGGCGTCCATAGCAGTTAAAGTGAAACCGACGTCTTGGAAAATCTCGTACAGTGGACCGTGGTGGGTATCGCAATTGGGGGTGGGGCTGACGGGGAGGGGGGCGTGCCCCCCCTCCCCTGTCTCCACAATAATGCGGAGGTCTTTCCCCCCACCCCTCCCGGCCTTCGGCCTCCTCCCCCGCCCCGCTGGGGCGGGGGCAGTCATGGCGATGTCCCCCTCAAATCCGTGCCCGAGGTGCAACCCCCTTGGGTGCTCAGTTCACCTACAGTTATAATCCGCAAATGAGCAACGCCCCTATGCCCTCGTAGTTATTTTAACATCCCTATCGTCTGGGCCTCCTAACATCTACGCCCATACGTTGCGCCCCTTAAGTTCCCAATGTTCTCACCGGGACTTGGCTCTCCTCACTCTTGAAACACCAGGCCCGAAACCCTTATCCCTTCTTCCCCCTCTTCATGAAATCATGCCCCTCTCCCGGACGGGCGTGCTCGCTTCCGCCGTCATCCTGGCCCTGTATGCGTTCACCGGCGCTGTGGTGCTGACTGCGCCCTACGAGAGCCCGTACAACGTCATAGCCCGTCTCCTCGCTCTCTGGGGGTTCCTGGCTCTTAGCATTGCAACCCTTCTAACCCCGTTCCTCCGACAGATCACGGAGGTCTTTGGGAGACCGTTTCTTTCCGTGCACCATACCTTCGCCGCCGTCGGCCTTCTCCTTCCCACGCTCCATCCTGTGACTCTTGCTATCGGGTCATTGAACCCCGCCGTATTCATCCCGGTCTTTTCGCCCTGGGAGAGGTTCTGGGCACTCGCAGGCCGGCCGGCACTCTACCTCCTGTATATCGCGTTCGCCGCCGTAATACTCCGAAAGTATATCCCGAAATACTGGCGATGGGTGCACGGCCTGATGTATGTCGTGCTCCTCTTCGCCGTCGTGCACGGGAACCTGATCGGGACGGATTTCGAGAACCCGGTCATATGGACGATCTTCAATGCCCTCTTTATCCTCGTCGTTGCAGCGTTCATTCTCAAGCAGTGGCAGAAGGTGCAGAAGAAGAGAGCATCCGCCCGACGCGCCGGTGCATGAGGATGATGCCAAGGGCTTGTCGTCATTCACTTCATCACTCTCATCATCACCATTTTTTCCACAGGCACCTCTCTCTGCGGCGTAGTCGTGATTCCCGAAGCACGGGCAGGAGAACCAGTTTTCCCGGGGGTATCACGATAGGGTTTTATCCTCTGCCTCCCATCTCTTCTTCGTGATGCCATATGTGTACAGTCGGTGGACCAGTCGATATCGAGTTAGATGAGCGGGTGAAGGGCAAGAGTTACCGTTGCAAAGAGTGTGGCGAGCGATTCAAGGGTATCGGAAAGCGGCCCATGTGCCCGAGCTGCCAGTCGGAAGATGTCGAAGAAGTCTGAGCGTGGCACTTCCGGAGAGCCATCTGCCGGGCAGGATGGAAGAATCGTCCCTCTCGGCAGAGAACTCCTTCTCATCCAGGGAGAACACTCTTTTCTGCTTGTTGCGAAAGCTTCCTCACGGTTTACGCTCTGGATCGAGACTCCGGACGACGAGTACTGCCAGACCGTCGACCCTGACGACCTCATCGTCGTCTCCATGCCGGAGGGTGGGCCGGTTGAGCAGGCACGCATGATGCTCGAACTGGTCCGGCGATACCATATCCCTCTTGTCGTTCTCCCGAAGGATCATCCCGGCTCAAAAAGGCTATCGATGGTCGTCTCGGTCGCCCCGGAGATCCTTTTGGCCTGCGGTATCCAGCGGGGAACCCATCCTGAGCAGCACCTCCTCTGCTCATCGGGAGAGTTCTCCGGGGTTTCGCTTGGCGGCGTTCCTGGGGGCGTTGCAATACAGAACCTGCCACCCAGGACGATAGTAAAGCATCTGAATGAGTAGAACTACTCAGCGGACAAACAACAATAAATATATGCTTATTTTCATCAAATATTCATGAGCCGTGAGAAGGAGGGTTTGATGAAGACCGATGTCCTGAAGAGCATCAGGGAAACTGAAGAAGAGTACCAGGCAATGATCCGTGATGCGCAGGCCGAGAGGAAGAAAAGCCTCTCAGACGCCGAGCTGGAAGCTGACAACCTGGTCCAGAAGGCACAAAAAGATGCCACGGACTACAGGAATCAGCGTCTTGCAGAGGCACGGGCCCAGGCGCAGAACAGATACAAAGAGATCGTCAATGAGGGTAAAGTGCGCGCAGAGGCGCTGAAAGCACAGGGAAACCAGAACCTTGCAAAAGCTGTAGACTTCATTGTTACGCGATTCAAGGAGCAGCTGCATGTTAAGGCCTGAACGGATGCGCCGGCTGCTTATCGTGGCCCCGAAGAGTGAGACCGATACGATCGTCAGGGAACTCTACCGTCACAATGTCTATCATATCGAGGACTTTGTGCCGGAGAGTGGTTCTAGCGACGGACTATCGATCGGCCACCCGCTTTCCGGGGCGAGCGATGCAGCCTCGGCGCTCATCAAGATCAGGGCCATTGAGAGCGCGTGCGGGATAGACCCGGAGAACGTAGAAGTCAGAACGCGAATCCCCGCATCGAAAGTCCGGGCGATGATCCAGACCGATCTGCCTGCTATCATAGAGGAGGTAGAAGGTCTTGTCGCCTCGCGTTCCAGACTGGAGGCGCAACAAAAGGAGCACGAGCAACGTGCGAAGGAGCTTGAGCCGTTCGTTGCCGTTCCCATGGATCTGGATCTTTACCGTGGTTATACGCGATTTAGCGTATTCACCGGGCATATCGCTCATGACGTAACCATCGACGCCCCTCACGAGAAATACTTTTCCGACAAAGTTGACGGCAACATGATCGTCGTCGTGGTGCCTAACGAGCACCGCGAAGAGGTCGAACGGACGCTTCTCGATGCCGGGTTCCAGGCAATTCCCGTTCCGGATGAGACCGGGGCGCCGGCCGACCGCTTGAAGGCCCACCAGGAAGAGGCCCGGCGGATCGAGGGTGAGATTGCTGCGATCAACGGAAAGATTGCAGGGATCCGGGAGAGGCACGCCGACTTTCTGGTAGCATGCGATGAACTACTCACGGCTGACGTAGAGCGGGCGGAGGCCCCGTTGCGATTTGCTACCACGGAAGAGACGTTCCTCACCGAAGGATGGATCCCTGAGCGTAACTTCGAAAAGGTCAAGGAAGCCCTGGTCCGGGCGACCGGCGGGAAGATCTACCTTGAGGAGCTGGAGATCGAACACACCGATGCGGTGCCGGTAAAGTACGACAACCCGTCGTTTGCGCGACCCTCGCAGATGTTCATGGATCTCTACTCCCGTCCCCAGTATGCCGAGCTCGATCCGACCCTGATGGTCGCGATCGTCTTTCCGATCTTCTTCGGGATGATCCTCGGGGACGTAGGATACGGTCTGATCCTGCTAGCACTGTCTCTTGGCCTGCTAAAGTTCTTCAAGGCAGGAGACGGGCGTTTACTCCTGATTTCACTGCGAAACGCCAGTATAGTCAGCATCATCTTTGGTCTGCTGTACAGTGAGTTCATCGGCTATTCACTTCCCTGGGCGCCCATCATCTACAGCCGTCACCTCAACATCGGAGGTCACGCAGCGGAGCATGGGGCTCAGGTTGCGGAACTGTTGGTCGTATCTATCTGGATCGGTATCCTTCACATCACGCTCGGGCGTATCCTGGGCATAATCAACGCCAGGAACCTGTATCATGGCAAACACGCCACAAAGGCGATCCTCTCGAACGCCGGGTGGCTTGGTGTCATGTGGGGTATCATCCTGATGATCTGGTCGATGTACGCCATTCCGCTGATGCCCGATCTGTCCTGGCTCCCTGCAGTCGTCATGGGCTTCAACCCCGCGTTCATTATCGGGGCCGTGCTCCTGGTTGGAGGCATTATCGGCATCGCTCAGGAGAACGTACTTGAAGTTATCGAGATCCCGACAATCATCAGCCACGTGCTCTCCTATGCACGTCTGGCTGCGGTGGGGCTCTCGTCGGTTGCCATCGCGATGGTGGTCAACTACATCGCTATCGACCTGATGATCAGCCCGCAGCTTGAGAATCTCAGCGCGGTGGGCGTCGTTATCATCATCGTCGGTATCCTCGTCTTCCTCCTCGGACATGTGCTGAACACGGCGCTTGGTATCCTTGGTGGCGGACTGAACTCGATTCGTCTTCACTATGTCGAATTCTTCACCAAGTTCTACAAGGGTGGAGGAAAGAGGTACAATCCATTCGGTATGGAATCAAAGTTTACGGAGGAATAATGAAATGGTAGATGTTGGCACAACTCTTGAAATGGTACAGGCATCGCAGGTTGGTCTCAAGGCAGTCGGTGCAGGTCTCGCAGTAGGCCTTGCAGGCGTCGGTACCGGTCTCGGTGAGATGGGTATCGGTGCGGCCGCGGTCGGTGCAACCGCAGAGAACAGGGATATGTTCGGTCTTGCACTGCTGTTTACGGTTATCCCCGAAACCATCGTCATCTTCGGTCTTGTGGTTGCACTGCTGCTTCTGTTCTAATGGAGTGAACCATGGGACTCGAAGCAGTTGTCAACGAGATCCGGGAGAAAGGGCGAAAGGAGGTCGAGGCGATTCGGGCAGAGACCCGCGCTGAAGTCGAGGAGATCCTGAAGGAGGCACAGGCTCGGGCCGCCGAGATTAAACTCTCGGCCAAAGAGGAGGCGGACCGGGCAGCCACTCACATCATCAACCAGGAAGTCTCCGCAGCGAACCTTGTCGTCAAACGGCAGGTCCTGAACGCCCAGAAGACGCTCCTGGATCAGGTCTATTCGGCCTCACTCGCTGCTATCGGTGACCTGCCTGCTGAGTTCCAAGAGAAGGCGCTCACAGACCTGTTGAAGAGAGCGGCAAAGGTGATCAAGAAGGGTGTCGTGCATGCAAACGAGCGGGACATCCCTCTTGTTGAAGATACCATCTCCCGGCTGAAGACCCTCTCTGGCTACACCGTGGGCGACCCGGTCGATATTCCCGGCGGTATCATCGTCGAGAGTAGCGACGGCGAGCTGCAACTTGACTACAGTTACGGCACATTCCTTGACGAAATCTGGGAATCCAGCCTGAAGGATGCGTCAGATATCCTGTTTGCATAAGGAGGATCGTATATGGCAGGGGTAAGTAGCGGATCAGCCCAGTACATCTACGCCTGCACCCGCCTGCGGGTGCGCAAATCACTGCTGATACCGCGCGAGGACTATCTCCGCATGCTGAATATGAGCCTGCCTGAGATCACCCGGTTCATCGGCGAGACCAACTACCGGTCCGAGATCGATGAACTCGGCACCTCCTTCTCCGGTATCAACCTCGTCGAGGTGGCGCTCAGCTGGAACCTCGCCAAGGAGTATCAGAGCATCCTGGAGCTCGTGCCGGGGGACCTGAAGCATTTCACTGCCAGCTATCTGCGCCGCTGGGACATCCAGAACGTTGTCACCATCCTGCGCGGCAAGATGCAGGGGATGGCGCCGGGCAAGATCAAGGAGGTCCTGGTCCCGGCCGGCAGGCTGGACAAAGTCGCTCTCGACCGCCTTCTCGCTGAGGACTCGCCGGAACGGGTTGTCGAGGCGCTCAAGCATGAGCGGTTCTACCCGATTCTCGAGCGCGAACTCCCTCGTGCGATGGAGTCCGGATCGTTCGCCCACGCGGAGAACGAACTCTACAAGAACTACTATGCACGGCTCATTACAGACGCAAAAGGGAGAGTCAAGGGTGGAGATATCTTCCTCAAGTACATTCAACTCGAGATCGATATCCGGAACATCCAGAACCTCTTCCGTCTGAGGGCCGGACGTATCCACGAGGATATCAAGGAACTGATGATCCCCGGTGGCTCGTTCTCGGTGGATGAACTGCAGCGGCTCTCAACGATTGAGGACCGAGAAGAGTTCATCGACGCTTTAAAGAGGCAGGTCTGGATGGTCCCGCTCTTAAACACGCTTGAGGAGATTCGGGGCAAGGAGGCAATTCACGAGGTCGAGGTTGCGCTGACCCGCGTCCAGCTCGAGCAGATGGAGCGGATGTCGAAGCGCTATCCGTTCTCGATTCTTCCGATCCTGGTCTACCTTGAGGAGAAGAAGCATGAAGTCGCGAACCTTCGTGCCCTTGCCCGGGGCAAGGAGGCTGGCCTTCCCGGTGAACGATTGCAGGGATACCTGGTGATGTAGAATGGAGATCGCAGTTGTCGGTACCGACGAATTTATCCTCGGTTTCAGGCTCGCGGGTGTCAGAAAGACCTATGTGGCTGAGACCGACGAACGGCTGATCGAACACATCAACCGGGTTTTAGAGGACAAGGACGTCGGCATTCTCGTGCTGAAGGGCAGTGACATGGAGCGGATCCCCCTGCGACTTCGCACCACTCTCGAGAACTCCGTTAAGCCGACGGTGATTGCCATCGGTGGAGAAGAGGGCGGCCTGTCAATGAGAGAGAGAATCAAGAGATCGGTGGGTGTTGATCTGTGGAAGTAATGAAGAAGAATACTGAGAAGAGGACTCAAGGAGTCCTAAAACGGATTTCAGGGCCGGTCGTCACTGCTGTCGGTCTCGACGCACACATGTACGACGTGGTGAAGGTCGGCAATGAAGAGCTGATGGGGGAGGTCATCAAGATCCAGGGTGAGAACGTCATCATCCAGGTCTACGAAGATACCGACGGCATTAGGCCCGGTGAGCCGGTGGTAAATACCGGTCTCCCACTTGCAGTGGAGCTCGGGCCCGGTCTGTTGACCAGTATCTACGACGGGATCCAGCGGCCGCTCGAGGTGCTCATGGACAAGATGGGCAGTTTCATCAAGCGCGGCGTATCGGCTCCCGGCCTCTCCCACGAGAAGAAGTGGGAGTTTGTACCCACGGTGAAAGCGGGCGACGTCGTCGGCCCCGGAGATATCCTCGGCACGGTCCAGGAGACGAACATCGTTCATAAGATCATGGTCCCCCCAAACCTGAAGGGCGGCAAGATCAAGAAGATCTCGGGTGGCAGTTTCACGATCGACGAGACCATCTGCGTCCTTGAAGACGGCACCGAGATCACGATGCTCCAGCGCTGGCCGGTTCGTGTGCCTCGTCCGGTGAAGGAGAAGTTGAACCCGGATGTCCCGCTGATCACCGGTCAGCGGATCCTGGATGGTCTCTTCCCCATCGCGAAGGGCGGAACGGCGGCCATCCCCGGACCATTCGGGAGCGGTAAGACGGTCACCCAGCAGCAGCTCGCAAAGTGGTCCGATGCAGAGATCGTCGTTTATATCGGTTGCGGCGAGCGCGGCAACGAGATGACCGAGGTTCTGACGGAGTTCCCGGAGCTCGAGGACCCGAAGACCGGCAGGCCGCTGATGGAGCGGACGGTGCTGATCGCAAACACCTCGAACATGCCGGTCGCGGCCCGTGAAGCGTCCGTATACACCGGTATCACGATTGCCGAGTACTTCCGTGACATGGGCTACGACGTCTCGCTGATGGCCGACTCCACCTCGCGGTGGGCTGAGGCGATGCGTGAGATCTCGAGCCGTCTTGAGGAGATGCCCGGTGAGGAAGGGTATCCTGCATACCTCTCGGCACGCCTCTCGGAGTTCTATGAGCGTGCGGGTCGCGCCATCTCCTTGAACGGAGCATCCGGTTCCGTATCGGTCATTGGTGCGGTATCGCCGCCCGGTGGTGACTTCTCCGAGCCGGTCACCCAGAACACCCTGCGTATCGTCAAGGTCTTCTGGGCACTGGATGCGAAGCTCTCCCAGCGCCGGCACTTCCCCGCCATCAACTGGCTGAACTCCTACTCGCTCTACCTCGACTCGCTTGGCGAGTGGTACGACAAAGAGGTCTCGCCCGAGTGGAACACGCTCCGGTCGTGGGCGATGGGTGTCCTCCAGAAGGAGGCTGAACTCCAGGAGATTGTCCAGCTGGTCGGTTCCGACGCTCTCCCTGACGAGGAGCAGATCACCATCGAGGTGGCGAGGATGATCCGTGAGATCTTCCTGCAGCAGAACGCTTACGACGCGGTGGACACGTTCTGCCCGATGTCCAAGCAGTACGACATGATGAAGGCGATCAAGCACTACGCCGACCTCGCGCGGACTGCCCAGGCAGGCGGAGCGACTCCGCAGCAGATCGTCGGCGCAAGAAGCAAGAACGAGCTTCCGCAGATCAAGTTCATCAAGGACTATGAGCCGGTGCTCGAGAAGATCTTGAAAGACATGGATGCTGAATTCGAAGCGATGAGGGCGGCGTGACCATGAAGGAATACAGAACGGTTGCACAGATTGCCGGCCCCCTGGTCTTCGTTGAGAAGACCGAGCCGGTGGGTTACAACGAACTCGTCAACATCGTGACCGCGGACGGCACAATCAAGCGCGGCCAGGTGCTGGACACGAGCGACGAGATCGTGGTTGTCCAGGTCTTCGAGAGCACAGCAGGTATCGGTAGAGACTCTGGAATTCGCTTCCTTGGCGAGACGATCAAGATGCCGGTGGGCAGAGACATGCTCGGGCGTATCCTCTCCGGCGGCGGCAAGCCGATCGACGGCGGCCCGGAGATCGTGCCTGAAAAGCGGCTCGATATCACCGGTGCGGCCATCAACCCCTACGCTCGGGCCTCGCCTGCGGATTTCATCCAGACAGGTATCTCGACGATCGACGGGACGAACACTCTCGTCCGTGGTCAGAAACTCCCGATCTTCTCGGCATCTGGTCTGCCCCACAACGATGTGGCACTCCAGATCGCACGGCAGGCGAAGGTGCCCGGCTCGACGGAAGAGTTCGCCGTGGTCTTTGCGGCCATGGGTATCACCCGGGAAGAGGCCAACTACTTCATGGCCGACTTCGAGAAGACCGGCGCTCTCGAGCGTTCGGTCGTCTTCTTAAACCTCGCCGACGACCCGGCCGTCGAGCGGACGATCACGCCGCGTCTCGCACTCACGACCGCTGAGTACCTGGCGTTCGACCTCGGCTACCACGTGCTCGTCATCCTGACGGATATGACCAACTACTGCGAGGCGCTCCGTCAGATCGGCGCGGCCCGTGAAGAAGTGCCCGGTCGGCGTGGCTACCCGGGATACATGTACACGGACCTTGCAAGCATCTACGAGCGTGCTGGTATCATCAAGGGTCTCAAGGGCTCGGTGACGCAGATCCCGATCCTGACGATGCCCGGTGACGATATCACCCACCCGATCCCGGATCTCACCGGTTACATCACCGAAGGCCAGATCGTGGTCAACCGTGAGCTGCACCGGAAGGGTATCTACCCGCCGATCAACGTGCTGCCGTCTCTCTCCCGTCTGATGAACCTCGGTATCGGGAAGGGGCACACCCGCGAGGACCACAAGAAGGTCTCCGACCAGCTCTACGCGGCGTATGCAGAGGGTAACGATCTCCGGGGCCTTGTCGCCATCGTCGGGAAAGACGCGCTCTCGGAGCGCGACCGGATGTTCCTTGAGTTCGCGGACCTCTTTGAGGACCGGTTCGTCAGGCAGGGCCTCTACGAAGACCGGTCGATCGAGGAGACGCTCGACCTCGGCTGGGAACTCCTTGCGACGCTGCCCGAAGAACAGCTCGTGCGTATCGACCGCGAGTTGATCCAGAAGTATCACCCGAAGTACCGGAAGAAGGCACAGGAGTAAGGTTCCATGGCGCTGCGAGATATCAAGCCGACCCGGTCTGAGCTGATCAACGTCAAGCGGCGGATCAAGCTCTCGGAGCGCGGCTATAACATCTTAAAGATGAAGCGCGATGGGCTGATCCTGGAGTTCTTCAAGGTGCTGCAGCAGGCGAAAGACAGCCGCGGCACACTGATGAAACGCTATGAGCGTGCAATGGAGATGATTGCCCTCGCCGAGACGGTCGAGGGCGCTATCGGGGTCAAGGCCGCCGCCTTTTCGACGGCCGATGTCCCCGCCATCTCTTTAAAGAGCAAGAACATCATGGGCGTCGTCGTCCCTGAGATCCAGGCGTCATCGGTGCGAAAGAGCGTGCTCGATCGCGGCTACGGAATGCTCGGCACCTCTTCCGTCATTGACGAGACCGCAGAGGCGTTTGAGGACCTGCTCGAGGCCATCATCGAGGCTGCTGAGATCGAGACGACCATGAAGCGGCTCCTCGACGAGATCGAGAGCACCAAGCGGCGCGTGAATGCGCTCGAGTTTAAGGTGATCCCCGAGCTCAACGAGGCCAAGAACTTCATCAAGATGCGACTTGATGAGATGGAACGTGAGGAGCTCTTCCGCCTGAAAAAGATTAAGGCACGGAGTGCCTGATCAGGGTAGGGGTGATACCCGGTGGAGATCGGTACGCTTGAAGACGCTGGGAATCTGACGGGGACGGTGATGTTGCGGGTTGACTTCAACTCGCCCATCGATCCCTCGTCAAACCAGATCCTGGACGATAAGCGGTTCCGGGAGCACCTGCCGACGGTGCGGGCACTTGAGGATGCGCGGCTTGTCATCCTCACCCACCAGAGCAGGCCCGGCAAGAAGGACTACACGACGCTCGAGGCGCATGCGGCGAGACTGGAGCGGCTGCTCGGTCGCCCGGTGACGTACGTCGAGGATATCTTCGGGCGTTGTGCTCGGGAGGCCATCAGGGACGCAAAGCGCGGGGACGTCCTGATGCTCGAGAACCTCCGGTTTGCTGCCGAGGAGAACCTGACGTTAAAACCTGAAGAGGCGAAGAAGACCCTCCTCGTCCGGAGGCTGGCGTCGATGGCGGATATGTACGTCAACGATGCCTTCGGCACGGCGCACCGGTCTCAACCTTCGATTGTGGGGCTCCCTCTTGCGCTCCCATCGGTGGCCGGTCTCCTGATGGAGAAGGAGGTCACAAACCTCTCTCGGGTCTTTACCGATGCCCCGCGTCCAATCACCTTCGTCCTCGGTGGAACCAAGGTGGATGACTCGATCGCGGTCGCAAAGAATGTCCTCGAGAGGGGGACGGCCGATAAGGTGATCGTGGTCGGCGTAGTCGCAAATGTCTTCCTGCTTGCGGCGGGTTATGACATCGGACAGCCGTCGGCCCAGCTGATCGATCAACTCGGCTACCGGGGCGAAGTTGATAAGGCAAAAGCCCTGCTTGACTCCTACCGGGATCGATTCTCTTTGCCGCACTCGGTCGCCGTCCGAAAGGATGGTGAGCGGGTGGAATATCCGGTGGATGGGATTCCCAGGGATGCTCAGGTTCTCGATATCGGCACTGAATCGATCGCCCTCCTCTCGCAGGAGATCACCAGTTCCGGAACGGTCGTTGTCAACGGCCCGGCCGGTCTCTTTGAGGAGGAGCAGTTTGCCATCGGCACCTTCGAACTCTTGAAGGCCGCTTCCACTGTTGAGTTTTCGGTAGCCGGCGGCGGGCACTCCGGTGTGGCCATCGAACGGCTCGGTATCGAGGATCAGTTCACCCACATCTCCACCGGTGGAGGCGCAGCAATTGAGTTCCTGACCGGGAAGAAGATGCCTGCGATTGAGGCGCTGGAGATGTCGAAAAAGATCTTCGGATGATGGATGCGGCACCCTCGCCGCGCCTCTCCCCGTTTTTCCGAAAATACCATATGGTCGGCAGCGTGTAGTTTTCACGTTTTTGCGCATCGCCTCTTCTTGACTCTCTACGTTCCTCTCCGCAAGGCCGCTATAACTGCTTGGCAATCACGGGACCTGGCGATTTTAAAAAAGTGAGGTGGGGTCAAGCCTCATGATATGAGGTGGGGAGCCACACCCCGGGTGCATGGTCTGGGTAATCTCTCTTGTGGTCGCTGAATACTGGTGAAGGGGGCCGTCAATCCGGCTTTCCCCGGACCGGTGTACTGGTGGTGGGTTGTGGTAGATGTGGTGATTGCTGATTGTGAGTGCTTGACTGATGATCGCTGGGTGTGGTCTTACCCCGATTCAGTATCTATAATGCCTATTATATATTTATTTTCACTAAATATATCTGCATATATATCTAATTATATGCTAGATGGCGTCTGGATAAACCTCTTTAGGGCCAATAGACTGTGCATTCCGGGGATAATCTGGGCAGTATCCTCTTAAGCCCAATTGCATCCATTGCGGATCATTCGCGGAGGAGGGCTACCCGCGAGCCAACCGGAATGCCGATATCCGTCGCGATCACATCGCACTTGACCGACATCAGGTAGGCCACGGGCGGGAGATCGCGCTCGAGAGAGAGCGACTCGTAGTTTGCCATCCCCTTCGCTATGATGAGCGTCGCGCGATCCAGAGCATCGAGGAGGTCCGGCGGCGTGAGGTCCCGGTTGAGGCCCAGCTCGGCGATGCCGTCGGTGGTGGGGGTGAGCAGGTCCACGCAGCGGTCGATCCCGAAGGTCATTGCATCCTCAATCGTTGCATCATTCAAGATCGGCGCGCCCCGGACAGCAAATGTGACGTGCGATCCCCTCCTCTTGAGATAGTCTGCAAGGAGCGCGTCAAAGGCGATCTCCCCGCAGTTGTCGGCCAGGTAGACTACGCGGGAGGTGAGGGGTTCTATTGCATCGGTATCATCAACGGTCAGCCCGGCCGCAAACTCCCGACGGAAGAACTCAACAAAGTTATCAGTGACGGTGTGAGCCTGTGAACCATAGTCCAGCGTGTTCCCGATGACCGATGCGAGCACAAGATCATGAAATGTCGTAAGATCGTCGCGCACCGCCCGGGAGACTGCCTGTGCGTCCTCATTGTTGGCTCTTTTCAGGGCTCGGTAGGGATCAGCGTCGCCAAGCATCTGATAGGCAAGGCGGTGCACCCGGCTCGCGATGACGGGCGCGGGCACCGGGTCGGCAGCGATGCGCTGGAGTAGGTCCCGGCATGCTCGGACGATCTTCTGGATGCGCTCTGGATTGTCGGTGCAGAGCCTGCTCTCATACTCGACACGGGAGAGCAGACACCCTATGCAATCCGAATGAAACCTCATGTTGCAGAATGGTTTGATCTGTTGATCGAAAAAATGGTGTAATGGGGCCACTGCGATTTGAACGCAGGTCAGAAGACCCCCAGTCTCCTAGGATGGCCAGGCTACCCTATGGCCCCTCCCTTATACTATGTGCACGAATCACACATATATCTTCGCTTTGGGATAGGGGACGGAGGGCTTCATCCACGTATTCTCTTGTACTGTTCAACACTCCGTGTCAGTTGTTCCAGTTCGCTGCCGGTGATCTCCATCCTGTCTCTCAGTTCACTGACCTCGTTTAAGAGCTGCTGGATGCGCACGTACATCACATACATAATGAACAGCAGGCAGATGATGATCACTGAGAGCAGAACGATCATAATTGCGTTGATGTCGGCCATCATCGTCCTCTCCTGAATTATGTTCGAGCAAGTCGTTCGATAAACCCTTACTGAACCTTCTTTGGTTCTTCTTCAACAGGGAGACCTGCAAGTTCCCCTGCAACTTTTGGAACGCTTTCGATGATCCGGATCCTGGATACTTCACGGCAATGGGCGTCCTTACGGTTGCTGCCTTTTGCACGCTTCATCCTCAAGCCGCCGGGGTCTGCGTTCTGGAACCCCTGAAGTGAGAGTCCGCTCGACACGATCTCTGGGCCATATGGCCCTTGTGTATCGGATCCTGAGTTGCAGCCTCTCCTGCCAGAACCTCATGGAGGGTGATCGAGGTCTCTTCGAGTCCCAACACCAATCCCGGCTGGCTATATCTGTATCGATGAGACACACCTCTCTGCCATATCGAGCCAGTACTGCTCCTAGATTTGTGGGAACAGTCGTTCTCCCGGCTCCCCCTCTCCCGGAAGCGATGGTGCAGGCCCTGATCATCTGAAGCTGTCTCAAGGATAGATCATAGTGCTTTAATTTAAAGTTATTTATTTTGTTTCTCTTATCCATAAGCGCTAATTGGATTTTTACGTGGTATCATTCATAATGCTGGGCATTCCGACGAATCTCTTTCGGGAGAGACGCATCATGGGCGGCTGCCTGGGCTGTCCCTCAGGAGATGCCCTGGCTTTATATGCATTGGGTGACTCCTATCCCGGCGACCGTAGGTGTGATAGGATCATGCAGGGCATGGAGGGAGGCGCTCCTGTGCAATCCATCCCATACCACCATCTGCAGAGCGAATCGAGTATTAATAACAACTAAAACCACGATATGGGTCAGCCCCGGGCGGTAAAAATTCGATATTCATAATAAGACACTATGCAGATACCTGCATGAAGACATCCTGGAGTTAATTATATGAGTCGTCATTCCTCCATGGAAGAGAGAGCTCAGAGATACACCGATGAGATCCGATCCGTCATTGGTGTCGTCGCATGTGCCCTTGTATCCTGCGAGGGTATAGTTATGAGCAAGTACTTCCGGGAAGACGGCGTCTCATCGCCTCTCTTCGCAGCAATGAGCGCGACGGTTCTTGCATCGGCCGAGGGGGCTTGCAACAGTCTTCATGTGCAGTCACCGTCCATGGTCACCATCACTGCACCCGACACAACAATTCTCATCATGAGTGCGGGAGAGGATGCTCTTATAACAGTGGTCATAGACAAGTCTGCCGATCTCCCAACCGTGCAGGAGCGGTTGAGAGAGATTGCAATCAGGATCGGAGAGGAGGTGTGATGTATACAATACTGATCGTCGATGATAGTCCCATGATCGTCGACGTCTTTGTCACCATGCTGGAACGTGGCGGATATCAGCCAATCACCGCCTTTAGCGGGATGGAGTGTCTGGAGATTCTGAAGACAACGACGCCAGATCTTGTTCTTCTCGACATTATGATGGAGCCGATGGATGGATGGGAGACACTTGAGAAGATCAAGGCAGATCCAGCGACGCGCGAGATCTCTGTTCTGATGCTGACTGCAAAGCCCCTCACGCCGGAGGAGGCCAATACGTATGGTGCCTATATCGAGGACTACATCCTCAAGCCCACCACGCACCACCAGCTCTATGAAGCAATAGAGCATGTGCTGGCGCGGCAACACTCTATTGCTGCCGACATCGCGAGAGCGCGCGAAGCCGGTGTGGACCAGCGGATCATCGACGAGTATGAACGTCTCTCAAAGAGCGTCGATATCAACAAACGCCTCTTAAAGATCTTGGAGACGACCTACAGCATAAAAGATGTCCAGGCCGGGATGGGCGAGAATATTACAAGGGCCATTAAGAGTATGGCAATGAGCATCAAACTCCAGGAAGAGCGCCTGAATCAGGTTAGGGATCAGTTTGCAGAGGTTTTTGAAGCGCGTTGATCAACTCCGTTCCAACTTCCCCCTGAATGATGCCCGGCGCACCTCCTCTGGACTTTCCGTTCTCTCCTAGTAACTATCGGCTCTCTCCTGTCTTCCTATATAGACAATAGCGATTGTCAAGACGAGGATTGCTACAAGCGTCATCCCGAAATCAAGGGGTTCGACATGCTCGACGCCGAAGGTCAATACCCGCCGCACCATTGCTGTGAGGCCTGCGATCAGGATCGGCGTCACCTGGACTCTGTTGGTCCTGAAGTACGACGTCACCGTCTCCAGAATCTCTACAATGATGATGGTCAGGAGGAGTGCGTGCAGAACCCGAAGAACGCCCTGCGTCAGGTCTTCCGCATGAATGAGCGCGGCTACCTGCAGGGCAACGTCATAGAATGAGACGAGTGCGAGCAGGGAGAGCGAGACCGCAATGAGCAGATATACAATCTGTGTGAGGCCGGATATGAGCGATATGGCTGTATCTGTATTCTTTTTGGCTGGGCTCATGCGGACACCTGAAATAGGTGAGGTATATTATGAAAAGAGGCATGTTGTAAGCATTAAGCATTCCGAAGTGTCCGTACGGTCTGACTGATTGAAAGATTTATATCGTTGGAGTGCGAATTATATGATACGTCCAAAAGCAAAGTATTTATACTATTCTCGCATTGTAATAATGCTGGATGGCAGTACAAGCGGGGCCTATAGCTCAGTTAGGTAGAGCGCCTGGCTTTTAACCAGGTGGTCGGGGGTTCAAATCCCCTTGGGCCCGTTGCCATGGGCGATGTCTATGGGTTTTAGCAAGGTGATCAATCTGATACACAACTCTTTCATCAGTGAGGTGTAGGTGATGGGCACTCCACTTGATGTACTCAAACACGAGATGGTTCCTGACCATCAGATTATGAGCGAAGAAGAGGTCGCGGACCTTCTTGCGACATACAATATCACTCTGGAACAACTACCAAAAATCTACCATGACGATCCTGCAGTCAAGGCTATTGGGGGCGAAGTCGGGAATGTAGTCCGGATCATTCGCGACAGCCGTACGGCGGGCAGAGCTGAGGCATACCGCCTCGTTGTGAAGAGACCGAAGAAATAACTCGAAGGTCGGAGCTGATCCATCTGTTAGACAGAAGTGTTTTGTCGAGAGCATACTTTTCGCGAGAGCACGTAGCACGTCACCAGTTAGATTCTTACAATAACTTCCTCCTGCACAACCTCCAGAAAGTCGTCGATGAGCAGCGCATCATCGAGACGGACATTGAGACCCGTAGTAAAGGCAAAGAGGCCGTTTGGGTTGAATTGGGCAAGATCGAGGTGCTGAAACCCCGGGTCCGCGAGGCAGACGGGTCGCAGTCCGAGCTCTTCCCCAGTGAAGCGCGCCTCCGTAACCTCACGTATGCAGCGCCGATCCAGCTTGAGATGACGCTTGTCCAGGGTGAAGAAGCACAGGAGCCGGTCATCACCACCATCGGGCAGCTGCCGGTGATGGTGAGATCGGCTGCCTGCAACCTCTACAACATGGGTGATGCCGAGCGGGTTGAGCATGGCGAGGATCCTCTCGATCCCGGTGGCTACTTCATTGTCAACGGCACTGAGCGGGTGCTGATGACCCTTGAAGATCTTGCCTCAAACAAGATCATGACCGAGTTCACCGAGCGCTACAATGAGCGCATTTATGTGGCAAAGGTCTTCTCACAGTTCCGGGGCTATCGGGCGCTCGTTATCGTTGAGCGGAACAGAAAGAACCTGCTTGAAGTTTCGTTCCCCTCGGTCGCGGGACATCTTCGTTTCGTCGACCTGATGCGTGCGCTGGGGCTCCAGGGCGACCACGACATCGTGGAGGCGGTCTCGACCGACGAAGAGATTCTCACCTACATGATGCAGAACCTGGAAGAGAGCGAATGCGACACGGTCGAAGAGGGTGTCATGTACGTCGGGAAGAAACTCGCGCCCAACCAGACCCGCGACTATCAGCGAAAGCGTGCGGAGTTCGTCCTTGATAACTACCTCCTGCCGCACTTAAACTACCTGATGCCGGTGAACCTGAAGGAGGGCGATCCCGGGTATCAGTCGGCAGTTGAGAGTGTCCGGCTCGCAAAGGCGCACTTCCTCGGCCGTATGGCTGAAGCCTGCTTTGACCTGGTGCTTGACCGGCGCCGGATCGACGACAAGGACCACTACTCGAACAAGAGGCTGAAACTCGCCGGAGACCTGATGGAGGACCTCTTCCGGATCTCGCTCAACCGTTTGACGCGGGATATCAAGTATCAACTCGAGCGGGCCAGCATGCGCCACCGGGACCTCTCAATCGCTACCGCAGTGCGTGCGGATGTCCTGACCGAGCGGCTGCTCCACCCGCTTGCTACCGGAAACTGGGTCGGCGGGCGTACCGGTGTCTCACAGCTCCTGGATCGTGTCGACCATATGGCGGTGCTCTCACACCTTCGGCGTGTGATCTCCCCGCTCTCTCGCTCGCAGCCCCATTTCGAGGCGCGTGATCTGCACCCAACCCAGTGGGGCCGGATCTGTCCGAGTGAGACTCCTGAGGGTCCGAACTGTGGACTGGTGAAGAACTTCGCCCAGATGGTCGAGATCAGCAAGGGCGTCATCGACGAAGAGGAAGTGAAGAATATTCTGTATGACATGGGTGTCATCGCCCTCCGGAGGGAGACAGCATGAGGCAGTCACGGGTCTTTGTCGACGGTGCCCTGATCGGGCTTGTGGATGACCCCCAGGATCTGGTTAATCGTATACGCGAGATGCGCCGGCGCGGTGAGATCTCAAACGAGATCAACATCTCCTACAAAGCATTCAACAACGATGTCATCGTTCACACCGACCGCGGAAGGGCGCGCCGCCCCCTGATTGTGGTCAAGGACGGCGTCCCGCAGGTGAGTGCAGAGGATATCGAACGCGTCAGGAACGGCGAGTTGACGTTTGACGACCTGGTGCGGAAGGGTGCGATCGAGTTCATCGATGCCGAAGAGGAAGAAGACCTCTTCATAGCCATCAACGAGGAGGAGATTACCCCCGAGCACACGCATCTTGAGATCGACCCTTCGCTCATCCTGGGCATCTGTGCGGCACATGTTCCGTTCCCGGAGCATAACGCCAGTCCCCGTGTCACCATGGGTGCCGGGATGATCAAGCAGGCGCTCGGGTTTGGCGCATCGAACATGAAGCTCCGACCCGATACCAGGGGTCACATGCTTCACTACGTCCAAAAGCCGCTCACCTATACTCAGACCTCCGATGTGATCGGCTCCGACGATCGGCCTGCAGGCCAGAACTTCGTTGTTGCCATCATCTCGTATGAAGGGTTCAACATTGAAGATGCTCTGATCATCAACAAAGCCTCGATCGATCGCGGTCTTGGGCGCTCACACTTCTTCCGGACCTATGAAGGCGAAGAGCGGCGCTATCCCGGCGGCCAGGTGGACCGGATCGAGATCCCGGACGAGGAGGTCTCCGGGGCGCACGGTGCCGAGTACTACGCGAACCTGGACGTTGACGGCATCATCAACCCCGAGACCATCGTCCGCGAGAAGGACGTGCTGATCGGGAAGACTTCCCCGCCGCGTTTCCTTGAGGAGCCTACAAGCGAGCTCATTGCCGTTGAGAAGCGGCGCGATACGTCGGTCACGATGCGGAGCAACGAGCACGGCATTGTGGATACGGTCATCATCACCGAGGGCGAGAACTCCTCGCGCCTCGTGAAGGTCCGGACCCGTGACCTCCGGGTTCCGGAGGTCGGAGACAAGTTCGCGTCCCGGCATGGGCAGAAGGGTGTTATTGGACTCATCCAGCCTGCAGAGGATATGCCGTTCACCGAGTCGGGCATGACCCCCGATCTCATCATCAACCCGCATGCAGTTCCGAGCCGTATGACCATCGGGCATATGCTCGAGATGCTGGCCGGTAAAGTCGGATCCCTTGAGGGGCGCAGGATCGATGCGACTGCGTTCCGCGGCGAGCGTGAGACGGAGCTCCGAAACTCGCTCAAAAAACTTGGATTTGCGCACAATGGCCGTGAGGTCATGTATGATGGCGTCACCGGCCGTCAGTTTGAGGCCGACATCTACGTAGGTGTCATCTACTACCTGAAACTCTACCACATGGTCTCGAGCAAGATGCATGCGCGGTCTCGCGGCCCGGTGCAGGTGCTCACCCGCCAGCCGACCGAAGGGCGTGCTCGCGAGGGAGGTCTCCGGTTCGGTGAGATGGAGCGGGACGTGATGATCGGCCACGGTGCGGCCATGGCTTTGAAAGAGCGCCTGCTCGACGAGTCGGACAAGGTGACTCAGTGGGTCTGCGCGAAGTGTGGTATGATAGCGATGCTTGACCGGAAGAGAAAGGTAACGCGGTGCCTTGCTTGCGGCAGCGAGACTGACATTTACCCTGTCGAGATGAGTTATGCCTTCAAGCTCCTCCTGGACGAGATGAAGAGCATGGGCATCGCTCCCCGCTTAAGACTCGACGATATGGTGTAAGAGAGGGGGCGAAATCAGACTATGGCCAGTCCAAAACGTGTTGGAAGGATCGAGTTCGGGCTTCTCTCCCCGAAAGAGATCCGCAAGATGAGTGTTCGAAAGATCATCTGGGCGGACACCTACGACGATGACGGGTTCCCCTATCCGCAGGGTCTGATGGATCTGAGTCTCGGTGTCATCGACCCGGGCCTCCGGTGCAAGACCTGCGACCAGAAAGCAGCGGATTGTCCGGGCCATTTCGGACACATCGAGCTCGCAAAACCCGTCATTCACGTTGGGTACACCCGGCTGATCAGGAAACTCCTCCGGGTGACGTGCAGGTCATGCTCCCGGCTGCTGATGACGGCTGAAGAGGTCGAGAAAGTCATCGGTCCGGAGGACGATCTCGGCGGCGATGTCGTCTCCGAAAAAGACATCAAGAAGGAGCGAGTCTGCCCCCACTGTGGGGAGCAGCAGCTCAAGATCAACTTCGAGAAACCCACCACCTTCTCCGAGGTCTATCTTGATGAAGATGGCCGGAAGGTCGAGCACAAGTTGACCCCTGCCGATATCCGGGCGCGCCTTGAGAAGATCCCGGACGAGGACCTGCGGGTTCTCGGGATCAACCCGGATGTCGCGCGGCCGGAGTGGACGATCCTCACCGTTCTTCCGGTCCCGCCGGTCACCATGCGCCCCTCGATCATCCTCGAGAACGGACAGCGCTCTGAGGATGACCTGACTCACAAACTCGTGGATATCATCAGGATCAACCAGCGGTTCAAGGAGAACCAGGATGCCGGTGCACCCCAGCTCATCATCGAGGACCTCTGGGAACTTCTGCAGTACCACGTCACCACCTATCTCGACAACGAGGTCGCGGGGTGCCCGCCTGCCCGGCACCGGAGCGGCCGGCCGCTTAAGACCCTCTCGCAGCGGCTCAAAGGAAAAGAAGGACGATTCCGTGGCTCACTCTCCGGTAAACGTGTCAACTTCTCCGCACGTACTGTCATCTCCCCGGATCCGAACCTCTCGATCGGCGAGGTTGGGATACCGCTTGCCATCGCAAAAGAGATGACCATCCCGGTTCGCGTGACCCCGTTCAATCTCGAGGAGATGAAGCAGTACGTCCTGAATGGGCCCGAGCGCGCGACCATCAGGTCCCCCTGCGGTGCGAATTACGCCATCCGGCCGGACAACCGCAGAATGCGCCTCTCTGAGGCGAACCTTGAGACGGTTGCGGAGATGCTTGAGCCGGGCTGGACCGTGGAGCGGCAATTAAAAGACGGCGATATCGTCCTCTTCAACCGGCAGCCGTCTCTGCACCGGATGAGCATCATGGCCCACCGTGTTGTAGTGATGGACGGAAAGACCTTCAGGCTGAACCCGGCTGTCTGTCCACCCTACAACGCCGACTTTGATGGTGACGAGATGAACCTGCACGTCCCGCAGACCGAGGAAGCGCGGGCGGAAGCCGAGATTCTCGTCTCGGTGCAGGCAAACATCCTCTCTCCAAGGACCGGCGGCCCGATCATCGGCGGTATCCACGACCACATCTCCGGTATGTTCATCCTGACGCACACGGTCCGCTACTTTACGAAGGCGGAGACGCTCTATCTCACCCAGCATCTCTCCATCGACCACCTGCCCAAACCGGAGAAACTGGATGAGGACGGGAACCCCCTCTGGACCAACAAGCAGATCTTCTCGCTCCTCCTCCCGAAGGACTTGAACATGCTCTTCCGTGCCTCGTCGTGCCAGAACTGCGAGACCTGTAAGCGCGAGATGTGCGAGAACGATGCGTATGTCCGGATCGTCGACGGGAACCTGGTCTCCGGGACCATCGATAAGAAAGCGATCGGTGCGTTTGACGGCCAGATCCTGCACCGGATCATCCGGCAGCACGGTCTGAAACGCGCTGCCCAGTTCATCGACGACGTAACCAAACTCTCCATCCGGGGTATCATGCTCAAGGGCTTCTCGTTCGGCATCGATGATGTAGACCTGACGAAGACTGAGTACGGCCAGATCGATGAGGTGCTCAAAGGGGCCATCAACGATGTCGAGCGCCGGATCAAGATCTTCAACGAGGGTCAGCTCGAGCCGATGCCGGGCCGGACACTTGAGGAGACGCTTGAGATGCAGATCATGCAGGTGCTCGGCAAGGCCCGTGACCGCACTGGTGAGATTGCCGGGCGGCACCTTGGTATGGACAACAGCGCCGTGGTGATGGCGGTCTCCGGTGCCCGTGGGTCGATGCTGAACCTGACGCAGATGGCCGGGTGTCTCGGGCAGCAGTCGGTTCGTGGCGAGCGGATCATGCGTGGATATGAGGACCGGACCCTCCCGCACTTCCGGAGGAACGATCTCGGTGCGGAGGCGCACGGGTTCATCACCAACAGTTATAAGAGCGGTCTTTCGCCCACCGAGTTCTTCTTCCACGCTATCGGTGGTCGTGAAGGTCTTGTGGACACGGCGGTCAGGACGTCGCAGAGCGGTTACCTGCAGCGGCGGATGATCAACGCACTCCAGGACCTCAAGGTGGCGTATGACGGCACTGTCCGGACGACAGGAGGTCGGATCATCCAGTTCTGCTACGGTGAGGACGGAACCGACCCCGGAAGGAGCAGTTATGGTGCTCCTGTGGACGTGAAGGGTATCGTGGAGAGTGTCTTGAAGGAGGAGGTCAAGTGAACAGTGAGATGGAGCAGCGGATCGACAGCCTCGATCTGCCTTACCGGACCCGGGAAGACCTGAAGGCGAGTCTCGCGGATAAGGATATCACCAATGAACAGTTCGAGAAGATCCTTGAGATGGTCTTTTCGGAGTACGAGAAGACCAGGATCGAGCCCTGCGAGGCGGTTGGGATTGTGGCGGCGCAGTCGATCGGGGAGCCCGGTACCCAGATGACGATGCGAACCTTCCACTACGCGGGTGTGGCCGAGATCAACGTTACCCTCGGTCTTCCCCGTCTCATCGAGATCCTGGATGCGCGCCGGGAGCCGAGCACCCCCACCATGGCGATCTACCTGCTGGACGACTGGGCGTTCAACCGTGACCGCGCTCGTGAGGTGAGCTGGCAGATCGAGGCCGCGCCGCTCCACGAGTTCGGGGATATCACCATCGATATGGAGAACATGCAGGTTCTTGTCATGCTGAACAAGGAGGTCTGCGATCGGCGTAAGATCACGGTGGAGGAGATCATCGAGACGGCGCCGAGGAAGATCCGGGAGAAGCGGCATTTCCGTGACTTCGAGGTGGAAGGGGATCCTAAACGGGCCTCAATTGTCTTCACCCCGAAGAACCAGGAGAGTTACCAGAACCTCTTCCAGCTTGCAGAGCATGTCAGGAACGTCATTGTTCAGGGCATCGATGATATCGAGCGGGTGGTCGTCAGAAAAGAGGGTGGAGAGTATATCCTTTATACTGAAGGCTCTAACCTAAAAGATGTCTTCGAAGTCGAGGGAGTCGATACCTCCCGCACCCGGAGCAACAACATCAGCGAGATCGCTGATGTGCTTGGTATCGAGGCAGGCAGGAACGCGATCATTCAGGAGGCCTTGAGTACCCTGAACGAACAGGGTATCGGCGTTGATGTCCGCCATATCATGCTCGTCGCAGATATGATGTGCATGGATGGCGAGGTCAAGCAGATCGGCCGGCACGGCATTGCCGGTGAGAAGGAGAGTGTCCTCTCCCGGGCTGCATTCGAGGTAACGGTCAACCATCTGCTGGATGCGGCAATCGCAAACGAGGTCGACGAATTGAACGGCGTCACCGAGAACGTGATCGTGGGCCAGCCGATTCAGCTCGGCACCGGTGATGTAAAACTTATTGCAAAACCAATCAACCTGAAAATCTAGGAGAACCATACATGGACTTTAATGCTTCACTCCGTAAAGCCGTGAAGACTGGTGTTGTATTCCTCGGTCAGAACAAGACCCGGGAATCCATTGAGGAAGGCAAGGCAAAACTTGTTGTGGTGGCTGCGAACAGTCCCGAATCAGTCAAAAATCTCGTGAAAGAAACCGATATCCCTGTCTATGTCTACGAGGGATCGAGTGTCCAGCTCGGGAAAGCCTGCGGTATGCCCTACGTCGTTAGTGCGCTTGCTGTTATCGAGCCTGGCGAGTCTGATATCCTGAACGCCGTGAGAGTGTAAACAATGCCACAGGTCGTGCTGACTGAGGAGTGCATGCGCCTCATCTCCCAGTTCGAAAGCCTCACCGGCGCAGGCAGCCGCGATTGCGTCATTGACAACCGCAACGAACGCATCATCTTCGTGATTAATCCCGGCGACATGGGGCTTGCCATCGGCAAGAGCGGTTCGAGCATCAAGAAGGCATCCGAGGTAATGGGCAAGAGGATCGAGGTTGTGGAGTACTCCGCAGACCCGGCCCAGTTCATTCGGAACTGTTTCCTCCCTGCCCAGGTCACCGGCATCGACTTCGACACCAACGAGGAAGACCAGCAGGTCGCCCATGTCGAGGTGCGGGAAGAGGATCGCGGGCTTGCCATCGGCAAAGCAGGGAAGAATATCTTCAAGGCAAAGATTCTTGCACAGCGTCAGCATGACATCGCCGATGTCCAGCTGGTGCAGAACGAGACTGCCTGAACTTCCTCTCTTCTTTTTCCTCAATTACCTAACTCTTCCCTTATCTCCCGGACCGGCTCTATCCGGGAGGCTTTCAAGCACCCCTCTTCGGAAGTTATTTATATCGTTATGCGTTCCATGAGATTCCCATGAAGGGGGGATCTGGGCGAGTGAAGGAGCCCTCAATCTTTTGGAACAGACTGACGGAGGTTGTGCATAGTTCTTCGGAATTCTGGAGGTGGCACCGGTGAGGCTCCATCTTGCACTCTTATTCCTGGTGCTCTCTTTAGGTCTTCTTCTTCCCGTATCCGCCCTCCCGGATCCCATAAACAGCACCGAAGGTTTATCGGAGGACGTTGAGGAGAAGTTGGTTCTCCAGGACGCATCCTCAGATCCGGTAGTGGTCGCACCAAAGAATGGGGACCAGAAAGCTGTGATAAGAAAGGACCCGCTCTCCATGATACATGGGGAGGTCACGCCGGAGCAGACCGCATCCCCTCCCGATAAAGCACTGGCGACAACGGAACCGGCACCGGGAACGACGGCCATACCCGCCCCGACTGCAGCGCTCACTCGTGAATCGACCTCAGACCAATTCCCTCTCACGAATGGTTCCGGTGACGACGAGACAGAAGAACCGGCGCTGAGGCTCATGTCCACCGAGGAGGCGAGACTCACGCCGTCCTCGAACACAACCCCCCCGGCGTCTACCGCCACGGTGACCGCCACCGCCGATGAGCCCGGTGATGAGGATGAATCCGGCGACGAGGTGGCTGAGGCGACTCCGCCACCGGTACCGACCCTGCAGAAGTATGCGCCCCCGAGACCGAGCGCGACGATGGCGAAGGCGCATCAATCCCATGGCCGGCCGCTGCCTCAAGGTGATCACCAGATCGTCACATCCGCATCGCCACTTAAACTCAATGGGAGCAGTACGAACGAGACAGAGACGCCCCCATCCCTCGCCATGCCGCATGAAGGCCTGATCATCAGGGGTGTCGGGGTTATCCTCGACCGGACCCCGGAGGATGTCCCCCTCACCCGGAGAGGGGTGCAGATCGCGAGTCTTGACTGGTTGCTCGACCCGGGCATGACCCTTGGCGGCCGACACCCACGGGCAGTCTTTGAGGGAGAGACGTTCACCGTCACCGTGACGGTCGAGGCGCGAAACCTCTCGGCCATCAAGGAGGGGGAAGGTTACGTTGTCCTGGTGCCGCCACCGGTAGAGACCGGGGTCTACGAGATTACGAGGATACGTGAGCCCGCCAGTCTCCAGGATGGGGAGCGCGGTGTTTGGGAGTTCTCGGTCACCACCCGGACAGGGAGGCTTGCGCTTGCAAACCTCACGCTCCCAGAGGAGCGGTTGATCACCGACCTGACGCGGTACCCGGATCTCTTTGCCTTCCGGGCATACTCCTTTGCCGGCGATCAGAGACTGCTCTCATCCGGCGTCTCCGACCCGGTGCTCTCCATCAGGCCAGATGGGGATATCGGTGCGGCGGAGGAGCGATCGCTCCCTGCGATCTACGCACTTGCAGGTCTTACCAATTCAACCCTCCACCCCTCTGAGACGATACCGGAGGCATGGGCGCGAGGTCTTGACCACGATACGATCGTCGTCGGGGCGGTCGGGCACCTGGATCATATCAAGAACCTGGGAAAGGAGGAGGTAACGGCCATCTATACTGAAGAAGAGATGACCGGGCCCGAGGGGCAGGCGCAAGTCGGGTCCTCGTCGTCCCCATTCGAGATGTTTGCGGAGTTCTTCCGTACCTTGCTCGGGTGGGTTGGGTGAGTTCTTCTCCGGGATGTGTCATCCAGAGATCCCCGAACCCATGTTATTCTTCTCTGAACTCCTTCCAGAGCCGTGCGAGCCCAAAGCACCCTGAAAGCATCATATCCCCGAAGGGCGCTGCCTGGTATGCCTCCGGGAGCAGCCGGAGCCGGTTGGGCCCCGTGACGGCTATGGCCCTGGTTGAGAGCGGTTTACGGATCGCCGCCCCGTGGCCGCCGTCATCGAAGACCTCCTCTGAGGTCAGCGTACCGTCGGCGAGCCGTCGGATATAGTGCTGCAGCTTCTCGGGGTCGAGCGAGCCGGTGTGGTGCTCAAAGACCCCGTAGATCTCCCGCCCTTTCAGAGTGAAGCAGAGGGTGTGCCCGTTCCCGGCGTTGACGAGGATAACCCCGGCATCCGCCATGCGCCGCACTTGCGGGTCACAGAGCGCTCCGATAATGGCGACCGGCCCGGTATCGGTGACGAGCGCACGAGGTGCCTGCCGCCGGATCGCCTGCATCCTGGTCATGTCGGCGAGCGGTGGGTCGGAAACGAGTGAGAAGATGTCCCAGTCCCCGGCATCGAGCTGCTGACGCATCAGTTCGAACCGATGGATACGGTTGCTGCGGTGGGGAGAGTAGCCGTGGTCCTGGACCGCGACAGCGATATTCTCGGGGTAGTCGATGCCAAAGAGGGAGAACGTCTCTCGAAGTTCGGGCTCCATGTAGTCGGTGGCATGGATGGTCACTGCATCCGCCGGAGGAGAGGTCCTGATCTCGACTCCAAGCGCCCGCACCCGCTCCGGGTCGTCGTGGATGGTCGCAGCGGCATCGGGAGTAGCGTAGACGGGGAGCCCCGCTGCCAGGTGTTCTCGTATCGCACCCGTGTTCGCGCCGCCGCCCATCAGGAACCCGTTCAGGAAGACCGGGCGCCGCGCTTGCGTCACCTGCCGGATCTTCTCTGCCACCACCACATTCGGGGACGGGAGGACCAGTTTGATGCTGTTCTCGATCGGCCGGCCGGGCTCGTAGACCAGGATGTCCTGGGTGCCTCTGCCGACGTCGATTGCAAGAAGCGGATCTATCAGATCGATCATTGATTCCCTCACGTGCCGCTACAGCCCTACGGCAGGCAGCCACTAACAGGGTTTCGGTGTATGGTCAGAAAAAAGGTATGATCGCGGTCAGGCATCCACCTGGTCCGCAGCCGGGAAGATGCCGGCCGCCTTCCCGTGATCTGGATGCTTCGGTTTCAACTCCCGGTACTCCTTTAAGGAGACCGTCAGGTCCCGGGTGAAGGCGAAGTAACCGATCTGGGTCGTCCGGCAGAGGTTCATCGCCATCTCCATCAGCCCCCGTGGATCCGGGCGGGCCTCCCCGAGCCAGATATGGAAGATGTTCCCGCCGTCCACGATGGGGAAGAAGACGTGCTCGATCTCGATCCGCTTCGTGAGCGGGACGGGGGCCGCCGGAGTGACATGAGTCCCGTTTGTGTAGTAGATGGGGAGATCGAGCGTCGTCCCGAGCATCTCGAGCGCCCGGTCTACGTCACCCTTGATGACCCGGATGGCGTGGTCCCTGAACCGCTCGTCGAGGAGGTCGGCGACCGCGAACCGCTGGCCGGTCGTCTCCGCCGGGGTGCGGGCGAGGGCGATCGTCATGTTGTACTTCTGCGAGAGTTCACGAGCATACATCTCGAGTTCGGTCATGGTCCGGACGGCGAGGCGGAACGCGTCGCGCGACTCGTGGAGCTGGTAGCCGGTGAAGTGCTGCACCATCTCGTTGACACCGACGACCCCGATGGTGTAGACAAGCCCTTCGAGGTCCACGGCAACCGCGCCGCGCTCGCCGGTGTTCGGGTCCTTCGGGCGCTGCATCGCAAACGGCATCCGGCCGTTCGCCCGGATCAGTGACATCCAGCGGCGCTTGATCCGGAAGAGGTCGACCGCGATATCCATCAGGGACTTCAGTTCGGCGATGAGCCGCTCCTGGTTGCCTTCCGCCTTGTACGCCGCTCGCGGGCAGTTGATGGACATCACCTGCCAGGAGCCCATCGAGAAGTGCTTTCCCTCACGGAAGTAGAGTTTGTCCTCGAACTCGTCGTCCTCGTTGGCAAGCGATGAGAACTGGTAGGCGCAGCAGTTCCCGGTCACGATGCCGAGCGCGTTTGCGAATGTGTGGGTGCCGGCGACATCGACGATGTCGTAGACGTAACCGTCGGACTCCACCGGTTCTATCGAGCGGATACGGAGCGGGTGGACGTCTCCACGGGCGAGTTTCTCCATCCCGATCCCGCAGGCGACGGGGGGGAGAAGCAGCGATATCTGGATCCCCTCTATCCCGCCGGCGGAGTACCTGCTCGCGCAGGCAAGGGCCGCCTGCCCGGTTGCCCCTGCTCTCTCCGGGAGACGGGCGAAGGGCCCGTAGGTCTGCCGGCCTCGCGGCACTTCAGTACAGCATCCGGTCTCCGCGTAGAACCTCTCGATCTGCTCCTGGTCCGTGATCCTGCAGATGTAGGTCTTTTTGGGCGCCCCGATAATCTCTTCACGCTCAAGATAACTCATCTGAACGCCGATCCTTCCTGCAAGCCAGACCAGTCTCTGCGCGGCATCCCGGGAGGCAGTCTTCAGTCTGATGCTCCGTGCGGGGCGTCTGGAGGTCTTTTCCTCTCCCGCGCGGAAGGCCGCGCCGAGGTAGTCGCCCACGAGCGTATAGTCGAGATTGAAGAGGAGATCGGGGACCGATCTGTCGCGCTCAGTGGAGCCGCACCCGAGAGCGTCGATCAGAAGGTAGACCAGCTTGCTGTTGATGGCGACCTCGGTTCCCGCCGTCGTCTCGCGGATCTCCGGCTCATACCCCAGGGCGGCGCGGATGCATGCCGCGGCGTCCGTCGCAAGGTCTGAGCCCATCTTGTTGAATGCGAGCCGGACGATGTAGCGCCGCCCCGACTGCGCCCTCTGCCCGACCGCAAGGTAGTAGCCGAGGAGCGCTGCGAGTTCGCGGCTGACCGGGAGCATGCGGGGCAGACCGGCCCGCCCGCCGCTCCGGAGCCGCACCTGATCATCAGTGATGCGGATCGCATCAGCATGGCCCGCCTTTGAAAGAGTCTTTGCGACATCGATCTCCGTCGTCAGCCTCTCGCAGAACTCGCTGGTCTTCAACACCGGCAGGTAGTCGCCGACATTGAGATCTTCTGCTGCCGCTCTCTCGAACCTCGCTCCTCTCAGGACATAGACCGGATGATCAGGGGTGACGGTGATCTGCCGCCCCGACTCCAGGGTGATCCGGAGAAGGTCGCCGGTATATCTCTGGCGCATCACGCCGCGGAACGGGCGAAGCGATGACTCCAGGGTTGTGAAATCGACGCTCGGCGCCTTTCCATCATAGTAGGCGAGCTCTGTTCCGAACGAGTCGATCCGTCTTCCGTTCTTTGCGGCAACGGTGAAGAGGTCGCGGATCGCCCTGACGGCGATCCAACCGTCATGATCGGCCACCGGGATCAGTTCGTCCCCCGAAAGACATTGGTAGCACGAGATTCCCTCCCCGGCGCCCCGGTAGGCGGGGATCTGGTTGTCGTAGTAGGGGGTGCCGTACTTGGACGCGAGCTCGAACGTCATCAGGTAGAGGTCATGGTAGGTCGGGAGATCCGGGTGCTTGCGGTTGAACTCCTCGTCCTCGGTGAGGAAGTCGGGCTCGATGCTGATCTCGGGCTTGGGGAAGGAGAAGGGTTTGCCCCAGTAGTCCCCCTCGAGCATCACCTCCATCAGCGCCTTGAAGAGGAGCCGGACTTCCCGCTCGAACTCACCGTAGGTCCGGAGCGGCGCCTGCTTCCCATCCCAGACCTTGCCGCGGTAGACGCAGGGCTTGTCTTTCCAGAGGGTCGGGACGCCGGGAGAGAGCTGGACCGACGAGAAGACCACCTGGCCGCCGCGGGCGACCATCATCTGGGTCATCTCGTAGACGAACATCTGCATCAGCTGCTTGATCTCCTCGTAGTCCATCCCCTCGAAGTAGGGCGCCATGAATGTGAGGAAGTTGTAGTAGCCCTGACCGCCGGCAAAGTTCGTCTGGGCGGAACCGAGCGCCTTGACCGCGTGGAGTACCGCCACCTCGGCCCTCTTCGCCGGGCCGGCCACCGAGGCCTTCGTCCCGTTGCCGTCGGGCATCAGGCCGTAGTAGAAGAAGTAACGCAGGTCCCAATCCTGGCAAAACGGGCGAGTACCAAAGTATTCCAGGTCGTGGATGTGGAGATCGCCGCGGAGGTGGTGGTCCGCAAGCTCCGGAGGGAGCTGCAGGAGATACTGCTCCTTGCTGATCTTGTCCGCCTTCTTCTTGTGCGAGGTCTCGGCATTCTCCTGGAGATTGGCGTTGTCGTGGGCCTCAAACCCTCTCCCCACATCGATGAGGTGCGCATCAAAGACCGGGGTTCCCACCCTCGTGCAGACATTCCGGTAGGGGACCAGGCCGCGCTCAAGAAGCGTCATGTTGACGATCTCGCGGATCAGCGGACCGGAAAGCGACTGCAGACCGAGCATCTGGATCTTCTTCTCAACCAGCCGGGCGATCTCCTTTGCCGTCTCCTCATCCGCTCCCTTGTAGCCGTAGAAGACCTCTACGAGTCGGCTTTCCTCGACGATCTGCCGGATGATCCTGTTCCTGTCCCAGTCGAGGAGGTAGCCCCGCGAAGTCCTGACTTTCGGAAAAGTGGGGACGAAGTCCCCAAATAAGGTCGCCTGCGTCGACTTACGAGCCAACCTCATGCCCCCGCGATCAGATTGGCAACAAAGTCCTCTCGGAGTGCGCCTTCGCTGAAGAGGTCACTGGATGTATAGAACGTATCGCCCTTCTGCAGTACCGGCGCTTCCTGCACGAATACACCGTTCATGCGAAGTTCTGTCAGCGCCTCGATGGATGCCATGTCACACTCGGTGTAGGCAACCCCTCTTGAGGCCAGAAATTCTTTTAGAATTTCGCAGTTCGGGCAAAATTCAAGTGTATAAACGATAAATTGCGCTGTATCGGATATGGTAATACCCCCCGGGAGTCAGTTGTTAAGATTTGGTTTCATCTCGATATATCATCTGTTATTCGATGCTGTGCATGGATTCATAATGGGGGCGGTCCCCTGTATCACGCTGGGGAGCCCCGGGATAAATATCCACCGAACTCTTCTTTCAACGCCGATTCGCCGTGTTTTTTCGGGCGCGCCTCCGCTGAACAATCATCTTTTGTATGGTGAAGCACGATAGTACGGTAATATGGTCAGGACGTTCGTTGCAATCGATCTCGCGGGGGATATCCGCGAGAAGGCTCGTCTGTCGCAGGAGATTCTGGCGAAGTCCGGCGGTCGCCTCGCCATCGTCGATCCCGCAAATCTTCATATTACACTCAAGTTTCTGGGTGAAGTTGACCCGTCAATGATTGAGCCGATCATCGATGCGCTCCGGGCTGTCAGGGCCGATCCCTTCGAGTTGACGGTCGGGTGTGCGGTCTGCAATCCACCACAGAGACCCCGGGTGGTCTGGTGCGACGTCACAGACAATGGCGAGAGTGCCGCTCTCGCCCGGGAGATCGATGATCTCCTTGCACCGCTCGGGTTCCCCCGCGAAAAACGCCCATTCCGGCCTCATGTGACCCTTGCGCGGGTGAAAGAGTACCACCCCTCCCTCTCCTCGCAGGTGGCGTGCACTCCCCGTGAACCGCTTGGGAGATTCCGGGTGGAGAGCATCAAACTCAAGAAGAGCACGCTCACGCCCCGCGGATCGATATACGAGGATCTCGCGGAGGTTCCGCTGTGACCCGATACCCTTGCGAGGAGGAGGTGCTCAAACAGATCCGCCCCACGCCTGAAGAGCGGACCTACATCCGGACGATGGGGAAACGCCTGATCGAGGCGGTGGAGCGGTCGGGGATGGCGAAGGCGATGATGGTAGGGTCGGTCGCCCGCGATACATTCGTCCGGGGCGATCGGGACCTTGACATCTTCATGCTCTTTGACCCCTCTCTCTCCCGCGAAGAACTCCAGGAGCAGGGTCTAGCGCTCGCGCACCGGGTCGCCGAGGAGTTCGGCGCGACCTGGCGCGAGAAATACGCGGAGCACCCTTACGTCAACGCAACGATCAACTCGCTCGATATCGATCTCGTTCCCTGTTACGCCGTCGAAAGCGCCACCAAGATCAAGAGCGCCGTGGACCGGACTCCGTTTCATACCCGCTACATACTCTCGCACATAGGCGACTACGCCGACGACGTCCTTCTCTTAAAGCAGTTTGCGAAGGCAGGCGGGGTTTACGGATCGGATCATATGACCGAGGGGTTCTCGGGCTACCTCTGCGAACTGCTGACGATCTATTACGGTGGGTTCCACCCGCTCCTCGAGGCCGCCGCCCGCTGGCGGCCGGGGGAAGTGATCGATATCGAGAAGCACGGGACGAAGGAGTTTGAGGACCCGCTCGTCGTCATCGATCCGGTCGACCCGGAGCGGAACGTGGCGGCGGCGCTCTCACTCTCGCGGATGTTCGAGTTTGCCGAACTCGCACGCGGCTACCTTGCCGAGCCGTCGATAGAGTTCTTCTGCCGGCCGGATTCGCCCCCGCTCACCCGGGAGGTCTTCACCCGTCTCCTCGCCGCCCGTGGGACGCATCTCTTCACGCTCACCTTCAAGACGCCGGACTACACCCCCGATACGGTGGTGCCTCAGCTTCGGAAGTCCGCTGAATCGATCCGGGAACTCCTGGAGCGGAGCGAGTTTGCCGTCAATCGTATCGATGTCTGCATGGGGGAAGAGCGGTGCATGCTCCTCTTTGAGCTGATGAACGAGACCGTCCCGGTGATGCGCCGGCACATCGGCCCGCCGCTCTGGTCGCGGGGAAACGCTGAGAAGTTCCTCGCAAAGTATGTTCGTGAAGAGGTCTTTGCCGGACCCTACGTCGAGGAGGGCCGCTACGTGGTGGAGGTTCCTCGCACGTTCACCCGGGCCGTAGACCTTCTGCGGTCCAGGACCCTCTTTGAGGTTGCCCTCGGCAAACACGTCCGCCGCTCGATGAAGCAGGGCTGGACGGTGAAGGTCGGTGTGGAGTGCTGGGATGAGGAGTTTGCTGAGTTCATCTCGAGGTTCCTCGCGCGGTCGTCGCCTCTTGCGAGAATCATGAGGAGGACGGGGAAATGAGAGGGCTCGCCCGAACCACGACAAACTCCTCAATTGCGGCTATGCCGTAGCGCCCGTCCCGGTAGAAAGGTTAGGCGGGCGCGGCACAGACCATCCGTTACTTTTTTGCAGATATCATCGACCGTTTCATCGGGGAGACCTCAGTTACCATCTTACCAACGGCCCTGCGTTTACGGCACGCTCCCTGTGTCTCCTCCGTTGCCATCGTGAGGAAACATCTCGATCTTTCTGGTGGCGTAATACCCGGTTACGGTCGCGATGGCGACGATGATCAGGACCTCCCATTGCAGGAAGACGAGCGCCACGATCGGGATCACCGCGGCCGGGGCCTTGAGGACGCAGACGATCATTCCTGCCATGACGGCGGGAACGGCGACGGCCGGCGGGATCGCAGGGATCAGGAGGCTGACGGCGAGACCGAGCGTCCCGCCCGCAAAGATCAGCGGAAAGATCGGCCCGCCCTTGAAAACCGTCGCCATGCACCATGTGCTCGCGAGAATCTTTGCCGCGACGAGCAGGAGCAGCACGGCCGCACCTGCAGCCGCTCCCGTCTCAAGGACGGTCTTGAACTCGTTCTGTCCCGAGAAGAGCACGAGCGGAAAGACCATCCCGGCAATACCGAGCCCGACACCCCCGGCTAGACCCCTGATCAGGTGCTGCCCGGCAAGGGGTGTCATGAGGCGGTGAAAGAGACGGAATGCTCCGATGAAGAGGGCGCCCGCCGCCGCACCGGCAAGCCCGAGGATCGCGGCGTAGACAAGGTATAGCGGGAAGAATTCTCCAAGCGGTGGAAGCGGATAGAGGGCACCGCCTGCAGTCTTGGTGATCTGAAGGTAGATCGCAAACCCCGCAAGGGCACCGGCGATACCGGCGATTGAGAGCGTCCGCACCCGGCTCCGCAGCCGGTCGCCGGCAAGGGTGCCCATGCTCCCGCCCATATCGATGGCGGCCACCTCGGGCCCGAGACTCGCCCCGAAGATCAGCGAGAGGTAGATGGCGAGCAGCCCGGCGGGAAGGTGCCGCGGCTCGAACCGGCCGGTTTTCTGAAACTCTACAATACTCTGCTGGAGCAGCAGCACGTGGTCGCCGAAGACGTGCAGGCAGAGCCCGACCAAAAGACCGCCCGCGGTCGAAAGGACCAGAGGAAAGAGAGGAACAGGGAACGAGTCTGGCCATAAAAGAGCCTCTCCGAGCCTCTGTACCTCGAGAAAGAGCACCATCGCTCCGGCGGCCGTGACGGCGATCAGGATGGCGGCGAGCACGAACCGGGGTGAGTACCGCTCGACCCCGTCTCCGCCGGGCGGGGCTGCGGTGCTGTCTCCGGGATGGTTCACGTCTCTCCCTTATGTCGGACGGGTATATATGCCGACCGCGAGCGGTTCCGCGGGGGGAGAGATAGGGTACCCGAGCCGTTCCAGAGACTTCTGCGGCGCTTCTCTGAAGATGCAGGCCGGGAAGACATCTGCCCGGTCTTTATGCAGGGTGCCGGGCTCATCCCGGAGCGATTACGATGGCCTGATATCCCATTGGAATGGTACCCTTCTTCTATGAACGTGACACAAACCGGAAGACTCATCGGTTTCGGCATCCTCACCTGGCTCCTTCCTTTCCTCCTCTCGCTCCTCTTCTATTCGCCGGAGGGTATACCGCTCTACGACGTCTTCCTGATCAAGACAATCCTCCTTGTCTTCTCTACAGCCCTCGGGGTCTTCCTCATCCTGGTCTACTTTGGGAATATTCACGCCCATTTTGTCCGGGAAGGTATCCTGCTTGGTATCGTCTGGCTGCTGATCAACTGGGTGCTCGATATCCTCATCCTCCTGCCCCTCGCAGGGATGGATTTCGGCACCTACATGGCGCAGGTCGGGGTGCGATACCTGAATATCCCGATCATCGCCACAGGTATTGGGTATGCAGCAGAACAGGCCGCACAAAGGACAGGGTAGCCTCTCCGGCATCCTGTCTTTACGTTTCTAAATTCCCGAATAAAAAAGAGATTATTCCTGTCGCCGCTCTGCCTTCTTCGCCGCCAGGCGCTCGATGACGGCGAGGTCGACGTTGCTGCCGGTCGAGAGTTTGCCCCGCCAGACCGCGCGGTCGACGAAACCCCGGCCGATATCGTTCCGGATGATGAGTGTCGTGTAGCCGCCCGGTGACCCGACGGCCCCGGCTGAAACGTCCGCCTCAACGGCCGTGAAGTCGGTGCAGACATGGCACCCGGGCCGGACCGCTTCCTCCAGTTCGGCAAGCGGGATGGAGAGCTGCCGCTCATCCTGCAGGTAGACGTCCAGTTTCCCCTTGATATCGAGGCGGTTGATCTCCCAGGGCTCGATCTCCCTCTCCGACTGCAGTTTTCCTTCGACCAGTTTCGCGTAGTCGAAGGTCTCCGTGCAGAAGAGACCGATCACGAGCCGGATCGCCTTTGCATAGGGCCGAAGAAGGTCATGCTCGCTGGTTCTGATCGCCTGTGTCGCCCGTGCCACGCAGGGCACGCCCACCACGGCGATCCGCCGGTACTTCCGGGTGACCACTGCCTCCTTGAGGGATGCGAGAAGCGGCACCCACCAGGAGTAGCGGCTTCCGGCATGCAGGACGAGCTCTTCTGCAGAAGTGATCACCGCGGAGGACGGCTTCATCGTCCAGGGATCACGCGTCACCGTGACGACCGCATCGATCAGCCCCTCTTCGAGGGCGTTCACGAGGATTGCCGTCACGGCACCACCGCTCTGTTTCCGCTCGACCGGGAAGGCCGACCGGGCCGCAACGATATCCATGTACGGTCCGAGCATCTGGCCCTGCCCTGCAAGGTCCACTCTCGGGCAGGCCGCGTAGCATGCCCCACAGGGGACGCTGTCGTTGTCAGCCTTGCAGTAGCCGATGTTCACCGGTGCATCGGTGTTCCCCGGTTCGAACCGGAGGGCATCCGCCGGACAGACCGCCACGCACGCCCCGCACCCGGAGCAGAGGCCCGTCTTCCAGACCTCGGACTCCAGATCTTTGTATGTCTTCATCTCCATGCCTATCACTCCCACGTATACTTCCCGGCAAAGGGCCGTGCGCTCGCAGGGACGATCCGGGTATAGTCAGCGTTCACGAGTGGCTCCGGCTCGAGCCCGAAGTCGGCGGCAAACTCCCGGAGCACCGGGGCGATCCGTCTTCTGTCTTCCTCGGTGAGCGGGACCTTCTTTGCCCCTGAGGCAAGATTGGCATCATCCACGTCGCCGCGAATGATGATCTCTCCGCCGTGGATGCCGCTTCCGATCTCGTGTGCCTTCATCTTTCCATTGAGGTCGAGAACGATGAGAAGGCCACCGGCCATATATTCGCCAAGGAACGTCTGAGCGGATCCTCCGACGACCAGAACGGGGCGCTGCGCCTCGTACTGCTTCATGTGGATTCCGCCGCGGTAGCCTATGTCTCCGCGGACGAAGACCTTGCCGCCCCGCATACTGTGTGCCACCGCATCTCCGGCACTCCCGTGGATAACTACCTTTCCGCTATCCATCGTGTTGCCGGGCGCGTGCTCAGCGTTGCCGTGGACGATGACGGTCGGCCCGCTCATGAACATGGCAAGGTCGCCGCCTGCGACACCGTTGACCCGGATGGTAGCGTTCCCGCGAAGACCATCGCCGATGAACCGCTGTCCGAGGACGTTGTTGATGACGATCTCGTCAGCACCGTCTTCAATGGCCTTTCTGATCTGCTGGTTCAAGGGCGTGTAGTGCATCCCCTTCGCATCAATAACAACTTGTTTTGCCATTCTGCTCACGCTCCCACGGGTTTCACGTCGAGTACCTTCAGGAGTCCCTCGTCGAGCATGTAGCCCCGGAGCCGGTCGCGGTTGCCGCGCAGGCTCTCGATGCTGTTGATGCCGGCTGCTCCCATCAGTTCGGTGATCTCAAGCGTCCATGCGTGGATCAGGTTTGCGATCTGCTTCGATGCCACGTCAGGGTTCAAGCGGTCCACGAGATCCTGGCGCTGGGTCGCGATACCCCATGGACAGAGGCCCTGATAGCAGTTTCCACAGACACGGCAACCCATCGCCACAAGGGCTGCGGTTCCGATGTAGACTGCATCTGCACCGAGGGCGATCGCCTTCATGACGTCCGTGCTCTCCCGGATGCTGCCGCAGGCGATGAGGGAGACCTCGTTCCTGAGCCCCTGCCGGCGAAGTTCCTTATCTGCTGTCGCGATGGCGACCTCGATCGGGATGCCGACGTGGTCACGGAAGACCCGCGGTGCCGCTCCGGTGCCGCCCCGGAACCCGTCGATCGCGATGGCGTCAACCCCGGAACGGGCGACGGCCGCCACGTTCTCGGCGTTGTTGTTGACGGCGGCGATCTTTGCGAAGATTGGCTTCTTCCGTCCCGTCGCCTCCTTGACGGCGTTGACGAGCTGGGGGAGGTCCTCGATACCGTAGATGTCGTGGTGCGGTGCAGGGCTGATCGCATCGCTGCCCTGCGGGATCATCCTCGTCCGGGCGACGTCCGCGCTCACCTTCTCGCCGGTGAGGTGCCCGCCGATGCCGGGCTTTGCACCCTGGCCGAGTTTGAGTTCGATGGCGGCGCCGCGCTCAAGGTAATCGATGTTCACACCAAACCGCCCGGATGCGACCTGGACGATCATCCTGTCCTGGTAGGGGTAGAGACCTGGGTGTAGTCCTCCTTCGCCGGTACCCATGTAGGTGCCGGTCTCCCTTGCCGCCCGGGCCATCGCGATGTGGGCGTTGAGGCTGATCGCACCGAAACTCATGTGGCCGAGCAGGATCGGCGTCTCAACCATGAGGTTCGGGGTGAGTTCCGTGGTGAGTTCGACGTCGCCGTTCGATTTCTTCTGGAAGTCGAGTTTCCCCGGTTTCTTCCCGAGATAGGTCCGGAGCTCGACGGGCTCGCGGAGCGGGTCGGTCGGCGGCGTGGTGACCTGGCAGGCGTCCAGCATCAGGTGGTCGAAGATGATCGGGAGATCGACGACGCTGCCCATCCCGGCGAGGATGATCTTACCCGTCCGGGACTGGTTGTAGATTGCCTCCCTGACCGTCCGGGTCCAGACGGGGTGGCTCCGGTAGTCGCACGGGTGCTCCTCAAGCATGATGGCATCCCGGGGGCAGTAGGTGAGGCACCGGTGACAGGCGGTGCACTTCCGGGAGTTGATCAGGATCCGATCGCCGTCGCGCCGGAAGACTCCGTAGGAACAGTTCTCAATACACCGCCCGCACTCCATACACTGATCACGGTCGATCGTGATCCGGTAGCGCAGCGGCATACTGCCGAAGTTGCTGCTCACTGGGCAACCCTCCCGATCACCGGCTCTCCTGCAGCCGGCCGCGTGATTGACTCCACCTTAGGCTCCATGGCGCGGATCGCCACCTCTTCGCTTGCGATATAGAGGCGGTCACCGCATTCGCCGACGACCATCGGGCGAAGTTTGCCCCGATCGGTGAACCCGACCATCATCTCGGGGTTCGCGGCCAGGACGGTGAACGGTCCGTTCATTGTCGCGGAACCGTAGGCGAACCGGAGAGCGCGGTTCAGTTTCTGCTCGGCCTCGGGCATCTGGTCGATATCCTCCCAGTAGGGTGGGGCGAACGCCCGGATTGCGAGGTTGATGTCAAGTCCGTGCCGCCGCACAAGGAGGTCGAGCATGTATGCGATGACTTCGCTGTCGGTGGACATCGAGCAGGTGTAGCCGAAACTCTCGACGTAGTGCCGGTTGGTCCCGTAGGAGGTGATCTTACCGTTCTCCACAACACTCCAGTCGTGCAGGTTGAATGGGTCGGGCCGGTCCCACAGTTCCGGGTTCGACGTCGCATAGCGGTTATGCGCGAGCCAGATGTAGCCCTCGTAGTCCTCGATCCGGTAGTAATTCGCCACATCCTCCGGCCAGCCGCTGGCCTTGAAGACGCCGACATTCTTGCCGGACGAGACGATCTTGGCACCTTTTGCACTCGCGTTGATCTGCATCACAAGGTTTGCAATGACATCTTTCTCGGGCGATTCACTGCCCGGCGCCGCAAGAGATGGGTCTGGCTTGAAGAAGTAGCGCCAGGGGGTGCTGTTTACCCGGAGGTTTGGCTGGTCGTAGGTGGGGATCGCCTCGTCGTGCTCGATCGTTCCCCACTGCTCCAGCGTTGCGTCGACAACTGCCTTGCTCTCGCACGCGTTGTCGAAGAGGATATGGAGCGCGTAGCAGTCCCGGTAGTCAGGGTATATGCCGTAGGCGACGTACCCGGCCCCCTCGCCGCTACCACGCTCGTTCATCATGGAGAGGGCTTCCCGGATGCCGGAACCGTCCATCATCTGGCGCCCCTTATCCATTACACCAAATATGCCGCACATGGTAAACACTCAATAAGTTAATGCTCTGTTGCTGTTTTCTGAACTTACTAGGGAGTATTTGTGTCAATAGATATTTATTTCATCGGATAGAAGTAACCTTCCACATGTCCCGCGATGCCACTTCTGCGATGCTTGAGCGTATTGAAAAGGATAATGTCAAATTCCTTCGGTTGCAGTTCACCGACCTCCTCGGCATGCCTAAAAACGTCGCTATCCCGGTGAAGCAGGCGGAGAAGGCCCTGACCGGGGGTATCGGTTTTGATGGGTCCTCGATCGAGGGGTTCGTCCGGATCGAGGAGTCCGATATGGTGCTCAAACCCGACCTCTCGACCTACACGCTCCTGCCCTGGCGATCCCGTGAGTGTGCAGAGGCGCGTTTCGTCTGTGATGTCTACCTGGCTAACGGGAGACCGTTCGAGGGTGATCCACGCTACGTCCTCCGACGGGCGATGGAGGATGCGGCGAAGGATGGCTACGTCTTCAATACCGGACCGGAACTCGAGTTCTTCCTCTTCAAGATGCTCGACGGGCGGCCGACGACACAGTTCCAGGACGTCGGCGGCTACTTCGACCTGGCCCCAACCGACCTTGCCGAGGACGTCCGACGTGAGATCATCCTCGCCCTCACCGAGATGGGATTCGAGATCGAGGCCTCCCACCACGAAGTCGCCGAGAGCCAGAACGAGATCGACTTCAAGTACAGCGACGCTCTCCATACCGCCGACAACGTCATCACGTTCAAGTTTGCGGTCAAGACGATGGCGCTGATGCGCGGCCTGCACGCCTCCTTCATGGCA